>Ga0209182_10000153_pt1 | contig 17115 bp, 16 predicted proteins | sample LakBais05cmmetaG_FD_185474 | JGI IMG/M metagenome (GOLD analysis project Ga0209182, IMG submission 185474) | Lake sediment microbial communities from Lake Baikal, Russia to study Microbial Dark Matter (Phase II) - Lake Baikal sediment 0-5 cm... | ecosystem: Environmental > Aquatic > Freshwater...
TCGGGGCCTTGCCCTTCGGTGTCACGGCGAACGGCGGTGTAAGGGGCGGGAAGAGTCCTGGAAATCGTAGCTCGAGCTCTCTCTTGGCTTCCGCCTCGGGATACTCGCCCAGCTTGACCTTGAGCTCCATGGGTTTGCCGTCCCTTTCGACCTTCAGGATGACGTCCTCTCCGGGCTTCCTCTTCCGGATCTCGGAAGCCAGCATCGAGGTGCTCGTGACGTCCTTGTCCCCGAACTTGCGGATGACGTCCCCTTCCTTGAGCTTGGCCAGCTCGGCCGGGCTTTCCTCATCGACGCCGACGACCTCGATCCTTCCCTCCTCATCTTGGGCGATGGACAGGCCCATCCAGCCTCTCTGGACCTTGCCTTTCTCCCGGATCTCCGCCGCGACCTTCTCGACGATGTCCACGGGGACGGCCAAGGCCATTCCCGAGGAGGGGGCTTCGGCCTTGCTCATGACGTATCCCGAGCCGACCTGTTCCTGGTCCCGGAACTCGAAGACCACCGGCCGGTCCTCCGTGTAGATGCCGCGAAGAAGCCCGACCATCCGGCCGTTCTCGTCCACGACGGGGCCGCCGCTCGAACCCGGCGTCACCCAGATGTTCAGCCTCAGCCTCTCGTCGGAGACCGAGCTGACGATGCCCTGGGTGACCGCGGGCGTCATTTCCGGGGAAATGCTGACGACGCAGATCCAGGCGCCCGGGCTGAGGTCTTCCACCTTCCCCATCGTAAGGGGCGTCAGATCCTTGTCCTTGGCCCGGATGAGGGCCAGGTGCGTCTCGGAGTCGAAGCCGAGGAAATTGGCGTCGACGCGCTTCCCGTCGGACGTAATGACCGTGATCTTTTCGTCCCTCGGCGAGATCAAGGCCGTTGTCAGAATGTGGCCGTCCTTGTCGATGACGACCCCCGTCGCGACCCTCCGTGTCCCGTTCCGGGCCTCGACCCGGACAACGGACGCATAGATCCTTTTCGTGATACCGGCGATGTCCTTCTCGGCGACAGCTCCCCCAGCGCTTTCGGCGCTCAAGCTCATCGTAAGAAAGAACAAAACTGCCATGCTCATCGAGATGATTCTCAGATTCTTGCTCATGTCCGGAAAACCTCCTTAATACGTGATCTCCTGAGGCGATGCCTCAGAGACCTGCTCCAGTATGTAAACCGTTCTCGGTTCGTATGACGCGTTGTGGACCTCGGTGGAATAGTCCATGGTCTCCATGACCTGGACCGTCTCCATCGCCGCCATCCGGGCCGCTTCCGGCTTCCGGAAGACGAGGACGTTGACGAGGACGAAGGTCGCCAGAAGGACGGCCGTCGCCCCGGCGAAGGCATAACGGTAGGTCCGCAGGGCGTGGGACCGGCGCTCCTTGCGCCGGGGAAGCTCGGCCAGGACCCTAGCCTCGAAACCCTCAGGGGCCCCGACCCTTTCCAGCCGATCGAAAATATTACGCTCTTCCATGCTCCCTCACTTCATTCTTGGACGCGTAGGTGTCGCCATGGGCGGCGTTTTCCAACATCTTTTTCAGATATTCCCTTCCGCGGCTGATCCTCGCCTTGACCGTCCCTATGGGCCTCTTGATGATCCGGGCGATCTCCTCCTGTGAGAACCCCTCCATGTCCTTGAGAACGACCGGGACCCGGTACCTCGGGTGGAGCGCGTCCAGGGCTTCCCTCAGGTTGCGGATGAGTCCGGGGTCCGGAGGGTCTTCGGAATAGGTCCCCGCGTTAAAGCTGTTCGGGAGGTCGTCGAGGGAGACCGTCGCCATCTTCCGCCTCTTCTTGACCTCGGTTTTGGCCAGGTTGGAGGCGATGGTATAAATCCAGGAGGAAAGGGGCGCTATAGGTTTGTACTTGTCGGCCTTAAAATAGACCCGGAGGAACGTCTCCTGGGAGAGTTCGACCGCCTTCTGGTAGTCACCTGTGAATTGATACAAGTAGTTCACGATCCTGTTCTTGTACAGACCCATAAGCTTGGCGAAAGCCGCCTCGTCTCCTTCCTGGACATGGGAGATCAGCTCTTGTTCGTCCATGTTCAATTCTTTCAAACGCCTCTTCCCGCCTGTTCGTTGCATTTTCCCGGGCCGGGACGGTCCTTATCGTCCCGGAAACCCACCAAATTCTATGTTTTTTTCGGGTTTTGGACAACACTGTTAACTCTCGGCCGTCCGGCCCCCCAAGGGCCCCCCTCCCCGCTCATTCTCTCGTTGACGGAAGCCTTTCCTTTCGTGTGATTAAGACAATGGCGCAGGGGCAATGCCCGGAGGAGGTCGTTGGAGGGCAGAGCGGGCATGGATCCTCGACCGGAGGGAGAGGAGAGCGGAGCCCGGAGCCGAAGCGGCCTGGCTCGCCGGGACAGGCCGCGGCCGACGGAGGGCGCGCCCCGAGCCTGGAATTTCTTTTTACCCAAAAGAAAATGCTAACCTCATTGACATCCATGATCCTCAAAAAATACAATGGGGCCATTCCGATGGAACTTTTTCCCCGGCGTATCCGTCAATCAAGGTGAATTGAGTGGAATTGGACAAGGTCATTCAGCAATGCCTGCAAGGCGACAGAGAGGCTTGGGAAATGCTCGTTAACGCGTACTCCAAGAAGGTCTTCAACATGGCCTACCAGTTCTCCGGGAGCGCCCAGGAGGCCGAGGACATGACCCAGGAGATCTTCCTCAAGCTCTACAGCTCGCTCCGGAAGTACGACTTCGCCAGGAATTTCACGGCCTGGCTCCTGACCCTCACCAAGAACCATTTCATCGACGAGTATCGTCGGACCAAGTGGGAGAAGACGCAGCGGGACGAATTCAATGATCAGGCCATCGCCCAGGACGCCTTCTCCGGCCCCGAAAGGAGCCTCGTCCGGGAAGAGAACAAGAAACTCGTCTGGGAAACCCTCGATCGCCTTTCGCCGGAGATCCGGATGACCGTCATCCTCCGGGACATCCAGGGCCGAACCTACGAGGAGATCGCCGAGAGCCTCAGCCTCCCGTTGGGAACCGTCAAGTCCAGGGTGAACCGGGGGCGCCTGCAGCTGGCCCGGGTCCTCAAGGACAGGCAAGGAGAATGGACATGAATGACGCGCACGTGGAGGAGCTCCTTTCGGCCTACCTGGAAGGCGGGCTGGACGGATCCCAGGCCGCGAACGTCGGCCGACACCTGGCGTCCTGCCCGGACTGCGGCCTCCTGCTCGAGGCCATGAAGGACGCCCGGGAAGCCCTCGGGGCGCTGCCGGAATTAGAACCCTCGACGACCCTTCTCCGGAGGCTCTACGCCATTCCGGAGAAGCGGCGGTTCCGCCTGGTTCCGGACTTTCTGCTCCGCCCGTCGCTCCAGCCGGTCTTCGCCAGCGCCACCGCCCTGCTCGTCTTCGTCTCGTTCCTGGCCTTCAGCCCCGGCGGCAGGACGTTCCAGAAGAGCGTCAACCGTCGGCTCCACGTCGGCTACAGCAAGGTCGAGAGGCTCTACGCCAAAGCCGGCGCCCTGACCGACGAGATGGGCTCCTACAAGGAAACAATCCTCGGTTCCCTCAAGAACGTGAAGCTCTTGAAGAAGGGCGAGGAACAATAAATCAAGACACACGGAGGTTAACATGGAAGAAAAGATCATCATTCAGAAGAGACCCCCCAAGTCCCCGGCGGCGGCCGGGATCCTGTCCGGCCTTTTCCCCTTCGGGATCGGGGCCATGTACAACGGCCAATACCTCAAAGGGATCATCTACCTGTTCATCTTTGCCGGCCTGGTGACCATGCAGGGCCACGGCAAGGGCCAGCCGTTCTTCGGCCTGGTCCTGGCCGGGTTCTATTTCTACCAGATCATCGAGGCCGTCCAATCGGCCAACGCCATCAACCGGCGGGCCCTGACGGGTAAGGAGGACGAAACCGCGAAGATCGAGGACCAGATCCTCGAGCCGGCCAAAGCGGGATCGGTTTTCTGGGGCATCGTCCTCGTCGGCCTGGGCGCCCTGCTCCTCCTGGCCAACTTCGACGTCGTCAATTATGACGTCCTGTTCGACTTCTGGCCGGTGGCCGTGATCGGACTCGGGCTGAAGCTCGTTATCGATTATGCCCGGGCAAAGAAGGAAAAATAACCATGGCAAAAAATCCGCGAAGAGATTCCTTGGTCTGGGGATTCATCCTCATCATCATCGGCCTCGTCTTCCTGCTCGATACGCTGGACGTCGAGGTCTGGGATTCGGTCGCTCGTCTTTGGCCCTTGGCCCTCATCCTCTGGGGCGCTTGGAAGCTTTATTTCGGGATCAAAGAGAAGAACGAGACCGTCAAGACCCCGAAGCCCGGTCAGGAATAGGCCCATGAAGGCCAAAGAGGTCCTGCTCCTTATTCTGATCGTGGCGGCAGGCATCTTTTTCCACTACGCGCACACGGGGAAGCTGAACATTGACGGCGACTGGGAGTGGGGCGTTTTCGATTTCGGCGCGTCCTATTCTTATGAAGAATCGCAGACCATCGAAGCCCCCCTCCCCGCCCGCCTGGAGGTCCGTAATGCGCATGGCGACATCGACGTCCGGAGCAATAACCAGGAAAATATCCTGTTGACCCTCCACAAGAAGATCCGGCGGAGGAAGGAGGCGGAGGCCCGCGAGGTCGCAGACATGCTCAAGCCCGTGATCACGAGGACCGGGGACCGGATCATCATCTCATCCAATCGGGGCGAGTTCAAAAAACGCAACTTCGAGACAAGCTTCACCCTGGTCGTCCCGAGGAACCTGGACGTCATCATCGATAATTCCTATGGGACGGTGAAAGCTGCCGGGATCCGCGGCGGTGAGATCGTCAATCCGCACGGCGAGGTCGTTGTGGCGGAGGTCGAAGGGAAGCTCTCCGTCACAAACAGTTACGAGGACGTGGACATCGAGGGCGTCGGAGCCTCCTGCCGGGTCTCGGCCAAACACTCCGATGTGAGCGTCCGGAGTGTGGGCGGGGAGGTCTGGATCGACCATGGCTATGGAAAGGTCATCGTCGAGGATGCCGCCGCGGACGCCACCGTCAGAGGAGATCACACGGAGGTCGCCGGGCAGAGAATCAAGGGACGGGTGGACGTCGGGACGAGCTATGAGAAGGTCTCCCTCCGCGACGTAGGCCCGGCGGTCGTCAACGGACATCATTCGGCGGTCGAGGCCGAAGGGGTGGCCGGCGGCCTCAAGGTTGCAACGAGCTATGAGAACGTCCGGGTCGACGATATCCGGGGCGACCTCACGGTCGAAGGCAAGAGTGTCGAGGTCACGGGTAGGTCCATCGCGGCCCGGGAGGTCCGGATCACGACGTCCTACGAGAACCTCGATCTTGCGGACTATACCGGAAGCGCCATCATCAGCTTGTCTCACGGAGACGCCGTCCTGGCACCGTCATCGCTCGATTTTCCCATCGAGGTCAAGAATATTTACAGCACCGTCCGCCTGTTCCTTCCAAAAGGGGAACGAGGGCCGATCGAGGCCCGCTCCCGGGGCGGAGAGGTCAAGTGGGGCCTCGCCGAGCCACCGTCCGTCAACCAGACGAACGGAGAGGCCGTGGTCAAGGCGTTCCTCGACCGCATTCAAAGGCCCGGCATCGTCCTTGAGACGAGTTACGGCGATATTTATCTGGAAGAGACCACAGGCCCGCGAGCGGAAAAGTCGACACGTCGCTAGGACAATTGAAACCATCGGGACGGCCGTGATGACATGTCGTGATCCCGGTCGTTGACAGGCATCTTAATCCGGCGTATATTCGTTCCAATTTGTCCCGCATAAGGAGATCTCCATGACCCGGAATAGGCTCTTGCGTTTTGCCGTTCTGATCCTCCTTCTGGTTTCGTTCGTCTTCCCTCTCGCAGCCCAGGAGAAGATCGATCTCTCGATCATGCAGCGCATCCGGGCCGAGGGGATCGGCGGATCCTCCAAGGTCATGGACTACCTGAGCTGGCTCAGCGACGTCTATGCCCCGCGCCTCTCGGAATCCCCGCAATATCGGCAGGCCGGCCAATGGGCCGTCAAGACCCTGACCGACCTCGGTCTCCTCAACGCCAAGTTGGAGCCTTGGGGAACGTTCGGCCGCGGCTGGCAGCTCAAGAAATTCTACGGCGCCATGATCGCGCCTCAGTACATGCCCCTCATCGCCTACCCAAAGGCTTGGACGCCCGGCACGAACGGCGTCATCAAGGGCGAGGCCGTCCTGCTCAATGTCCGGACGGCGCAGGATTTGGATAAATTCAAGGGCAAGCTCAAAGGCGCCATCGTCCTGACCCAGACCGAACAGCCCGCTCCGCTCAAGTTCGCTCCCGACGCCGCGCGTCTGACCGAACAGGATCTCAAGGATCTGATTCTGGCGCCCGATCCGGGCGCCAAATCCCCCTTCGCTGACCGGATGCAGGAGATGATGGCCCGCCAACAGCTCCAGGCCGCGGTTAACAAATTCGTCAAGGACGAGGGCGCGACCGTCCTCCTCGAGGGCAGCCGCGGCGCCGAAGGCACGGTCTTTGTGGCTTCCGGCGGCTCTCAGATGGTCGGCGCGTTGGCGGTCGCCCCGGCCGTCGTCGTTTCGGTCGAGCAGTACAATCGGATGGTCCGAATCCTCCAGAAGAAAGTCCCGGTGACCCTGGAGATCGAGATCCAAGCCGAGTTCACCGAAGGTGACCTCCAGGGATACAACGTTGTGGCTGAATTTCCGGGCACCGACAAGAAACTCAAGGACGAAATCGTCATGCTGGGCGCGCATTTTGACACCTGGCACTCAGGGACGGGAGCAACCGACGACGGGGCCGGCTGTGCCGTGGCCCTCGAGGCCCTGCGGATTCTCAAAGCGATCGGCGCCCGGCCCCGGCGGACGATCCGCGTGGCGATGTGGGACGCCGAAGAGCAAGGGCTGACCGGCTCGCGGATGTACGTTACGAACCATTTCTACGATCGGGCCAAGAAGGAGAAGAAGCCCGCGTATGACCGTCTTGCCGCCTACTTCAACTTCGACAACGGCAGTGGAAAAATCCGCGGCATCTATGTCCAGGCCAACCTGGCCGTCATGCCGATTTTCGAGGCGTGGTTGAAGCCCTTCCATGACCTGGGAGCGACGACGGTCACGGCCAGGACTACGGGCGGCACCGACCACCTATCGTTCGACAGCGCGGGCCTGCCCGGGTTCCAATTCATCCAGGACGATCTCGAGTACGAGACGCTGACCCATCACTCAAACATGGACGTCTACGATCACGCCTCGCGGGGCGACCTGATGCAGGCGGCCACCCTCATGGCCGCCTTCGTCTACAACGCGGCTATGCGCGACGAGAAACTGCCGCGGAAATTCTTCGACCCGAGCCGTCCGACCCGGATGTTTTGAGCCTCCCGTCCGGGCCGCGTTCCCTCCGGCAGGCGTCCGCTGTAAAGAAAGGAACGAAGTTGCGGGGACGACGGTCCTAGGAGTGCTTGCCCTTGAAGTTGTAGATCCTCTGGGTCAGGCCACCGTTGATCTTGATGTTGAAATAAGAGATCAGGTTGGTCAGGTCCTTCTTGTATTTGGTCACGTAGCGGACGAAATCGATTTCCTTCTTGGACCTGAGCAGGTTTTCGAACTCAGCGACCTCATCGTGGAGCTCGATGAGGAATTGGTTGATCGTCCGGTATTGGGCGTTGATCTCGATGAGGTCCTTGCCGGAGAGTTTGCCGAAATCGACGAGCGGAGGCAGGGACTGCAGGATGAGCAGGCTCTCCGTGTGCATCTCGTTGACCGATTCCCGGATCTCCTGGAAGAAGGACTTGTAATCCTGCGGGTTTTTCATTCGGACAGGGACCCGTTCGAGGAGTCGATCGTACTGGCCCTTGAGAGAGATGATGTATTCCTTGACCCCCAAGTATTTCCGTTTGAAGTTGAAGAGGTCGATGAAGTCCCTGCCGATGTAGATTTTGTCCTCGTAATGGCTCAGGAGTTCCTGGGGGGAATGCGTGTAGAATTGGATCTCGTAGCGCCGCCCCTCGGAGTCCCTCTCCCTAAGACGGGCCAGCACAAGGAAGTCGTTCTGCTCGATGAAGTAACTGCTCGTGTCGATGAGCACAGAGTACATGGCCAGGTTCTGGATGATGTACTCCTTGAGGTGGTTGAGGAGCCCCTCCTTCCGGGTGATGAGATCGGTCACGACGTCGTTGGGAGTTGGCGTCATGACGGAATAGGACGGGGACAGCAGGTAAAGGACGGGGCCGGTCCCAAGCTCCAAGTGGAGGTTCTTGAGGGTGTTCTGGTAAAGGTCGTCCAGGAGCATCGTCTTTAGGGGAGGAAGGTCCTTGACGTCCAGCTTGAGGAGTTCATCGATCTCGTTCATAGGATTCCCTCGATTCCGGACTGATAGTAGCACTCAAAATCCAGGAAAGTCAACCTAACGCCTAAGGGTCCAGGCGTCGTTGCCGTAGCGCTCGGCCTCGATCCCATAGATCTCCTGCCAAGCCTCCGCGTCAAGGGAGAGGGGTTCCAGCTTGACCCCGAAGAACTCGGAGACACCCAGGGAGAACCGCGAGGCCGCCCAGTCGAAGGCCACAGGCCGGCCGATGGCCTCGGAAAGGGAGGTCATGTTGACCCCGGCGTCCTCAGCGTCGGACCTGGCTACGGCCTTGAGGAGCGCCTCGTTCTTCTCGAGAGGGACGGAGCCGTGCTGGATGAAAGAGGCGCCGGTCCTCTTCTGGGCGCTCCCGATGATCTTCCGGCCACCGATCTCGACCTCGTCCCTGGCCGGGAAGGCGAAACACGGCATCATCCCCCGGACGTAGGCCGGAGGGGACGCCGGGGCGAGCCGCGCGGAGAGACCCATGAGAGCGAGACCCTTGATAAGGGCCAAAGAGATGAGCTGGTAGGAATCCCGGAGGGTGGACGTGAACGTCTCCGTGTCGGACGAAGCGAGGGAATAGGTCAGTTCCTTGTGGTGCAGGACGACCTTCCCGCCGGTCATGCGCCGGACGACGTCGATGCCGTTCGCGCGGCAGAAGCCGAGGTCCGCCGCCCGGGCAGCGTCCTGCCCGTAGCCCAGGGAGGCCGTGGGCCTCTCCCATCGGTAGAAGCGGAGAAAGGTCTGGGCCCCTTCCCGGGCCCTGGTGAATAGATATTCGTCTACCGCCATGTTCAACGATCCCCGGAGCGGGGCTTTATGGGCGATGAGCAGCCAGGTTTTCATGCGATGGTCCATGATTTAGGAAGAGAAGAAAATTATGGAGCGGGCAATGGGACTCGAACCCACAACAACCGGCATGGGAAGCCGGTACTCTACCATTGAGCTATGCCCGCTCGATCCGCCCAATAAGGCACGGGAATTCTAGCATATATCCGCGTGTTGTCAACATGCGGACCGGCGTTCCACTGATAAATGGCATCGCCGTTCCGAGTCGTTGGCTTGCCGAGATGCGGAAACATCTCTTTTCGTGTGATTGAATCAATAAAGGCCAGATTCTTTCTGGTCGGCACTGGATGCCGCCCGTAAGCCCCCGTAGCGGAGGGGGGACCCGTCGGCTTAGCCGATGGGGGGAACCGACGGGACTGGTTCCCCGGGGGCCGGGGGCCAAGGGCGGCTCCAGGCCGCTCGCACTTCCCCTCGCCGGGACAGGCCGCGGCCGACGGAGGGCGCGCCCCGAGCCTGAATTCCTTCTCACACGAAAAGATATGCTTACACGAACTGCGTTCGAATTGACACGGTCTCAGGAGGAATCTATAATCAAGAAGTTCACCCGGAAAGGCTGACGCCATGCCCCATGAAGAGAATCAGGCCAAACAACACGCGGACGGGTCCTCCCGCCTCGGAAAGGCCCTCGTCCTCAAGGGAGATATCTCAGGCGACGGAGACATGGTGATCGAAGGCCTGGTCGCCGGGGAGATCGACCTGGGCCGTCACGACCTCGTGGTCGAGAAGGGCGGCCGGGTTGAAGCCGACGTCCGCGCCCGGAACGTCACCATCCACGGGGAGATGACGGGGAACGTCCAGGCTACCGAAAAGGTCTTCATCTCGGAGACCGGTTGGATGAAAGGCGACATCGCCGCCGCCGTGGTCTCCATCCTGGCCGGCGCCCGGTTCAGGGGCAGTATCAAGATGGAGCGCCCGTCTTCTAGTTGATGTCGATCTCGCCCTTATCGCGTTCCCTCCGCTTCCGGTCCATCTCATCCCATTTCTTCATGCAGTCGGCGTCGTGGCCCCTGATCATAGAGCACTGCAGGTACTCGGAGATATAAATGATGCAGGCCCGGATGGCCTTGCCGGCCGGGGTCTGTTTGTAGTCGTTCCCGTGGATGGAGAAACCCTTGTAGTTCAGTCCGGCGGCCAGGGCCTGGCCCTTGGCCTCGGCCTCGATGGTCCGGGTATCCACGATCTCTCCCGTCTCCGTGTCGACGACCTTCAGATCGATGGCGATATAGGCCTTGTTTTTCTTGCCGCCCACGCTGATCCCTTTGAAGCTGACGCCGCCGCCGGTCCCCTTGACGTCCTCTTCGAAGGACGAGACCGTCGCGGCCACAAGGTACTTGGCCCCTTTGATCTTGCCCATCTTGACCTTCGTCGCGGCGTCGACCCTGTCGGTGTCGCTCAGGTCCTGTTCCCCGAGGACGGCGTCGATATCCTTCCTGTCGAGGACCTGGAAGGACCGGGTCGATACCAGCTCGGAGGCGAGCATATCAGACAGCTCCGTGCCGACGGAGCCGGTCCACCAGCCGGCGCTTGTATGGTTTGTGAACCTCAGAACGCCCATCCGGGGCTTTTCCTGGGCGAAACTTGTCCCGGCAAAGACCGCGAACAGGAGCGCCGTGGCCGCAGTCATCCATAGGATTCTTTTCATGAGATCCTCCTTCATTTTTCCGTTCATTCAAGATCTGAGGATTATATAGCATAAGATCGTCCCTCTTGTCTATCCGGCGACGGCTCGGGACGTGCTATAATCATTCCTGATGCGTGAGTTCGAGCTCCACTCCGAATTCGAGCCCAAAGGCGACCAGGTCGGGGCCATCAAAAGCCTGTCCGAGGGCCTGGAACAAGGGCTGAAGCACCAGGTCCTGATGGGCGTCACGGGGTCCGGAAAGACCTTCACTATAGCCAACGTCATCGCGAGGGCCCGGCGGCCCGTTCTGGTCATTTCCCACAATAAGACGCTGGCCGCCCAGCTCTACCAGGAGTTCCGGCGCTTCTTCCCCCGGAACGCCGTCGAATACTTCGTCAGCTACTACGACTACTACCAGCCCGAGGCCTACCTGCCGTCCTCCAACACCTACATCGCCAAGGAGGCGACGATCAACGACGAGATCGACCGGATGCGCCTTTGCGCCACGAACGCCCTGTTCGACCGCCGGGACGTGATCATCGTGGCCTCCGTCTCCTGCATCTACGGCATCGGCGCCCCGGAAACCTATTATTCCATGAGCTTCGGCCTGGAGAAGGGCCAGATCCTGAGCCGCAAAAAGATCCTCGAGAGCCTCGTCGACATCCAGTACGAGCGGCAAGAGGCCGACTTCAAGAGGGGTTCGTTCCGCGTCCGCGGCGACATCGTCGAGGTCCTCCCTTCTTACGAGGACTTCGCCTATAGGATCGAGCTCGAGGACGGCCGGATCAAGGCCCTGTCCGCCGTCGATCCGCTCCTGGGAAAGACGCTGGATACCTATGATAAGATCATGGTCCATCCGCGGACGTTCTTCTCGACGCCGCGGGACGTCCTCAAGGCCGCGGCCGACGGCATCGAACAGGAACTCGTCCAGAGGACCGAGCTGTTCAGGTCCGAGGGCAAGTTCATAGAAGCCGAGAGGATCGAAGAACGGACGCTCTACGACCTGGACATGTTCCGGGAACTCGGATATTGTCCGGGCATCGAGAATTACTCCCGCTACCTGAGCGGCAGGAATCCCGGCGAGCCCCCCTTCACGCTCTTGGACTACTTCCCGAAGGACTTCCTGACCATCATCGACGAATCGCACGTCACCGTCCCCCAAATCGGTGGGATGTACCACGGGGACAGGTCCCGGAAGATGACCCTCGTCGACCATGGCTTTCGTCTACCCTCGGCGCTGGACAACCGGCCGCTGAACTTCGAGGAGTTCGGGGAGAGGACGAACCAGGTCCTTTACGTCTCGGCCACGCCGGCTCCCTACGAGGTCCGGACGTCGGAAAACAGGGTCGTAGAGCAGGTCATCCGGCCCACCGGCCTGACCGACCCGGAGATCGAGGTTCGGCCGGTCAAGGGCCAGGTGGACGACCTGATGGCCGAGATCGGGAAGAGAACGAAACAAAACGAGCGGACGCTCGTCACGACGCTGACCAAGAAGATGGCCGAGGACCTGACGCGCCACTACCACGAGCTGGGGCTCCGAGTGCGCTACCTTCACTCGGACATCGAGACCCTGGACCGGGTCAAGATCCTGAGGGACCTCCGGAAAGGCGAGTTCGACGCCCTCGTCGGGATCAACCTGCTCCGGGAAGGCCTGGACCTGCCTGAGGTCTCGTTGGTAGCCATCCTGGACGCCGACAAAGAGGGGTTTCTGCGGTCGTCGACCGCGCTCATCCAGACGTTCGGACGGGCGGCCCGCCACGTTGCGGGAAAGGCGATCCTCTATGCCGATGCGTTCACGGACTCTATGAAGGCGGCCATCGAAGAGACGGGCCGCCGCCGGAAGATCCAGCAGGAATTCAACCTCCGGCACGGGATCACGCCCCAATCCATCATCAAGGGCATCGACGAGGTCCTGAGCAGCGTCTACGAGCGTGACTACTTCGACCTCACCAGGATCTCGGAGGACGAGGAGATCTTCATCTCTCCGGAGAAACGGAAAAAGAGGATGGAGGAGCTCGAGAGACTGATGAGGGAGGCGTCCAAGGACCTCGCGTTCGAGAAGGCTGCAAAGTTCAGGGACGAGCTCAGCCGGCTGAAGAAGCGCGAGCTGGAGCTCGCCCTGTGAAGGCGGCGGCCGAAACGGGCGATCGGGAGAACACATGTCGGGCGGACTGAAAGGCAAGGTCGCGGGATTCCCGGAAAAGCCGGGCATCTATTTCTTCCGGGACGCCTCGGGCAAAGTCCTCTACATCGGCAAGGCCAGGTCCCTGCGGGACCGGGTCCGGTCCTACTTCCTTCCCGATCCCGACGTCAAGGTCCGGAGCATCTTGAGGGAGACAACGGACATCGACTACCTGCTCACGGGCTCCGAAAAAGAGGCCGCCTTCCTCGAGAGTAACTACGTCCAGCATGTCCAGCCGAAGTATAACCTCAGGCTCAAGGACGACAAGAGCTTCCCTTACCTGAAGCTGACCGTGCGGGACAAGTTTCCCGGCATCTCCTTCAGTCGCAAGGTCGAAAGGGACGGGTCGAAGTACTTCGGCCCGTTCAGTCCGGCCTCCCGGGCGCGGAAGACCATTCACCTCGTAAACAGAAATTTCGGGGTCCGCGGCTGCGAGTCATCGGTCTTCAGGGGGCGTAAGAGGCCGTGTCTGGAACACGACCTGGGCCTCTGCTCGGCCCCGTGCGTCGGCCTTATCTCGGAAACCGATTACGCGAAGGACGCTGAGGACGCGAGGCTCTTCCTCGAAGGCCGGACGGCCGAGTTGACGGAAAGCCTGAAGCTCAGGATGCGAGCCGCAGCGGTTACCCATAAGTTCGAGGAAGCCGCCCGCTGCCGCGACCTCATCCGGACCCTCGAAGACATCAAGCAAAAGCCCCGAACGATCTCCGTGGCCCTCGAGGACCTCGACGCGGCGGGTTTCTCCCGGCTTGGGGACGCGGCCGCGCTCCACGTCTTTTTCATGAGGCGGGGAAAGATCCGGGATTCGCGCGAGGCCTTCGTCGAAGGGGCGGCGGGAAGCCCGGACGGCGAGGTCCTGGCAAACCTCCTTTCGGGGTTCTACGCGGCCGCGGAAAAACCGAAAAAGGTCCTTTTGCCATTCGAGCCGGTTGATAGACGCCGATTGCAGGAAGAGGTCTTCTCGGGTCCGGAGACGAGGACGCGGACGATCGTTCCCAAGGCCGGAAAATACGCCAGGCTCGTCGAACTTGCCAACAGGAACGCCGAGCTGGCGCTCCGTAAAAAAGAGAGAGAGTCCTCCTCCGTCCTCCATCTAGCGCGGGTCCTGGGAATGCCGGAGCCGCCGGAGAGGATCGAAGGCTTCGACATCTCCAATACGGGCGGCGATGAATCGGTGGGCTCGCTCGTCGTCTTCGACGGCGGCGTTCCGAACAAGGACGAGTACAGGAAGTTCAGGATCCGGACTGTCGTGGGGCCGAACGATGTGGCCAGCCTGGAGGAGGTTGTCCGTAGGCGGTTCTCCCGTCTCAAGGAAGAGGGAAAAACATTGCCCGGGCTTATCCTAGTGGACGGCGGAAAGGGCCAGCTCGCGGCCGCGGTCAAGGCGCTCGGCGAGGCGGGAGTGGGGGACATCCCCGTGATCTCCCTGGCCAAGCGGGAAGAGATCATTTTCACGCCCAAGCACCCCGAAGGCATCCGGCTGGACGGAACGGCGCCCGCCCTTAAGCTCCTCCAGCACGTCCGAGACGAGGCCCACCGCTTCGCCATCACTTTCCACCGGAAGCGCCGGGAAAAAAAGAGCTTCGGGTCCGAACTCGACGGCATCCCGGGCCTGGGTCCCAAAAGGAAAGCCGCACTTCTCGAAAGATTTAGGAGCCTCGACATCATTCTGTCCACGTCCTTCGAGGACCTCGCGGCCGTCGTCGGGAAAAAAGCCGCCCTGACCCTGATCTCCGCCTTGAGGAAATAGAACAGGGAGATTCAGGCCACGATCCGGATGATCCAAGCAAGGAGGACGGCGACTGAGACGCTCAGGGCGGCGGACAGAAAGGCGATCTTTTTCCCCATTTCCTTCCAGAGCATGGCGAACGTGGACAAGCAGGGAATGAAGAAGCTGACGAAAACCGTGAAGACAAGGAGCTGCTCCTTGGTGATCACGGTGAGGAGGTCCCGGTAGCTGGTCCCCAGGGCCTGAAGCATCATGATCAATGACAACTCTTTTCGCAGGAACCCGAACACGAGCGTCACTCCCAGTTCTCTGGGCAATCCCAGCGCCCCGGCGACAAGGGGCGAGAGGACCGCGTTGATGGTCCGGTCGACGTGGAAGGCTTGAAGCAGGCTCAGGAAGACGCTCCCAGCGATGAGGAGCGGCCAGGCGAATGCCAGGAACGAGCGGAGCTGGAAATAGGTCTTCTTCAGGATGTTCCTGAACGAGGGCCGCTTCAGGGTCGGGATCTCGAGGATGAGCCCCGGGGACGGCGCTTTGGTGAACAAGGTGATCACGCGTCCGAGGACGGCCACGAGCAGGATGTTCAGGACGTAAAAGCCAAGGGCGGCCCAGGGACCCAAATAGAACGCGACCAGCGCCAGGATGACGGTCGTCCGGGCCGAACATGGAATGAACGGGATGAGGAGAGACGTGATGATCCGGTCGCGCCTGGATTCCAGGATCCGGGTCGAAACGATCGCCGGCACGTTGCAGCCGAAACCGAGGATGAACGGGCCGACCGATTTCCCGTGAAGGCCGATGTGGTGCATGAAGACGTCCAGCAGGAACCCCGCCCGGGCCAGGTATCCGAGGTCCTCCAGGAAGGCCATGAAGACGAGCAAAGGGACGAAATAAGGCAGGACGATGGCGATCCCCCCCCCGATGCCCTGGACGAGCCCGTCCGCCAGGTGGAAGAAGACGTTCGAACCGAGGTGCCTGCCCAAGTCCTGATCGAGGGACATGAACGGCTTGAGGAGCAGGGTTTCGAGTGGGTTCCCGATCTTGAAGATCAGGAAGAAAAACGCCATGAACACCGCGGCCAGGATGACGTAGCCGTAAAAGGGATGCATGATGATGCCGTCGACCTTCCTGTCCCAAGGCACCTTTCTCCCATGCTCGACCCGGCTGCTCTCCTCGGCGATCTTCAAGGCTTGGTGGTGGCGCTCGGCGGAGATGATCTCGTAGGCCGGAGCACTCCGGCCGGATTCGATGCCGAGGCGGACGCGGTCGACCTCGGCCTTGAGGTCCGGTTCCAGCTCGCCCAGCATCACGTCGCAGAAGAGCCGGTCGGCCTCGATCATCTTGACCGCCGTGAACCGGCGGTTGGCCACGATCGGAAATTCCGGGGGAATCAACCCCGCCAACTCCTCGATGCGGCTCTCGACGTCCCCGGACCAGGTCCGCGCCCCGGGCCTCCCGGCATGTTCGAGGGTCTTGAAAGCCTCGTCCAGCAGTTCTTTAACGCCCCTCCCCCGGGATGCGATAACGGGAATGATCGGCACCCCCAGATGCGAGGCCAGCTTCTCCGGATCGATCCTGACCCCTTTTTTTTCGGCTAGGTCCATCATATTCAAGGCAACGACCATGGGCCAGCCGAGCTCGATGAGCTCGAGGGTAAACTCTAGGCTCCGTCCCAAAACGGAGGCGTCCACGACGTTGATGATCAGGTCGGGTTTTTCCGAGAACAGGTGGGAGAGCGCCGTCTTCTCCGCCGGGTCGGACGGGCAGAGCGAATAGGTCCCCGGCAGGTCGATGATATCCAGAAGGCGGCCTTCGATCGAGACCCGGCTATGGGTGTGTTTGACGGTCGTCCCGGGGAAATTCGAGGTCTCAGCCTTCAGGCCGGCGATCGAATTGAAGAGGGTGCTCTTGCCGCAATTGGGCTGGCCGATGAAGATGACCGTCGGGGCATCAGGAGCGGCCATCCAGGACCTCGACCGTGATCTTCCTGGCGATCCCCCGTCCAAGGGCGACCCGTGTTCCGCAAGCGGCGCTCCGGATGAGGATGGGACCTTTCAGGATGGCCACGGAATCCAGCTCCACGACGTCCCCTTTGTGGAAGCCGATGGCCAGGAGCCTCCTCCGGACCGATTCGCCGCCGGCGATGTCGATGATCCTCAGCGGTTTGTCGATCGGGGCTTCGACCAGGCTCATCCCTTTCGTTCTCATGTTTGGCGCCACCGGCATGATATCTGAATTCCGCGCAGAAAGGAACATTTTCTTATCCTAAAAAATCTCTCATTCGGCCGGGAGATGACCCCCTATGCCGGTAAAACGCATTATACTCGATATTTCTTGACTCATGGCCGGTCTCTGTTATGATGTTTTTCGTACGCTGATATGAAAATAGTTGCGTCCTGCCTGATCATCGCCATCCTTCTTGGCGCGGCCTTGGCCTGTCATGACC
>Ga0209182_10000154_pt1 | contig 17091 bp, 11 predicted proteins | sample LakBais05cmmetaG_FD_185474 | JGI IMG/M metagenome (GOLD analysis project Ga0209182, IMG submission 185474) | Lake sediment microbial communities from Lake Baikal, Russia to study Microbial Dark Matter (Phase II) - Lake Baikal sediment 0-5 cm... | ecosystem: Environmental > Aquatic > Freshwater...
CACAGGAGAAGACGATCAGACCGAGGGCGCCCCACAGGGCCTCCGTATAGCTGCCGGTGAGATCGAAGACCATGCCGCCCGCCCAGGCGCCGCCCGCCGTCCCCAGCCCCAGAGAGATGTGGATGGCGCCAAAGATTGTCGGAAACCCGGGACCCTTGAACAGGTCGCTGGCGATGGCGGGTGTGATGGGGGCGGTGATGGCGTACCCGATGCCGAGCACGACGGCGTACAGGTATGGAATGATGGAGAGGGGATAGGTACCGGCGAGGACAAGGCCGCCGATGCTCAGCACGAGACTCGCCGAGGCCAGCGTATAGACCGACTCCCGCAGCGTTCGATCCATGAGAAATCCCCAGCCCGCCTTGCCCGCGATGCTGGTCAACCCAACGATGCCTCCCACGGCGGCCGCCACCATGGCGGACGCCCCATGATCGACGAGATAGGCGACTTGGTGGATCATCAGCATTGTGACCGCGATATTGCCGGTGAAGAGCACGATTCCCAGCCCCCAGAAGCGCCAGGAGCGCAACGCCGTGGAGAGCGTCCAGTAGGACGGCTTTGCTTGGGATGCGGCGCGTGCCGACACGCGCGGGAGATGGGTCGAGGGATCGGGGGATTCTCTGAGCAGCCAGATGCTTGCCGGGGTCAGCCAGCAGACCACGGCGACGGCCAGCAGCCGAAAGGCCCATCGCCAGCCCACCTCATCGATCAGGAACTGGCAGACGGGGATCAGCGTGGCGATTCCCATGCTGATCCCGGCGGTCGCGATGCCCACGGCGGTGCCGATCCGGGTGGGAAACCACCCCCGGATGAGGATGACCAGCGGCACGTATCCGCTGAAGCCGATCCCGATCGCGGCGATGAAGCCAAACGCCAGGTAGAGATGCCAGGGCTGCGACGTCTCTGCGGCCAGCAACAGCCCGAGCGCCAGCACGCATCCGCCCGCAAAGATGACTCGGCGCGGACCAAGCCGCTCTGCGACGGGTCCGAAGAAGGGACCGACACCTGCGTGTACCAGGGCGAACGTGGAGAAGGCGCCGGCGGTGACGGACCGGCTCCAGCCGAACTCCTTGAGCAGGGCGACGAGAAAGACCGAGTAGCTGTACCAGAGCCCGTAGAGCAGGGCCATGGTGACAAAGGCCGCCCCGACGACGACCCAGCCCCGGTTCGTCTGCGTCTCGCCCGCGTGCACGTGGGTCAACAAGCCACCATCCTTGTCATCGATGAGTTGTACGGGCAATGACCAATGGCCAATGGCGAATGACCAACGATGGATGTGCCTTCTGAATTGGCCATTGGGATTTGGTCATTGGTCACTGCCTATCTCGAGCTGGGGCCGGGTGGGGCCGGCTCGGCGCGGCCACCCACATCAGCGTGGGGGCGATGAGCGCACATGCTGCAGCCACCCACAGGGCCACCGCATAGCTTCCGGTCAAGTCGAAGATCTTGCCGGCGCCCCAGGATCCCACCGCGGCGCCGACACAGAGCAGGGTGTGCAGCGAGCCGAAGATGGTCGAGAAGCCGGGCCCGGCGAAGAGATCGCTGGCGGCGGCCGGGGTAAGGGGCGCGGTGCCTGCATATCCCAGACCGATCAAGACGGCATAGACATACGGCATGATGGAGGCCGGCTGCCGCCCGGCCACGACGAGGGCCCCGACACTGAGGAGCGTGCAGACGAAGGCCAAGCTGTAGGCCAGCTCCCGCCCCGTCCGATCCGACATGCTGCCCCAGGTCAGCTTCCCGACGATGCTGGCCAGACCAACGACTCCGCCCACCGTGGCCGCCGCCAGCGGGGAGACGCCATGATCCACGAGATAGGCGACTTGGTGGACCAGCAGCATTTGGGTGACGACGTTTCCCGCGAAGAAGACGCCCGCCAGCGCCCAGTAGCGGCCATCCCGAATGGCGATAGCCATCGTCCAGTGGACGCCCGCGGGGGTCCGCACATGGCTCGCGGGTCCGGTGGTCACCGGCGCCTCCAGCGAGTCGGGGTCGCGGAGGAGCCAGAGGGTGGCGGGGAAGACCCAGCCGACGATCAAGATGGCGAAGATTCGAAAGGCCCACCGCCAGCCGTAGAGGTCGATCAGATATTGCGCCAGCGGGACCAGCCCCGAAATCCCCACGCCGATCCCGGCCGAGGCGATCCCGACCGCGGTTCCGACCTGGGACGGGAACCAGCCCCGGACGAGAAGGACCGAGGGAAGCCAGCCTGCCGCGCTGATCCCTATGGCGGCGACCCCGCCAAAAGCGAGGTACAGATGCCACCACTGCGAGGTCTGGGAAGCCAAGAACAGGCCGGTGCCCAGCAGACAGGCACCCCCCAGGATGATCCGCCGCGGGCCGATGTGGGCTGTCAGCCATCCGACGAAGGGACTGAGGGCGCCGTGGACCAGGACGAAGACCGAGAAGCCGCCGGCCACGACGGACCGGCCCCAGTGAAACTCGCGCAGGAGGGCGACCAGAAACACCGAATAGGAATACCAGGCTCCGTAGAGCATGGCCAGGTTGACGAAGACGGCGCCGAGGACGATCCAGCGCCAGCACGGACTGCCGGCGGACCCGGGGGACGTCACGAGGATCTCTCCGGTCTGTTCGGGAGGCGGCGTGGTGCCACCATCCACATGAGCAGCGGCGAGAGCGCCGCCATGGCCAGGCCCAGCCAGAGTGCAACCGCGTAGCTTCCGGTCAGATCAAAGATCCACCCGGCGATCCAGGTGCCGGTGGCGAGGCCGAGGCCGCCCACCGTGTACATGGTGCTGAAGATCATGGAGAAGCCCGGTCCGGCGAACAGGTCGTTGGCGACGGCGGGCGGCAGCGGGGCCATGGCCGCGTAGCCGACGCCGATCAGGACCGCATACAGAGAGGGGAAGAGGGAGGTAGGGTGCCGCCCGGCCAGGACCAATACACCGATGCTGGCACTCACACAGAGAAAGGCGAGGCCGTAGGCCAACGGCCGGGTGGTCCGGTCGGAGAGCGCTCCCCAGCCGATCTTTCCCGCGATGCTGGCCAGCCCGACGATGCCCCCGAGGGTTGCAGCGGTCATGACGGGAACGCCATGGTCCACCAAGTACGCCACCTGATGGATCAGGAGCATCTGGGTGACGAAGTTGCCCGTGAAGAACACGCCGGCCACTCCCCAGAAGTGCCAGGTTCGGACGGCGCCGGCGAGGGTCCAGTACCCACTCGCCGACCCCCTGCCCCTGGCCGGCAGATGGGAGGGGCTGCCGGCCTTTGGCCGATCGGCGGGCGGTGGATCGCGGACCAGGCAGAAGGTTGCGGGCAGCGCCCAGGCGATGACGGCCATCGCGAGGATGCGATAGGCCCAGCGCCAGCCGAACTCGTCGATGAGCAGTTGGGCCAGCGGGATCAGGGCAAAGATGCTGACGCCGATGCCGCTGCCCATGATGCCGATGGCCGTTCCGTAACGATCCGGGAACCAGCCGCCCACCAGGACGACCGATGGGATCCATCCCGCCAGGCTCATGGCGGACGCCGCGATGAGTCCGAACGCCACGTAGAGGTGCCACCACTCCGTGGTTTCCGCCATGAGGAACATGGCGAAACCCATCAGCACGGCGCCGGCCATGATCAGGCGTCGCGGCCCGAACCGGCGGAGCAGCCAGCCGATGACGGGGCCGAGCAGGCCGTGCACCATGACGAAGGTCGCGAAGGCGCCCGAGACGAGGGAGCGGCTCCAGCCGAACTCGCGCAGCAGGGTGACCAGGAAGACCGAATAGCCGTACCAGACCCCGTACAGGAGGATCAGCGTGACGAAGGTCGAGGCCACGATGAGCCAGCCACGCCCCAGTGGCATGTCCATTCTCGGATCGGTCGGCATCGGGAAAAGGTTCCTCCTGCGTCTTTGACGGCGAACCGCCGCATCATGAATCAAAGTCGGCGCATTGTCGAGCCGCGGCACGGAATTGATCGCCTGACCAGACCGGAAACTCCTCGCTTTTTGCGGACTGCGCGGATTAGAATACACCTCATGCAAGTCCAGCCTCGCCGTCAGAGAGATCTGCGATGACGCGCCTGCGGAAGTGGGTGGGCGTCGCCGTCATCGGGCTCGTGCTGCTGGCCGTCCTGGCCGCGGCGCTGCTTCCCTCGCTGGTGAATCTCGAGCGGTATCGCAGCCTCCTGGCCCAGCGTATCGGCAGGATGGTGGGCCGCGAGGTGACGCTGGGAGCCCTGCGCGTCAGCCTGTGGCAGGGGATCGGGGCCGAAGCCACGGGCGTGCAGGTTTCGCAGGCGCCGGGGTTCGGGTCCGAGCCGTTCCTCACGGCAGAGGCCATGCGGGTTCGCGTGCAATTTCTCCCCTTGCTCCAGGGCCAGGTCAAGGTGGCCAGTGCCGTCCTGGACCGGCCCCGCATCCGCCTCGTGCACGCCCAGGACGGACGCTGGAGCGTGGACGATCTGTTCAAGAGCCACCCCGTCCCCCCGCCCGCGAGGCCGCCGGTGGAAGGCGCGCGCCCCGGCAAGGCGCCGCTGCTGGCCGGCTTTGTCCTCTCCGAGGTGAGCGTCCGGAGCGGCGAGATTGTCCTGATGGAACTGGGGCAGCCTGCGACTGTCGCGCTGACCCTCGCCGATGTCGACCTCACCCTCCGCCAGGAGAGCCCGACCGAGCCGATCGACCTCCGATCGCGAGCCCGACTGGGCGGCGTCGCATCCGGTCAGATCGAGGCGACGGCCCGGATCGTTCCGGGCGACAAGGAGGGCGTCGGCCTGGACGCATCGATCTTTCTCAAGGAGGTAGAGTTCAAGACCTGGTCAGCCCCGGGGCGGGAAGGGCCCATGTTGTCCGGCCCCATCTCGGGAGAGGTCCGGGTGACCGGGCCGCTCGCGCGCCCGGCCTTCAGCGGCACGCTCGATCTGAAAGCGGCAGCCCTCCGGATTGGCGAGGCCTTCCAGAAGCCCGCCGGCGAAGACGCGCGCATCACGTTCCAGGGGGAGCGCGAGGACCCGGGGGTCCGGTTCACCAAGCTGGCGGTGGTCTGCCGAGACACGACGGTGGATGGAACCCTCCAGATTCCCGACCTGAAGACCCCGCGGGTCACCTTCACGGCGACGTCGCCCAGGGTGATCCTGGATCGACTGATGGCGCCGCCGAAGCAGGCATGGCTTTTCCCGGGAGAGGCCTGGGCCGCCGCACGGGAACGCGAGATTCCCAAGGCGAGGGAGTCCGGCCTCAACGCCCAGGGTCGACTGAGCATCGGGGAGCTCAAGTACCGAGGGCTCACCTGGGGCGCCGTGTCCGCCGAGATTCGATACCAGGGCGGCCTGCTCCAGTTGCCGGAGATCCAGGCCGACTTCATGAAGGGGAGGCTTGTCGCGAAGAGCGAGGTGGATTTTCGCCCAAAGACGCCGCGCGTCTCCCTCAGCGCGCGGCTGGAGAAGGTGGCCACGGAGCCCCTGGTGAAGGCGCTGGCCGTGGGCTCCTGGAAGCTCACGAGCGACCTCTCGTCCGAGAACCAGGTGGAATTCGTGGGGCTGACCCTCCCGGATATCCTGGGATCCGCCAGCGGGGGTGGATCGATCCAGTTGGGACCGGGACACCTGACCGACTACCTGCCGCTCGACCGGCTGGCCGAGGTGGTCATACCGGTGCTCGCGGCCCAGGGGGTCCGGGTGCGCCTGAACGAGTTCGAGAAGCTGACCGGCACCTACACCGTGGAGAACGGCATCCTCCGGACAAAGGATGTCACCCTCACCAAGGCGGAGGGCACGGTGACGGCTTCGGGGGCGCTGGGGCTCCTGGATTCCAGCCTGAATTTCGACGTGGTGGCGAAACTGGGTCGCGCCACGGTCGAAGCCAAGCTCGCCGGGACGACGGCGCAGCCGATCGTCATCCCCAAGCTGGGACGCCTTCAGCGCAAGATCGAGGGTGAGCTGGACAAGGCCATGCCCGGGGGGCAAAGCCAAGGGTTGAAGGATCTGTTCAAGGGACTCTTCGGCCGGTAGGGACCACGCGCAGCGATGTTTCCATGATCCTGGCACTCGTCACGCCGCACTACTTCCCCTCGGTGCGCGGCAACTCCATCACGGTCCAGCGGATCGAGTCCGGCCTGCGAGACCAGGGCGTCGAGGTCCAGGTCTATTCCCTGGACCGGCAGGATCGGGGGGCGATCCTGTCTGCACTGCGGCGAGTGCGCCCGGATCTGCTGCACGCGTTTCACGCCACCGCCACTGGGCCGCTGGTGACGGAGGCGGCGCGCTCCCTGGGTATTCCGGGCGTCATCACCCTGACGGGGACCGACGTCAACCAGGACCTCTTCGATCCGACGCGGCGGCCGTCGGTTCTGGCCGCGCTGGAGGCCGCCCGGGCGGTCGTCGTCTTCCACGAGACGATCGGCGAGAAGCTCCGCCGGGAGGTCTCGACGGTGGCGGCCAAGCTGCAGGTGATCGGGCAGGCGGTCCTGTGCGACGGATCCCGATACGACCTCCGCGCCGCCGCCGGGCTTCACCCCGGGGATTTCGTCTTCTTTCAGCCCGCCGGGATCCGGCGGGTCAAGAACATCCCGGCGGTCGTCCCGCCGTTCGAGCGGCTTTCCAGGCGGCATCCGGGCCTTCGGTATGTGCTGGCCGGTCCGGTGATCGAGCCGGAGGAGGCGGCGCGTGTCACGGCCCTGCTGGAGGGCCGCCCGTGGGCGACCTCCCTCGGCGCGGTCACCCACGATCAGATCTGCGCCGGCCTGTCCGCGGTGGAGGTGGTCGTCAATTCCTCCCTCTCGGAGGGGGGAATGTCCAACGCGGTTCTGGAGGCGATGAGCAAGGGGGTCCCGGTGCTGGCCTCGGACATCGAGGGGAACCGCTCCGTCATCGTGGATGGCGAGAATGGGTTTCTCTTCGGCTCGGAGGCGGAGTTCGAGGCGAAGGCGGAGCGTTTTCTGCGCGACCCGGGCCTCCGCTCCGTGATGGGGCGGCGAGCCAGAAGCACGGCTGCGACGCAGTTCCGGCTGGAGGGCGAGATCGACAACTACCTCGCGCTCTACCGAAGCGTCGCGGCGGGCTGCTGAAAAAGGCCCATCTGCGGCGTTGGCGTGCTCGGGCACTCGCTGCGACGTACCTGGAGTACGTCTCGCGAGGCCCTTTACACGCCGCCTTGCATCTGGACCTTTTTGAGCAGCCCGGGGAGAAGCGGGATTTTCAGCAGCTCGCTAGAGGTCTCTGGCCGGATCGCGGAGCGCAAGAGCTTCGCGCGGGCGGTTGGGACCGCGTCTCCCTGACTCTGAATGAAGCAGTGGAGCCGGAGGTTCCATCTGTCCACATTTTCGACGAGGAGGCGTCCCATGGTGTGGATGAAAGTCACTAAGGCGTTTCATGCGGCGGTGGGGACCCCGTTGACCGTGAAGGGGTGGGTGCGGAGTCGCCGTGACTCCAAGGCCGACGGCGGCCTCTCCTTCATCACGGTGCACGACGGCACCTGCCAGGATCCCATTCAGGTCGTGGCCCGCCGCGACCTGTCCAACTACGAGAGCGAGGTCATCCGGCTATCCACGGGCTGCGCCGTGGAGGTGGACGGAACCCTGGTTGCGTCCCAGGGCAGCGGGCAGGCGGTGGAGGTCGCGGCCGCAGCGATTCGGGTGGTGGGCTGGGTGGACGATCCGGACACCTATCCCATCAGCCCCAAGCGGCACAGCTTCGAGTACCTGCGCGAGGTCGCCCACCTGCGTGCGCGGACCAACACTTTCGGCGCCGTGGCTCGTGTCCGGCACACCCTGGCGGTGGCGATCCACCGCTTCTTCGACGAGCGGGACTTCTATTACGTCCACACGCCGATCGTCACCGCCTCGGACTGCGAGGGTGCGGGCCAGATGTTCCGGGTGAGCACGCTGGACCTCATGAACCTCCCCCGGACCGAGACGGGCGCGGTGGACTTCGGCCAGGACTTCTTCGGCAAAGAGGCCCGGCTCACCGTCTCCGGCCAGCTCAACGTCGAGACCTACTGCTGCGCGCTGACGCGGGTCTACACCTTCGGGCCGACGTTCCGCGCCGAGAACAGCAATACGTCCCGCCACCTGTCCGAGTTCTGGATGATCGAGCCCGAGATCGCCTTCGCGGACCTCTCGGACAACGCCCAGTTGGCCGAGGACATGCTGAAGTACCTCTGCGACGATCTGCTCACACGCCGGTCGGACGACATGGCCTTCTTCGACCTCCGGATCGAGAAGGGAGTCGTGGACCGGCTGAAGCACGTGGTCGAGACCCCCTTCCGGCGGCTGAGTTACACCGAGGCGGTCGAGATCCTGAAGAAGTCGGGCCGGACGTTCGAGTTCCCCGTGGAGTGGGGCACCGACCTGCAGAGCGAGCACGAGCGGTTCCTCACCGAGGAGCACTTCAAGCAGCCGGTCATCCTCACGGACTACCCGAAGGAACTCAAGGCGTTCTACATGCGGCTCAACGATGACGGCAAGACCGTCGGCGCCATGGACGTCCTGATGCCGAAGATCGGCGAGATCATCGGGGGCTCCCAGCGCGAGGAGCGGTTGGAGGTCCTGGACCGGCGCATCGACGAGATGGGGCTCCGGAAGCCGGACTACTGGTGGTATCGAGACCTGCGACGATTCGGCACCGTGCCCCATGCCGGTTTCGGGCTGGGTTTCGAGCGGCTGGTCCAGTTCTGCACGGGCATGGCCAACATCCGCGACGTCATCCCCTTCCCCCGCGCCCCCCGACAGGCGGAGTTCTGAGATGCCGCAGGGGAGCAGGGGAGCTGGGGAGCGGGGAAACCGAGACTGCCAGGATGCTGAATAACCCGCTTTCACCCAGGCTGCTCAAAAAGGTCCAGATGCAAGGCGGCGTGTAAAGGGCCTCGCGAGACGTACTCCAGGTACGTCGCAGCGAGCGCCCGAGCACGCCAACGCAGCAGATGGGCCTTTTTCAGCAGCCTGACTAGATCACCGTCCCGTGCGGGATGGCCATGTCCCGCGGGATGATGACGATGCCGTCGCGGATGAAGTAGAGGGGGTGGTCCACCGTCTCGGGCTTGCCGTCCGGCGTGATGACGCAATGGTCGCCGATGCGGGCGTTCTTGTCGATGATGGCGTGGTCGATGCGGGTGTACTTGCCGATCCCGATGCGAGGGCGGTTCGCGGCGGCACTGGCGGCGATGGCCTCCTGCGACTCGTAGTAGTCGGCTCCCATCACGACGGTGCGAGTGATATGGCTGCCGATATCCACCAGCGAGCGGACGCCGATGACGCTGTTGGAGATGTGACAATGGCTGATGATGCACCCCTCGGAGATGATCGCGTGGTCGATGGAAGCCCCGTTGATCTTGGAGGCCGGCAGGAAGCGCGGGCGGGTGAAGATGGGGGCGCTCATATCGAAGAAGTTGAACCGCGGCAGCTCGGAGGTGAGGTCGAGGTTGGCCTCGTAGAACGAGCGGATTGTTCCGATGTCCTCCCAGTAGCCCTGGAAGAGGTGCGAGAACACCCGGTGGGTCTGGATGGCCCGGGGGATGATGTGCTTGCCGAAATCCGCGAAGTCGTTGTCGAGCAGTTCGAAGAGGATCTCCCGGTTGAACAGGTAGATGCCCATGGAGGCCAGGAAGAGATCCTGATCCTCCTGGATGCCGAGCTCTCCGTAGCAGGCCCGGTCCAGCCGTAGCGTGTTCAGCAGGTCGTCCTGCTTTGGCTTCTCCTCGAACCGCACGATGCGTCGCCCGGCGTCGCTTTGGATGATGCCGAGGGATTGCGCCGCGTCCCGGACCACCGGAAGGGTGGAGATGGTGAGGTCCGCGCTCGCAGCGACATGCTGCGCCAGCATCTTGCGGAAATCCATCCGGTAGAGCTGATCGCCGCTCAGGATCAGCGCGTAGTCAAAGTCCGCGTTCCGGAAGTGGATCAGGTTCTTCCGCACGGCATCCGCCGTGCCCTGGTACCAGGTGGTGTCGGTGTGGGTTTGCTCTGCGGCCAGGATCTCGACAAAGCCGGGGCTGAACTGGTCGAACTTGAACGAGGCGTAGACGTGCCGGTGCAGCGAGGCGGAGAGGAACTGCGTGAGGAGATAGATCCGCTTCATCCCCGAGTTGATGCTGTTGGAGATGGGGATGTCCACCAGGCGGTATTTTCCCGCCAGAGGCACCGCGGGCTTCGCGCGCTCCCGGGTGAGGGGGAACAGGCGGGCGCCCTGTCCGCCCCCCATGATGATGGTGAGGACGCGACTGGGATCGGCGGCGCGATCGGTGGTGGTAGGCATGGGACGCTCCTCAACCCCACGACGTGGACAGGAAGCGAGCCAGTCGCTCCATCGCCGGCTCGAGGATGGAGCGCTCGGCGGCATAGCAGATCCGCACCGATCCCTCCCCCCCGGTGCCGAAGGCCACGCCGGGCGCGATCCCGACCTTGGTCTCCTGGAGCAGCTTCAAGCAAAACGCGAACGAGTCCTTCAGCCCCTCGATCCGCGGAAAGACATAGAACGCCCCGTCGGGGGACGGAACGGTCACACCCGGCATTTGGCGGAGGGCGGCGAGGCAGAAGTCCCGGTTCTCCTTCAGGCGGACCAGCATGCGGCGGAGCTCGTCCTCTCCGTGGGCGAGGGCGGTCTGGGCCGCGCGCTGGATGAAGCTGGTCGCATGGGAGATGATGAACTCGTTGAGTTGCGTGGCGCGTTCCGCCACGTCCCGGCGGGCCACCAGCCAGCCGAGGCGCCAGCCGGTCATGCAGTAGGTCTTCGAGAAGGATTGGGCCACCATCACGGCGTCGCCGCGGGTCGCCTGGCGCAGGATCGAGGGGGCGGGCGTGCCCAGATCCGCCGCGCCGTAGTAGAGGCGATCATAGACCTCGTCGGCCAGCAGCCACAGGTCGTGGCGGCGGGCGAATTCCAGGAGCCCTATCTGTTCGTCCTCGGTGGTGACCCACCCCAAGGGGTTCGAGGGCGAGGTGTAGACCAGGAGGCGCGTCCGGGGCGTCACCGCCGCCCGCAACGCATCGAAGTCGATCCGGTAGAGGCCGCGGCGGAGGAGGAGCGGGATCTCCACGGGGATCGCGTTGTCCATCCGGATGATGGCCGCGCCGTTGGGCCAGGCGGGGGTGAGCAGGAGCGCCTCGTCCCCGGGGTTCAGGACGCAGCGGATGGCGACGTTGAGCGCCTGCACGCCCGAGGCGGTCACGACGATCTCCGAGAGGGGATCGAGGGTCACCCCTTGCAGTCTGCGGTAGTGCTCGGCCAGGTCCTGCCGCAGACCCGGCAGGCCGGCGTTTTCGGTGTAGTAGGTGTAACCGTCCTGCAGAGCCGTGGCGGCGGCCTGCTTAATGTAGGCCGGCGTGGGGAGGTTGGATTCGCCGAAATAGAGCTTGAGGACGCCGTCCATCTTCATGGCGGCTTCCGCCAGTTCTCGAATGCGCGACTGCGGCACTTGCTGGGCCGACGAGGCAACCGTGGGCATGATGGAAAGAACCTCCTCGAGATGGGGGAACGGGGCGACGCGCCGGATCTGGTCCCCCATGACGTATTCTATCTTCTACCCCCTCCCGTGCGTCAAGTAAATGGGGAAATGACCGCTGGAGAGGTGTGCCGCCTTTCCGCTTGACGCGGCTCCTTCCTCCGTTGCATGCTCAAACGTCCTGTCGCGTTCGTTCAGGTTAGTGCGGCGGGCCAGGCTTCCCTGTGGGTTGTTTTCGCTGCGTACGGAATCGAACGAAAGAAGAGGACAATAATGAAAGCGGAGACGCCTCATCCCTATGACCCCCTGGACTATAGCAATCTAGCCCAGAACGTGGTGCGCGCATTGGTGGAGCAGCCGCTCCAGAACTTACCGCCTGTTCCGTTCGGCGGTGTGGGGGTATACGCGATCCATTACGTCGGAGACGTGGACTACTACAACTCGATGAAAGAAAAAGACATTCCGATCTATGTCGGGAGCGCCGTGCAGGCCGGAAAACGAAAGGGGGGCAAAGAGGCCACGGCTGGTCGAGTGTTGTACAATCGCCTGGTTCAGCACGCCAAATCCATTCAGCAGGCGGAGAATCTTCGCCTTGAGGATTTTCGCTGCCGCTATTTGGTCGTGGTTCCGGTGTGGATCGAATTAGCGGAGCGATTCCTGATCGAACATTACCGACCAATCTGGAACACCCTGATCGACGGCTTTGGAAATCACGATCCCGGCGTGGGCCGCAGAGACATGAAGCGGCCACGGTGGGATACCCTGCATCCGGGCCGAGGATGGGCCAAGAAATTGAAGCCCGCAGAGACGCCTGCACAGATCCTTGCTGTATTCAAGTCCTCTTGAGTATCGAAATCAGCCCATTCGGAGTTCGACGGCGGTCTCGTGCAGTTCGGCTTTCACTTTCGCTGTTCCCACCCGCACCGACGAGTTGATGATGCTGGATCCGGTTCTCTTCTTCCGTACGCGGTGCAGTTCTTGAATCTTGAAACCGTGTTGTTCTGCGATGTGCGCAAAAAACTCGTCGGTCTTGAATTCGACGCCCTGAAGGATGTTGTTGCCGATTACGACCACGACCAAACCGCCCGGGCTCATCACTCGTGCGGTCACTTCGCAGAATCTGGCGCAGTCGTTGAAGTATGTGGCCGCGTAATTGGCCCACCCCTCCCCGCCGTAGGCTCTTTTCTCCGGATGAAGTGAGCGAAGCTCGACTAACTTGCCTTCCAGCTCCGGATACGAGAAGGCGAGTGGAATCTCGGGCTCACTTCGGACGGTCTGCCAGAACTTCCCAAAGCTGGAGGTCTCCAACTGTCGGAGATCTGCCGCCTCTGCAACGAAATCGAGCCAGAACATTTGAGGACGGGTGTTCCGTACGTAATGATAGTTATTGAGATAGGGTGGCGACGTGATAAGCACATCCACCGAAGCCTCGTCAAGGCGGCTGGCGGCTCCTGTGAGATAGGAATCATTGATGACGCGATTCACAGGCCGGCGCCTTGCCTTGCCATACTCGACCTGCCACGCCTCGATATCGTGAGCCATGCGAGTTAGCTTTTCGCGCAGGATGCGAGGTAGATCTGCATCCGTAATAACGCTCTTTCCAGCCGCTACGCGTCGTCCAAGGCTGGGTTCGTAGGTGTAATTCGAAACTCCAACCATCATGGCACCCAACGCCAGATAGATCAGCCTGCGCAGCCAATCCTCCTTTTCCTCGGCAATGAAATCCTTGGCAAGGAGAACTTGTTTTTCAATCCTGGGACTGAAGAAGGGATCGCGAGTGCGGAATCCCGGCGGCGGCTGACTGTTTGGCCTGTCCCCATTGTGGCGCAGGCGGCTCCGCAACTCAAGCTCAATTCTTTCTGCGGCTTGACGGATGAGGGCGGGATCGTGATAGATCGCCTCCAGCTTCACTTGACACGCCAGGGCTGCGTAGGGATTGATCTCGAATCCCACGACGTTGCACCGACGCCGAATCCCCTCCACGAGTGTCGTCCCGACGCCGGCAAACGGATCGAGCACGGTCGGGTTCAATTCTTTAGATAATTCCCTGTCAAGAATCTCGCCCACAAAAGAGGCCGAAAAACCGGCGATCCACGGCACCCAGCTATGTATGGGCTCTTCGCGATTCTTCGTGAAGGCGGTGTCGCCAAAACCATTGCTCGCCGACCTCTCGGCATCCCTGACGGCCGGCAGGTAGAGCTGTCCAACGGGTTCAGAGACAACGGATGTCCCACTCCCGGTGGGCTCTGTGCCGGCCAACCACTCTTCAAGAGCCTTCCGAAGAAACCGCCACTCACGCCCCACCCGCTGGCATGGGACTCTTCCCGTCTTGGCCAATTCCCGGAGTGTCTTATCACTCACACGGACGTATTCCGCTGCTTCTTTCAACCGCAATACGCTGGAATTCTCCATCTGTAACCTCCGATAACTTCCATTATCTTCCGATAAGATTTGATAGCATTATTGCTCTGGAATAAACTTTGTCAAGCACCTTCTGCATCTTGATGCGTGAGCGTGGAAAGACGAGCAAACGGGACCGCAGCCCCGGGGCGTCTCTGCTTGACATGCCCCGGCTTCGTAGCGCATTCTGCGGCTCAACCGAGCGGAGTCATTCGGGGCGGCCCGTGGGTTTGGGGGGCCGTCCTCTTTTCCGCCGAAGGAGAGCGATGGCGCCCAGAGAGTACAGCACCCCGGAAGACGCCATGCGAACGGTGACGGAGGAGATCGTTCTTCGCGCGGTCCGAATGGCGCGGAAGAGGGGGAGATCCATCTACATCTGCAAGACGGCCCGGGGGAAAGGGGTCGACGTCGCCGCGCTCGATCCCCGGACGCCCGAAGGGAAGCAGCGGCTGGACGCCTTCCTGACCCCCGTCCGCCGCCACTATACCGTCTCCGGCCTCGGCGCCCCCGAGGAGAAGAACGCCATCAACTGGCGCTCGCTGAATCTGCCCCTCCGCCGGAGAATCCTCGTCCTCCTCCAGGTGGCGGTCTCGTTTGTCCTGAAGGGGGCCCCGCTCAAGAACCGGCTCTACCGCTGGATGGGGGCCCACATCGGCAGGAACGTCGAGATCATGCAGTTCGCCTGGCTGGACCACTTTCGGCCCGAGCTCATCTGGATCGGCGACCACACCCTGATCGGCGCCTTCAGCAGAATCACGGTGCACGCGTACGAGGGGTGCGGGCGGTTCCGGTACGGTCTGGTCGAGATCGGGTCGAACTGCACCATCGGCGGGGGGACGGGGATCGGGCCCATCAAGATCGAGGACGGCGTGCGGACCCTGCCCGGCGCAACGCTCTCCCCGTACCTGGCCCGGGTGCGGGCCGGCTCCGTGGTCGGATTCGACCCGCCCAATCTGCGACTCCCCGAGGCCAAGCAGGCCGAGCCGGATCCCCCCGAACCCTCCATCTGACCGCTAACCTTCCCGCCGTGCGGCGAGCCGCATCCCGTTCAGGATAACGAGGACGGTGGCACCCATGTCCCCCAGGACGGCCAGCCAGAGCGTGAGCCAGCCCGGAAAGACGGCGAGGATGGCCACGGCCTTGATGACGAGGGCAAAGGCGATGTTCTGTCGAATCACTCGAACTGTCGCCTGCCCGAGGCGCATGAGGAAAGGCAGCTTCGAGAGGTCATCGGCCATCAGGGCGACGTCGGCGGTCTCCAGGGCGACATCGCTTCCGGCCACGCCCATCGCGATTCCGACGCTGGAGGCGGCCAGCGCCGGCGCGTCGTTCACCCCATCTCCAACCATCGCGAGGCTCCCAAACTCGGCTTGCAAGGCGCGAACGGCCTCCAGCTTCTGATCAGGGAGCAGCTCGGCCCGCACCGTGTCGGCACCCACCTGCCTGGCGATCGCTTCCGCGGTGACCCGGTTGTCGCCCGTCAGGAGGGCGACGTGCTGGATGCCCGCGGCCCGCAGGTCGATCACCGCCTGCCGGCTCTGCGGGCGGAGCTGGTCTTCCAGGGCGAGGATTCCAAGCAGCCGCTCGGCCGTTCCCACCACGACCACAGTCTTTCCTTCCGATTCCACAGCCTCCACCGTCTTCCGGTTCCGTTGATGATCCATGAGCCCCGCGGAGAGACGAAGACTTCCGACATAGATGGTTTGTCCGTTGAGAACCGCACGGCCCCCCTTTCCTGGGATGGCCGTGAAGCCGGTGGAGATCGGGAGCGCGAAACCCTGTCGTTCGGCCGCCTGAACGATCGCCCGAGCCAGCGGATGCTCGGAATGGACCTCCACCCCGGCGGCAAGGGCGAGGAGTTCCGCGGCCCCCTGGCCATCCAAGGGGATCACGTCGGTCACTTCGGGTTTCCCCCGCGTGAGGGTCCCGGTCTTGTCCATGGCGATAACCTTCAGTCGGCCGAGTTCCTCCAGGTAAGCGCCTCCCTTGATCAGGACTCCATGTCGTGCGGCGTTGGCGATGGCCGAGACGATCGTGACCGGGGTGGAAACGACGAGTGCACAGGGGCACGAAACGATCAAGAGAGCCAAGCCCCGATAGATCCAGGGGCCCCACGGCAGGCCGAAAAGGAGCGACGGAACCACCATGAGGCCGAGAGCCAAGCCAAACACCACCGGGGTATAGACCCGAGCGAAGCGCTCCACCAGCCGCTGCGACGGCGCTCGCTGCGCCTGTGCCTTCTCGACCAGGTGAATAATCCTGGCCAGGGTGGTGTCCGCCACACGGCGGGTGACCTCTACCTCCAGCGCGCCGTGACCGTTGAGCGTTCCGGCATACACCGGTTCGCCTGGCCCCTTGTCCACCGGGACCGATTCGCCGGTGATGGGGGCCTGATCCACCGCGGAGGTGCCGGCCCGGACGACCCCGTCCGTCGCGAACTTCTCCCCGGGCCGGACGAGGAGGATGTCACCGACCCGGACCTCCTCGACGGAGATCACCATCTCCCCGCCATCCCGCCGGACCCGGGCCTCCTTCGGAGCGAGATCCGTCAGGGCATGAATGGACCGACGGGCACGATCCATCGTGTACCCTTCCAGCCAATTGGAGACGGCGTAGAGGAAGGCGACGACCGCGCCCTCTTCCCACTGTCCGAGGAGCGCCGCGCCGATCACGGCGCCCGTCATCATTCCATTCATGTCGAACCGGAGGTGGGCGAGGGCGCGAAGACCCTGCCGAATGGTCGCGTACCCCCCGATGAGGATTGCCGCGGCGAACGCCGCATGACTGAGCGGCACGTTGCCGCCGCCGTACTCCACGATCCATCCGACGAGGATGAGAAGACCCGCGGTTGCCATTCGAAGTTGCGAGGATCGCGGGCGCCAGCGGCGACCCCCTTCAGTGGGCGCGCCTTCCAGTCGCGCGACGGCTCCATCGTGCAGGGCCGCCTCGCGAATGACCGCCTTCGGATCGAAGGCCCCCTCGACGGTCAGTTTCCCGACTCCGAAATTCAAGAAGGCCCGGGTGACCCCCGGGAGCGCCGCGACAGCCTTCTCGATCTGCGCGGCACAGTCCGTTCAGGTCAGGCCGGTGAGCCGGAAGATCCGGGTGGGTCGGTCGGTCGACGTGGGAGTGGCTGGCATGGGGCGCTCTCGTGTGAATCTTCTAGCAGGATACCGAAAACTCATTCTCGCCCAGGCTGCTCAAAAAGGTCCAGATGCAAGGCGGCGCGCGATGGGTCGAGTGAGGCGTACACTGGGTACGCCGCAGCGAGTGCCCGAGCAAGCCAACGCCGCAGATGGGCCTTTTTG
>Ga0209182_10000155_pt1 | contig 17069 bp, 17 predicted proteins | sample LakBais05cmmetaG_FD_185474 | JGI IMG/M metagenome (GOLD analysis project Ga0209182, IMG submission 185474) | Lake sediment microbial communities from Lake Baikal, Russia to study Microbial Dark Matter (Phase II) - Lake Baikal sediment 0-5 cm... | ecosystem: Environmental > Aquatic > Freshwater...
TTCCCGGACCTCGTCCAGAGTGCCGGACAATTCCGCACCAGAGGCAGCCTTGTGGCCTCCACCATCAAACTGGCGGGCAATCTGCGAAACGTCAACCTGCGGTTTCAACCCACGCCAGGAGACCTTCGTTTTTTTTGCATTTTGCTCGACAAACATGATCGCAATTTCTACATCATCAATGGACGAGACTATGTTGATAAGATCGCCATCATCTTTCCCGGTGTAACCCGAGGCTTTGCGATCGGCCACGGTCAAAGTGGCCCAGATAATTCCATCAGCCCGCTCCAGGCTGGTGAGACCTGCACCCCAGTATTTCGCCTCGACGAAGGTGCGTCGTACGAGGCTGCGGTAATATAGCGTACTCAACTCCACGCCAAATTCCATAAGATCAGCGGCCTGGCGCAGCGCTTCAGGAGTGGTGTTCGACGTGCGGAAGCCCAGCGTGTCAGTAACCAGACCTGTCATCAAATTTGCAGCGATGGGCGCAGTAATAGCCAGCCCCCAGGCGGGCATGTGGCGCATCAGCACCGAGGCAGTGGCTACCGCTTCCGGCTCGACCAAGTTCAGGGTCCCGAACGATTCGGCAGTAACGTGATGATCAATGATAATGTCAGGAGCGTGATAATCCTCCAAGGCAGCGCCAATGCGCTTCAAATCCGAACAGTCCACGCTGACGATCAAGTCGAACTCGCCATCGGCTTTGGTACAAACCATGTCCGCGCCGGGCAGGTACTTGAAACTGGCCGGGAGGCCATCGGCGAGTACCACCTGGACCTGTTTACCGGCGTCGAGCAATGCCAGGGCAAGCGCCAGGCAGGAGCCAATGGCATCCCCGTCCGGGCGGACGTGGGATGTGACCAGAACGCGCTGCGCCGCCTGGATGCGGTCTTTAATCTTTTCCTGCAGGTCGTTCATTCTTTCTCAAATCAGCCAGCAATCGTTCGATGTGGTCTGCGTTTTCTGGTGTGGGGTCCCAGTGGAAGCGCAGGCGCGGGAATGTGCGCAGTTCAATGCGGGCGGAAAGTTCGTGGCGCAGGAAACCACTGGCATGCTCGAGGCCTGCAAGTATTTCAGTACTGCGGGGCGATCCTTCCACTGCTGAAACATAGATGTCGGCAAAGGCCAGTTCCCGGTCCACTTTTGCATCGGTGATAAAAATCTGATGCAGGCGCGGGTCACTGACCTCCCGGATGAGCATTTCCGAGATTTCCTGGCGGATACGGTCTGCAATGCGTTGGAGACGGACACTGGATGGCATAATTTTACTGCTTCTTGTCTTAATCTGTGAGCAGGCTATTCTCGAGTTGCCCGCAGTTTATGGAATTTGGGTTCAGATATTTACACAGTAACGTGTATATACACTCGAGGGTCATAAACTATTCGATCTCTGTCTTTTCCAGCAGGTAACATTCGATCACATCACCGACCTGGACTTCGCTGAAGTTCTTCAAACCTATGCCACATTCGAAGCCTGTGCGTATCTCGCGAACATCTTCCTTCTCGTGTTTTAGTGAACTTACTTCGCCTTCGAAGACGATATCCTTACCGCGGGTAACGCGGATCTTGCCGTTGCGGCGGACTTCGCCTTCGGTGACCCGGCAGCCGGCAATTTTCGTGCCCTTTGACAGGCTGAAGACCTGCAACACCACCGCCTTGCCGATGGCCTTCTCGGTAAATTCCGGAGCCAGCATGCCCTTGAGGGCTTTTTCTACATCCTCGATCAGGCGGTAGATAATATCATATAAGCGGATGGAGACACCTTCTGTATCGGCCAGACGACGAGCAGCCACATCCGCCTGGACACTGAAGCCGAAGATGATGGCCTGGGAAGAGGAGGCCAATAACACGTCGTTCTCGCTGATATTACCGGTCTCAGCGTACAAAATATTAATCCTGATCTCGCCCTTTCCCAGGTTGTTGATCTCGTTGAGGATGGGCTCAAGGGAACCCTGCACGTCGGCTTTCAGGATGAGGTTAAATTCCTGCGCTTCACCGGCTTTAATCTTGGAGAACAGTTCCTCCAGGGTGATCTTTTTGGCAGCGGAGGTCTGCTTTTTGTTGGCTGCCTGTCTCTCCAGGATGGCTTGCCGGGCTTCTTTCTCCGACCCAACCACCTTGAACACATCCCCGGCGGAGGGCAGCTCGCTCAAGCCCATCACCGAGACCGGGATGGACGGCCCAGCTTTCTGGACCTTCCGTCCGCGGAAATCGAACAGGGCGCGCAGGCGGCCATAAGTGTTCCCGGCTACCACGATATCGCCCGTGCTGAGTGTCCCGTTCTGGACCAGGAGCGTGGCAACCGGCCCCTTGGATTTGTCCAACTCTGCTTCAATGATCGTCCCGATGACCGCACCCTTCGGGTTTGCACGGATGTCAGTGTTATCGGCCACCAGCAGGATGGCTTCCAGCAGGTCCCCGATCCCCTGTTTCTGTTTGGCTGAAACCGGGATAACCATTGTGTTGCCACCCCAGTCGTCCGGCATAAGATCGTTCTCGCTGAGTTGTTTTTTAACACGGTCGGGATTGGCATTAGGCTTGTCCACCTTGTTCAGCGCCACAATAATGGGTACGCGGGCAGCCTTGGCATGAGCAATAGCTTCCTTCGTCTGCGGCATCACACCATCGTCGGCAGCGATGACCAGGATCACAATATCCGCACCCTGGGCGCCGCGCGAGCGCATGGCGGTAAAGGCAGCATGACCGGGGGTATCCAGGAAAGTAATCTGCCGGCCTTTTAACTCCACCTGATAAGCACCGATATGCTGGGTAATGTGACCAGCTTCCCCAGCGGCAACATCTGCGTCTCGAATGGCATCCAGCAAGGTAGTCTTGCCATGGTCCACATGACCAAGGATGGTCACGACAGGCGGACGGGGGGTCAAGGAGGCTTCGTTTTCACCGGCAATCGTCTGCCGCCACAATGGTACATCGCCAGTCTCCTTCTCCACCGGCGCTTCCTGATTTTCCAATGTGACTTCAAAACCCATTTCATCAGCCAAAATGGCAGCCGTATCATAATCAATCGCCTGGTTGATGCTGGCCATCACACCGTTGGTCATTAACTTTTTAATGATCTGGATCGGGCTGACTTCAATAATCTGGGCAAAATCGCGAATGGAAATATTCGCGGGAAGTTCAATCTTTTTGCGTTCTGGATCGCTCATACGGCATCTCCTTAATAAGAACACTTGTGTGGCAAACCCCATCTGCTGACCGGGTAGTGCCGTAACCCTCCAGCCTGCCGTTGAACGATCGGCGGTTTATCAGTCCATTTGGGCTTTAACCCTATTCACCGGCAGCCTCTTCATCCTCCAGCAGTGTTTGCATGAACTGGTGGAGGCGTTGGGTGTCCTCGGTTGTCAAGGTGGTTTTAAGGGCATGAGCCAGCGGCCCTTTCAAGCCCTTTTCCCAGCAGGAACGGCGATTGTGCAGGTACGCACCACGTCCGGCCAATTTACCGGTCGGATCCACTTGCACACCTTCGGGCTGGCGCACCAGACGGACCATTGACCGCTTTGGCAAGACAGTACGGCAGCCCACGCAGGTGCGTTGGGGGATGTGCTTGGGTGGTTTTGCAGGTTTACCAGACACCTTTTTTATCCATTAGTTCATCAGGGCAGACGTTCATGTTTCAGGCGGAAGGACTACTCTTCTTCCCAGCCTTCGTCGGCACGTTTATGCTTCTTCTTGGCAATGGCCTTTTCGAGATCCTCGTCATATACGATCTCGACAACCTTCTTTTTCTTCTTCTTGCCCTTTTTCTTATCTGACTCATCCTCATCGTCTTCAGCCGCAACTGCAACAGGCTGGAGCATATCTGGCCTAAGCGTAAAGATTTCCTCGAGAGGATTCTCGACGACTTTTTCTTCGGTGATCTCCGCAGACTCAGCAGCAGTTTCACCCTCAACCATTACCGGTACGGGCAAAGCTTCAGTGGTTGTGGTTTCTGTGACCGTCTCGACTGGTACTTCAGTGATCCCCTCGACGGGAATCCCGGCAAGCGGCTCTACGATGGGCTCAACGATCGGCTCCGGTTCGGGGAAGGTGATGTTCTCCAAGGCAGTCCTGATGGCTTCCATGGACTTGGGTCCAATTCCAGCCAGGCCCAGGACGTTATCAGGGTTAAGTTTCATCGCCATCATCAAATCGCCAACGGTGCGGTGCTCGGCCTCGGTCAGGATATTGTAGAGATGTTCAGCCAAGCCCAAAGCATCGATCTCTGCTTCGAACGCGGCATCCGGGACCTCCGCGCGAGCGGCAGAAACCCGTTCTTCCTCAGCCGCAGCTGTAGCTTTCTTCTGCTCCACGGTCCGCCGTTCCACACGCTCAATAAACTGGATGAGCGCCATGAATTCTTCCGGCGTCACTGGGCGGCCTTCGCTCTTCTTCGCCAGGACCTCTTCAATGATCGGTATATTTTTGTGCTCAACCTCGGCAATATTCGCAAGGGATGGGTCGCTCTGTACCTTGACAATGGCATCTGCGGCAGCTTCAATCAGCGACTTAATATCAATCCGCCAGCCAGTCAACTTGGCAGCCAGGCGCGCATTTTGACCATCTCGCCCGATGGCCAGACTTAGCTGATCCTCCTGGACGACCACCGTGGCGGTCTTGTCAGCATCGTTAAGGTAAACGCCGGAAACCTTAGCCGGGCTGATGGCTTTGGAAATATACAACACCGGGTCAGCGTTCCATTCGATGATGTCAATCTTCTCGTCGTGTAATTCCTTGACGATAGCCTGAATACGCATACCCTTGATACCCACGCAAGCTCCCACCGGGTCCACGTTGGGCTGGGTGGCCGAGACAGCTACTTTAGCGCGCTGTCCCGGTTCACGCGAGATGGCGCGAATCTCAACTATGCCATGATAGATTTCGGGGACTTCATTTTCCATCAAACGGCGCAGGAAATTGCGATGAGACCGCGAGAGGATGATCTGCGGGCCGCGGGGGCTGTCCTTGACTTCCAAGACAATCGAGCGGACGCGTTCGTGCACTTTGAATTTCTCACCGGGGATTTTCTGATTCGGGGGCATGATGCCCTCGGCTTTCATATCCAAACCGATGGTCACGCCCTGAGTCATGCTGACAGCCTGTACTACACCGCTGATGATCTCGCCAACTTGTTTGTTGAAGAAATCAGCCTGCATCTGCCGCTCAGCTTCACGGATGCGCTGCTGGATGACCTGACGGGCCGTCTGTGCGGCAACGCGTCCGAAATCTGCGGGTGTGGATTCGACCACCACCATGTCATTTATATTGGCTTCCGGGTTTACCGTGCGCGCCACTGCGAGTGCCACTTCGGTGCGCTGGTCCTGTACCTCATCAACCACTTCTTTTTCGGCGAAAATCGTGATCTTGCCGGATTCCGGATCAATTTTGGCTACGACTTCCTGGGCGTTGGAGGCGTTGACCGCCCTCCGGTAGGCCGAGACCATGGCCGACTCGATGGCAGCCATGATGATCTCTTTGGGCAATTGTTTTTCTTCCAACACTTCGTTGAAAGCCAGGGCAAATTCATTTTTCATGGTCAACCTGCTCCCCAGAACCTAGTTTCCTGTTACATGCAGAAAAGTGGGGGTCGCCCACTTTTCGATGCGTGCGGTATTGGTTTCTCAGACGCAACGAATTTTAGCACAGAACCGATTGGGATGCAAGGTTGCAATCACCGCTGTAGGGCTTTCTCAAAGACGAGAGGCGTCCGGTCCTGTAGGCTCCATCCCCCTAAAAAGGGATGCATTGGGCGTGAAGTGCCCCCTCACCAAATTTATTATTCAGTTCTCCCTTAGCCGAGGTCTGAATGAGGGCGGTATAGAATACAAGGTTCCAGCGTTCACTCGCCTCTAAAATCATATATCCCGTCTGAAATATTCCATTTGTGTTTACAGACTGGGCAGCTTATTTGCTGTTCCGCGCCTGTCAATGGTGCATGTCCGCATTCAGGACATTTGAAAAACGCTCTGGGGTCAGCAGGGATCGAGCCTGTTCGTCCACCTTCCACCCTCGACTTTATGAACACACTCGGGGTAAATTGCCACAACGCCCCGGTCCATTGGAAAACCGAATCGAAACCAGCCAGGAGGCCGGGTGGAACAATCCGTTTGAGTAGGCCAATGCGGAAGTGCGAGACGGCCAGGATTCTCTCCTTGTGGAATCCTGCGTCTTCCAACCATCTATGCATGGCTTTCGGATGAAAGTCGAAGTTCAGCGGTGCAAATTCAACCGGCTCAAGGGCGAACGGGTTCCAGGTCTGGAGACGCAGTGCAAAGCGCAGGATGGCCTTCAGGTTCCGTTTATTGGCGTATTCAAGAATGAAAGTCGCACCAGGCTGGAGAACGTTCCGCACCTGACGCAAAGCAGCAGGCGCATCAGCCATGTGATGCAGAGTGCGAATCATTGTGGTCGCATCGAACAGGCTGTCGACAAAAGGAAGGCGGTAGATATCTGCCGCGACATAGATGTAACGTTCGGAAGTGCCCAAGCGCTCCCTCGCCTGTTTGAGCTGGGTGCGGGAGTAGTCCAGCAGGACGACACGCTCAAAGCCGTGGTAGCGCGGGGTATTGCGGCCCGCGCCGGCGCCCAGTTCGAGTATCAGTTTACCGCTTTGGGGGAGCAGTCGCTTTAGGGCAATGGCTTCGCAGCGATCCTCATAATCGCGTCCTCCTGTATCCCAGAAGCGAGTTTGATAATCAGACCCTTCGTAATTGCAGACGGGGGGTCGTATTTCCACTGGCATATTATTTCCTGTCGAAACCACGACCTACGCCGCGATAGGTAAAGCCGAGGGCACGCATCTCTACCGGGTCGTAGATATTACGCCCGTCGAAAATCATCGGCCTTTTCATGGCATCCCGGACGCGTTCCAGGTCGATGTTTTTGAACTCATTCCATTCGGTCAGGACCATCAAAGCATCACAACCCCTGGCGAGCGCATATGGATCGGTAACTGTTTCGACGGCAGGCAACAGGCTGTGAGCATTTTCTGTCGCCACCGGGTCGTATGCGCGGACTGTCGCGCCTGCGGCAATCAACCCCTGGGCAATGTCAATGGAGGGGGCTTCGCGCATATCATCGGTGTTGGGCTTGAAGGTCAGGCCGAGCAGGCCAATAGTTTTGCCCTGCAACCCGCCCAGCATTTCCTCAACATTCTTTACGACTGACCGGCGGCGGTCATAGTTGGTGTGAGTGACGGTATTCAGGATTTTCGGGGCAAGCCCTCTTTCTTCGGCCATATATGCCAGGGCTTTGACATCCTTTGGAAAGCACGAACCGCCCCACCCCAGACCAGCATCCAGCATGGCCGGGCCGATGCGTTTGTCATAACCCATGCCAATGGCAACCTCTTTCACATCCGCCCCGAGGGCTTCACAAATATCAGCAATTTCGTTGATGAAGGATATTTTCGTTGCAAGGAAAGCATTGGAGGCATATTTAATCATTTCTGCTGTGCGCAGGTCGGTGATGACGATGGGAGCGCGCAGGGACAGATGTAATTGGGCCACCTTCTCGGCAGCTTCGTGGTCGAATGAACCGAGAATGGTACGATGGGGCTGCATAAAATCACTGATTGCCGTCCCCTCCCGCAGAAATTCCGGGCAGGATACTACAGCAAATGTGATCGGTTTCGGCTGGTATTTTTTTACAATATCAGCCATCCAGTCTCCGGTCCCGACAGGGACGGTGGATTTATTAATGATGATCAATGGCGCGGTCATCGTCTCGGCGATGGTCTGTGCAGCGACGGCCACATATTGCATGTCCGCTTCGCCGTTAACCCCGGAAGGTGTCGCCACGGCAATGAATGCGAACTCTGCCTCTTTCAGTGCATCGGAATAAGATGTGGTAAATGACAGACGATTCGCGCGTACATTACGTCTAACAAGTTCCTCCAGCCCCGGCTCGTAGATGGGCATGATACCCTTTTTTAGGTTTTCAATGCGTTTCTCATTGACGTCCAAAGCACTAACCCGATTCCCAAGGTCAGCAAAGCAGGCCGCTGTGACCAGACCAACATAGCCGACACCAACAACGCAGATTTGTTTCATATATCTCCTCACCCAAGCAAGTTTTCGGTTCTCTGGAATTCGTCGCAATAGTGAAACGCGGCTTGGGGACATCGTTTCTCTAATTAATACACTATACACAAACTAACCTATTTCGTCAAACATTTTTCATTGCAGGTTTGTGGTATATTGCAGCCATGCGTCTTCTTTTTGTTGCCGACGGGCGGTCCCCCACTGCACTCTCCTGGTTGCGCCACTGGATCGAAACCGGTCACCAGACTCACCTTGCCTCGTCTTTCCCCTGTGACCCCCCTCCGGGATTGGCATCATTCCATATTCTACCATTGGCCTTTGGGGGGATGGCTCGCCTACAGGACAAAAATACGACCGGTACGACACAACCTGGTAGATTTATCGGACGCTTCCGTGGCCTCTTGCGCCCGCTGCGCTACGTGCTCGGACCTGTCAGCCTGCTGCCCTACCAAATGCGTTTTCGCACTCTAGTAGAAAAAATCCACCCAGACCTTGTCCACGCCCTGCGCATCCCCTTCGAGGGAATGCTGGCTTCCACCACGCCGGCGGGTATCCCGCTGGTGGTCTCCATCTGGGGAAACGATATGACCCTGCACGCCCGCGGCTCGATTCTGATGGCGCGTCTAACCCATCGCACCCTACGCCGTGCCGATGGTCTCATCGCTGATGCAACCCGCGATATCCGTCTGGGACATGAATGGGGATTTGCACCCGACAGGCCAACGCTGGTTGTTCCGGGGGCGGGAGGCATCCATTTCGATGACATCGAAGCAGCCTTGAGGTCTGGAACACTGCCAGAGGAACTGCCGGATGTCCCGATTGTAGTCAACCCGCGCGGAAAGCGTCCTGGCAGTCTGCGGCAGGATGTCTTTTTCCAATCCATCCCGCTGGTATTGGAAAAAATCCCACAAGCGCTGTTCATCTGCCCTCAGCTGGCCGGCGATGCAGAATCTGAACATTGGGTTGAGTCACTGGGAATCCAGTCGAATACGAAACTTTGGCCTCGCCTGGACCAGGCACAGATGTGGGTGCTTTTCAAAAAAGCCCGGGTATTTGTCTCGCCCAGCATCCACGATGGGACGCCCAATTCACTGCTGGAAGCAATGACCTGCGGATGTTTCCCAGTGGTGGGGAATATCGAATCAATGCAGGAGTGGATAGCATCTGGTGTCAACGGTCTACTGATAGATGCAACCTCCCCGCGTGCCCTGGCAAACGGGATCATTACCGCGTTGGAGAACCCCGATCTATGTGCGACTGCAAAAAACGAAAACGCCCGCATCATTACCGAACGCGCCGAATACAAGCTTTGTATGGCAATGACAGAGGCTTTTTATCAAAAGTTGGGCAGGGGTGATTTTTAGGTTACCCCTGGTACATTTATACCCGGGGGGCGCGTAAGGTTTCCAGTCGCTCCTGCAATTCAATCCGTTTCGTATTGGCCGCCTGGCGGATATCGGCAACCAAACCCTGGGCGCGATCGTTGATCTGACCTCGTAAATCACCGCCTGCTGAAGGGGTGAAGAGCAGAGTCACGGCTGCACCAAAGGTACCGCCGATCAACGCTCCAATGAAAAAACTAAAAGCCCGTCGCATAGAAGCCTCCTGTGAAAAACGGATTTTTTTAGAACCTATCCGAAAATTATGCTCTAGGTGGCCTCCCCACCGCCGGGGACGGTGGCGAGAGCAATTCTTAGATAGCTACTTATATTATAGAGCATAATGAAATCCGATGGAAGATTGCATTAGTACTGTTTTTGTGGAATAATAGCCAGTGTTGCGCGTATCTTTTAGAACGCGACAGTGAAGTAAAGTCCAATCAGTAACATTCCTTCCAACCCGGCCCCTACCTGAAAGGAGGGTACCATGTCCACACTTCCCCCTAGTCACATAGCACAAACTGCACGTAAGAAAATTACCACGTTGGTATTCCGCCAAAAGAAGGAACGTGGCGAGCCAATCGCCGTGTTAACCGGTTACGACTACCCCACCGCACTGGCCCTGGATCAGGCTGGGATCGACGCCATACTGGTCGGCGATTCGCTCGGGATGGTGGTATTGGGCTACGAAAACACCCTGCCCGTCACGATGGACGAGATGCTGCACCATTGCCGCGCTGTGGCTCGCGGAGCCAGGGCGGCCCTGCTTATCGGGGATATGCCTTTCATGTCCTACCAAGTCTCGACGGAGGAAGCCATCCGTAATGCAGGGAGGTTTCTCCAGCAAGGCGGCATGGATGCTGTCAAACTGGAGGGCGGACGCGAACGTCTGAACGCCATCCGTGCCATCCTTGGAGCAGGGATTCCGGTAATGGGGCACCTTGGCCTGACACCACAATCGGTCAACCTTTTGGGCGGCTTCCGCTCACAGGGACGCACCGCTATAACCGCCGGGCGAATGCTCGAGGATGCGCTTCTACTTGAAGAAGCCGGGTGTTTCAGCCTGGTGCTCGAATCCGTCCCTGCCCGGCTTGCCGAGATGATCTCAAAGCAACTTACCATCCCCACCATCGGTATCGGGGCTGGCGTAGGTTGTGACGGCCAGGTGCTGGTGACGCATGATCTGCTGGGTCTATTCGACCGCTTCACACCCAAATTCGTCCGCAAATACGCCGACCTGCACACCGATATGCAAAATGCCTTCACGGCTTATATCGCCGACGTGCAAGGCCGCGTTTTCCCGGCGCAAGAGCATACCGTCGAGATGCCCGATGAAGAATGGGAATCTCTTGTTCATAGTCTCACCCGCTAGTTGCAAGGTCACCAGATGAAAAGCGACTCGATCCTTATTCTGGGCACCGGTGCGCTGGCGACACTCTTTGCGGCGCGGTTTTCCGCCGCAGGTATATCCGTCACCATGCTCGGTACCTGGCCGGAGGGGTTGGCCGCCCTGAGCGAAAAGGGCGCACGAGTGGACGGCGAAGGCAGGGCGTTCCGCGTTCACGCAACGGACAATCAAGCCGAATGTAAAGGCATGTGTTTTGCATTAGTGCTGGTTAAAACCTGGCAGACAGAACGCGCCGCGCACCAGTTGTCAGGCTGTCTCGCCGAAGATGGGGTGGTCTTGACGCTCCAAAACGGTCTTGGGAACGATACGGTGCTCGCGTGTACGCTGGGCCTACCACGGGTTGCCAGGGGTGTGACCACCCTTGGCGCGACTTTACTCGCACCCGGTCTGGCCTGCCTGGGCGGAGAGGGGCCGGTGTCACTGGAGGCCCATCCGCGCCTATCCCAGTTGGAGGAGATGATCCGCCGGGCTGGTTTTGTTGTAAACGTGTTAGACAATGTGCAATCACTGGTATGGGGTAAACTAGTAGTCAGTTCGGCCATTAACCCGTTGACCGCGCTTTTGAGGGTAAAAAATGGCGAATTGCTCAAACGCCCGTCCACGCGGGCGTTGGTGGGGGAACTGGCGCGCGAAACCGCTGCGGTGGCAAAAAGCCTGGGAGTGGCACTGCCATTCCCGCATCCCGATCGCGCTGCCGAGGAGGTGGCGCAACTGACGGCAGAGAACCAGTCCTCAATGCTGCAAGATATCCTGCGCGGCGCGCCAACCGAAATAGATGCAATCAACGGTGCGGTCGTTCGTCTGGCGGAGGAGAAAAAGCTCCTGGTACCGGTCAACCGGACGGTCTGGTCACTCGTTAAAGCCATTCCTGTTCGTGGTAAGATTAAGATATAGACAATTTTTACTTTATTGGAGGTGATTGATGAGGAAGTGTTTTACCGTGTTGGCGGTCCTGATGGCACTCTGGGTTTCCTTCCCCGTGCAGGCGCAGAGTGAGGTGCGCCTGATTTCAGTGAGTGTGGATATCTGGCCGGAATATGACCAGCCAGCCGTGCTGGTAATTTATCACATTTCCCTTTCCCCTGATATAACGCTTCCGGCAAACTTGAATCTGCGTGTCCCGGCTCAGGCTGAAGTCTTTGCAGTAGCGATTGCCGACCCGGCGAATGGGCTGCTCAACACTCCCTATGATCGTACCTTGCAAGGGTCGTGGGCAACGCTGAAGATCACCGCCAATTCGCGGGATGTGCAGGTGGAATATTACGATGCCCTGGTAAAAAATAGGACCACTCGTCACATTGTCTACGAATGGCCAGGCGACTATGCTGTAGATGCATTCGCAGTTGCCCTACAGCAGCCGGTCGGCGCTACGGACATGGTGACAGATCCCGTCCTGTCAAAAAGCAGCGTTGGTCAAGATGGGTTCGCCTACTATCAATCCGCTCCACAGACTCTTGCTACGGGGCAATCATTCACTCTGACTGCTGATTACCAGAAAGCGACCGACGCCTTAAGCACCACCGGGCTTCCGGTCCAACCGACGCAGCCGCTCAATGCCAGCACGCCCGGCCGGGTCACGATGAGCGGCATCCTGACGTGGGTATTGGCAGGGATTGGAGGGGCACTGATCGTGGTCGGTATAGTGGGTGGTCTTTATATGTGGAAAAACGGTACACGCCGTTCGTCTGCTGCGCGCAAACGCCACGCACAACCGCAACAGGCAAGTGAAACCGGTGCGGTCTACTGCTATCAATGTGGCAAGCGTGCTCAACCGGGCGATGTGTTCTGCCGTACCTGTGGGATGCGTTTACGGAAAGAAGATTAGAGCAGTAAGCTTAGAGACCCTCTGCCGTGAATATATCTCCGATCATCCCGATCTATTTTTTCTATGGGTTGGCATTTTTTAGTATGGGCCTTTTGGTGATGCTCGAAGGCGGGCGGTCTTCCGATGCCCGCCATCGTGAGCGCATCATGCATAAACTCAACATGCATTCTCGCACCGAACTCGTAAAATTTGCCATTCGCACAGGGTTAATTCAGTTGCATTAATCGTGTTGATTTTTTACCTTCTCACGTTGCGTTAATCTACATATGGATAATTACCTTGAAACTCGAGAGAAGTAAATTTGGAGGTATGAAATGCAGAAGTCCCTACGAACTGAACTGACCCCCTAAAAAGGGACACGAAAAGAAAGCCCTCCTGTGAGAAAACAGAACACAGGAGGTGCGTTTCAAGTGGCTGGTAAGAAAGGAATGAGACACTATATTCGGGAAATATAGCTGGAAGCCATCGGGATGTTTTATGACGATGGGAGGACCCGGGCAGAAATTGCGGAATTATTGGGGATCCGCGATCCAGAGCGAGTGAATAATTGGGAGCACCAATATCGCCAAGAAGGAGGAACAGCTTTTCATAAAAAACGTCGGGAGGAATTTATTGGCAGACCACCTAAAAAAGAGACAGGGATGTTTACATAGCACGCTTGGAAATGGAGAATTAGCTGCTAAATAAAACTCCATACCAAGATGCGCAAGGATATCGGCGCGAAGTGCAATATCGGGTCATCTGCCGACACCGAATAAAGTACGCCGTAATGGAGATGTGCGATTTTATCGGGGTGCGAGCGGCGCCGCGAAGCGTCCCCGGAACGTCGCAGAAGGGGGAGCCGCTGCCCGCACTGAGCGAAGCGGAAGCGGGGCGGCTACACGCGTCGGTTAAGCAGAATCACTTACCGATAGTGCTGGATCATTCTTCATCGGTGTAATTGCTCGGATATAACCAATAAAAATCAGTATCGCACCAAGAAATTCACATACATACAACGCACTGCTTATCCCAAAGCGACTGAAGGTCCCTCCAAAAGCGGGGAGAATAGCCCCCGCTGCAATCAGCACATTACCAATCACGCGGTGCAATAGAATCCGCTTGCGCCAAAATATCCACGCTGACCATGCCGCGCCCCCTACCAGTGTGACCGTGCCATATAGGTTGAAAAAAGGTGTTAGCATACGAACCCCCGGCGTCACGATCGCATGCCCGCTCAATTCGCTGCCGGTATGGAGACTACTGGTCATCAAGGTGGGATCCAGTTCAGCCGTAAAAACACGTATCAACCCATAGAGAGACCCCAAGGCTAGCAGAATCATCAGAGCATGCGCCCAACGTGGCTTCGCCAACAGGTAGACCGTGCCTTGGCCCAGCCAAGCAGCCACCAGGAGCGCCCCAAATAGATACCATAGCCGAAAAACCAAGGGATTCCATCCCAACGCCCCATAATAAGCTTCACAAAAGCCACCTATACCATAGAACACCATGCCAATCCCCCACAAAAGTTGATGGAGACCACGACGCTCCCAATAGCGTTTTAAAATTATAAACGCAAAGAGGAAACTCAGGACACTTGAAACAAAAGGCAACAAGGTATTGATGATTGTCATGTCAACTCCCAATGAAGAAGGAATACAAAATTTATAGCTCCAATGATGCACAGTTAGTCCCTGGCTATTACCTTGTGCCAGGAAAGAGGCCAACCATGATACCAACAATGAAGACCAACAAAACAATGATGGCCACGACAATAATTCCTACTACAATAGGTATTATCTTTTCATACAACGGCGGATATCGACGTTTCGGGGGCAAATTGTTCTGGTCTTTCAAGTCCCATCGCTCCTTTTCTTGCCGTCTAAACATATTATGGGCCGTTGCGGTTAAATCCCAGGCGTTCGGAGCACCACGGATTGGATAGCAGATGTCTAAGAATGGGTGGTGCGGAACACCTGAAGGTAATACTGGAAGCTGGAAACAAACAGACTTGCGCCCAGCCCAATATACACGATCGCCAGGTAGGGCTTGGGGATGGGGGAATAGAGGCGCAGGTAAATCCCCATGGCGATCATCACCAGGACCAGGGGGTAACTTGTCCATTTCTGGAAGGCGAACAGACAGACTCGTTCCTTGGGAATGTTGATGATGCGTTGGACGTTCCTGGAGGCCAGTTTCGAAAAACCGAAGAAATAAATTCCAGCAGCCAGAAGCAGGCCAGCCAAAATCAGGAGGAGGACCGTCCATGAATGGACAAGACCTAGCCAGTTGGCAGCAAAGACGACCAGCATGATACCCACGCCCGACCACATGATCCCGGCGGTGAGATGCAGCCACACTTTCTTTATTGCGGGTGTCCACTTCGTTGTTTGTTCCAAAGAGTTTGCTCCAACGTTGAGATGTCAGGCTGCTGAAAAACCGAGTACAAAGGCGGCAGTTGTCAATAAAAGCAGCCCGGGCAGGACCTTCAAGATCGTTTTTCGAGAGAGGATGGGTTTACCAGCTTTCAGGAAGGAGAGCATCAGCCCTCCCAGACCGATCAGAGCTCCGCCCAGGCCTACCAGGGCGAAGCCGGGTGCAGCGCGACCGACGAAAACCAATAGGAAGGGCAGCATGAAGATCGTCAACCCGGCGATGCCATGCACGATTGCCAAAACGAGAACCGGCAGCTTGTTGTTCATCGGGAGGAAGCGGGTTATAACGATCACCAGAAACCCGAGGAGGGCAAAAACCAAGTAAAGTGTCCGGTATGCAGCGAGGTGTTCCCAAACCAGTCCCAGCGACAGGCTGAGCGGGATGACCGTCGAGACGATGACCACGATCGGGCTATCCAGCGCATCAAACCCCAGGATGATAAGCAGTAATCCGGCCACGAGCAGGACACCGAACCCGATGGTGTAGGCGACAATGGGCAAGGTGCTCAAGCGATCAATGCCGACAGTAATCTGCCAGGCGGCCAATAATCCAGTGGCGAGAAGGAGGAGACGGTCCAGGAGGGTCATTTTCATAGCTGCTTCTGGCTTTCTTTTTCGAGAACATCGGCGAGTGCCAGGTACTTTTCGTGGACGCCCTCACCGGTCTCTTCGTGTTCGATGCGTTCAAAGTCAGTAGCAACCTTTTCCTGCCTGTCAGGGGGAATGAGGCGGTCTGCCATCGGGAAAAGGATGTTATTTTCTTTGTGGATATGCTGGCGAAGCAAAGCGACATAACCCAGCGCATTCTGGGCCACAGCAGCCCGCGCCGAAAGATCGCCGCCCTCCCACTTTTGCGCGGCGTCCTTCATTTCACGAGTGAAGGCGCGGCCCTGCTCGTGCTCGGCAAGCATAACGCCAATCGGACCGCCTTGCGCCGGCAGGCCGGATTCGTTCATGGCAACAAAGAGAACACCTTCTTCCTTGCGGTGATGGCACCCATCGGCGAAATTCTTGATGAAGAGTGCCGCGTTCACGAAAAACGCCGGCCCCATCTCTTCTCCCCGTGATACGCGCTCAGCAGCAACCTGCAGGGCAGAGAGAACGCGTTCGATGACGCGGTGTTCCTCCATAAGAATTTGGGTGGCCTGTATCTAGCCTCCTAAAGGGATAACAAAATCATGGCGCTGAGCATGAACAACGAGGCGTATTTGAACAACCCATAGTTGACGCGTTCAGTGGGGCGGAAGACACTGGCCAGTGCCAGCAGGAATAGGCCGCCAGAAAGCACTGCCAGCAGGCGGACGAATCCCCATTCCATGCCGATCAGTACTCCAGCGATGCCGATGGACAGAGCTGCCAGGATACTGGAGATGGCAATCGTTACGCGGGTTATATGGAAGTTGTAGGTTGATGGAAAGGTCGGGATTTTAGCTGCCTGGTAATCGTCGAAGTAGCGCATCGAGAAGGTCAGGATGTGGGTGGGGATCCAGAACAGCACCGCCAATACCAGCAGGATGCCAATACCGTCTATATGACCGGTGCCAAAGACGCGCCCGGCCAGGATGGGCATACCGCCTGAAATCCCTCCCCAGACGATGCTCCAGCAGGTGCGGCGTTTGAGCAACAGCGTGTAGACCACGGCATCGAAGAACAGCCCAGCAAAGACGACCAGCCCGTAGAGCGGGGACATGGCGATCGCCATCCCGACACCCAGCACCGAAAGCACAATTCCAAGGCGCAGGGCCTCGGCGGGGGTGACACGTCCATCTGCCAGCGGACGATGGTGGGTGCGGTTCATCACCGCGTCGATGTCACGGTCGTACCACATATTGATAATGGTACTTCCAGCGATCGCCAGGAATAAGCTCAAAGCCAGGCCGAAGAAATCGTACCAGTGCATCACCGGGCAGCGGGCGCTCATGAACCCTGCCAGGCCGGTGGAGAGCAGCAAACCGGTCTGCAGAGACTTGGTCAGCGGCCAGTAGAGACGAAATTTGGCAAGTAAGG
>Ga0209182_10000156_pt1 | contig 16928 bp, 21 predicted proteins | sample LakBais05cmmetaG_FD_185474 | JGI IMG/M metagenome (GOLD analysis project Ga0209182, IMG submission 185474) | Lake sediment microbial communities from Lake Baikal, Russia to study Microbial Dark Matter (Phase II) - Lake Baikal sediment 0-5 cm... | ecosystem: Environmental > Aquatic > Freshwater...
GTTGTGAGCGAGAGGATAAGGTGTTTACGCTGGATCCAATAATACGAGATCGTTGCTCCAGCAAGGCTTCTGCGTAAGAGGCAAGCAGCGCAGGATTCGGATCACTGCTTGTCGATGTTATGGGGATATATTCACGTTTCTTGCCGGACGATTGAGTACCGGTTATCAAATGTTGACCCGTCCGGTCATAATAAACCGTAGGTGAATACAGGCTTCCCCCTTGTCCTGCCATGGATGGCAGTTGGTGGGTGTCTGGAAGATCATCGAGTATTTGGCCAATAACAAATCCGGCTACAATCAGGATTAATGCGAGTCCGCTGGAAATGATCCCCAGTACAATCCCGGAAAGACCGTTTATTTTAGCGATTCGTTTATTTCTACCCCTGTGAACTGCCTGCCGCTTCAATAATAAATGCCTGCGGATGATACGGCCGGGATTATCGTAATGTGCAAAAAAACCGGAATCTCTACTCGAATCAGGATATTTCATCGTCGATCAGTCCATGCCGGCTGACAGAATGTCTTATAATGTGGAAAATCTTTAATAGGTTTAAATACATGCCAAGAATCGATATAGAGTTAAACCCTGTTGATGATATCACAACCGATGCCATAGGACAGCCGGGTGAGCGTTCTTTTTATCTCCAGGCAAACAAAGGCGATCAAACTGTCACATTACTTTTAGAAAAAATCCAAATCCAATCCCTGGCAGTTGCAGTTGAACAATTCCTGGCAGAAATCAAACAAGATAATCCAGAAATTCCGGATGCCTCCTCACAATACAAAGAAGATGAAATGCATCTTAAACACCCCTTTGAGCCATTGTTTCGGGTCGGGGATTTTGGGCTTGGCTATGATTCGTCTGAGGACCTGGTTATTTTAGTGCTACGCGAAGCCGGTCTGGTGAATGAGGAAGTCGAGGAAACCAGGGCAGTTCGCCTGTGGTGCACACGCTCACAGATCCGCCGCATGGTGCACTGGGGTATTGAATTGGCAAACCGTGGTCGGTCGGTCTGCCCGCTGTGTGGCGAGGTGATAAACCCGGGTGGGCATTTTTGCCCGAAAAATAATGGCCACAAAAAATCTCATGAAATGAATGATGGAAAAACAGGCAATTCTTAATAACTTAAGTAGTGGCGAGATCGATCTTCAGGGTCAATTTTTACGTGGTTCAAACGGCACCTTCCTGGTGATCGTGCAAAATCAGGGTCACAGTATCCAGGCTGTTTATAAACCGGAGGCGGGAGAACAGCCGTTGTGGGACTTTCCGGTTGGGACGCTCGGTAAGCGGGAGTTGGCCACTTATCTTTTCGATGAGGCGTTGGAGTGGGAGCTCGTGCCACCTACTATCTACCGGAAGGAAGCTCCTCTGGGTCCGGGTTCGCTTCAATTCTTTATTCCTCACGATCCGGAGAACCACTACTTTCAATTATCCCCATCGCATGAAGATACTCTTCAAAAGGTCCTTCTTTTTGATTTCATGCTCAATAATGCAGACCGCAAGGCTGGTCATTTCATTCTGGACGCCGATAATCATATCTGGTTGATCGACCATGGGCTGACCTTTAACGCGATTGATAAACTGCGGACTGTTGCCTGGGATCATGCCGGCGAAAATATTCCACCTGAATTATTAACTAAAATAAAAGGGGTACATGATGGTCTTGAGACCAAAGACGAGATCTATCTCCAATTATCTTCCTTGCTGAGTATGTCGGAACTGACAGCCTTGTCGGATCGGATGAAGACCCTACTTAAAAACGGCTGTTACCCTATTCCACCGAGTGACCGGCGTGTCATCCCCTGGCCTCCTATATAATCCGCTATCAATAAGGATATTAAACAATGAAGTCGTATCGTCTGGTTTTAGTTGGGTTTGGTAATGTTGGCAAGGCGTTTGTCAATCTACTTATCAACAAGCAGAGCGAACTTGCTGATAAATACATGGTTGAATTCGTCATAACCGGCATCGCCACCAACCGGCATGGTTTCGCGATTGATCCGGATGGAATCCCTCCAGACAAGATCGTAAGTATCGCCAGTAGAGATGCTAATTATTCGGTGCTAAGCAAAGGCGCGCCCCCGCAAGACACCATTGAATTAATTAATGCCTGCCCCGGAGATGTGCTACTGGAGAACACGCCGGTAAACCACCAAACCGGTCAACCAGCCATCGACCATCTCAAACTGGGGCTTGAGAGAGGAATGCACGTCATTACAGCTAATAAGGGCTCGGTGGTGCATGGATTTTCTTCATTGAATATGCTGGCTAATGAAAAGGGAAAGCTCTTTCGTTTTGAATCGGCTGTCATGGATGGTGCCCCCATCTTCTCTCTTCACAGGGCTTGCCTGCCGGCATCGCGTCTGATTGGTTTCCATGGCATTCTAAACTCCTGTACCAATCTGTTGCTCACCCGCATGGAAACAGGTGAGTCTTTCGAGGATGCGGTCAGGTATGCACAGTCAATCGGCATCACAGAAACCGACCCATCCGCGGATATCGACGGATGGGATGCCACCATCAAAGTGGCTGCCATCGCAACTGTATTAATGGATATGCCATTAAAACCCCAGGAGATCAATCGCCGGGGGATCCGTGGGATCACCCCGGCTATGATCCGGTCTGCCAACTCTGAAGACAAGCGCTGGAAGCTGGTATGTTCCGCCCGAAAAACCAAAGAAAGTGTCTCGGCTTATGTGAAACCGGAGAAGGTTGGTACTGATTCACCCCTCTATAGTGTCAATGGCACCAGTTCATATATCCAATTCGAGCTGGATACACTGCCAGGTCTTGGAATCCTGGAAAGCAATCCCGGTCCGGAAACAACTGCCTACGGTCTGCTGACAGATCTTATCAATATAATCAAGGAAAGTGGGCGATGAAGCACCGGATCTATCTCAGCCTTGGGTCCAATCTGGGCAATCGCCAGGAGAACTTGATCCGTGCATATGATTTGCTTGCGCCAGAGGTCCAACTCATCCAGACTTCTTCCATCTATGAAACAGCTCCATGGGGATATCTGGAACAACCCGCCTTCCTCAACTGTGTTGTGGAAGCAGAAACCAACCAGGCACCCAGGGCATTGCTGGTAAAGTTAAAGAGAATCGAGACAGAGTTGGGTCGGCAACCGACTTTTCGAAACGGTCCCAGGGTGATCGATATCGACATCCTTCTTTACGACGAAATGGTCATGTCGTCTGATGAAATCACCCTACCGCATCCAAGAATGCTGGAGCGCGCTTTTGTACTCGTGCCGTTGGCTGAGATTGCGGGTGACCTGCAATACTCGCCAACAGGAGTGACAATAAACAGCTTGTTGGATGGTATAGATAAAACGGGTGTTGAACGATACGATCCCAAAGGAAAGGCAGAAGAATCGTGAAGAATCCGTTATCCGGTTTCTCCTGGGGCAAGCGAACCTATATCATGGGTATCATTAATGTCACACCCGACAGCTTCTCGGGTGATGGCTTACTCAAACAAGCAGATATCGCAAATAGTGCCCTGGAGCAAGCCCGTCAATTCGTATCCGCCGGAGCCGATATTCTCGATATCGGCGGCGAGAGTACCCGCCCGGGTGCGGAACCCGTGGAGGAGGAAGAAGAACTTAGACGCGTCCTGCCGGTCATTCAAGCGATCGCGATGGCCGACCTGGGGATTCCCATTTCGCTGGATTCTTACAGGGCAACGGTTGCTGAAGCCGGATTGTTGGCAGGCGTCAACTGGCTCAATGATATCTGGGGTTTAAAAGCCGATCCGAAAATAGCTGGAGTTGCAAGCCGATATCGAGTGCCATTGATCCTTATGCATAACCGCAGTCAGCCCGGCAACGCAAGTTTGGCCTCACAGCTGTCGGCATATCCACTGGGAACGGAATATCGAGACCTTGTGGCCGATGTAAAAACGGAGTTGCTTCAGAGCATAACCCTGGCACATCAAGCTGGAATCCCGGATGATTTGATCATCATCGACCCGGGTATCGGTTTTGGGAAGACAGTTGCTCAGAATATCGAATTGGTCGCCCGCCTCGACGAATTCCGAAGTCTCGGGTATCCGGTTTTATTGGGTCCCTCCAGAAAATCCTTTATCGGTAAAACCCTCGACCTGCCACCTGACCAGCGCCTCGAAGGGACACTGGCTGCGGTGGGCGTGGGGATCATGCGGGGCGTTGACATTGTCCGTGTCCATGATGTAAAGGAGGTTGTCAGGTTTACACGTATGACAGATGCCATTGTCCGCGCCATGTAATTCCACGCCTGGCGTGATAGAATAAATTAATTGGAGGGCTTATCTTTAAGATCCGCCCCTTATCTCTGCCCGAATTGGTCCTGAATCAACACATGCATGAGGGTGTCGTTCCACTCAACAGCGTGTTGAGACTGACCTATGGCTCACCTTTTGGCTTTTGGTGGATGGCGTCTCAGTTTGATCCTGCCCAGACAGTCTTTACGATTCTTTACCAGCGGGACGACGGGGGCGAATTTATCAGTCAGGTCAGGGTGCTATCTCAAGCTAAAATATCTTATTTAACTCTACTGGGCGGTAACGAGGAGATCATACCGGATGATCTTACTTTTATCATCAAAGATTTAACCATCCGCGTTCAGCGGATGGGATCCATTCATCTGGTTGCAGAAGTGGACCATAAACACCCGTTACTTGAGAAAATGAAAACCAGTGGTTTCGGAGTCAGCGCATGGCAGGACATCTGGCAGTTCTCCCACCAGCCGGATTTTAGACGAGAAGCGGACCAGCCCGGAGAATGGTGCCCGCTGGCTGAGGTCGACTGGTGGCAGGCTTGTCAATTATTGCAGGCAGTTACCCCCCCCATATCTCAAATGACTGACCTGCCCAGTCGCTTTTTATCGCGCTATTGGGTCTGTCACAAGGATACGAGAATCATTGCATTTGCAGATATTCGCTATGGCCCACAGGGAATATGGATTCAGCCTACCTTTGATCCTGAAGTGTCGCATTGCCCCGACCTGCTCTGTGATTTGATCCATTGCCTGCCGGCCAGGTTGTCGCGTCCTGTCTATCTTTCCGTGCGATCATACCAATCCTGGCTGTTCCGCAGTATAGAACTCTTGGGCGCTGAATATGTAGCTCATCAGGCAATCCTCGTTAAACACATGGCTGGTTACATTAAGGAATTTTCCACATCGGAATTGCTTCGCCTTGAAAAACGCAAAGCAAAGCCTTCGAATCCTGTTTTACCATCCCGGTCTGTGGAGGAATAATTTACGTAGAATTTTGGATTAGAATTAGTTCAACTATGAACAGAATTGTGAACATGCAGCTATGACCCAACGTCGAATAACCGATGACCTCCAGGTTTTGGTTGAGGTATTGCCTGCATTAATTTCAAAGGCAGTAACCGACGCAAACAACAGTGATAATCTTATGGAAATCATCATGGATCTTGGCAGACTGCCAACAGCGCGCTTCGTTGACAAGGAAATTCCCCTGACAGCGAAGGAAATCGTTCATACCGATCTTGACTTTGTCGTTCAGCGAATCGGAGAGTTTGATGGCGACAATCGTGCCGGTCTTGAGCGCACGCTGCACCGCATCTCCGCCATTCGAAACCGCCGTGGTCATATTGTGGGATTGACTTGCCGCGTTGGTAGGGCTGTCTATGGCACGATTGACATCATACAAGACCTGGTCGAATCTGGAAAGAGTCTCCTGATCCTTGGGAAACCCGGGATCGGAAAAACCACCATGCTGAGAGAGGCCGCCCGCATCCTGGCTGAAACGAAACGGGTGGTCATTGTTGACACATCAAACGAGATTGGCGGAGATGGCGACGTTCCCCACCCCGCAGTTGGCAAGGCGCGTCGTATGCAGGTGTCAAAACCCTCATTGCAACACGAAGTCATGATTGAGGCCGTCGAGAACCATAACCCTGAAGTGATCGTCATTGACGAAATTGGCCGCGAACTTGAAGCAGCTGCCGCCCGCACGATCGCCGAGCGCGGCGTCCAATTGATCGGTACAGCACATGGTCGTTCTTTTGAGAACCTGTTGCTCAACCCAACCCTGTCTGACCTGATTGGCGGAATAGAATCGGTTACGCTCTCCGATGAAGAAGCCCGTCGGCGTGGCACCCAGAAGACCGTCCTTGAACGGCGCGCACCACCCACCTTTGATATGCTGGTAGAAATTCAGGAGCGGGATCGTCTGGCTATTTATCAGGATGTGAGTGATGCAGTTGATAACCTGGTGAGGGGATACGTACTGATACCCGAAATTCGCTACCGCGATGAAAATAACGAAATCCATATCGAAAAACCAACTACTCAAAACGAGGCGCGTCCGGCGGTAACCTCTCCTCATCGGAGCACTGGCAATATGGATATCTCGCCGTTTCAGAGACGAACCCCGGCGAAAGATGGATTGTCTGATCGATTAGCAGAACGCTATAAAGATGCTTCCCTACCTTTAAAAACCCAACAAGACCTCACCCCCATCCGGGTTTATCCTTTTGGGATTGCGCGCAACCGGTTGTTGCAGGCAGCCAAACGGCTGGGCGTCCCGGCGGTCGTGGTTAAGGAACTGGATGATGCTCAGGTCTTGGTCACAATGCGGACTTATTACCGCAACCGGCAACAAGCAATCCTGGATGCGGAGCAACATGGTGTGCCAATCTACGTACTGAGAGCAAACACCATCAACCAAATGGAACAGTTCCTGGTTGACCTTTTTAATTTGCCATCCGGTGCGTCTGAACACCCGGGTAACGAGGATTCCAACCTGCAAACCCGCGCAGCGATTGAGGCCGTCTTGAATGGTGAGCGCTGGGTTGACCTGCCACCTGCCAACGCCACCATCCGCAGGCTGCAGCATGAAATGGCACGTCAGGCACAACTTGTCTCTCAATCCTTCGGAAAGGAACCCAATCGCAGGGTAAGAATATACAGGGATTAATGACAAGGATGTTCATTACACTTGAAGGACCTGAGGGCAGCGGAAAAACCAGCCAGATTCCTGAACTTGCAGACCATATCCGTTCCCTTGGGTTTAAAGTCTTATTAACCAGGGAACCAGGCGGCACACTGATCGGCGATCAGATCAGAAGTGTGTTGTTCTCGCTTGAGAATAAAGCGTTGACTCCTCGCACCGAGACATTACTTTTCCTTGCTGCCCGCGCCCAACTGGTGGAAGAGGTTATACGTCCGGCTCTGGCGGAGGGAATCGTTGTAGTGTCTGACCGCTATGCTGACGCGACATTAGCCTATCAAGGTTATGGGCACGGGGTGGATCTTGGGATGCTAAGAAACCTGCTTGAATTTGCCACTGGCGGGCTGCAACCCGATTTGAAAATATTATTGGATATTGATGTTGAGAGCGGCTTACGACGTAAGACTGACTGTGGGGAATGGAACAGGCTGGATGCCTATTCTGTTGCATTCCATGAACGTGTTCGTAATGGGTATCGTGCGATGGCCAAGGAGGAACCAGGAAAATGGGTGGTGATCAATGCCGCACAGAACCAAGAACTTGTTCAAGCAGATTTGCGTAAAGCAGTTGAAAGAGCTTTATTACCCAAGCGATCTGGTAAAAAAGACTAATTCCAGCCTTTTGCCTCCTGCATAAGTCTGTCGCCTATCCAATGTTACAATTCTTGAATTCAAGTACCAAGTGCAACTGGTGAATTGGACAGGACCTCAAGAGGTGTCCTAAACCCCAGACACTTCCTCGGTCTATTGTTCAACCTCGACATAACCAAATCGATCTCGCTCTCAGTTATTGTAGCAAAGTCATGCTTTTTCGGGAAGTATTGGCGGATCAAACCATTGGTGTTTTCGCTGGTACCTCTCTGCCAGGAAGAGAATGGGTGGGCAAAAAAGAATGAACTTTTGAAATATTCAGATACCACTTCATGTTTGGCAAACTCACGACCATTATCAGAAGTAATGGTTAATACTGGATAGCCATCCAACATTGCCACCATACTCTCAGCGACTTCATCGGCCACTCTTCGTTCAACCTTCCGTAATAATACATATCGGCTTTTTCTATCTACCAAAGTAATGATCCCTCTTTGATGGTTCTTCCCAATGATCGTGTCCGCTTCCCAATCACCTAATCTTTCCCTATGGTTGGCTTCAAGAGGTCTATGGTCGATCCAGACGCGATTTGGAAGGTTTCCACGACGTTCATAGGCCCCATATCGCTTTTTTCGTTGTTTTTGACACCTCAAGTGTTTGTAGAGTTTGCCACCATCGGCTTTATCCGCTAGCAGATATTGATAGATCCTTTCATGACTTATATTCGGTCTTCTTCTTAATCGCAACCAATCTGATATTTGTTCTGGACTCCATTCCTGTTGTATGAGTTCCCTAACCATGCTCCACCCCGCAGACCCAATTCGTCTCTGCCCCTTATATCTCCGGGCGTTGCTCATTTGCTGAGCTTGTTTTGGCCGGTATCCTCTTTGCCCTGTATTTCTCTCCAGCTCTCGACTGATTGTGCTTTTGTTTACCCCTACTATGATTGCTATCTTTTCCTGTTTCTCGTCCACTTGCCTTAATGCATAAATCTGGTATCTTTGTTCCTGGGTGAGCTGTGTGTAGTGTCTCATTAGTGCTCCTTTGACTGGCTGTCTTTGAAGCACTTATACTACACCAGCTTGCCTCTCCTTTCAGCCCTTCAGTTGCACTTGTGAGTTGAATCTACGTTTTATTAGTATCTAATCTTTCCGCCAGTATTTTCTCCAAGGTTTTACATCCATTCTTGATCATCGTTTTCATAACACTATCCATCATTCGTTGCCCGACACTTGCAAGGGTTCCACCAATATTTGCCTCACCTGAGTATTTTAATAAGGTTTGGTTTTCGTCGACGGCATGGAAAACCACTTTGCCGGATCCTTTAGCAAAACCAGCTATACCTTTTCCTTCAACATTGAGAACACAACTTTCAGGAGGATTTACATCCGTTAACGAAAGAATGCCTGAAAAAGTGGCGTTGACAGGACCAATATGAACATACATGACCCCTTCATAATGAGTGTCATCTATCTGTTCCAAGCTTTGCATTCCTGGGACTGCGTTTGAAAGAGCATTGGGGTCATTGAACATTTTGTATACTTCATTGCGCGGTCCGCGAAACACAATGTGACCCAGATCACCCCGGTTGCAGCACTGCGCCTTGTTTCCACTGATAAGTTAAATGCAAAAACAAATATCAGGATAACAATCAGGGTAAAAACCAGCATCGCAGCCAGAATTTCATGTGTTCGCCTTTCACCCAGAAAGTCTTTCCAAAAGATAGCAAATACGGCATTGATAAATTTCAAATTGCACCTCGCGAAGGTGCGATGGCAATAGCAGATTCAGATGTGAATTCCTGGTAACGCTCAAACAATTGTTGCGGGCTGATGGAGTTCACAGGACTTGAGAAGATGATCTTTCCCCGATGTAAAATATCAACCCTGGAGGCAACGTTAAATATCCGTTCAATCTCATGAGTGGTGAACAGGATCGCATTGCCTTCTTTTGCTTTTTGCTTCAATAAATCATCCAACAATGCAGAGGATCCCTGGTCCAGTCCAGTAAAAACCTCATCCAACAGCAGGCATTGGGGATCGTGAAGCATGGCCCGGGCAATTGAGAGACGCTGCTGCATTCCGCGGGAAAAAGTGCTGACGCGGTCCCCGGTTCTTGATTCAAGGTCCACAGCAGCTAATAGCGCTGATATTCTCTTTTCAACAGCATCGAGAGCATACAGCCGGCTGTAGAAACGCAAATTCTCTTTACAGGTCAGATTCGGGTAAAGCATCGGCGCATGCAGCACCACTCCAATATTCCGTCGGACTGTAATCGGATCTCTAGTCGTAGACACACCATTTATATGGACACTTCCAGCATCCGGCCTGGATAGAGTGGCGAGAGTTCTCACCAGGGTCGTTTTGCCTGCTCCATTCATACCGATCAGGGCAACGATTTCCCCACGTCCAACGGACAGTTCCAGACTCTGCAATACCCTGCGGTGACCGAAAGTCTTGGATAAATGATCTACCTTGATCATGGTTGAATACGATAACCTATTTGACTTTACTTTTGAGGTGTTCATGCGAGGAGAGTTTCATCAGGAGAACCGCCGCCTTTTTCTTCAATTCATCCCACTGAATAGCATAATCCTCTTCCGTTATTTTCCCTTCCTGGAGCTCCATTTTCAGTTCGCGGATGCGGTTCAGCGTCAGGTGATATTCACCATATGTGATCTCCATCGACTGCCCGTGATCAACCGGAACGTCAGACTCCGTGTTGAAAAATGGACGACAAATCACCGTGATCACCAGGACCAGAATTGCTAGGACAATGAGAAGTGAAAGGAGAGTCATTTCTGCTGTAGTCTAATCCTTTGCCAGTGTCAAAAACTCGCGGACATCGACTGACAAGATGAAAGCACCAATTTGTATCGCTTTTAGTGTACCGTCTTTTCCAATTAAAAATGATTCCGGAACACCCTGTATCTTGAACATTTTGGAAATATTTGATCCGATATCGGGTCCATTTGGGTAGGTAACACCGTGTTCTTGTATAAATGCCAATGCCGGTTTTTCAGTATCCACGTAATCGAGTCCAAGGAACAAGTAATAACCGGAATCCTCCACCTCGGTCCATACTTCTTGCAACATGAGTGCTTCCTCGTCACACGAGGTGCACCAGGAGGACCAGATGTTTACCAGGATGATCTTGCTTTTTAGGTCCGACAGCCTGTAAGACTCACCTGAAAATGAAGTCATTGAAAAATCTGGTATGGATTGACCAACCGATAGCATCTTCACTTCAGATCTTTTCAACCATGAACCCATCATGAACAATAAACCAGCAACCACAATCCCCAAGATCACAAAAACTGCAACCACCTTGCCAATTCCAGGATTTGCCCCGGCAGAATTCTCGTTCTCAACCATCCTGGTCCTCACCTTTCAAGTCGCGGTCGACCCGGTCGAGGAAAACATCAGTCACCGGTACATCCAATTCTCCTAGATTGGCATTTAACAGTTGTTGATTTCGTTTTCCTTTCCTGATCAGAACGATGATAATAACCAATCCTCCCACAAAAATGAATGGAGGGATTATATAGATGATCCAATTCAAACCGGTTCGAGGAGGAACTGACAACACATTCCATCCATATTGTGCAGAAAAATAATCCTTGATCTCCTCCGCGCTCCAGCCCTTGGAGATATATTCCCGGATAAGTTCACGCCAATCTTCACAAGCCTGGGTCGGGCAAACATCCAGGGGAACATTTTCACAAATCGGGCAGTACAGCTCCCGGGCGATTTCATTGACCTCGTCATCACTAACTGGTCTCTCATCCTGTGCAATAACTGCCGTGGTCAAAAAGACCAGCAGTGATAACCCGAGAAGTAGCGCGATCAGGTTCCTATATCTGCTCATCCATGCACCTTTATAAATTTGCCTCCGGTTTGACCCTTTGATGTTTTGGCCAGAGCGCAAGCATGGTTCCAATCACCATGACGACTGTTCCTATCCAAAGCCAGATAACCAGTGGGTTGCGGTAAACCTTGAATGTCGCTCCTTCAGAACTCACCGGCAGCCAGTCCACCAAGATGATATACAGGTCATCGATAAGCGTACTACGTAGCCCTGGGGTTGTAACGGATTGCTGCGCCATGTAATAGTACTCGCGTGCTGGATAAAGCCAGCCAATTTCCCGGTCACCCTTGGTAATAGAAATCTCTGCCCTGGCTGTTTCACGATCTTCCAGCGTGTCATCGATTTTCAGGTCATTATAAGTAAGCGTATAACCTGAGATTTCGATCGACTCATTTTTCTTGACTGTCACCTCTGTCTGTGATTGAAAGAATTCTATACCAATAATTCCCAGTCCCATTAATGCTACGCCAATGTGAATGATATAGGCGCCATACCTGCGGCGATTGCGGCTGGTCATGCGCCAGAATGATTTCCATATTGAACATTGGTTCGTATCCGAGTTTATCTTAACCGATCTGCCGTAATCATAAAGCGTGACGCATATCGATAGAAATACCACCCACAGGGCAATGACAGCGCCCCAGTCCCGGGTTCCCAGCGCCAGGGTGACCACCGGAAAAACCAGAGAGATGATCGCGGGTTTCCAGATGTTCTTCCCCAGGCTCTTTCCAGTTGAAGCGCTCCATGCTGAAAGGGGGACAGCGCCCATCAACAACAGCAACATGGCAAATAACGGACCGGTGGCTTTCTTATAGAATGGAGGTCCTACGGTGACCTGTTGACCGGTTACAAGTTCGGAAAAGATCGGGAACAAGACGCCCACCATGCAGATTAAAAAGATCGCAACAAAGATCAAATTGTTGAACAGAAAGAACGATTCCCGGGAGAAATAGGATTTGATCTGGAATCCAGTGTTCAACCTTGACCAACGGTACCCAAGCAGTACAAGTGAGGCGATCAGTATGAAGGTTGTAAAAACAAAGAACGAAGGACCGATAGCAGACTGGCTGAATGCGTGCACTGAAGAAAGCATCCCCGAGCGGGTGAGAAAAGTACCCACAATGACCAGGCAAAAAGTGAGGATGATGAGGGTGATGTTCCAGTGTTTGAACACCCCGCGTTTTTCCTGGATCAGGCTGGAATGCAGAAAGGCTGTACCCGTTAACCAGGGCATGAGTGCTGAAACTTCCACAGGGTCCCAGCCCCAGTATCCGCCCCAACCAAGCACGTCGTATGCCCAACGGCTGCCAAGCACTAACCCGATCGAGAGGAAGAGCCAGGCGCTGAGTGACCATTTGCGAGTTGCTCTGATCCACTCATCATCATTCCAGCCTTTGATCAAAGTCGCGATAGCATACGCGAATGGGATGATGAAACCGACAAATCCGAGGTACAACATCGGCGGGTGAACCACCATCCCGGGGTGCCGTAAAAGCGGATTCATCCCCATTCCATAATCTGGACTCGCTTGGATGGTGGACATCGACCTGAAGAGTGATTTGATCAACCTCACCCTCGTAGTTAATAAAGAAGCGGAAGAACGGGTTTTCAAAAAACAGCACTAAAAACAGGAAGAAAGCCAGAGTAATTGAGGTGACAACAATCACCCATGGCATCAATTCCTGGTCTATCTTGCCTTTATTAACCAATGAAACGAAGGTAAATCCGGAGAGCAACCAGCACCAGAAAAGGAGTGAGCCTTCCTGTCCGCCCCATATTGCAGCGATCTTGAGATAGACAGGCATTGCAGCATCAGTAGTCTGATATACGTAAGCATATTCGAACCTGCCGGTGACCAGCAAAATGACAAGAGCCACCAATATAAGGCTTAAGAGAGGAAAGGTAACCAGCGAGGCGAGTCGGGCTGATTCCATCATTGCACCGGATTTTGACATGGCGCCATATGCAGCCATTACGATCGATACGATCGTAACTGTTAAGGTGATGATGAGTACTCCAAAGGCGATGTTCGCTATCACGGTTGAGCCTGCTCTGGAAGACTTTCTTCATAGCGGGAAGGGCATTTCAGAAGGAGTTCCTCGGCATAAAACACACCATCATCGCCAATTGACCCGGTAAGGATGGCCTGGGCTTCATTTTTCAACAAGTCCGGTTTTACGCCATGGTACACCACATCAAGCCTGGGGGTTTCCTGGTCGAGCGCGGCATTGTGTAAAACTTCAGCCAACCCGCCCAACTTCTCGATTTCTTTGTTATCCCCCGGAATATTGGCGATCGTGAAACTGAGCGTTTGATTTTGCGGGTCATACTGGATGGAATCACCCAGCACAACGCCTGACACGCGCACATTCTCCTGCTGGGCGGTAACTCCTGAGACTAATTCTTCCACTGTAAGGTAATATTGCGCGTTTCCTTTTAGACTAGTGATGACCAGGAGAATGATCGCGACCAGCATCAGCGTTCCACCGATCATGAACTTGTTGATTTTAAATGAAGTTTTTCCTGGTTGGGTCAAATTGGTTTGAAGATTAATAGGATTCAATATTTCTCCAAAGGATTTGAGTGATGGAGATTAGATTATATCAAACAACAAAGGGTGAATTTGTTGAGGGAAACTATCCATTTTTCTGAAAATGAGAATAAGTGGAAGGAGCGTTAATTGTTCAGTTCTTTAATGAGGTTAACCAACATGCTTCGCGAGTGTACACCAAATTTTCGAAAGATGTTCTTAATATGGGTTTTGGTCGTGTTCACAGATACCATCAGTAATTCAGCAATTTCCTTTGTTGATCGACCTGCAACGAGCATGTTCAACACTTCATTCTCACGCTCACTTAAAGGTTCTTGCAGGAGATGAAGGGTAGTCATCACGGGTTCAATGGGTATGGTTCGATCACTCTTCTGCGAGCATTCCAAATCGAGCATTCTCATTAAATTTGCTAGAAAACCGGGATTTCTTATTTCAAATGCATGGAACCATCCCGACCCCGCGTATTCACAGATTAAGGTTCTTATCGGTTCACCTTCTTCAAGGAAAACTCGAACGAATCCGGTTGAGGATCCGATCTGCAGTGCATCTTCGAGAACAATGAAGCCGCTTCTTTGTCAGAAGATGCGAATAATGCGAGAGCATACACGACCAACGCCTGGACCAGGTGACCGCCGTATTCTGATTGTCTCAATTCCTCAACGAGGTTGATTAACAAATCCTTAGCAGCGTAGTATTTTCCCTGGTTCATGTAGATTGAGGCCTGCATGATCCTGCCTGCTGGAGTGGTCAGGCTTACTGGGTTTAGGAATTCGGCGGCGGCTGGATACCATTCCTCCACCTCATTATTCCTCGCTTCGGCGCGAATAATCCTCAAATAGGTGTCAACAATATTATATGGCAATGCAGAACCGGCAACAGAATAATCGTGATGGCAGGTCAAGGCGCGGTCAAAATAATTGCGGGCATTCTTGAGATCACTCTTATTCACGAAGTAGTTGGTTAAGAAAACACAACGGTCGATATGGCTAATCCATGCCGATTCGCTGAAAATCGTTTTATCAAAATTATTGATAATTTCCGCGGCAAGTTTATCTGCTACCGGTATATTATTCTGCTCCAGCGCGATCTCAAGCAAACCTGTTTGTGCCAGACTGACCGTCGCGTTTTCCAGGTTCAATTCAATGGCAAAATCCAATGCCTGAGAGAATTCCTTTTTTGCGTCGTTCAGCCGCCCCTGTTTCAAGAGCACATGCGCCATGGCGACGCTGGAGAGGAAGTAGCCGTAGAAGTAATTATGTGCCAGGCCGATATGGCGGGAGGTTTCATAGACCGTTAAAGCTTTTCGGAGCAATCCTTGATTTTCTAGGCTGATCCCCATGCAATGGGTGAGCATTGCGTAGACGTAATTATTTTCCCTGGATCTATCCTGGAGCAGGCGGTTCCCATCTTCCACTCCTTTGCTCTGATCTCCTGCGATACAATCAATTCCCGCTCGAATGGCGTCAATTTCCCATTTCAAGGTTTGAAATTCATCCAGATCGTGAATGGAAAGTAATGCATTCTCCAGAATGCTTTCAACTTTGGTCAGGTTTACCTGGGACATTTCATTCTGTCCGAGCATGAAGCAAGCCACAGCGTTGTAGATGCCAAGCCGGGGTCGCAAAGCGAGGAGATTATCCGGAATAGCGTTGATCCAATGGATCAACTTGATGAGGTCAAAGTTAATGATCGCCTGCATGGCAATGGTGTCAATGATCTCTGCTGCTTTCTCTTCATGCTCCGATTGGAGAGCATGTATCACAGCTTTCTCGGGGAGCCCTTTATCTAGAAACCAATTTAATGCCCTGGTATGGAGAAGTACTACCGCAGCCGGGTCTTTTTTTTGAAGTTGTTGTGCCAGCGATCGCGCAAATAACGGATGATAGCGGTACCAGGCGCCGTGATTATCAATCGATTCAATGAAAAGATTATGCGAAACTATATTGTCAATTGCCTGCTGACTGTTCGCAGTCTCGAGCATAAAATCGCAGAGACTGGCAGAAAATTCACCCAGAAGGGAAGTTTTAAGCAGGAACTCCTGAATGGCAGGATCATGATTCAATAGCACTTCTTCAGAGAAATATTCAGGAAATGCAGCGTTTTCATGAATCCCCAAAGACCGGCTTGACTGGAAATCACGCCTGGTCTCATGCGTAATTGCAATCATTTGTAAACCTGCGATCCAACCTTCCGTGTTTTCATATATTTCCACGATCTCGTTGGGCGTAAGCCGTCGCTTGATCGTGTTGTTGAGGTATTTGTGGGTCTCTTCGAATGAAAAGGCGAGATCGTGCGGGTTAATTTCTACTAGCCTGCCCAGCGTACGTAGGCGAGCCAGGGGGATATCTGGGCGGGTACGGCTGGAGACCACAAGATGTATGTTCTTGGGCTGGTGTTCGATCAGGTAAGTGATACTTTTATTGATCCGTTCATTAGTAATCACGTGGTAGTCATCAAGGATTATGTTAAGAAAACTAGGGAAATTGTCTATTTCGTTGATAAGCGGAATCAAGCTGGTGCTATTGGATGGATCAAATCCTCGCATCAGAAGAGATTCCTCGCCAAATTTTAAAGCTGGAAAAGATCTTCTTAATGCAGCGATCAGGTAGGACCAAAACCGGAATGGCGCGTTATCAAAAAGGTCCAGCGTGATCCATGCTGTGCGATGATTTGGAGCAGAAGAAATAGAAAGCCATTCTCCGAGAAGGGTGGTTTTTCCATAACCGGCGGGGGCGGTGAGGATGGTTACCTTTCTCTCGCCCAGCCTTTCAAAAAGCGAAGTTAATCTTGTCCGACGCAGTACCCTCGTCGTGATGTTGGGTATCTCCAGCTTGGTGTGGAGCAATGTATCGATAGGATATTCTTCGGGATCCAAACTCATACGATTTTTTTATCCATAACAAAAACACAAAAAATAAAGGGTGGTAAATCATCCTGCCAATCACCCCTCAATCAC
>Ga0209182_10000157_pt1 | contig 16857 bp, 15 predicted proteins | sample LakBais05cmmetaG_FD_185474 | JGI IMG/M metagenome (GOLD analysis project Ga0209182, IMG submission 185474) | Lake sediment microbial communities from Lake Baikal, Russia to study Microbial Dark Matter (Phase II) - Lake Baikal sediment 0-5 cm... | ecosystem: Environmental > Aquatic > Freshwater...
GGCGCCGACTTTGCGCAGCCCCTCCCGCATGAATTCGCAGACCACCCGGCAGGACCGCTTGGCCGCCGGATGGGGAGCGAAGATGACGGCGTTACGGCCCTTCAGGATTCCCGTCCCGTTGCTGGCTGCCGTTGCCGTGGGATTCGTCACCGGGGTGAGCGCCCCGATGACCCCTACCGGCTTGGCGTATTTCGTCAGCCCCCGGGCTTCATCCCGCTCGATCACCCCCACCGTTTTGGCATGTTTGATATCCCGGCAGACCCCCAGGACCTTGACCTTATGTTTGGTGAGTTTGTCCTCATAGACACCCATGCCGGTCTCTTCCACAGCGCTCTTCGCGCAGGCGGCGATATTGTCGTCCCTGTAGACCTGCCAAGCCGCCGAGAGAGCCACCTCGTCGATCTGCTCCTGGGTATAATTTTCCACCTGTTTCTGTGCGGCGCGGGCCCTGGCCACCAAAGCGCCGACAATTTCTTCGTTGCTCAACATATCCATCTCCTTTTTCCCGCCGCCGGCTGGCGGCCAGCCGGGTGTATTTGTATACAAAACTATTGTGGCTGTCAACCAATTTCCCTGGTCTGATACATATAGCACCACCCCTGACGTGGCCAGTTTCCGTGTAGGGTTCTTTTCAATAATCCCCGTCAGGCTCCAATAATTCTGCAAGGTGAAGAACCCTTTGCGGTAGCCCATGGCGGTTTAAGGCATCAACCAATTGCATCCTGCATCCCGGGCAGGTTGTCACCACTACGTCCGCACCTGTCTTGCGAATCGCGTAGGCTTTTTTATCGGCGATTTTCTTTGAAATATCATAATATGACAATCCAAAAGACCCCCCCATACCACAGCACTGATCAGCCCCGTCCATTTCAATCAGTTCCACTCCCGGAAGGGCTGAAATGACTTGACGGGGCTCCTCTTTGATTCCTTGATATCTAGATAGATGGCATGGGTCATGATAAGTGACTTTAAGATTACCTTTCCTCTCCGCTCCGGAAGACAGATCTACAGGTGTAAGCTTTAAATCACGAACCAAGAACTCCGAGAAATCCCGGACTTTCGCGGCAAAAGAATCAAACCGTTTTCCCCTCTCCTCGCCTTCAAAGAAGGTCCCATAGTCTTTCAACGCCGAACCGCAGGTCGCGCATCCGGTAATGACCCAATCGACCTTGCCAAAGGCTTCCAGGTTCTTTTGCGCCATCTCCTGCGCCGTCCGGAGGTCTCCCGCTCCGATGAGCGGCAGGGCACAGCACCCCTGCTCCTTGGGAACCAAAACTTCGACCCCCTGGCCGTTCAGAAAGCGCACAATTTTCTGGCCGATTTCGGGATAGATGAAATCAATCGCACAGCCCATGAAGAATCCCACACGAATCCCTTTTCGTTTTTCCGGTTTTGGGCTTGAAAGAACCGGAAGCCGGTCCCGCAGAAAAACGGGAGCGATCTCGGGAATGCACCTTCCCGAACCCAGAGCCGAAAGGAATTCCGGCAGATGGCGGATTTTTCCTTCTCCGGCCGGAAGGTATTTTTGATATTTGCCGGCCCATCTCAGAATCTTTCCAAAACGAGCACGATCTTTCATGGCATACCGGAAAGCAAAATGCTTGGCCAAACCCAGCCCTTTTGTTTTGACCATCTCCTCACGGACGCTTACTGTCAGGAGGTCAATCGGAATTTGTTGCGGGCATTTTGGCAGGCAGGTTCCGCAGAGGAGACATTTCTCAAAGCGCTGGCGAAACTGTCTGGTAAAATCCTTCTTCCCGTTTATCTGGTTCACCAGCAGGTTTCTTCCTCTTGCCGCCGTATATTCGTCCGCCTCCATCTGATGTACGGGACACACCATGGTGCATAGACCGCAGCACAAGCACTCTTGAGCAAGATGATAAAAATCTCTTTCGAATTTTTTCTTTTCCATAAATCTACCCGAATCCCTCACTCCGCTCGCTCCCGCGGCCCTTATTTCTTCTGCGGGGTCACAATCGTGATAGGCATGTCCGTATCGGCAAGGAGAAATTCCCCCTTTTCCATCAATTCTTTCAAATAGGCTGCCGCCAGGATCCCCCGCCTTCGATCCGATTGGCGAAAGATGATCGGCAGATCAACCCCTTGGGCATGGAGAATCCCGAGGTTTCCCCTGTATTCCCGTTCTTTCTCCTTGAAGGCCCCGCCCAGGCAATTTAGCGTGCAAGCTCCGCACGCAAAGCAAAGGGTTTGTTCGATCTCCTTTTTCCTCCAGGAAATGGCCCCCATCGGGCAGTAATACTCGGCCGGACAGTTAAAGGAACAAGAGATACACCTCTCCGGATCAAATTCAACTTCCAGCCCTGAAGGCTCTCCTCCGGGGGACCAAACATCGGCATAACGCTTGAACTCGAGAGGCACCCGGTCCCCGATATCGGCAACTGGAATCGGCACGTTCTCATCCAAGGCTTCGGTAATGCCGTCGATGATCTCTTGGCACAGAAGGGGGATGGGGATGGCCACGGTATTGGTAATCTCCGGGCCGTAGCTGGTTTTGAATCCTCCCAGAAATTCCGGGTCCATCTGGAACATATCACCCACGATGGAAAGGTTGGCTTTCTCAGGTTTGGATCTTGTGCCGCACCCCACGACCACGGCCGGAGCCTTGTTGAGGAGGACTTTCATCCCTGCCCGAAGCGTGCGGAATTTCTTGTCGTTTTCTAAGGGGTTCAACCCTCCGCTGCCGCTGAAGGAGACCCCCCGCCCCCGCGGGATGAAACGCGGGGCAAAGATTGAACGGGGATTATTACGATAGGACGCCATATCTTTAAAATTGGCAAAGGCCGAGTAGTTCATAAAGGTATTGCGAAACGTATAGAAACGGGCAAAGTCCAGATCCTTGAGCGTGAAGTGGGATTCGAAGAATCTTCCGTCCACGGATTCGACCTCGGCATGGATCTCTTTTCCTTCGAGAAGATCTCTGAAAAGATGGCCTCCGCCATATCCCATGGGATGATACTTGCTGTACCCGGTCCCATGGATGAGCACATCCACCACTCCAAGCCGTTCATTGGGCGCGGGCCCCGGCATCCCGGGGATTCCGTTTAACCAGATCTTCTCCGCCCGGGCGAAGATTCCAGGGCCGGTAACGGGAACCACAAACATCGCCGCGGTCCCCGACATGATCCCTCGGGTGGCACAGGTGACGACGTCCACTTCGCCCACTTCGAACTTATGCCCCCGGCGAACCTCCTCCTTGAAGTCCAGCGAGGTCATGACCACAGCTTTCCCTTTTTTGAGTTTCTCGTTGATTTCCCGGATCGTAAGGTCTGTTTTCATTGAATTTCCCGCTTCCCTTTTAAAACGACCCCGTTCACTCCGCCAGCTCCAGGTCTCCCCAGAATCCCATCTCTCCTTCCACAAAAACCGCCCCTGCCTTTACTTGCCTTGTTCCCCTCAAAAAATCTAAGACTTTATGGATGTCTTTCCGAGAATGCACCATATTGCCTGCTGCCGTGGCCATGGCATCGGCTATGGCTGTAGAGGAAGAAATGACCATCACGGCATCTGCCCGGCCAAAGCTGAAGGAGGGTCCTTCCGTCCCCGAGGAAGTGCAGATTCCTAAGGGGGTTTTTTCCGGATCGATCCAGAAGTCAACATAAGTGGGCAGAGATTTCTTCTCCGTAAAAATTGAAATTTTCCTTTTTACCTTTGTGGCCAAGAAGATGTCTCCCCCGTTTTCTACAATGATCTGCGGACTCCGATCCAGAAGATCCCGGCCCACAAACTCCGCAATCGCCCCGGCCACCGCAGCCATGGGACCCACGCCCGCCTCTCTCCCCGCCACAGCCATTTCCCTTACGATCGGAGGCGCAAGAGCGTCCACAGTACGCTGAACCAGAGATTCTTTGAACTGCGGGTCCTGGGAAATGTATTTTTCAATTTGATTCCGGTACTTCCAAACAATAGCCAGTGTCTCCCGAGTCAGGTCCTTTTCGGCTGAGACCAATAGGTCTGTTTCTTTCAGGGTCACCCGGAATTTGAACAGATCAGGGCTTTTCATCCGTTCCCGGTAGCCCCTTGGGTCTCCGGAATCAGTCTGCCGGCAATTCTTGGGGGCCATGGACGAATAGCTCTCCGTAATCGCGAAATTGTTTGTCCCGGATGATGATGCGTATGTCTGCCATGGTGCCGACGTATATCGTCTTCATGGGGCAGCGGGTCGCACAGGCCGGCCAGTATCCCCCTTCTCTTCTTTTCAGGCAGAGATCGCAGGAAGGTTCTTTTGCTTTTGCCGAAACCTTCTCATCGGGGCAGCGGATCCAGAAGTTGTGAAGGTCATAGTACATACATGGGGTGCGGCACTGGCGGCACGCGCCGGGCAGATTGAAAATCTGCATTTTCCCGCCTTCCTCGTCCACGTGAAGGTTACGGACATCTCCCGGCTTTCCCTCCTCACCGTATTCCACGGCGCACGCCAATTGGCAGGTCCCGCAACGAATGCATCGGTCCACATCGACCAGCATGACTACTTCTTCATCACCAATATCGGCAACCTCTGCGTTCTTTGGAAGCTGGCTTCCGGTGTAGATCAGTTTCATTTCTTCCTCATCTCAAGAAGCTTTCCGCACGTTAACGATGGTGCTTCCCAGCATCTTGCGTCCGCACCCGTCATTTTCCGGGACGAATTCAAACAAACCCCTGGGACTCGCGATCGGAAAATTTGGGTCGTAGGGATCGGCCCCGGAAGGGCAAAAAACGATATTTTCTTCAACCTGGTCAGTGACCCAGGCAGGGGCTTCCATTTTCCCCCTTCTATTCTCCAGCAGAATCCGGTCGCCGCTCTGAACCCCTAACTCCCGTGCTTTTTTTGGGTGAATTTGGACGAAAAGAGGAATCTGGAATTGCTGGGGAATCGCCCAGAACCCCGCCGAGGGAAGGAAATCGACGATCTCTCCGGTTAGGAGGATGAGCTGATTGGTTTTTAAACCATTCATCAGGGCCGGAATCCTGGCAAGATTCTGGAATCCAGTCTCGGCAGAAATTTTTACAGGGGAAAGGTCGATCCTTCCTGTTGGTGTGGGAAAGCGTTTATCCGTTCCTGGAATTTGAGATCCCGGTCGGAAAAGCCCCTCCCTACCCCGGACTGCGGCCCGGTGGTTTGGAAAGTCTATCTCACTCACAGAGGCGGGCCATTGAATTCCTCCTGGCAGATTCCTCTCCGGGTCCAAGAGATCAGGAGTGATCCCCGCAAGCAGCGGACTCTTTTGGAGGAAGTACCGAGTCATTTCGCGGATGTTCACTTCTCCTTTTTCTTGGATGAACGGATAAGGGGAAGAGAAATTCATGCGCGCCATCAGACCCCCCCAAAAATCTTCGGCCGGGCGGGTTTTCCCTCTGGGGAAAACTGTTCGGTCGGCCCATTGGAGATTCCGGCCTGTGCTGGAAAATACCAACCCCTCGGTTTCCAGAAATGTGGTCAAAGGAAAAACAACATGGGCATGATGGTATGCCGCATTCGGATAATGTCCGAGGTAGACGATCAGATCCATCTTGCGGAGGGCATCAACGACCTTCCGCCCCTCCGGACAAAAGGTTAGGGGGTTCGTATCCCAGATAATCCCGCGGATCGGATAGGGTCTTCCTTCGGCAATTGCCCGCCAGGCAGCCGTACCGTTTCCCGCTCTCACCAAGCTGGCCTTGGGATCCTTTATTTCCTTTGAGGATTCGTTCTTGATTTCGATCGGTGGAAAATTATTTAGGAGGTTAACTCCTCCTCCGGGACAACCGATGGTCCCCGTGATCGCTGTTATCGCCACCATTGCGAATATTAAACCTGCGCCGGTTTCCTGACTGCCTGCACGCGAGTGACCGATCATCATGGAGGGAAAATTTTTTGCCAGGGCCCGGGCTGCCTCGATGATTTTATCTTTCCTCACTCCGCTGAGGTTCTCCACCATTTCAGGAGAATATTCCCGGCACAGGGACTGAAAATCCTCCCTGCCATCTACCCATTGCTTCAGGAACTCCTCGTTGCCAAGGTTTTCGCCCAGGAGGACATGCGCCATGGCCAACAAAACTGCCTGCTCGGTGCCCACACGGCATTTCAGGGGCAAATGGGCTTTTCTCATGGTCCGGGTGTTTCGCGAGTCGAGAACCATGATCCGGGTTCCCCGGTCCTTTGCATCCAGGACGGCGCCAAAAGCCACGGGATCCGTCGTGGCCGGATCGACGCCTACGAGGAGCATGGCCTGACTCGCGGACCATTCATGCCGGGCTGACATGGCGCATCCATTCATCTCAACGCCCAGCATATGGCGCATAACGGCCGCAACTGCGGATGAATCCGGATCGAGATCGGAGTCGATATGCGGGGTGCCCCAATGATTTCCCCACACAGTTCCCAAGGCGATATTTCCGAATCCGGCATGGGGCGAGAGGCGGATGTAGAGAGATTCCGGTGAGGCTTGAAGGGAACGCTGGATCTTCCCCGCCACGTGATCAAGGGCTTCCTCCCAGGTCGTTTCGCGGAAAGGATCTGACAGCCGCTCCCGAAACAATGGCACAAGCAACCTCTTCTCCTGATAGAGGTGAGAGAGCGCCATCAAGCCCCGGGGGCAGAGGGATCCTTTGTTCAGCTGGTTCTCTTCGTCGCCGTAAATCTCCACCGCCCGCCCGTCCTTGATAAAAACCTTCAACCCGCAGCCGGAGCCACACGAGGGGCATGTCGTCTTGACGATCGTGTCAAATGGGCGAATCGGAAGCTGTTTCTTCTGAATTCTCAAATTTTTATCTCCTGCCTGTTCCCTTGTTGAATTCTTCAGCTGCTCTCACCATCGTCTTAAGATTTTGTATAGGAGTTTGAATAGGCACGCCGCATCCCGGTGATAATATGTCTATCCCTTCTTCCAAAGCATTAATTGATTCCTCATATACTTCTTCTGGAGTTCCGAATAGCAATGTGTCAAAAGTGGCGATGTTACCCACAAGGAGCGTCTTTTGTCTAATTTTACTCCGTGCTTCTCTTACTGAAGTATATGGACCTTCAAACGAGTATGCTTCGAACCCGGTCAGGTCGATTAAATCAAGGATGCCTTTGGTGCTGCCGCAGATATGAAGAATTATGGGAGCTTGAATTCTTCTTCTCAATTCCTGATAAGTGGAAAGCAGGTGACTTGAGAAGCAAGTCCGCCCAAGCCGGTTGTCCGACGCCGCAGGTTCCAACAAAACCAGCACATCAGCCCCGGCTTCGAAAATCTGCTCTGCATAGTCTTTCAGAAAGTCGGCGGCCTTCTCAAGATTCCTGCCCATCAGGTTGGGTTCTTCTTCCAGCCAGGTTCGTATCCTGTTTTCGCCATATAAAGATCCGAGAAGACTCAGGGGACCGACCGCCCCAGCATACACAGTTATCTCTCCTTCGGTTTTGTGCTTAAGGATTCTTATGGAATCCAGAATCACTCTGAATCTTCCCTTATGGAAGATATCAGGAGGGATCGTAAGTTCGCCCTTCTCTCTGAAAGCCGGCTGCGTTAAGATTGGGCCACTCCGTTTGTTGCCGATCCTTATCTTACTGCCGAAAGCCTCCGCTTCTACACACAGATCAAAAGGGACTCGTACTCCCTTGAATCCAATCATCGAATAAGCGCAGTAGGCCAAATCAGCCATCGCCTTGGGATCGCGATGAACATGAGGATAATAGCACTCGGACGCCATCATGGTTTCTTTGGTGACCACAACGACAGGGCTTGAGCAGACAGGCTCACCCTTGATGTTACCAATGATTTTTGAGAGTACTGGATTCACTTCCTTTGATCCTCCGGTGTATAGGAACCTTCTCCGTGTATGACCCCTCCACAGCAAAAAGCATACCATCCCGAAAAGCGGATCGGAAGCAGTGGAAAGGCGTTTAAGATGAAACGCGGCTTTGGTGCAGTCTAAATTTGACGAACCCGTAAAAAGTCAAAATTTGCCAAACGCCACTTTGTAACCTAATGTAATTATTAGGCGCGAATTTTCAAAAGGGCCATTTTTCGACTTTTTACGAGACCATCAAATTGGGTTGGCTCTGAAACAGATCGATTCTATGAAAAACAAAGGCTGAGAGGATTAAATGTCCGCGTAATCGGACATGTCCGCGCAGTTTCACAGAATTGGCAAAAGCATTTGATTCCACGTCGGTCTTTCCTGCTCAGCAATTACTGTTCCAATCAAAATGGGACAGATTATGCTTTTCGCACTTCTCGTAAAGGGTCGACCTGGATATTCCAAGAAGCTTTGCGGTTTTCATTTTGTTGCCTTTGGTGAGCCGAAGAGATTCCTTCAAGATCTCGGTTTCACAATGGAAAAGCTGCTGTGTCAGCAGGTTGTCCGCGGCACCGCTGAATCCTGAAAAATGGACCTGGCGCTTTAGAGTGATGACTTCCGGAGGCAGGTGCTCAACATCGATCACATCACTATCAGCGAGACTTACGGCACGTTCTATGACATTCTTGAGTTCTCGGATATTTCCTATCCATTCATAGCGCTGCATGACTTCCAGAGCATTGGGGCTGAAGGTCATTCCGGACTTTCCCATGGAACTGAGTATATAATTTGTTATCAGAGGGATGTCCTCACTGATTTTGCAGAGCTTTGGAATCTGAACCGTCATGGTGTTGAGCCGATAGAAAAGATCTTCCCTGAATTCGTTACGGCCTATCATCGCCCTGAGGTTTTTATTCGTTGCTGCGATAAGCCTGAAATCAATTTCTATAGGTTTGAGATCTCCGACTCTCTCGATAGTCTTGCTCTCCAGTACCCTCAGAAGTTTTGACTGAACGTTCAGAGGCAGGTCCCCAATTTCGTCCAGGAACACGGTACCCCTCTGTGCCAGTTCGATCTTCCCGACCTTGCCTTTCTGATGGGCTCCTGTAAAGGCTCCCGGTGCATATCCGAACAGCTCCGATTCGAAAAGGTCCTTCGGTATTGCAGCACAATTGAGACACACAAAAGGGCCGTTTCTTCTCCAGCTTTCATTGTGAATTGCGTGCGCGAACATTTCCTTTCCAGTACCAGTCGCACCTAGAAGCAGAACTGAAGAATCCGTCTTCGCATATTTTGATGAAAGCATCCTTGCCTCTCGAATGGGTCCACTTTCCCCTTTGATGTCTGAAAATGTGTATTTCGCGGAAAAAAGCCTGCTAAATTCCCGTTTATATGCACATGCCTTGTCCTCCAGGACACTCAGCTTCCCTATAAGGTTCTTGAGCGTATCGTCGGGGATGGACTCCACAATTATACCGATCACTTCACCTCTTTTCTTTACCGGAATGATATTCACCACGCATTGGACTTTCTCGACTGAGTATCTTACGCCCATTTCAGCCTTTCCATGTCTCAACACATACTGCAGCAAGGGATTTGGCATAAAATCCGTCACCGGCTTTCCAGTAATTCTTGTCTTGTCAAGATCGAACAGGTCCGCAAAGATCTCGTTGAAAAAGACGACGTTCAAGCTCTCATCGCAAAAAATAACTCCGGAATGGATGTGATTGAGGACAAGCTCGCTGAGTTCTCCTTGAGATATCTTGGGCTTCGAGCTCTTTGAAATCGATCGGGTTATAGACGAGCCTTTTCGGGTTTGTTTGTTATCAGAGGCCTTTTCCGCTTCCACTAATTTGACCCTCCCGGCCAGGTCTGACAAATAGGATCGTTCGATATGAAAATGGTTCGCTGACAGCTTCTCACCCCTTGCGGCGCAGTGTGACACACATAATTTGTTTGATTTTGATAATGTATTGCTTTCGATGGATGGAAGTATAGGGGGGCTGTTTTTGCTTGTCAATGGATATTTGGATCGAAAAGCAGGGGATGGCATCATCAATTCCTTCCTGCTGCCTTTTACCCCGGACGACATTACTGTAATAGCCATAGTACCGCATCATCTGCTCACCCCTTGCTTGTGCCCTTCAGGGTAGAGAAAGACCTTCAGGGTATGGCCGCAATCTTTGCATTTCACACGGGCAAAGCCGTTATGCAAATCACCGCAGTCGAGATAACGATAGATCACCTGCTCAACATAGGGCCGCCAGAATCCGTACTGTCTTGAGAAATGTTCATCATAGACATGGATCGCAAGGATTGTTTTTCTGATCATGGCATTGACTGGTACGGCCTCGGGCAGTGTGGTGGCGTACCTCCTGGGGCCCGTCTATTCGTGGTATCTCTTCAACGACATCCACTTTGTAAAGCACCACCGGCTTTTTCCCCCGATCGCCGTCGCCTATTGAAAACTGGTCTTCGAATGGATCCGGAACCCGGATTACCGTAGGATGTTTGCCATTCCGTTGACGGCACCGCCGATGTCTGGTCCGGATCTGTCCAAGGTTCGCGTTCGCGCGACATGGTCTGTATATGAGGACGCCTGCAACGGGTGCGTCCAATGTGCTGCATCCGAAGGTCCTGCCCGCTGCTGGACGCCAAACGAAACCGGTGCAGAAGCTACGGTTCGTTTTTCTGGCGCTATTTCAACCGCGGGAGATATCCGGAAAGCGAAGCGAAAATCCGCTACTATGATTGCCCCAAGTGGGAAGTCTGCGATGGGTCGCGATATTTCCTTTCGTAGAGGCCCGGATCGTATGGAGCCCTCCGACCAGGGCAGTCTTCGCGAGGGCAGAGCTGACAACTGGCAAATCCTTCCTCGTTTGCGAAGACAATGCCCGAGACTGATTTGACGGGCACCATGAGCAGACTCTCAGTCAACTCTACGCCGATGGTTTTTCGGGTGTCTCCCAGAAGTTCAAAAAGGACCCGTTGCTCCTCCAGGGGCCAGTCAGGCAAAGAGCCCGGGCTCATGCGCGCCGTTTTCGCCAGGCCGAAGCGTTCCTGCAGATGCTGATCCAGGAACAAGCGGGCGGAGATGACCACGGCCTGATTGATTGCATCCACCCAGAAACGTTCCAGGAGATCGGTCTTGGCGTTCGCCCAGGCATCCAATTCGCGGCCCGAGGTGACCACAAAGGCAAAAAAACGGTGAAGGTTGTCGAGATTCACCTTCAGGACGCGGCTCTCGAACCGCAGTTCCTCGGCCACCACATGCTGATCGCCCCGCGACTCGATGAAGGCCATCCGGTAGATCGCCCGGGGATGGGCGACCGCCTCCGCCTCCCGGATCAATCCTTCGACCTTTGTCGCATGTCCGCTGCCTTCCTTCAGGCGCAACCTGGCCAGCATGGACGGCCGATCGATTCGATATTCCAGGGGATCCAAAACAACGCGTTCCATCGTTCTTCTACCTTCCCGTTCAGGATATCACAAGGATTCGTGACTGTGATGCAACGAATTCGTGAGGATTCCCTATCATGTCTCAATCCGGGTTACGCATACATTTTCGCGTGGAGAGCGACCGTTTCAAGGGAACCTGCTACCGGGCGGCCAACTGGCTGCGGCTCGGCTCGACGCAGGGGCGCACCCGCAACGATCGCAACTATTGCCTCCGCGCTACGGTCAAGGACGTGTATCTCTATCCGCTCAGCCCGGACTTCCGGCGGGAGTTATGCGCATGATCGGCTACGAACAGGCATTGGCGGTCTGCCGAACCGATCCCGAAGCGGCGGCGCGAATGCTCTGCGAGTTCGCACGCGAACTTTCACCAGTTGAAGGCGGAGGTCGCCACGCTGAAAGCCGAGAACGCCGCCCTGCGCCGCGACTGCCAATCCCTGTGCGACAAGATCAAGGCGCTGGAGGAAGCAGTTACAATCTGTGTGATAACTCTACAGATCAAAATATGCGAGAAACGGATATGACACCAGAAGAGATGTGAGTCAAGGCCAGGGAGCTGTTGAGAAAAAAGTTCCTTCGCACAGAGTCGTAGTTATGAAGTGTCTTCTGTCTTTTCCTCATGCGCTAACCCCCCTGAGGGGATGGTGTGGTTGCTACAGCCTGTCGTGCCATCTGAATAAATCTGGAAGAGTTCATAAACAGTTCCATCATCCCTGCAAGTTGCTCTACGGTCAAACCTTTTTCCATCAGGTACGCCAAATAAGAGAAAGAATCTTTTGCGCCATACCCCACATGATGCATGCCTAAAACCCTCCCTGACCTTCCATCGTAGATCATCTTCTGAAGTCCGGTCTTTTCGGGATAAATATGCCCCATGAGCATCATCCGTTCTGCCATAGGGGTTATGCCGGGCTTATCGGCATCTGTTATCCCCATCCTGAGCACTCTGACATCGCCAAACTTTCCACGCGCCTGTTTCTCTGTCAATCCAACCCAGGAAATTTCGTAAGTGGAATGTAACTGTTCAGGACAGAAATCAAACCGGAGTTCGGCCCCCTGGCCTAATATATTTCTTGCCGCAATAATGCCACTTTTTCTTGCCTTCCACTGTTCCATAGGCGGACCAATTACATCGCCGGCAGCGTATATGCCCGGGATGTTGGTCTCCATCCCGCTGTTGACTTTTATCTCACCATTGCTTCCACGTTCAACGCCAAGGTGCTGCACTATCTCAGAATCAGGGATCATGCCGGTAGATATAAAAACCGTGTCTGCATCAACTACATAATCCTGTCCCCCTTTCCGAAGCCGAACTGATTGCACCCTATCTTTTCCCACAATCTCCTTCACCTGGGTTTCCTGAAAGATACTCATTCCGCGCCCGGTCATCCCGTGAATCACATAATCTTTGACTTCATCATCAAGAAATGTGAAGAAAGGGACTCTGTCAACAAGCGTTGTTTCACAACCACAGGCATTGAAAAAAGAAGCGTAAGGTGTACCCACTTTCGAAGCGCCTATCACCACAACCTTCTCCGGTTCATAGTCCAACTGTTCTATAAGACTCTCGTAAGTGAAAACTCCCTTTAAACCAACTCCAGGAATAGGGGGGACACTTACGCGGGTCCCGGTGGCGATTACTACGGCCTTGGCTGTTATTTCTTTCTGACCTGCCTCAACCACGTTAGGCTCTATAATTCTTGCCTCCTGATCCAATATATAATCCATTCCGGAGGTCGCTACGCCTTGCATAATCCCTTCATATGTTTTTTCTCGCTTGGCCCTAAACAGTTCTATAACCGGCATAATAGGGACTTTCTTGTTGAATTCAGGCCACCACAGTTTTCCTGCAAATTGACGGAAAAAATCAAGCTCAACAGCACAGTCGTAAAAAAGATGATGTGCATAACAGGCATTTTTGGGACACTTGCCTCCAAAATGATCATCCCGGTCGATAAGGAGAACTTTTTTCCCGTGCTTTTTCAGGTACATTGCACCGGCCCCGCCGGCACCGCCGCCGCCTATGAATACGGCGTCGTAATCGAAGGGATATGAATGGTGATTTCTCATTTTTTCTGAAGACCGAGGGCCGGTATTAATGTGGCTGAATCCTTGTCTATCTTAGTTATATAATGCTTATATTCCGCAGTGCCCAGGTAGGTGACAGGCATGTCGAACGTCTCCATTGTTTTCTTAAAATGCTGATCTTCCATTGCCTTTTTGAAAGCATTATTTAAGACCTGAACAACAGATTCAGGAAGGCCCTTCGGCCCGACGATACCGAGGTAAGACGGATAAGAAATGTCGTATCCGCTTTCCTTGAGTGTAGGGACACTCGGAAAAGCAGCCAGGCGGTTATCGCCATAGGTCGCAAGCATGCGGAGGTCTCCCGACTTCACATGGGGAAAAAATGTGGAAGAACCTGAAGCTGTGCCGATATGCCCTCCCAGGAGTGCGGTAATAGAGGGAGGGTCTCCCTTCTGAGGTACATGTACCAGCTTTATATCTGCCTTCAGTGCCAGCTCTGCAATGGCCAAATGAGGAGATGTCCCGGGACCGGGTGTGGAGTACTTTATATTGCCTGGATTTTCCTTTGCGTATCGTACAAAGTCGCTTAAGTTTTTCCACGGACTGTCGCTCTTGACAAACAGCCCGAAGGACCAGCCCCCGAAAACCATCACGGGCGCAAAGGCTTCAACCGGCACAAAGGGAATGTCCTGCATATAATAGGCATTGAATACTGCCGGTGGCAGCGCTCCCAGTGTGTATCCGTCGTTCTTGGCCGTTGCCACACCGCTCATTCCCACCACACCGCCACCTCCAGCCTTATTGATGATGACGATAGGCTGCTTCAGCACTTGCTCGGCCGCCTTTGCCAGGACCCTGGCTGCCACGTCAGTAGAGCCTCCCGCAGGATAGGGAACGATTAATTCGATAGGTTTAGCGGGAAAGTCACTTGCTGCCCAGGACCAGGCTCCAGCCAATGCAATGATGAACACAAGCAGGACCTGCAGGGCGACATGTACCGTTCTTGTCTTTGCGCTGTTCTTCATCTCTCTCCTCCTTTGTCTAATCTCTTAATGAATACATCTAACCTTCCACTTCTTCAACAACCAATTCCCTTTTACGCTTCAAGAAAGGAATGAAAGAACTTACCAGGAGAACCGCGGCGATGACCAGACAAGCGGCACTGATGGGCCTGCTAAAGAATATATGAAAACTCCCGTCAGAGATAATCAGAGCTTGTCGCAAGGCGTTCTCCAGTATCGGCCCCATAACAAAAGCCAGAACGAGTGGAGCGGGTTCATACCCGAATTTTCTCATAACGTAACCAAAGCCCCCGAAGAAAAGCATCAAGGCTACATCTACAAGGCTTTTGTTCTCAGCATAAGTACCTATGATACAGAAGAGCAGAATGAGGGGGAAGAGAATGGTATGAGGAACGCGCAGAAGTTTTACCCATAAGCCGATCAGGGGGAGATTCAATACCAGAAGCATGATATTGCCTATATACATGCTTGTAATGACACCCCAGAAAAGGTTTGGTTGTTCCTTCATTAATAACGGTCCCGGCGCGATCCCGTGAATCATCAATGCTCCCAACAGAATCGCCATAATCGGATTGGCAGGGATACCGAGCGTCAACATAGGAATAAATGCTGATCCCGCTGCAGCGTTATTCGCTGATTCAGGCGCAGCAACCCCCTCGATGGCGCCATGGCCGAATCTCTCAGGAGTTTTCGATATGCGTTTCTCGACAGCATAGGATACAAAGGAGGCGAGAATTGCCCCGCCTCCGGGGAGGATGCCGAGTATGAATCCTAAAACTCCCCCTCGAATAATCGCCCATTTGCTTGCAACCCAGTCTCTGCGGGTCGGGAAGAGGTGCGAAACACGCGTTATCACAGATCTTTGATCAGCAGGTTTTTCACCATGCATAAGCACCTCGGAGATGCCGAAAATCCCTATGACCAGCGGGACAATCCCTATCCCGTCAAGAAGCTCAGGAATGCCGAAAGTAAAACGTGCTCCGCCTGTCATGGGGTCCTGACCTATCGTTCCCAACAGGACTCCAACCCCAGCCATCATAAGGGCCTTGAGTATGGATTTCTGCGCCAGATAGGAGAGCATTATGAGACCGAGTATCATCAAAGAAAAATACTCAGCAGGGCCGAATCTGAGGGCAACAGAAACAAGATAAGGCGATAAGGCCTGCAGTCCCACGATACTCAGGGTCCCGGCAATAAAAGACCCGAAGGCTGCAATGCCAAGTGCCGGCCCGGCCCGGCCCTGAAGCGCCATCTGGTAGCCGTCCAAGGTAGTGACGACAGAGGCTGCCTCCCCGGGGATATTGACAAGGATGGACGTAGTGGAACCCCCATACATGGCGCCATAATAGATACCGGCCAGCATGATTACTGAAGCCTCAGGGGAGATTCCATAAGTAAAAGGAAGGAGAATGGCCATTGTTCCGGCAGGGCCTATCCCCGGGAGAACACCGATGAGAGTGCCAACAAAGACACCTACAAAGCAATACAGGAGATTAGCCGGTTGAACAGCCACGGAAAGTCCGCCTATAAGATTACTGAAAAAATCCATTAAGTCACCTTAAATACCCAAAAGACCTGCGGGGAGTTCTACTTTCAGAAATACTTTGAACAGGGAATATGAAAGCCCGGAACTCAGCGCAGATATCAAGACGGCCCTTCTCCACGATAGCTCCTCAACATATTTTAAGATAGTCAGCATAAATAGAAACGAAGAGATCAAGAACCCAACGCACGTAAAGACGAGAATATATATGACAAGAATGATGATCATCGCAATGGGTCGCTTCCAGAACTTGCCATGCCATAACGAGCTCAGGTTTCGTTGTCCCTTGGCCAAAAAAGATTGTATGAAAATAGTCAACGCCATTACTGAAATGAAAATGCTTGAAAAAAAAGGAAGGAACCCGGAGCCTGGATCATGTGCAGCACCGATGCCGAGGGTCACAGACCCGTATATACCGATCAGTCCGGTAGCCAGCCAGAAAAGTCCACTCACGCCATCTGCCTTCATGTTATCTCCGAGAGACTAATTGTATTTTTTGTTAAGGTATTGCTTTCGATGGATGGAAGTATAGGGGGGCTGTTTTTGCTTGTCAAGGGATATGTGGCAGCAAGAGACAAGGCCCTCCGGTTCAGGTAAAGAAAATCAGACGGATGCTGACGATGCGGACAAAGCCCAGGATGATCTTCTCGAAAAGGCCGGCGGGGATGCGTTTGTGGAGAAGATATCCCCCGCCGTCGACGGGATCAGTTTGGAGAGGGTGTTGAGGAAGGTGGTCTTGCCGCAGCCCGTGGGCCCGACGATGCTGAGAAACTCGCCTTCCCCCACATTGAAGGAGATCTCATCCAGGACAAGAAGATCCCCGAACCGCTTCGTCAGATTCCTGACCTCGATCTTTGTCTTTCTTGCCTCACTGCCGTCCACGCTGTCCTCACTTCAAAGACTCTGCGGGCGCCGGCCTCCCGACCTCCAGGTCCGCAGGACCGGACCTGCCCGACGGGGACACGATGCGGCATCATCTCCCCGGGAAAAGGTCCGGCCGCCGGCCGCAGACTGCAGGAGGTGGCGTTGTCAAAAGTTTTGCTGATC
>Ga0209182_10000158_pt1 | contig 16847 bp, 11 predicted proteins | sample LakBais05cmmetaG_FD_185474 | JGI IMG/M metagenome (GOLD analysis project Ga0209182, IMG submission 185474) | Lake sediment microbial communities from Lake Baikal, Russia to study Microbial Dark Matter (Phase II) - Lake Baikal sediment 0-5 cm... | ecosystem: Environmental > Aquatic > Freshwater...
GCCTCGGGCTGCGGAAGCCCCGGTGCTTCCGCAGCCCGAGGCGCCGCGACCGGCGGCCGCGCCCTCCCCGTCTCCGCCGGGACCGCCGCCTCCGCCGCGCCGTGCGGTCACGATGATGCGGGTGGATACCCGGCTGCTGGACGATCTGATGGACCAGGTGGGGGAGCTGGTCACGGCGAACGGCACCCTGGTGGAGGTGAGCCAGGTGATCGACTCGGCGCGCCTGCACGAGAGCACAGGGCGCCTGGAAGGTCTGGTGAAGGGCCTCCAGAAGCACGCCATGAAGCTGCGTATGATGCCGCTTGAGCTGATCGCGGACCGCTTTCCTCGGGCAGTCCGGGACCTGGCGCGGAAGCGAGGCAAGGAGGTCAGTTTCGAGGTCCTGGGCAAGGACACCGAGATGGACCGCGCCATCCTGGAGGAGCTGCCGGACCCGATTCTCCACATCCTGCGCAATGCGATCGATCACGGGATCGAGTCGGCGGAGGAGCGGGTGAGGAAGGGCAAGCCCCCGGTCGGGACCATCCGCTTGGAAGCGACCAAGGAGCGCGAGAGCGTGGTGATCCGGGTGACGGACGACGGGCGCGGGATCGATCCCGCGGTCCTGCGCCGCGTGGCCCTGGAGCGGGGCGTGATCAACCGGGAGCAGGCTGACACCCTCTTGGACGCCGAAGTCATGATGCTGATCACGCTCCCCGGATTCAGCACGGCCAAAGAGGTGACCGACGTCTCCGGCCGCGGGGTCGGGATGGATGTGGTCCGGGGCGCGGTGGAATCGCTGCGAGGGAACCTGCTCATCGATTCGGTGGTGAACCAGGGGACGGTCTTTACCCTGAAGCTGCCCCTCACGTTAGTGGTGGTGACGGTTCTTCTGATCGCGGTCGGCGACGAGCGGTACGCCCTCCCCGTCTCTATCGTCGAGCAGATCCTCGAAATCCGCTCGGAGGAGATCCAGCACGCCCAGGGGCAGGAGATGATCACCCGGGAAGGGGCCCTCCTCCCCCTGGTTCACTTGAGGAAGTTTCTGGGCATGCCCGCCGCCGAGGCCGCTCCCTCCTGCCTCGTCGTGGTCTGTGAGATGCGCAACCGGCTGGTCGGGCTGGCGGTCGACCGCCTCATCGGGTATCGTGAAGTTGTGGTGAAGCCGCTGGACAAGTCCCTGAAGAGCCTCCGAGGATTTTCCGGCGTGACGATTCTGGGGGACGGGGGCGCGCTTTTGCTGTTGGACCTCAATACCCTGTGAGCGCGGTTCGGCCGATCACGGCCCCGCGGGGACGGACGTGCGAGCTCCACTGGGAAGGCGGCAGGGGAGGGAGAGGCGTGGCCAGCGGGGAAAACACCGCGGACCTCACGAGGGTGCGCGACATCAGCGAGCGGAGCGTGCGTCGAGCCGAGGAGTCGATGCGGCGACTCCTCGGCCATTCCGTGCGCCTCACGCTGCGCGGCATTCACCCCCTCTCCGCCTTGGTCGAAGACGCCGAGGGCGGCCCCATGGCTGGCCTCCAGCTCCAGATCACGGGGCAGGGGAACGGATGTATCCTCATCCTGTTCCCGTTGCCGATGGTATTTCGCTTCCTTCAGGCCCTGCTGGGGGGAGCGGCGGAGCCGCGTCCGCTCATGGAGATGGAGCGGTCCGCTATCCAGGAGGTCGCCAACATCATGGCCTCCTCATTTCTGAGTGAGTTGGGAGACCTCTTGGGGCGACGGCTGCTTCACTCGTCGCCGGAGATGCATACCGAGAACATTCCCCAGTTGGTGCGCGACGTAGCGACTTCCCTGCGCGCCTTGGGCTCGGAGCTGCTGGTGATCCAAGGGGCGATCGAGGATGGCGAGCACCAGGCCCAGGGCCGCTTCTTCTTCGTGCCGGAGGCCGCCGCCCTGGAGCCGATCGCGCGTGGCACTGCGGGGAATCGGGAGGGGTTCAGATGATCACCGCAATGTCCGCGCTGGATCCGGCCCTGGTCGGCCGATACGAAACGCTGCGCGGCCTGCTTCGCGATATGGGTCGGGTGCTGGTCGCCTTTTCGGGCGGCGTGGACAGCACATTCCTTTTGGCCGTGGCGGTGGAGTGCCTGGGCGAGAACGCGCTCGCTGTCACGGGAGTCTCCCCCAGTTTGGCCGCGGCCGAGCGGGAGGAGGCCGCCGCCCTGGCGAAACGGATCGGCGCCCGGCATCGCTGGATCGACACCGCGGAGATGGATCGCCCGGAATACGTGAGCAACACGCCGGAGCGATGCTATTTCTGCAAGACCGACCTGTTCGAACGGTTGGGGACCCTGGCGCGGCTGGAGGGCTTTCCCTGGGTGGTGGAGGGGGCGAACCTGGACGACCTGGGTGATCTGCGTCCCGGGCGCCGGGCCGTGCGGGAGCAAGGGGTTCGGAGTCCCCTGCTGGAGGCGGGTCTCGACAAGACGGCGATCCGGGAGCTATCGCGGGCGCTCGGACTCCCCACCTGGGAAAAGCCGGCCATGGCGTGTCTGGCCTCCCGGGTTCCGACCGGGGTCCCCGTGACGATCGAGCGCCTCGGCCAGGTGGAGCGCGCCGAGGCGGCGCTCCGGTCGCTGGGCTTCCGGTCGGTCCGGGTCCGACACCACGAGACGATCGCGCGCATCGAGCTGCCGCCCGAGGAGCGCGCCCGGCTCCTCGATCCTGCCGTTGGGAGCGAAGCGGTGCAGGCGGTCAAGGCGGCGGGGTACCAGTACGTCGTCCTGGACCTGGAAGGCTATCGCCCCGGCGGCCGACCCACACCCTGAGCGGTGGTCTGACTGCCTTCGGCAGGCAGCGGCATGAAGGCGGGATACAGCTCCAGCTTGGTCTCGCGGGCCTGCGCGGTGTAGTCCGCAACGAGGGCTTCGGCCTGGCGCAGGTACTCCGGCCGCCACAACTCCAGCCGGAAACCGATGTTGTCGGAGAACTCGCCGATCGTCTTCCACCAGAGCCGGATACCGAACAGCCGCTGCGGGGCGCCAAGGCGCCGGGGCAGGTCCGACGGGACGTAGCGGCCCTTCAGGACGCTCCAAGCCAGCTTCGAGGTGAACTCAGATCCGAAATGCTTCTTCACGAGCGACTCGACCAAGGCAATATTCAATCCCGCGGCTTTCTGAAGTTCGGCCATCGTCGTCCCCCTTTGCGGACATGGGTCCCGGCGGCACCACGGCCGACCACGGGACAACTGGTGTGTCGTTCAGACGGCTGATTCTTTACTCCAAATAGACTCGATCTGCAAGGAGATCGTGTGAGAAAGCGACGTGGAGAGCCGATCAAGGTCGTGGCCATCAGGAATGCCTGACATTGCGCCACCTCCGGGTTGATTCTCCCCTCCGGTTTCCCGTATACTCCCCGTGCGCGCTGGCGGTGTCCCGGGGCGTCTGTCCAAGGGAACGCCGTTCTTCTTGTGCCCTGCTGTTCTAGCATGGAGGTCGCCATCATGAAAGCACTGGTCCACACCGCCCCTCTCACGTTCGAGCTTCGGGACGTCCCGGTTCCGCAGCCTCAAGACACCGAGGTCCTCATTCGCGTCCAGGCTGTCGGTATCTGCGGCTCCGACGTCCACGGGTACACCGGGAACACCGGGCGCCGCATCCCGCCCATCATCATGGGGCACGAAGCGTCCGGCGTGGTGGAACGCGTGGGGCGCTCCGTGACGAGCGTGGCCCCCGGCGAGCGCGTCACGTTCGACTCCACGGTCTACTGCAATCAGTGCCCCGCCTGCCGCCTGGGGCATGTGAACCTGTGCCAGACCCGGAAGATCATCGGGGTCTCGACGCCGACGTTCCGCGCCGAGGGGGCCATGGCCGAGTACGTCGTCGTGCCCTCCTGGGTCATCCACAAGCTGCCGGCCGCGGTGTCCTTCGAGGAGGCGGCGATGATCGAGCCGGCCGGGGTGGGGATGCACGCCGCGCGGATCACCCCGATCGACGTCAACGACGTGGTCATCGTCGTCGGCGCCGGCCAGATCGGCCTGTTGACGATGCAGGGGGCGAAGATCAAGGGGGCCGGCACGCTGGTGGTCATGGACGTCAAGGAGGACCGCCTGGCCTTCGCCAAGAAGATGGGTGCGGATGTGGTCATCAATTCCGGGGCGGGGGATCCGGCGGACGCACTCCAGAAGGCGATCGGCCGGCCGGACGCCGACGTAGTCTTCGAGGCGGTCGGTCTCGAGGCCACGGTGGCCATGAGCATCCGGCTCACCAAGCTGGGCGGAAATCTCACCCTGATCGGGAACGTGACGCCGAAGATTCAAGTGAATCTGCAGGAGATCATCTCGCGCGAATTGACGATCCGGGGTTCGGCCGCGATCGCCGGCGAGTACCCGGCCTGCCTCAACCTCATCGCGCAGGGTCGGCTCCAGGTGAAGCCGCTCATCAGCCGGATCTTGCCCCTCACGGAAGGGCAGGCCTCCTTCGATGCCCTACACCACGGGGAGCCGGGTCTGATGAAGATCCTACTGCGGCCGTAACGAAAGACGACAGGGACAGAGACAGAGAGGGAAGAGGCGGGGTGCTGGCAGCGAACCGGAAGGCGAGGGTGTGCGCATGGTGAACAGCGACACGGTGAAGAGGCTCGATAGGATCGCACTGCAGTTGCGCGCCGATGTGGTGGAGATGATCGGCGTCGGAAAGGCGGGACACCTGGGCGGCTCGGTCTCGCTGGGGGAGATCGTGGCCGCCCTCTATTTCCAGAAGATGCGCTTCGATCCGAAGCACATCACGGACCCGAACCGCGACCGGTTCCTGCTCAGCAAGGGGCATGCGGTCTTGATCCAGTATGCCGCCCTCATCGAGCATGGCATCATCCCGCGCGCCGAGCTCAAGCAGGTCAAGACCCTGGCCGGCGTGCTGCAGGGGCACCCGGACATGACCAGGACCCCGGGCATGGAGGCCGTTACCGGCTCTCTCGGTCAGGGGCTGTCCATTGGGGTGGGCATGGCCCTTGGCCTGAGGCTCGATGGCCGGTCGAGCCGCGTCTACGTGATCATGGGTGACGGCGAGCTCGCAGAGGGGCAGGTCTGGGAAGCCGCCATGGCGGCCTGTCGGTTCAAGGTGGATCAGCTTACCGGCATCGTGGACCGGAACAGGATTCAGGCAACCGGTCCCACCAAGGAGATCTTTGACATTCCGGACATCGAGCGGAAGTGGGAGTCCTTCGGTTGGCACGTGATCACGGTGAACGGCCATGACGTGGCGCAAGTCATCGAGGCGCTGGACGCCGCGGAACAGGTGAAGGGACGCCCCACGGTCATCGTGGCGGACACGGTCAAGGGCAAAGGTGTCTCGTTCGCCGAACACAACGCCGCGTTTCACAACGGGATCTTCACCGAAGAGCAGTACCGGCAGGCCATGGCCGAGATCGAGACCCGGCGGGCCGAGCTTGAGAAAGACTAGGAGGAGACGAACATGGCACCGGTCAAGAACCTTCGTGAAGCGTACGGACAGGCCCTCGTCGCCTTGGGCCGGCGGGAGCGGAACGTGGTGGCGCTCGAGGCCGATCTGGGCAAGTCCACGCGCTCGATTTTGTTCCAGGCCGAGTTTCCTGAACGCTACTTTGAAATGGGCATCGCGGAGCAGAACATGGCCTCCACCGCTGCGGGGCTGGCCTTGGCGGGGAAGATCCCCTTCATGCACTCCTTCGCCGTGTTCGCCTCGGGACGTGCCTTCGATCAGTTGCGGAACGCCGTCTGCATCCCGGGCCTTCCTGTGCGCATCTGCGGCTCGAGCGCCGGCCTGTCGGATTTCGGCGACGGCAAGACCCACCAGGCCCTGGAGGACGTGGCGATCATGCGGGCCCTCCCCGGGATGACGGTCCTCTGCCCCGCGGACGCCGTCGAGGTGGGCAAGATGGTGGAGTGCCTGCTCGACTGGAAGGGGCCCGTGTACATCCGCATCAACCGGAACGATCTGCCGTTCGTGTGCCCCGAGGCGGAGCCCTACCGGATCGGCAAGGTCTGGAAGCTACGCGAGGGCACCGACGCCGCCGTGTTTGCGTGCGGTGTGATGGTCTCCAAGGCGCTGGAGGCGGCCGAGGCGCTCGCCAAGGAGGGGGTGTCGGTCCGGGTGCTCAACGTGAGCACGCTCAAGCCGCTGGACCGCGAGGCCATCGTCACCCACGCCGCTGGGGTACGGGCCATCGTCACCGCGGAGGAGGCCAACATCATCGGTGGGCTGGGATCGGCGGTGGTCGAGGCGCTGCGAGGCGTGCGGCACGCGCCGGTCGAGTTCATCGGCGTGGAGGACAGCTTCGGGCTTTCGGCGGAGAATTACGAGATCTTGCTGCAGCGTTTCGGCCTCACCGCGGCTGCGGTGGCGGATGCCGTGAAGGGGTTGCTGGAGAAGGAGTAGATGAGGATGATCTCCTCTGGAGGGGTGCCATGCAATACCGTACGCTGGGACGGACGGGTTACACGGACGGCATCACCGAGGCATTTGATCCTCGCGGGCAGATGTACTCCATGGAGCGGCTCCTGGCGCTCGTCGGAGCCGGCGCCGGGCTGGACGCCGAGGCCATGACGCACGCCATTTTTCGGGATGTCGAAAGTTTCGTCCAGGATGCGCCCCAATCAGATGACATGACCCTTTTGGTCTTGGACTACCATGGCCCCGGCGAAAGGTGATCGAGCGGCAGACAGATCACCGTCCCCTCGGATCTTTCGAGTTTGCCGGTGGTCCAGAGGGAGGTGGACTCCTTTTCGGGCGAGCAACGGTGCCCGGAGGACGTGTGGCATGCCGCGAGTCTTTCGTTGGAGGAGGTACTGGTCAACATCGTGACGTACGGGTACGAAGATCCGTCCGGCCATTGCATCGTGATTCGGTTTTCGATCATCGGCGGCGGAGAAGCGGGGGCCGCAGCGACCGGGCGAATGCTCGAGGTGGAGGTGGAAGATGATGCGCGGGCCTTCAACCCGCTCGCCACTGCTGCGCCGCAACTCGATGCGCGGATGGAAGATCGCCAGATCGGCGGCCTGGGCATCCATCTGGTGCGCAACCTCATGGACAGCCTTTCCTACGAGCGGCGTGGCGACAAGAACGTGCTGACCATGCGCAAACGGTTGCCGGAGCAAAGCGGATCTTGAGCGCACGGACGGAAGGTCGTGGACCGCATGACCTGCGTGGGACGTCGGTCCCGGCCCAGGTCATCCCGTTGGCGTGCGGCACCGGTCGACTCGAAAACGACCCGGTTCAAAGGCTCCCGATCAGCCACTGCACAAGCAGCGGTTCCCTGGACAACACTGCGGAGGATGCGGTCACCGCCAGGGCCGCGCGGTGGACTGGATCCAGGCTCACGTCCTGCAGATGAAGAGTCGGCCACGGACAGTCTCCATCTCGCCTGCCGATTAGATCCCCGGGGATAATCGTGTCCTCGCTGACGTCCAGCGCGGTCAAATCAACCGCCAGGCCGACCCCCAGCGCCTTGAGGCAGGCTTCTTTTCTGCACCAGAGGCGCAGGAACTGCCCTTTGCGGTCAGGCGGGGCCGCTCCGGCCATGAGACGGCGCTCATTGAGCCCGAGTAGCACGGATGCCATCGCCTCGGGGTCGATCCTGGAGTGCAAGCTCTCGAGGTCGACCCCTAACGCCGCTGCTCTCGTCAACGCCAGGAGAACCGTGTCGTCCGTGTGCGAGACATTGAAGTCCAGTCCGGCGGAGCACCGGTTGTCGACCATAGGTTTGCCCCACCTGTTCCTCCCCAACAAGACGCCCTCCGGGGCGGTGCCGAGGTAGGTCCCGAGAATGAAACGGACGAATGCCCGGCGGAGCACGAAGCGCGCCCGATCTTCTGGAAAAATCAAGCGGCCGGCAGCCTGCCACTCATCGGCCGTGAGCAACCGGCAGACGGCTGACGGCGTGACGGAAACCGCATCGCCGTATGAGAAGCGCCATAGATGCAGCTCGCCTGGAGCCAGGAAGGGCAGCCCCGGTGGCGTTTCAGGGGGATGGGAGTTCACGAAGAGGTCGGCGCGCAACTGCATTTCGGCGATCCTTCTCCGTCAGTCACGCGGCGAACGGTTCGACCCGGCGGGTCGCCGCGTCTTTCCGACAGCGCGGAAAACCCGGGCCGCCGCCATCATCGCAATGGAGTCTGCCGTTGTCATGTCCGTACGGAGTCGGGCGGCCAAGTTTCTCGCAAAAGGCATCGCCCCGCAACCGGTTTCCGCCACTCCCAAAGAGCAACGCCAGGCGCGGTGAGAAAGCGCCCAGCGCTCACGACCATCACGATGTTGGGCCTGGTTCTCGGAGTTTCCCTCTTCGAGTCTGTTTTTTCCGGCGCCGAACCTATGGTGTTGGTGCGGGCAGGTGCCTGCGCCGGACAGAACTGCGCATCCCGGGAGGCGCTGTTTTCCGCCTTCCGGGAGGCCTATTGGCTCGGCGCGTTCCTCTGCATCGCGTCAGCCGGTTTCATCATGCTGGCGCGACGGAAGGGCACCGTGCCACGATCCTGACCCTGCCGCGTTACGCGAGGGTTTTTGCCAGTCGTTTGGCCAGCGCCATGATCGTGAGGACGGGCGGGAGGCCGGGAGCCACCGGCAACACGCTGGCGTCGCATACGAACAGGTTGCGCACCTCGGTGCGAAGATCGGTATCCACCACGTCGCCGATGGCGGCCGTCGCGCCATTGTGTCCGCCGTAGGGCTGAGAGAACTTGACGATGGAATCGTCTTTGGCGCCGGCCAAACGCAGGATTTCCCTTGCCACCGCGCCGCCTTCATCGAGTTTTTTCCGGTCCTCCGGTGTCACACTCTTGGATATGGTCCCGTCGGCTGACACGCCGCCATCATTCGTGTCACCGATCTTGACGAGAATCCCCATCCAATTGTTGTTGAGGTAGAGGTCTGCCTTGTTCCCGGTGTAAAACCGCAACCTCTCCTTGTCTTTCGACAACACCGTGCACAGGCTGATGCGGCGGCTTTGCGCCAGGTTCAGGTAGACCAGCTGCATGGGCGGCTCGCCGGAGATGTCGATCTCCGGGGTGACTCCACTCCAGATTTCACACAAGTCGACGAAGAGCTTCCGCCCGGCGTTGTCGAAACCCGATTTCTTCAGAATGACCGGCGTTCTCAGGCCGCCGGCTGCGAGCACCACGAAATCGGCGTCCAGCCGGACCATGCCTGTCGGGCCCATCGCCTGCACGCCGACGGCGCGACCATTTTCGATCCGCACCTGCTCCACGCGGGTATTGTAGACGACGTCGGCGCCATGGGACACGGCGTCGCGCAGGAATACCCGGGCGTCCCATTTCGCCCCGTGGGGGCAACCGACGCTGCACATGCCGCACCCGACGCACTTGGTGGGATCCATGAATTTTGGCATGCGCTCCAGCCGGTACTTCGACGGACGCAGGATCTCCAGCAGCCTCAGCGACCCGCGTTCTGTGAGCAGTGACTCGGCGATCGGCGCTATGGGTAGCTCGGCTTCGAGTTCGCGGTATTCGTCGTCGAGCTCCACGCCCATGCCGGCCAAGTCGCGTTCCAGCGCGCGCACGCCGTTGCCGTTACAGAGGACCGTCGCGCCGCCGGCGCCGAAGACTTCGAAGATGCCGATGTTTTCCTGCGACTTGGTAATGGTCAGCGGGAGCGGGAATTTGTCCTCGCCCGCTTCCACGATGAGCACGTCCCGGCCCTTCCGGCTGAGATCCCTGGCCAGCGTGGCGCCGCCGGCGCCCGAGCCGACAATGATGATTTCGTGTTTTCGCATTTCCATTCCTTCACATATTTGTTGTGAGGAAGAAACCGGTTTTCTTCAGATAGTCGACCACGATCGGCAGATATCGAGCATACTCCCGAGGATACAGCACGCCAAGATCCTGGAGCGCCTTCTGCGTCGTTGAGGAGTCTTGGGACGCCTGCGGATGGCTTTCCGGCTCGATGAAGTCCGTCCTCTCGTTCAGGTAAATTGCTCGCAGCGGGAACAGGGCGTTCGTCTCGTCAATCCCTTCCAGGCGTCCGCGCCACTCGTCAAAGCTCACCAGATCCATACCGAAACCGAGTCTCGCCAAGGCAGCGACATACTCTGCCCACTCCATCTGAAGTGGATTGTTCATGTTGAAGGTGCGGGTTTCCTGGTTGTGCAACGACAGCTTGACGATCGCCTCAGCCAGCGTGTCCACCGGCGTCATCTCGACGGCACGCTTCCAGTTCGGAGCACATTTCATCTGGAGGCACCCTTTCACCAGGAGCAGGGCGTGGTTCTTTTCGGGCGGACAGATTCCCGTCACGCTGTGTCCGGTGATGTTCCCGGGGCGGAAGATATTGACGCGGAGGCCACTCGAAGCCTGACGCAACAGGATGCGTTCGGCTACCCACTTAGTCATCACGTAGCCGTTCGTGGAAATGGGCCGTTCGCCCAGGTCGACCTCGACAATTTTCCCTTCGTTGTCGCGGCGGCTGCCTACGGAGAGGGTGGAGATGAAATTGAAGACCTTGCGCCTGCCGGTCGAGGCGATCTTCATCAGTTCGACGGTGCTTTGGACGTTCTCGTCGCGCAGCGTCCTGTAATCGAACATATGATGGACGAACGCGCCGCAATGATAGATTTGGTCGACGATCTCGGTGAACTCCGCCACGGTTTCGGCAGGAAGTCCAAGAGCCGACCTCTTCAGATCCGCCTTGTGCAGCACGATTCTTGGATTTGGCTCGAGGTCCGGCCGTCCGAAGAAACGAAGCGCGTCCCTGAATTTCGTCCGGACCCCGTCTTGATCCGCCGCTCTCACCAGGCAGTGGACCGTGGCCTCGGTCGTTGCCAGGAGCTTGTCCAGCAAGTGGAAACCGAGAAAGCCCGTCACCCCGGTAAGGAGGACATGTCGGGGATGGCCCGCGTCCGCGGCGTCTCCGTGGACGTCGAATAAGATTTCCGTTTTTGCGTCCTTGATCGCCAGGGCCAGATTGTCTTCGCCGCCCAGGTCGGCCGGGGCGGATTTGTCGATATGCGCGGACATGGCGGCGATGGTCGGCATGGCAAAAAGGCTCGAAACATTGATGTCTGCGCCGAGAATTCGTTTCACGCGGTCGAGCATCTGCACGACAAGTATCGAGGTCCCACCCAGCTCAAAAAAGCTGTCGTGCACGCCGAGGGTGTCGATCCGCAGCAGGTCCCGCCAAATCTTGGCCAGGGTGTTTTCCGTCTCGTTGCGCGGCCCGACGCAGTCACCCTTCTTCGCTGTCATCAAGCCCAGGCTGGGCGGCGGGAGTTTTGTCCGATCGATCTTTGTATTTCGGTTCAGCTCGAAACGCTCCGTTTCGATGAACCCGGACGGGACCATGTACTCCGGCAATCGCGTGGCGAGGAACGACCGCAGATCGCTCTGGGATGCGACATTCGTCGGATCACTGGGCACCCAGTAGGCCACCAGGTGTCCTTCCCAGGGGATCACGACACACTGTTTGACGGCCGGATGTTCGAGGAGGACTCTTTCGACCTCTTCTGGCTCGATTCTGAACCCGCGGATCTTCACTTGGAAATCGATACGTCCGAGGATGTGGATCGTACCGTCGGGCAGCCACCGGACCTGGTCGCCCGTTCTATAGAGGCGCAGGTTGATGCCGTTCTTGCGATCGAACTCCGTGGCGAAGGGGTTGGGAACGAACCGTTCCGCAGTCAACTCCGGTTGGTTGAGATAGCCCAGGGCCACGCTGTCGCCACCGATGTAGAGCTCGCCGGGGACGCCGACAGGGGCGAGACGAAGATGCTCGTCGAGGACATAGGTCGTGTAGTTCCGCAGCGGACGACCAATCGGCATGATCTCGCCGTTCGCATGTTTCCCCGTCAGCTCGCAAGCCGTGCTGTAGGTCGTACACTCGGTCGGGCCATAGACATGGAGCAGTGCCGCTCGCGGTCTCTTCTGTGAAAGGACCTTTCTGACGCAAGATGGGTTGGCCATTTCGCCGCCGAAGTGGACGCATTCCAGCCGCCTGAGCACCTCGATTCTGTTTTCCGCTAGTAGGTTAAAAAGAGCCGTGGTGAAGAAAGCGACCGTGACGGCGTTCTCTTCCATGGTGGCGAGCAGCCGATCCGGGTTCAGCACCGTATCGCTGTCGATCACGACCATCTTGGCCCCCGTGACCAAGGCCCCCCATATCTCGAACGTCACGGCGTCAAAAGCGTGATTTGCCATCTGCGCGATGACGGAACTTTCCGAGTAGTGGAGTGCCGCGGTGTTGGTCACGAAGCTGTGAATCGCCCGGTGCGGAACGCACACGCCCTTGGGGATGCCCGTCGATCCCGACGTGTAAATGACATAGGCGGTGTCGGACGATCGGCTGGTGCACTCCAGGTTTCGTTGCTGTTGGTGCGCGTCGGACACCGTGTCGGCATCAACGGCGATCACCGTCCAATTGCCGTCCCACAGCCAGGGGACGCGGTCCTTGGTATCGGTTTGCGAGAGGATAACCTTGATCCCCGCGTCGGCCAGCATGAACCGCAGGCGTGTCTCCGGGTACTCAGGAGAAACCGTTACATAAGCCCCGCCGGCTTTCAGGATGGCCACCATCGCGACGACCATGTCGATCCCGCGGTTCACGCACAGCCCCACATGGGTTCCGGCTTCGAGGGGCGCTCCGAGTTTCGCCCGATGCGCGTCTTGCAGTTGCCGCGCCAGCCTGTTGGCGCGGACATTGAGTTCCGCATAGGTCAGTGAGCGGCGGTTATGAACCACCGCCGTCTTGTCCGGATGCCGACGGACCTGTTCCTCGAAAAGCTCAGGGATGGTTTTTTCTGTCGGGTATTGTCCCCGCTCGCCGATCGCAAATTCCAGCAATTTGCCTTCCTCGGCATCGGCGATCATCGTCAAATCCCCGATCCGCTTCTGGGGCTCGTGAACGACGGCCCGCAGCAGCGAGGTGTAGTGCGAGATCATCTGTTCGATGGTCCCCTTGTCGAAGAGATCGCTGTTGTACTCCCAGATCAGGGTGAGGTCCTCGTCGGACGGGGCCGCCGTGCCCATGGCGACGTGTTGCTCCGCCCGGGGGATGCAGATCAGGTTCATGTCCGTCTTCGCCGTCTTGTTGTGTCGCTCCAAAAGCGTGCCCTTGATCCCCGCGAAATCCATGAGCGGAACGGCGCTGTCGTGGAAAGCGAAGATGACCTGGAAGAGCGGGTTGCGCCCCGGTTTGTTGCCGGCCTTGAGCCGTTCGACAATGGCGGGGAAGGGCGTATCGTAATGCTTGGAGTCCTCCAGGAGGCTTTGCCTGGTCCGGTCGACAAGGGTGGTGAAGCTCGGGTTGTCGGACACGTCGGAATGAAGGAGAACCGCGTTGACGAACATGCCGAGCATGTTCTCGGTTTCCTTCATGCCGCGATTGGCGACGCCGGTCCCCACCAGGAATCTGTCCTGCCCCGAATAGCGCGACAAAAGAACGGCAAAGGCCGAATACATCGTCATGAACAAGGTGGCATTGTGTCCCCGGCTGAACTCGCGCAACGATCGATAGAGATCGCGGTCGAGATTGAAGCGCAGACAATCACCGTGAAAAGTTTGGACAGCCGGCCGGGGATGATCGACGTGAAGATTCAGCACCTGAGGATAGTCGCGGACGGCATCGACCCAGTATCGCACCTTCTCTTCGAGCCTGGTTCCGCGAAGGGTCTTTTTCTGCCAGATGGCGTAATCGGCATATTGAATCGGCAGCGCTTCCAGGGGCGACTCCTTGCCCTCCAGAATGGCTACGTAAAGGGCCTTCAATTCACGCAGGAAGACCCCAATTTCCCACCCATCGTGAAGGAAATGGTGCTCGATGTGCAGCAAAACCCAGTCTTCCTCGCCTAACCGATAGAGCAGCCAGCGAATCAGGGGAAGCCTGGCGAAATCGAAACATACATTCATCTCTTCGTCGATGCGTTGCTCGGATGCTTCCCAACGTCGGTCCTCCGGCAGGTGCCGAAGGTCGACCTCAGAGATCTGCACATCCCAAGGCTCGTGGACGATCTGAATCGGGGAACCGTCCTGTTCATGAAAAGTCGTCCGCAGGATCTCGTGCCGGCGCACGATTTCATTCAGGCTCCGCAGAAGGATATTCTTGTCGAGCCGGCCCCGCAACCGTACGCTGAACTGGCTGTTGTAAGCGCGATTGTCGGGGACCAGCTTGCTCAGGAACCAAATCTGCTCTTGTTGGTAGGTGAGCGGGATGGGGCCTGAGCGGGCGGCTTTCGGGATGGCCACTTCGTCTTCGGATGCCGCGGATTTTCGGTCGGCGACAAGCCGGGCCATCCCGGCGACGGTCGGATGGTCGAAGATTTCCTTGGGGTCCAGCATGGCTCGAAGCTGATGGCGCACGGAGGCGCAGATCTGGGCCACGATCAAGGAGTGTGCGCCATAGGAAAAAATGCTCTCGTCGATCCCAAGCGTCTCCAGATTGAGAGAGCCGGCCACGATATCGCGGAGCGAGCGTTCAAGATCGTTCCGCGGCTCGGCCGGCTCTGCCTGCCCGGGTTGTCTTCCCCGCGGACGTTCGAGCGTTGGCGTGCCGCCGCCGAAGGGCGCGGGAAGCGCCTGCCGGTCCACTTTCCCGTTCGGATTGAGCGGAAAGGATTCCACCTCCACAAAAATGGACGGAATCATGTAGGCAGGCAATGTTTTGGCGAGGTGCGCGAATAATTCCTGGGTGTCCAGTGTTCCCTTTTGATCGGGAATCGCATAGGCGACAAGGCGTTTCTGGTGGGAGGTGCCAAAGGCCACCACCACGCAATCCTTGACCTTGGGATGTGTCAGCAGCGTGGCCTCGATTTCGCCCAACTCGACCCGGAACCCGCGGATCTTGATCTGGTTGTCGGCTCGTGCAACATAGACCAGCTCCCCCGTGGAGAGCCGTTTTACGATGTCGCCGGTCTTGTAAAGCCGCAGGTTCTCGCCGGCCGCCTTCTGTTCCACCGTAGCATAGGGGTTCAAGATGAACCGCTCCGCCGTCAACTCCGGCCGGTTCAAATAGCCCCGCGTCACGCCATCCCCGCCCATATACAACTCGCCCGTCTGACCCTCGGGAACGAGTTGGAGATTGCCGTCCAGGACATAGGCAAACATTCGTGCGAGCGGTTCGCCGATGGGAATGAGCGGCACCTCGCGATACTTGTCCGAGAGGACGCAGAACGTGCTGAAGGTCGTGCATTCCGTCGGTCCATATATATTCATCAGGGTCATTCCATCGGTCTTGCGATCGAGGACGAGCCGCACCTTGGCGGCATTGGCTTCCTCGCCGCCAAAAAGAACGACCCGCAGCCCGACCAGGGCCTCCGCGTCCCCCTCGGCGAGGAGATTGAAGACGGCCGTGGTAAAAAACTGGATCGTCACGCCGTGTCGGCGCTGGGCCGCGGCCAGCAGGTCGCTCGACAATAACGAGGACCGATCGATGACGGCGACGCGAGCGCCGTTCAAGAGCGCTCCCCAGATCTCGAAGGTGGCTGCATCGAAGGAAAGGTTGGCCGTCTGCGCGAGGCAATCGGAGGGTCGAATCTCGACGTAGTTCTGACTGCGGACCAGGTTGACGACGGAATGGTGCTCGCCCATCACGCCCTTGGGCCGTCCCGTCGAGCCGGATGTGTAGAAGAGAAAAGCGAGGGAGCGCGGGCCGGTGATGGGCGCAGGGTTCTCGGCGGATTGCCTGGCGATCCGCTTCCAACCAGCGTCAAGACAGATCACGCCGTAGTCGCCTTCGTCCAGGAACAGCAGATGCTCGAGTAGCGCCTGCTCGGTGATGACCAACGGCGACCGTGCGTCTTCAATCATCAACCGCAACCGGCTCTCGGGGTAGGCCGGATCGAGCGGCATATATGCGCCCCCGGCTTTAAGAATGGCGAGCAAACCCACGATCATGTTCGGACCCTGGTTGACATGGATGCCAATTGGGGTGTCTGGAGGAAACGGCCGCTCGTACATAGTTTGATAAAACTGCCGGATCGTGTTTGCGGTTCGATTGGCCCGTTCGTTCAACTCTCCGTAGGTGAGCTGTCCATCATCCCATACCACCGCCACTGCATCCGGGCTGGCCGCTGCCATTTCCTCGAACAACCCATGGATAGTCCCATTTTCCAAGGCATCCGACCGGTTCGTGGAGGTCAGCATTCGGTTTCTCCTTGATCTTATTCGACAACGCTCTTGGCACCAATAGCGGGTCCCGGGAGAGGGGGCGTTTCCTCCGAGCCGTTCGCGCGTGTGAGGCGACGATAAGAGGGACCACGGCGACGATCTAACCCCCGGACAATCTACCTAAATCCGGGGCGGGCGGTGTCATTTTTCAAAAGTATTCCCCCACCGGGTTTTCAAAACCTTGTACAAGGGTTTTGTCCTGCACTATAATGAGCCTCCCCGCGGCAAGCCGCGGGGTATCCATTGGATTCAGCCGAATATCTTGAGTCCCTACGGCTCCCTGGCGTGCCCGGAGCGCGGCAAGCCGCGGGGCATGAACCCCAAAGGAATCAAATAAACTATTTGGCAGAACGCACCGGGAGTGCGGGACTGGTACGAACGCTTGACTGGAGTGATAGCGGAAATTTGCTTTTCGGGGCCGCGGGACGATCGGGCCGCCGGTCAGCTTCGCACCCCGGCGAAACCCGACGCGCTGTCCCAAGCCGCCCCAGCCGTCCAGGTCAGGCCGCGCGCCCGGAGTGAGGGGGAGTATCTGGCGCACCGGACACGGTGTCAACAGGAAAAACTAGCGGAGATCAGGGGCTGTGGGCTTGGGCAGGCCACACCCCGAGGTGCATGCTTCAGGAGGGACAACGAATGGGGCTGTTGCGGACAAAACCGCTGGCGAAGTTGCTGGGCGACACGCAGGTGGAAGGGCACCGCTTGCGCAGGGCGCTGGGCGTCTGGGACCTGACGGCCATCGGCATCGGGTGCATCATCGGGGTGGGGATCTTCGTCCTGC
>Ga0209182_10000159_pt1 | contig 16821 bp, 17 predicted proteins | sample LakBais05cmmetaG_FD_185474 | JGI IMG/M metagenome (GOLD analysis project Ga0209182, IMG submission 185474) | Lake sediment microbial communities from Lake Baikal, Russia to study Microbial Dark Matter (Phase II) - Lake Baikal sediment 0-5 cm... | ecosystem: Environmental > Aquatic > Freshwater...
CCCTGGTGGCAAGCGAGGGCCTGCGCACCGATGGAGGGAGCAAGCCGACCAGTTGACCCGCTGACCGTTCCGGGCAGACTGTGATGTCTGGAGGAAGTTCGTCATCCGGGAGGCTCATATGAAGTGGGTAACGCGCGCGCACGTGCATGTGGACAGGGTCGCCTGTCCATGGCTGATCAGCCGGTTCGTTGACAACGACGCGGAGTTCGTGTTTGTGGCGAGCGACATCGTGGATCGGTTCAGCAAGGACGAGGTTGCGATACCGTTCGATATTGAAGGCGCCGAGCTTGGTCATCAAGACGGTCACTGCAGCTTCGTCTCCATCATGGAGAAGTATCGTCTGAGCGATAGGGCACTGTTGCAGCTTGCCGACGTCGTCAATGCCGCGGACACGGATCAACTGGACACAAACCCGTACGCCAGGGGGCTCGAAGCCCTGGCGCAGGGATTCTCTCTGATGTATCCAGACGACACCGACAACCTGGAGGCCCAATTCGCCGTGTATGACGCGTTGTACGCGTTCTTCCGGCTCAAGGTCGCCCGGGAGAGTAAGTGAGCTCACACATCACTCACACTGAAAACACTGATTGGCCGAACAATACTCTAGTGTCTGCAATCCTGCACGAGGAGGAACAACAATGACAACAGCAATCAAGAGGGTACTAGCACGAGAGATCCTTGATTCACGCGGCAATCCGACGGTCGAAGTGGAGGTCACCCTCACATCCGGCATCATGGCACGGGCGGGTGTTCCATCTGGAGCGTCGACCGGTATTCATGAAGCACTGGAACTGCGTGACGGTGACAAGACTCGCTATGGCGGCAAGGGTGTCCTGAAGGCCGTAGAACATGTGAACAATGAGATTGCGCCCGCTGTCATGGGCAAGGATGCCACTGACCAGGCGAGTATCGACCATGCAATGATCGAGCTGGACGGCACACCCCACAAGACGAGACTGGGCGCCAACGCCATCCTGGGCGTCAGCCTGGCAACCGCACGGGTTGCAGCACAGGCCTGCGACCTTCCGCTGTACCGGTACATCGGCGGCGTGACCGCGACAACTCTGCCCGTCCCCATGTTCAACATCCTGAACGGTGGCGTCCACGCCAACTGGCAGGGAACCGACTTGCAGGAGTTCATGATTGCCCCGGTGGGCGCACCCACGTTCCGGGAAGCTGTGCGCTGGGCAAGCGAGACGTATCATACGCTCCAGAGCGTTCTCAAGAGTTGCGGCTACACCGTCGGCGTCGGTGACGAGGGCGGATTCGCTCCCGCGCTCAAGCACAACGCCGACGCCATTGAACTGATCATCAAAGCCATCGAGAAAGCCGGGTACAAGCCGGGCGAGCAGATTGCCATCGCCCTCGACCCAGCCTCCAGCGGTTTCTATGAAGACGGCCTGTACAACCTGCGCACTGAGAGCCGCAAAGCGACGTCCGCCGAAATGGTCACCATGTATGCTGACTGGGTGGAGAAGTATCCCCTCGTCGTCCTCGAGGACGGCTTGGCCGAAGACGACTGGGACGGCTGGAAGCTGCTGAACCAGACCATCGGGCAGAAGATCGAGCTGGTCGGCGACGACCTGTTTGTCACCAATGTCGAACGCATCCAGCGCGGCATCGACGAGAACGTGGCCAACGCCGTCCTCATCAAGCTAAACCAGATCGGTACCCTGACCGAGACCATCGCGGCCATTACGCTGGCACGCAAGGCTGGATGGGGAGCCATGGTCTCCCACCGCAGCGGCGAGACGGTCGACAGCTTCATTGCCGATTTGACCGTCGGCATGGGCACAGGTCACCTGAAGACGGGCGCTCCGTGCCGTGGCGAACGCGTCGAGAAGTACAACCAGCTCATGCGCATCGAAGAACAGCTGGGCAACCAGGCTTCCTACGCCGGCCGCACCGCGTTCGTACGGCCCTAAGTAGTGGGAAAAAGCAAGTGAACAGCGCGGCACGACTCCTGTCTACGAGATGAATCAGGAACGCGTACCACGCCGTCGCATTGCTGGCGCCATCCGCAGCTTCTTTGTGCTGAACTCCAGCATAATCGCTCTCCTCGCCATGGTTGTTTTGGTGGGCATGGGCGAGAAGATGGCCGAACGGTTCCTGCCGCTGTACCTCATGGCCGTGGGCGGCACGACGTGGGCGGTTGGCTCGCTGAATGGCATGGACAACCTGCTGTCGGCTCTCTACAGCTTTCCGGGTGGGTATCTCAGCGACCTGCTCGGCTACAAGAAGGCGCTCATCGTGTTCAACCTCGTGGCGATGGCAGGATATGTGATCGTCATTCTCGTCCCCACGTGGTGGGCGGTTCTCGTCGGCGCGGTCTTCTTCATCTCCTGGACGGCCATCTCCCTGCCGGCGATCATGTCGCTGGTCAGCAAGGCCGTCCCGAAGGACAAGCGCACGATGGGTGTCAGCCTCCACTCACTGACGCGGCGCATCCCCATGGCTCTGGGGCCGGTCGTAGGCGGCGCGCTCATCCAGGTGTTCGGACGCGTCCAAGGTGTCCGGATCTCGTTCGGGGTCGCCTTGCTGCTGGGGGCCGTAGCCATCGTGCTGGAGGTCTTCTTCATCAAGGAAGACCCGGATGCCGGCAAGAAGGACCGTGCCGTCCGCCTCAAGGATTCCATCCGCTTCATTACCCCCGATCTGCGCAACCTGCTCATTTCGGATATCCTCATCCGGTTCGCAGAGCAGATTCCATACGCCTTTGTCGTGTTGTGGGCCGTGGACCGGAACGGCATTACTCCCCTGCAATTTGGCGTCCTGACGACGATCGAGATGGTCACCGCAATGCTCGTCTACATCCCCATCGCAATCCTAGCAGACCGCAACAGCAAGAAGCCGTTCGTGCTGACGACGTTTGTCTTCTTCACGGCGTTCCCGATTGTGCTGTACTTCAGCCGGTCATTCCCTGCGCTGTGCGGTGCTTTCGTCCTGCGCGGCCTCAAGGAATACGGTGAGCCGACGCGGAAGGCGCTGATCATGGACCTTGCTCCGGAGAATGCCAAGGCGTCGACGTTTGGAACGTACTATCTCCTCCGCGACGTCATCGTCTCGGTCGCCGCGTTTGGTGCTGCCTGGTTGTGGAACAGGGGACCGGGAGTGAACTTCTTCACCGCCGCGGCCTTCGGGGCTACCGGCACAATCTACTTCGCGGTGTTCGGGCGGGACCTGAAGTCTGCTGCCTGACGTTTCGCGGTTCGGCGTCTACGGGCGAAACCAGGCACGCCCATGGCAAGGACGGACCACCACAGCCCGACACCCCATCCCGCGAGGACGTCTGAAAGGTAGTGCGCGCCGAGGTACAGGCGGCTGAAGCCGATCAGCAGAGGGAAGAGAAATGCGAGGGCCAGCCACAGTCTCTTGAGTCTCGGTGACCGCGTAGAACGGAACAGCAGGTAGAAGCCCAGCGCGTAGAGAGCTACCGAGATACTGGAGTGTCCGGACGGAAAGCTCGCGTCCAGGGGTGTAACGGCTGCAAGTACGGCCGGGGGCCGTGGTCGGCCGAAGCCGGCTTTGCCGAGCGATACGACGATCTGTGACCCAGTGGTGGCGACAATCATCGCCAGCGCCGATCGGCGTCTGCGATTCCACAGGAGAACGACGGCGACGATCAGCACGACGGCTGCCTGCCAGTTGCCCAGGAAGGAGACGGCCTCGAAAAAACCGATGCCGACGGGCGTACGGTGTGCGGCCAGCCAGTGCACAAGCCATCCGTCGGCGAGTACGATGCTGTCACTGTCCAGGACATCCTCCGCCAGTCCCGAGACGAGGGCACCGACATACAGCAGGGCTGCACCCACCAGCACGGCGAAGGGCACGGGGTTCTGCAGCCAGACACGTGCGCGACTGGCCAGGAACGACACCTGTTTTCTCATGCAGTTATGATAGCAGAACAGACGCGAAAACATGCATGTCCGGGCTTGCCTGGCGGGGTTGTCCCGGTACACTTCAGAGGCAGGGGCGCATTTCCGGGGTACTCCAGGAGGTACGAGTGCACGACGCGAAGACCAGAGAAGCCTTTACTGCCGAACAGCATGCGCTGCTGTTCGCGTGGATCGCCCGGGAGGCGATCGTGCGTATTGGCGAGAAGCCGGCTGCGCCTGTCATACGCGCGGCCGTTCGACTGTATGGCGAACAGCGTGGCCATCGCATGGCGTTGCGGGCACAGCAGGATGGACAGCCCCTTTCCATGGCGAGCTACCTGTCGTATCGCGAGTGGGAGGTTCCTGCCGGCGAGACACAGCAGACCGGCCTGGCGTGGCGAGGAGACCTCCGGGCTCAGGTGCGCCGCTGCGGTTGGGCTACGGCGTGGCAGCAGGAAGGACTCACGGACTATGGCAAGTACTACTGCCAGGAGATCGACAAGGCTCTTGTTCGCGGGTTCAACCCAGACCTGGTCATCGACGTGAAGGGGACCAGGACGAACGGAAGCCGGATGTGTCAGCTCGTCTACCACGGAGCGTTCGGGGAGTCCCTGGTGCACGAAGAGGCACAGCGAGCTCAGGAGGAGCGGATTCTTCCGTTGAGCTACCACACGGCACACCTCTATTCGACCATGAGCGTAGTACTGCAGCGGGAGATGGGTTCTGCCGGTGTCGCTGTCTCGCAGGCGGCGCTGGAGACCTTTGCCGCACGTTTCGGTACTGCCATGGCAGATGTCCTCGCCCTGGATGCCGATACCGATTTTGACGTGCTGCCGAAGGAACGATGAGGTATTCCCTCTGCTGCACCCGGTGTGGCCGGGAGTACGACGATGATGGAAGGCGACTGCGCTGTGAGTGTGGAGGGATGCTGGACCTGCGGTTCGAGTCGTCCTTCCAGCCCGGCATGACGGTCGGACGACCGCATGACCAGTGGCGCTACCGCGAAGCGCTGCCTGTTGGTGATGAGGTCGTGACGATGGGCGAGGGCTGGACGCCCCTGCTGTCCGTGACATTCGACGGCAGAGCGCTGCTGATCAAGCAGGAACAGCTGTTCCCCACCGGCTCCTACAAGGACCGGGGCGCGGCGGTCCTCATGACCCGCCTGCGCGAGCTCGGCGTGAAGCGTGTCGTAGAGGACTCCTCAGGGAACGCAGGCGGCGCGGTGGCCGCGTATGCTGCTCGCGCGGGCATCGCCTGCGACGTCTACGTACCCGAGGATACCTCCCGCGCCAAGACCGCGCAGATCGAGGCGTATGGTGCGACGCTGCACCGCGTCCCCGGAACGCGTGAAGACACAGCGCGCGCGGCGCTCGAGGCGGCAGCGACGTGTGTGTACGCCAGTCATGTGTACAGTCCGTGGTTTCTGCAGGGGACGAAGACGTTTGCGTATGAGGTCGCCGAACAACTCGGCTGGACAGCCCCCGATACCCTGGTCCTACCCGCAGGCAACGGTACCCTGCTGCTAGGCGCGTACATGGGGTTCACGGAGCTCGCGCGCGCGGGAATCGTGAGTCATGTGCCGCGCATCATCGCGGTACAGGCTGCGGCATGTGCGCCTCTTGCCGCCGCGTTCGCGGATGGCCTGGATGAACCCGTTGAGATCCATGCGAGCCATACAGCTGCTGAGGGCATTGCCATTGCGACCCCGGCGCGTGGTTCGCAGGTGCTGGCGGCGGTGCGTGCCACCGGCGGATTGTTCGTGACCGTCTCCGAACAGGAGATCGTCACCAGTCTTTGGGATTGCTGCCGAAGGGGCTGGTTCATCGAGCCGACGTCCGCTGCGGTTGTCGCGGGCGCGCGCAGGTACGCTCGCACGATGGCGCCGGGCGAGACGATCGTCACAGCGTTTACTGGACATGGGTTGAAGGCGGCGGGCAAGGTCGCCGAGCTCGTGGAATCTCTCTGACAGGAGGAGGTCAGCCATACAACTGGCAACGTTCTCGTACCAGGGTCTCCGGCTTCAGCCGGTATCGGTCCCCTCAGGAACGTGGTCGAACAGGCGTCAGTAGGCTCTGATGGCGCGAAACAGAATCCAGGAACTCAGGATAACCAGTGCGGCTACGGAGAGCGCGAGTGTTGCCTCGTACTCCTTGCGTTCTTCTTCACTTATCCGGTCGTGGTCGCGCAGCAGCATGGTCGCAGCCACGGAACCGGCGATAACCAGCAACAGCACCGACACGATATTGCTGGGAACATAGAGGTTGCGCCCGCCGGATGTCATGGTCCATCCGTCCCAGACGTAGTTGCCTAGTCCCAACAGGCTTCCTGCGAAGGCCATGATCGTCATGAGTCTTCTCATCCAATACGCTCCCCGTTGCCGGCCGGCTGTTGCCGCGACATAGGTCATTATATCAGGATTGTGCCAAGAGACGGATCCAGGCAGTGCGTTGTCCTGAACCATTACCCGGTTTGTCATTCCCTCGTGCACGGGGATCCAGTTGCTGCACTTGCTACGGGTTCCGGCCCTTGCGGGAACGATGGAGTGGCTGATGAGGAGCAGCAATCTGCTACTTCAGCTTGTCGGTCATGCGGGCGTGCGTCATCTTCAGGATGCCTCGAAACAATCGTTTGCCGTGCAGCAGACTGTAAAGTTGACCCGTCACTTTGCCGGGCTCCTGCGGCGCGATGTCGACGAATCCTTGTCCCACCGTGTCGAGAGGAACGCCAAAGTCATCGAGCACGGATGGCAGATTGTCCAGTTCCCCTGAGCATCTCGGGCTGGTCGCTATGTCCTTGTAGGCAAGTGATCCAGGTACCGTCGTGTCGCAGGTGATTCCGGCGGTGACATAGCCTCGTGCCTTCATCTCGTCGACCGTCCTCTGGACTGCTTCCGCTGAGCGGGAACAAACGACGACCGATGCTCCTTTACCTGCGCAGGCGAGGGCGATAGACTTGCCGATGCCCCGTGTCGAACCTGTAATGACGACGACCTTGTCCTGTAGTCTCATGGGTTCACCTCTGCTACAGGATAGGTATGAACACGGGAACCTGAAGAGGGGCGAGGAGACCAGGAGGGTACCTGGTCTCCTCGCCCACAGCAGTTGGACTGGGTTCCGCCCACATTCGTTCACAGCGATGGTCACGTCATGGTTTCTCGTTGTCGGGACACGTCAGTCATGATAGAATTCACGTGGTGTGAGACGCCATCGTGCGTGGTCTCCGCGGAGCGTTATCGTAACCGAACCGCCTATGGCTTCGATGTCTGACACGGACCTGGTGACCAAGGGGGACTGACGATCTCGAAAGCGATCCAGCTGGTGCGACAGGCCAAAGGGGGACGAGCGGAACCTGCCGGCCCTTCTGCCGTACTGTGATGAGGAGCTGGTCTAGCGAGGTCCCTGGATTTCGCGCAGGTCGATCACTGTCTCCTCGGCTTTGAGGAGACTGCGCATCGTGTCCTGGTCTACATCTGCCACCTTGAGGATGATCCGGATGCGATTGGGCGATGCCGCAGGGAACGACGACACGGTCGCGACGAGCCCGCCCGCTTCGACGACGCGGTTGAACAGCGAGGCGAGAGCACCCTTGCGGTTGTCTATCTCAAGAGATGCGCGGACACCCGGTGCGCGTGAACCGAGCATTTCGACGAACAACCTGAAGATGTCCGTTTTGGTGATGATCCCCACAAGCATATGCGACTTGGGAGAGCTTGCGACGGGCAATGCGCCGATGTTGTGGTCGGCCATGGTCGCGGCGGCCAACTCGATGGGACAGTCAGGGCAGACCATGACCATGTCGTGCTGCATGACCTGGCGTACAGGAAGGGCAGCGGTCTGGGCGCTGGCTTCCACCCAGCTGATGGGTCGGTCCACGGAGGGCAGGGCATACAGCAGGTCCTTCTCGGAGACGATGCCGATCAACAGGTTGTCTTCGACGACAGGAAGACGCTGGACGTTGTGCGCGCATCAAGTTGAGAGCATCGGACAACCGTGCTTCGGGCTCGATCGTCACGAGGTTGTGCGTCATGTATTCGCGGACAAGCATCGGCTTCTCCCTGAAACCTTAGCGCTTGCGTGCCGTCCCAACCAGGAACGCACCGGTCAGCGGCCTGAACATACGGCCAAAGAACTCCTGCCTTGAGGCGGTGCTGTCCCGGAACTTGTCCTCGTCAGGAAGTGTGTGGATGCAACTTTCCATCGTGAGGGCGCCAAAAGTGCCCGTGCGGTGGAACAGCAAGCGCAGGTCGGACGACGAAAAGAAATGGGCTGCCCCGTAGATGGACTCCTCACGCTTGGCGTGTTCACGGCGAGCGTCGGCCCATGGAGAATCGTTGTTGAGGACGCCGACGACCAGCTTGCCACCCGGTCGTAGTACCCGGGCCATTTCCACGAGGGCCAGCAGCGGGTCCGTGGCAAACTCGAGCGCGGTAATCGACACGACCATGTCGAAGGTCCTGTTCTCGTAGGGGAGTTTGACCATGTCGGCCTGATCGTACCAGATGTACTGACCGCGGTCCTGGGCCTTGCGGCGCGCTATCTCGATCATCTTCGAGGAGATGTCTACGGCAGTGACGTCACCGCCGCCTTCGGACAACCGGATACTGTACAGTCCGGTACCACATCCCACGTCCAGGACGGTCTTACCCCGCACGACGCCCACATGCTTGAAGACCAAAGCGCTTTCAAGCTCATCTTCATAGGCGCCCAGGGGTGTCATGTACCAGCTATCGTAAGTGTCAGCCCTGCTGTCGAACAATGCGTCGTCTGCCATGTGGCACCTCCTGAAGGAAAACCTCTTCATTCATTGTCTGCGAGACAGGCAGGAATGCAAGACAGAGGAATGCAAGTGGTGCTATGATGAATCGTGTGACCGGTGGAGGCTGTCAGGTGACTTGGTTCTCAGAGCATCGCTGGAGCTGGGGAGGAACTAGCCTGCAGAGCAGATTGACGGCCTGACGACGTGTTCGTCGCCAGGCCGTACCGTCAGAGAAGCCTGAGGCTCAAGCTTCCGTCTTCAGGTTGAAGATGCGGTATGCAAGGAGGTACAGTGTAATGGCGAGCAGACTGCCGACCGCATCCGCGATAACATGCTGCTTGAGGACCTGGGTCGCGATGACCGTGACCACGGCAAATGGCGTCATCAGCCAGGCGACGGGGCGGTAGCGCCGCTTGACCCACCAGAAGCTGGCAGCCAGAGCCGACAGGCCGCAGTGCAGCGATGGGAAGCAGTTGTAAGGGTTGTCGCTGGCATACTTCGCCAGCAGAGCGTCGACGTACCTGCTGCTACCGGCGACCAAGTTGGTGGGACGGGGCACGTACGTCTGGAACACGATGTAGACACCATTGCTGATGGCCTGGATGGCGATGAAGGCGACGCCGAATGCCGTGAAGATCTTCGGATGGAAGACGAAGAAGAACAGGAGACAGAAGTAGAGGACGGGTTCCAGCCAGTTGTATGGGACGATGAACAGCGGGATGACTGGGACCCACCGATCGAAGGCAGTCTGCAGGATGTGCACGTTGGCCGTCGCGTGGTTGGTCATGCCGTACCAGGTCGAGGACCAGTAGACACCGCCGGCGAGAACGAGGTTCATCAGGTATCTCCACCAGTTCTCCGTCATGAGTCGTCTGAGTCTACCCATCGCCTTCTCCTCCTTCCCCGGCGGCAGTTCTGTAGCGCTGCGCGCAGGCACACAAGGCATGATAGCAGTCGATGACTGCAGTGCAAGGACAGCGAAAAGGGCCGGAACACCTCCTCCGGCCCACGAATGCTTTCCGTATGTCTGGTCTAGCCCTTGGCCGTCTCGGTCGTTCTCGTGAGCAAGGTGTGGATGGCACATGCAGCCTTGCGGCCCTGGCCCATGGCCAGGATGACTGTCGCAGCGCCCAGCACGATGTCGCCACCTGCGAAGACTCCCGGGACCGACGTCTCCATGGTGTTTTCGTCGGTGATGATGCCCCCGTGCCTGTTCATCTGCAGACTCGGGAGAGCGGCGGGGATAAGCGGGTTGGGGTTGTTGCCGATCGCCACGACGACGATGTCCGCAGAGACATTGCTGATCTGGCCGGCAATCGGCAGTGGCCGCCTGCGACCAGATGCGTCCGGTTCCCCAAGCTGCATCTTCTGCACAGTCAGGCCGGTGACCCATCCCTCACCGTTGCCGAGGATCTCCACGGGATTCTGGAGGAAATGGAACTCGACTCCCTCCTGGACCGCATGGCGATATTCCTCTTTGCGGGCGGGCATTTCCTCCTGCGAGCGTCGATAGATGACCATGGCCCTGAGGGCTCCCAGCCGCAACGCCGTCCGGGCCGAGTCCATGGCGACATTGCCGCCGCCCAGGACCGCCACCGATTTGCCGCGCAGGATGGGAGTGTCGGAGTTCTCGTCGTAGGCGTGCATGAGGTTAGCGCGCGTCAGATACTCGTTGGCGGAATACACGCCAAGCAGACTCTCGCCTGGGATGCCAAGGAAATTGGGAAGCCCGGCGCCACTCCCGATGAAGACGGCGTCGTAGTCCTTGCGTACTTCGTCGACCGTGAGGGATTTGCCGATGACCGTGTTGTACTGGAACTCGACGCCGAGCCTAGTCAGGTAGGCAACCTCTCCATAGACGATCTCCTTTGGCAGACGGAACTCGGGAATACCATATCCCAGGACGCCTCCTGGCATGTGCAGCGCTTCAAACACGGTGACGGCGTGACCCAGCTTGATGAGGTCGCCGGCCACGGTGAGGCCTGCGGGACCGCTGCCGATGACAGCCACTCGCTTGCCGCTCGCGGGTTGAATCTGAGGGATGACTGCTGCGTGGTTCTCCCGTTCCCAGTCGGCCAGGAATCGTTCCAGCTGGCCGATCTGCACAGCCTGTCCGACATCCCGGTGCGCCTTGCCTACCGTACAGCTCTCCTGACACTGGTCTTCCTGGGGGCAGACGCGCCCGCAGACGGCCGGCAGCAGGTTGGTCTGCTTGATGATCCCGATCCCGGCGAGGTAGTCGCCGGACTCGATGGCCCGGATGAAGTCGGGAATGCGTACGCCGACGGGGCATCCCTCCACACAGGGCTGGTTGGTGCAATAAAGGCAGCGCTGCGCTTCCTGCAACGCCATCTCGGGGGTGAACCCGAAGGGGACCTCGCGGACGTTGTAGACGCGTTCGGCAGGGTCCTGCTCAGGCATGACGACGGGCGGGAGCTTCAGTCGAGCGGCAGCGTTCATCGTGACTCCCCGGCGTTCAGGCCGACGCGGCATTGGTGGTCATAGCGTTCAGCTGCCACCTGCTCCGCCGTTCGGTAGGTCCCGAGACGACGGATCATGCTGTCCCAGTCTACCTCGTGCGCATCGAACTCGGGGCCGTCCACACAGGTGAACCTGATCTCGCCGCCCACGGTGACACGACATCCGCCGCACATGCCGGTCCCGTCGATCATGATGGGGTTCAGGGAAGCCATCGTGGGGATGCCGAGTTCCTTGGTGAGGAGAGACGTGAACTTCATCATGAGAGGGGGACCGATGACGACAGCCTGGTCGATGTGCGCCCCGCCGTTCACCAGAGAGCGGATTGCGTCGGTCACGAGTCCCTTGGTGCCGTATGACCCGTCGTCGGTGGTGACGATGAGCTCATCGCTGACATTGCGCATGTCGTCTTCGAGAATAAGCAGGTCGTGCGTCCTGGCTCCGAGGACTGTGATGACACGGTTGCGGGCTTCCTTCATGCCCTTCGCGATAGGGTAGAGTGGAGCTGTTCCGATGCCGCCGCCAACGCACAGCACGGTTCCGAACCGCTGGATATGCGTTGGTCTGCCCAGGGGGCCAACGATGTCGTGGATGGCATTCCCAGGTCTGAGCATGGCCATCTCACACGTGGTCTTGCCGACGGACTGGACGATCAGCGAAATGGTCCCCATCTCGGGGTTTGCATCGGCAATCGTCAGAGGGATCCGCTCACCATGGTCCGTCACGCGGATGATGACAAACTGCCCGGGTTTCCTGTGCGTCGCGACCAGTGGCGCGTCGACGACATATCTGATGACGTTGCGTCCGAGCTCTTCTCTTCTGCGGATCGTATTCATGCGTGCCTCTTGGTTTTCCTGGTGTATGACTTCGTTACAGTATATTCCGAAAAGGTGGTAGGCATCAGACCAGTTACTGCGAAGACGCCGGGGCCGAGGGTACATGGGGAAGAACTGGAGGGCAGACAACTAAAGCCATCCGATCTCCGAGGCATGTTGGGTGGCGAGGGAGGGCCGCAACCTTCCGTTCCGTGACCATGCACCATCATAGGTAGTGAGACATGCGATGCAAGCAAAGCCGTGTGATAGGTTCCATCAGAATCCGTCCAGGTTTGATGGCGCTGGAACTCCCATGAAGACTGACATGGGCCGGCTGCGCTGACAGGAAAGCTTGGCTGTTCACAGGTTTGCAGTTCTTTCCCAATTGTCGTATAACCTAAGCCAGAGAGGAGTGACCATGGTTGGGACGTTCATTGCCGGATACGGAGCCGAGAGGCTTCAGCGTACGCTCCAGCACGTATCGATGGTTGGCGTCGCCCTTGTGCTGGCGGTATCTATCGGTATGTCGCTTGGCATCGTCATTTCTTGACATGAGCGCGTTGCCCGCTGGGTTACTGCACTTTGAACGAATCACGCGGGCCAGCCGGTCCATGGTGATAGGGGGAATGATCGCCATCACCGTGCTGGGACTGGCCGTGAACGCCGGACTGCCACTGGTAGAAGACGCCCTGATGCCGGGAACACGTGGGCGAGGGGAGCGGACGTGAGCGGAAGAATAGACAGACTGCAGGCAGCTATGGATACGGTGACCGCGATAGCGGCGAGCGTCGAAACGGTGGTGCGGGGCAAGCATGAGCAGGTTCTGCTGGCCCTGGTTCCCATGATCGCAGGTGGCCACCTGCTCCTACAGGACGTGCCGGGAGTCGGCAAGTCGACGCTGGCGCAAGCACTGGGCCAGTCCATCGGCGCGTCCTATAGCCGAATCCAGTTCACGTCCGACCTCCTGCCCGCCGATATCCTCGGCGTCAACATCTATGAGGCTGCTACCGGGGAGTTCCGGTTCCGGCGCGGCCCCATCTTCGCGAACGTCGTCATGGCCGACGAGATCAACAGGGCGAGCCCCAAAACCCAGTCCGCGCTTCTCGAGGCTATGAACGATCGACGCATCAGTATCGATGGGACGACATGGGAGCTGCCGGACCCGTTCTTCGTCATCGCCACGCAGAATCCCATCGAGTATGCGGGGACGTACCCTCTACCCGAGAGCGAACTGGACCGCTTCCAGCTGTGCACGGGCATTGGATACCCGGACGTCGAGGCGGAGCGCAGGATCCTGACCGAACGCCCCGTACGGCAGCATTTCATCCATCTGCAGCCGGTAGCCTCGGTCCAGCAGGTGCTGGACGCACAGGATGCCGTCGACAACGTGATGGTGACGCCGGCGGTGCTGGACTACCTCCTCGCGTTCGTGCGCGCGACCCGTTCCGAGACGCTGTTCGAGGTGGGCGTCAGCCCCCGGGGTGCCATCGATCTGCTCAAGGCGGTTCGCGCTTGGGCGCTGCTTCGGGGTCGCACGTTCGTCGTCCCTGACGACGTCAAGACGATGGCTCCCTACGTGGCATCTCACCGCATCCTGCGTCGCGGCAGTCGAAAAGGGGCATCGCGCGCCGATATCGACCGCGTCTTCGAGCAGGTGTCCGCTCCTGCGTAACGGCCGCGGCTCTATGCTACAATCGCGATGAGTCTGGTCGAGGTGCGGTTCAGGAAGTACCACCGGGTTGAACGTCTGACGCGCAGCGGCCTGTTGTTCTTCCTTGCCATCATCGGCATCGGCGCGGTCGCCATCAACTCGGGCAACAACCTTCTGTATCTCATCTTCAGCGCACTCCTTTCTGCGCTCATCTTTTCGGGACTGCTGTCGGTCGCCAACCTTCGCCGTCTCGAGGTCTCGCTCGACACGGCGGACGAGGTCTACGCTAGCCGTCCGGCGCTGCTGGCCATCCGGGTTCGCAATACCGGTTCATTCCCGTTGTTCTTCGCACGCATCGATGTCCGAGAGGGTGGAGATACTGTTTCGCTGAGCGTTACCTTCGTGGACGCTCGTTCTGCCCTGGAACTTCCGCTCACCCTTACCCTGCCCACGCGTGGGCGTGTGACGGGACTGCGGGCGGACATCGCGTCCACGTTCCCCTTCGGTATCGTCGAGATGCACAGAGAAGTAGCTGTTGGCGGCGAGCTGGTTGTGTACCCGCAGGTCTATCCCGTCCTTTTGCAGCAACAGGACGAACAGGGTGAACACCGCCTCGAGAGAGCGAGGGCAGGTGGCGACGGGGATTTCTTCTCTCTGCGCAGGTACCACGAGGGAGAGGATTCCCGCCACATCGACTGGAAGGTGTCGGCGCGGAGGGGCGACCCCTACGTTGTGGAACAGGAAGCCAGGTATCAACAGGAGACTGTCTTCTACCTCGACACCGCACGGGATGCGTGGCCTGACAGCCAGGCGTTTGAACTCGGTGTCTCGAAGATCGCGAGTGGTCTGACGTCGGTCTTCGAGTCGGGAGAGGCCGCCGCGCTTGCTCTTCCCGGATCGTTTCTGGTCGGACGTGAGCGCAGGGTGTGGCAGCAGGCAATGGAGCTGCTGGCCCTGGCGGAACTCACGGAGGGCCCTCCCCATTCCGGACCTCTCCACAGTTTCACGCACGAAGCCATCACCTTTGTGAGCGGTGCTCCGTGAAGAGTTCGCTGGACATCCGGCGCATGCTGGCGTTCCTGCTCGGTCTCACGGCGTGCGGGTTTCTGTCCATCGTCGAGTCCTGGTACTCTCTGTATGCGATCGCATTCCTCGTGGCGCTGCTCCTGGCAGGGCACGTTCATGGGCGCTGGGGACGGCGCGCCCTCGAAGCACTCCCCCTCGCCTGGTTCCTCATCCTCGTAGTTCTGGGGACCCAGCTCTTCGCTCTCCTTGCGCAGGCGATGCTGGCAGCGATGACATGCCGATTCGTTCTGACAGAAAACACCCGCGACTATCAGGGACTGGTGCTCATCACGGTTTTCGTGACAGTCCTGTCTGCCGCCGGGTCCATCTCGGTGGCATTCGGGCTTCTGCTGCTCGCCGAGTTCCTGATTGCGACCATCCTGCTGATCATGGCCCAGTTCGAAGGCAGGGTCCCGCACATCGGCCGGGGATTCTATGGCGCCATCGTCGTGTCTGCGCTCGTGTCATTTGTGTTTGCGTTTGGCGTGTTCTTCGCTCTTCCACGATGGACACTGGGCTATATCAAGGGCAGTCCTGCGCTGGCGACCCAGACGACAGGTTTCTCCAAAGACATCACGATCACCCCCGGGGAGGTTCAGCAGGACAATACCGTCGTCATGCGTGTCGAGCCCCGCAAGGGTGATCCGCGGTTGTCCCTGCCGGCCTACATCTCGGGCATGCGCTACACGACCTTCAATGGCAGGCAATGGTTGGTCGCAGCTGGTCGCGCCGAGTCCCTGTACGCGTCCTCCGGGATCGATTCGTTCGTGGTGAGCGAGCAGCAACCCGATACGCTGACGACCGTATACCTCGAACCGACCGGGACGGACGTCGTCTTTGGGCTGGAACATATTACCGGTGTGCGAGGGCAGTTTCAGTACCTGCGCCGCGACGCGGAGGGGAGCCTGTTCACCGATGCGCCCTACTACAAGACCATCCGGTATGACGTCTCGTCACTCGATCGGGACACGGTCCGTGTCGACAGTCTCGTGGCTCGACGGCCGACATTGCTGGGAAGGTACCTTCAGGTTCCTGAGCTTTCGCAGGCTTTCAGAGAAGTTGCCACAGGCGTCGTACTGGGCCTGACGATCAGAGACAAGGCGCGGGCGACTCGCGACTATCTCCTGGCCACACATGACTACTCACTGAACCCAACGGCTTCATCGGTGGAGGACTTCGTAGTGAACCGGCGCACCGGGTACTGTGAGCACTTTGCCACGTCCATGGCGTTGCTGCTGCGTGCCGAGGGCGTTCACACCCGCCTGGTGTCCGGCTTCGTGGCCACTGAGTGGAACAAAGCCTCAGGGTATCTTATTGTTCGGGCCAAGGACGCGCACACGTGGGTCGAGGTCCTGGATGGGAACCTCTGGGTCCGCTATGATCCGACGCCCAGCTCCTTCCAGCAGGTGTCGCTGATGACGGATTTCCTCGACAACGTTCGCATGGCCTGGTACCGCAACGTCGTCACCTACGACCTGGCCAGTCAAGTGCAGACGGCCAACAGTCTCGGCCATTTTCTCACTGGCAGTGGCCGTGCCGTCGCCGGTGCGTTCGAGTCCTTCCGGACGGCTGCGTCACGCCTGCTGCACGATTGGCGCGTCATTGTGGGCCTATCTGCGGCTGTCGCCCTGGCAGTCCTGTTCCTGCGCCGCCGGTCGGAGGACAGGCGTGGCCGGCTCGCTACAGCGCTGGAGGACCTCGTCGGAGAACGGCGGCTGCCCGGAGAGACGCTTCTGGAGCTTGTTCACCGTGCCGCACCGTCTCCTGACATTGAAGGCCTTGTCTGGCGTGTCTACGAGGTCGACTTCGCCGGGGAGCGGGCGGCGGAGGAGGAGAAAGCCGTCCTGCGATTGCTGCGCGATGTCCGGCGCGCCCGGACAACCGCGGGTCCTTAATTGTGAATCCCCGTGATGCCAGGCACTATGGGGATTCACAATGTCGTGCGCGCGAGACACGTGATTACAGCTGGAGTGGTGTGCCGATCGAGCCTTCTGCGGCCTCCATGATCATCTCCGTCATCGTTGGATGCGGGTGAATCGCTTGAAGCAGCTTTTCCGCTGTCATGCCGAACTGTACGGCCAGGACCGATTCCATGACGAGGTCGGTGGCTTCGGCGCAGTAGAGGGCGATACCCAGGATCTCGTGGGTTTCGGCATGTGCCAGGACCTTGGCAAAACCGATG
>Ga0209182_10000160_pt1 | contig 16785 bp, 12 predicted proteins | sample LakBais05cmmetaG_FD_185474 | JGI IMG/M metagenome (GOLD analysis project Ga0209182, IMG submission 185474) | Lake sediment microbial communities from Lake Baikal, Russia to study Microbial Dark Matter (Phase II) - Lake Baikal sediment 0-5 cm... | ecosystem: Environmental > Aquatic > Freshwater...
AGATAGATCATCGTCAAAAATTCATCCTAAATCTTCGCCGACTTGGGGACATAAGCGAAGCGGCGGTTCAGGATAGGCCTGATGCCGAGCCGGGAATAGAAGAATCAGGCGCCAACTCAAAAATTCTTTCCAGGAAATTCCGGAACGACAGGGCGAAAATATTATCGTTGATCTTCCTGTCTCTTAGCCCGGTGAAGACGAGGTATCCCCTCCTGACCTTTTTTTTGTACGCCCGGACAAAATGGTCCATATGCCTGAAATCACCGGCTCTCGGATTGTCTCCCCATTTGACCTCTACGGGGATCCATTCGTCCGCCATGTCGATCACCCAGTCGACCTCTCTGCCGCTGTAATCTCTCCAGTAGCGCAGTTTCCCGCCTATCCCTTTCACTCTCATCAATCGCAGAATGGACAGGCCGACCCATTGTTCGAACAGTAGCCCCCAAAAATCGGAGGTGAAATCAGCCGGCCCCAAGACCTCGGCTGAGGCGTTCCGAACACCAGTGTCAAAGAAGAGAAACTTGGCGGCCTTCCGCAATTTCCCTCTTTCTCCGGCCGGGATCAATGGTTCGATTCTTTCGACGATAAGACAGTCCTCGAGGACCTGGAAATGCCCGGATACGGTCGCATGGGTCACCCCGATATCCTGAGCCATCGACCTCAGGCTGATCAGCCTGCCGGAGGTTTCTGCGGCCAGCTTCAAGAACTTCGTGAAAGAACCGATGTTTCTGACGAGCGCCTCGGCCCGGACCTCTTCTTCGAGATAGGTCGTAACATACGACGACAAAAGATCTCTGGCGAGCTTCTCCCGAGATTCCGCTACAAGCGTCAGAATCCTGGGAAGTTCACCGTGCTTCAGGATGACTTTAAGCTCTATTTCACTCCTAATCTCAAAGGCATCCCTGTATTCATGGGACAGAAGGGGATCCATCCGGAAATGGAGCGTCCTTCCGGGCAGGAGATTGACGTATTTCCTTTTAAGCTTCCGGGCCGAGGAACCTGTCAAGGCGAAAACTTTCTTCTCCCGATCGATGAGCACCTGGACATCATCCAGGATCTCGGGGACTTTTTGGATTTCGTCGATGAACACAAGTCCTTTGCCCGAGGCCGCCACCTCCTGGCTGATCAGGGATGGGTTTCTCTCATACTTCAGCCTTTCTCTAGTCTCCATGAGGTTGAAGGCGATATGATTTAGAGGAGCCAGGATTTTCGTCAGGGTTGTCGTCTTGCCGGTCTGCCTTGGTCCCAAGAGGAAAAGGGAAAAACCATGGTCCAGAGCCTCGGTGATCCTATGTTCGATCAATCTGGTTATCATGCCATCCATATTAGTCTAATTTGGATAGTCTGTCAACCATGTTATTTCATTTTTTATGGCGTGCTTCATGCCGTTTTTATGCCCCGCTAGCCTAATTCCCAGCACCCTTTACATTATGGGGATTTCGTTTTTGGCTATGCTCGCAATTCCAGAGAATTCGGATCATGTCCCCATTAAATTATCGATGATGAAGGCAATGTGTGGGACGAGACTTTCGGGGACCCGCTGATCGCCTCGTACATCCTCGACTATATCTTCCATCACTCAACGACGATCGACATCAAGGGCAAGGCGGAGAAGAGAAGGGGCAGGTTGGTTATTGACCTCCTTGCTATTTATTGGCATTATTTCATTATGAGCTTTAAACATTGGCCGATAATTGTCCTCCTCGCCGGTTCGCTCAGCTTTTTTAGCTGTAATCATGTCAACGGCTGGGCAACCGGATTCAAATTGGTTGATGGTTGGGGTTATATCCTCCACACCTCTGACAGTGGGCAAACCTGGGCCCGGCAAGGGAGCGCAACACAGCTCGACGGAATAGTAATAAGCGATGTCAGCGCCATTAATCCCCAAACCGCCTTGGCGTGCGGTTATCGTTTCGACCCTCTTACGAATGAAGCTCTATCTCCGGTAATAATCAAAACCATTGACGGCGGAATGACCTGGCAGTTCCAAAATCTACCGAGCAGTTTTGAAGGAATAGCTTTATACGAGATCAAAGCAGTGGACCAGAATGTGATTTGGGCTTGCGGTAGTCAGGGGTTGATTTTGAGGACCGTTAACGGCGGCATAACCTGGGATGACCGCTCCTACCCGAGTCAGGAGGCCTTTTTTGGCGGCATTGCCGCGGCCGACCGTAATCGTGCTGTAGCCGGCGGTCTTTTAGTGCAATCTAGCTTAGTGTTAGTAGTGCGCACCGAAGATGGCGGCTTTACCTGGGCGGCACCGACCAGTAAGCCTGATGATTGGGACGCGGTCATAGAAGTTGCCTGGATACCTAATTCATCCACGGTTTGGGCGGTCGGCAACGCGCCCCCACAGCGGGGGGGGCTTGGCGGGCCGGCCCTGGTTTCGAAAGATAATGGCGCAACCTGGGAGCACAAACTCGAACGCCTTGCCCTTAGCCATACCAATGCAGTGTTTCCCTGGAACGAAGATATCGTTTGGGTTGGGGCTGATCGCGGGAATGTCCGCTATACACTTAATGGCGGTACGACTTGGGAATCACCCTTTATTCCTAAAAATCTCTGGATCGGAGGGATCAGCGCGATATCAACCACTGAACTGTGGATGGCAGGATTTACAGAAGGGGGTAGGGAGGGTTATATAATTCATTCCATCGATGGCGGCGCCAATTGGGAAGTTCAGCCGGCTCCGAGTTCTGAACCCCTATGGAGAATCTCCATGGCAAAATGGTATAACGGTCCAAATTAGCCGAAGCTCAGCTTCAGTTGAAGGTAGTCAGGTTCAAATTAAACGGGTTTCAAGGCGGGATTAATTCCGCAGGCCTTCTGGTTACAATGTTAGCAGATAATTTTTGAAAATTAAGGAGAAACGGAGCGCGTCACCATATGAAAAAAACAAGATTTAAAGCAATTTTCATTGCCATTTTTACATGCAGTTTTATCTTGACGGGATGCGCTAAGGTTAAGGAAATAGATATGAAGAAAATAAAATTAGAAAAGGCGCATGTCGCAGATATTGACGTTGCTTACAGCGTTTTCGGCACAGGATATCCCCTGGTACTGATTATGGGCTATAGCGGGACGATGGATTTGTGGCAACCGCGGGTATTAGCGGCGCTTGCCAGGCGCTATAGGGTAATTATATTCGATAACCGCGGGATGGGCGAGACTTCTTCTTCAGAGAAGCCTTTCAGTATTGAACAGTTTGCGGATGATACGGCCGGCCTTCTTGATGCATTGGGCATAAAACAGGCGCATATATTAGGCTGGTCTATGGGTACCAATATTGCCCTGGAGTTTACGCTTCGGTATCCTGAGAAAGTAAATGAACTTATCCTTTACGCAGCTGACTGCGGAGGCAAAGAGGCGATACAGCCAAGCGCTGAAGTGGTTCAGGCGATGACTGATACATCAGGCACCGAAGAAGAAAGAGGCATGAGGATGCTTAAGACCTTATTTCCCGAAAAATGGCTGAAGGTCAATCCCGACCCGGGCAAATATTTTCCTCCCGTCACAGAGAGTTCTTCTCCGGAAAATATCCGACGCCAGTGGGATGCCATGATGAAATGGGCAGGAGCTTACAGCCGCCTGAAGCAAATCAGACAACGGACTTTGCTTATTACGGGGGCTGACGACGTAAGTACACCACCAGCCAATTCTTTGATGCTGGCAGGAGAGGTTCCGGGCGCGAGGTTAGTCCAGATCAACGGGGCCGGACATGGGTTGATGTATCAATATCCGGAAGAATTCTCCAAGACTTTGCTTTTATTTTTAGAGGATTGACCGATATAAAATACCTCTCTTACGTCTTATTCCCGGTCATGGTCACGGTGTTGGTATTCGTTGTCAAAGAATTGACTATTTCCTAGCTAAATATTATCTTAAAAACACCCAGATGGATGGGAGGGCGGCATGAAATGCCCCAAGTGTTATTTTGATAATCCCGAAGATACGATTTACTGCGGGAAGTGCGCGACTCCGCTTCCACCCTCCAGAGAAATCCCATTCTCCCAAACAGAGACGCTTTATACACCCATCAAAGAACTAACCACCGGCTCGACATTTGCCAACCGCTACCAGGTCATTGAAGAGCTGGGCAAAGGGGGGATGGGCAGAGTCTACAAGGTCTTTGACACAGATATCAAGGAAAAGGTGGCTTTGAAGTTGTTGAAGCCTGAAATTGCCTCTGACAGAGAGACGATCGAACGATTCTCGAATGAACTGAAATATGCCCGTAAAATCAGCCACAGGAATGTCTGCCGGATGTATGACCTGGGCAAGGCAGAGGGTGGCCACTTTATCACGATGGAGTATGTCCACGGGGAAGACCTCAAGAGCATGATCAGGATGTCTACCGGCCTCACTGTAGGAACTATGTTAAGCATCGGCAAGCAAGTCTGCGACGGCCTGGCCGAAGCCCATAGCCTGGGGGTAGTGCACAGAGATCTAAAACCCCAGAATATCATGATCGATAAGGGCGGGAATGCCAAGATCATGGACTTTGGCATAGCCCGGTCGATAAGGGAAAAGGGCATAACCGGCCCAAGCGTTATGATCGGGACACCGGAGTATATGTCTCCAGAGCAGGCGGAAGCGAAAGAGGTTGATCATCGGTCGGATATTTATTCGCTGGGAATCATTCTCTACGAGATGGCTACCGGTCGAGTGCCGTTCGAAGGGGATACGGCCTTAAGCATAGCCATGAAGCATAAAGGCGAGATCCCAAAGAACCCAAAACAATTCAATCCCAACATCCCTGACGACCTGGGCGGCGTCATATTGAAATGCCTGGAAAAAGATAGGGCCAAGAGATACCAGACTGCCGCTGACGTGCGCTCAGAGCTTGAAAAAATCGAAAAGGGCATACCCACGACAGAGCAGGTCGTGCCCGAGAGAAAGACCCTTACTTCGCGGCAGATAACCGTCCAATTCAGCTTGAAAAAGCTCTTTGTCCCGGCCCTGATTTTTGGTGCTCTTATCGTCATCGGCGCAATCCTCTGGCGCGTCGTTCCTTCCAGAAAAGCGGCTCCTCTTCCATCCGGCAAGCCAACACTGGCTATTCTTTATTTTAAGAATAATACGGGAGATGAAAAATTAGATATTTGGAGGTCTGGTCTCTCTGACCTGTTGATTTCAGCCCTCTCTCAATCCAAATACATCAATGTCCTCAGCTCCGACCAAATCTTCAGCCTCCTTAAGAGACTGAATCTTCTCGAAACAAAAAGCTATGCTTCTGAGGATTTGAAAACGGTGGCCTCGAACGGCGGCGCAACCCATATCCTTCAGGGGTATTTCACCAGGGCGGGCGATAATTTCCGGATCAATATCACCCTTCAAAAGGCGGAGACAGGAGAGATTCTGGGTTCGGGGAATGCTGAAGGGCTTGGCGAGAGAAGCTTTTTCCTGATGGTGGATGAACTCATAAGGAAAGTCAAGGCTAATTTTCAGCTGTCGTCCGAACAGTTGGCCTGCGACCTGGAAAAGGAAGTGCAGAAGGTCACGACTTCCTCGCCTGAAGCGTACAAATATTACGTTGAAAGCATGAAATACCATTACAGCGTAGAATACCGAAAATGCATTCCCCTCCTTGAGAAAGCCATTGCCCTTGACCCTGAATTTGCCATGGCCTATAGAGCCCTGGCTTCTGCCTATAACAACCTGGGAGATTTTGCCAAGTACAAAATATTCATGAAAAAAGCCCTGGATCTGAGCGACCGTTTATCTGATAAAGAACGGCTTTTAATCGAGGGACAATTTTACTTCTTGAACGCGCCGGAAAAAGATTGGAATAAAGCCATCCAGGCATTTAGCAAGTTGTGGGAACTTTATCCTGATGACTCTTCGGCAAATTGGAACTTGGGATCTATTTATAGCTCACTTGAAGAATGGGATAAGTCTATGCGATATCTTGAAGTCTGCCGCAGAAATAAATTTTCGTTCCTGCAATTATATCGCTGGCTTGCAGATTATTATCGAAAAGAGGGATTCTTTGATAAAGCGGACGAAGTTCTTGAATATTGTATAGAGAATATTTCAGATAGCGCGAGAACGCATCTTTTTATGTCAGAAAATTATCTTGCCCAGGCAAAACTTGATTCCGCATCCACTGAAACTGACAAAGCAATCACTCGCGACCCGACATATCTCTGGAACTCATTCTATATCGCCGGCGTTCTTATGTATAAAGGGGATCTGGCTAAGGCCCGAATGGAATTCGTGAAATCGCTCGAGGAAAGGGAGATAAGCGTTCTTTATTGGAATTATTTGGGACTATTTGCCCTGGACCTTCTGGAAGGAAAGTTTGAAATAGCTAAAACAGAGATCGGTCAGGCGATTGAAAAGATGAGTAAGCTCGAGGCCAAAGATCTTGAAGCAGAATTACATATTCGTTTGGGTTATGGATATCTAAAGTCCGGGCAGCCCGAAAAGGCTCTGGAGGAATGCCAAGAGGCGAGGACATTAGCTCTTGAAATTGAAAACGATGAGCTGCAAAGACAAGCGTTATATTTAAAGGGGCTATCGTATCTGAGAAAAGGGTCAATGGGCGAATCGCAGAAAACAGCCGAGGAGCTCAAGCAGATGATTGAATCAGGGATCAACAAGAAAAAAATTAGGTGGTACACGTATCTTGCGGGAATGATCGAACTCAAGAGAAAAAATTATCCTACGGCGATTGAATATCTCAGGAATGCCGTTGAATCACTTCCGTACGGCGCTTTGGAGAAAGATGCCTCCTTTCTCGACTCTCTGGCTTTAGCCTATTTCAAATCGGGGGATTTGGAAAAGGCCCGAGAAACATACGAGAAAACAACTTTGCTGACATTCGGCAGGTATTCATATGGGGGGAGGTTCTTATATGGAGATATATTTGCTAAAAGTTTCTACATGCTGGGGAAGATCGCCGAGCAGCAGAGGGATAAGGTGAGGGCCCGCGATAATTACCGGAAATTCCTCGACCTCTGGAAGGACGCCGACCCGGGCCAGCCCGAGGTCGATGACGCCAGGAAGAGGCTGGCCGGGCTGAAGTAGATGGAATGAAACGGGAAGCCCTCTTTTTTATAGCTTATCGTTAATTTATTCCGCATATCTTACCGCAGTATCTCAAAAGTGGAAAAAATCGTTCAAAAATGGTAAATTCTTAGGTTCCTGGCGGATGTTTTGGATGGGCGGTTAGTTCAGCTGGGAGAACGCAGCGTTCGCAACGCTGAGGTCGGGGGTTCGAGTCCCCTACCGTCCACCATTTTTTCACAAGAATATATCATGACCCGAGAAATGCTGGTCTTGGCCGGAACCGCGGCGGCGATGGGCTTCGTCCACACGCTCATCGGCCCCGACCACTATGTCCCTTTCATCGCCATGAGCCGGGCGCGGCGTTGGGGTCTTTCGAAAACGCTCTTCATTTCCTTTTTGTCCGGCCTGGGGCACATTCTGAGCTCGGTCATCCTGGGGCTCATCGGCATCGCCTTCGGTTTCGCGGTCGCGAAGCTCGAAAATGCCGAGTCTGTCCGGGGCGGCGCGGCGTCCTGGCTGCTCATTGCTTTCGGTTTTGCCTATCTCGTCTGGGGGCTGCACGGAGCGATCAAGAACAAGCCGCACAAGCACATCCACTCCCACGCCGACGGAGGAGCCCACGAGCATGAGCACGGCCACAAGTCTGAGCATATCCACGTCCACGATCACCCCGGCGTTCCCGGCAAAAAGGCCAATATCACGCCCTGGATCTTATTCGCGATCTTCGTCTTCGGTCCTTGCGAGCCGCTGATCCCGCTGGTCATGTATCCGGCGGCCAAGCACAGCCTGGCCGGCGTCGTTTTCGTCACGGCCGCCTTCGGCCTGACGACGATCCTCACCATGCTGACGATCATCGCCGTTTCCTCTTGGGGCATCAGTTTCATCCGGCTCGGCAAGCTCGAGCGGTACTCCCATGCCCTGGCCGGGGCGATGATCCTCGTCTCGGGCGTCACCGTTCGGTTTTTGGGATTGTGATCTACTTTCTGAAGATTTTGTCACTGGGGAACCCTGAAAAAGCGGGGATATGATTTTCGCGGCGGGAGGCCATGACATTCGTCGTTGACTGTATGCTGGGGAAGCTGGCCAAGTGGCTGAAGATCCTGGGTTTCGATGTCCTGTTTTTATCAAAAGCCGAAGACGACGAGCTTCTCGCTCTGGCCCGCAAAGACGGCCGGACGTTGCTTTCCAGAGACCATGCCCTGCTCGGCCGGGCCAAAGGCCTGAAATCCCTTTTCATTGAAAGTGAAACATGGGAGGACCAGGTCAAGCAGGTCCTCGACCGGTTCAGCCTCCAGGCCGAAGTTCGCCCCTATTCGCGCTGCGTCGAATGCAACAGGCCGCTCAAGCCGCTCCCGAAGTCCAAAGCGGCCAACCTCGTGACGACTTTCGTCTATGAGCGGGCCGACACCTTCGCGATCTGCGCTTCCTGCGGCCGTGTTTTCTGGCAGGGCACGCATTTCAATGACATGGAAGCGAAGCTCGCCGAACTGCTCAAAAAGTCCGTTTGACTTTTTGGCTTGTCTCATATACAAAAAAGCTATTCATAAAAATCTCAATAAAGGGGAGGGAGTCGTTATGTCGAAAAAAAAATTATTTTGGAGACATCGCGCTCCGGCTGCGGTTGCGCTGGCGGCGTCTGTCGCATTATTTGCCGGGGCAGCCGTGAGCAAGGAAACTTCGAAGCTCGTCTATACGTCCCAGGAGCTTTTCCGGCTCGGCAAGCTGCGCGCTTTTGAAGGGCCGGCGCTCAAGGAAATCGCCTTCCCCCTCGGCGGGATCGGGACAGGCACGGTTTCGCTCGGAGGGCGGGGAAACCTTCGCGACTGGGAGGTCTTCAACCGTCCCGGAAAGGGCGTGAACCTTCCCTTCACATTCTTTGCCCTATACTTTGAGCAGGAAGGCCAGAAGCCTCTGGTCCGGGTGCTCGAAGGCTCGTTGACGCCGCCGTTCACGGGCCAGGACGGAATTCACCGGGGGGACGTTCCGGGGCTGCCCCGGATGGAGAAAGCCCGCTTTCGCGGCGAATATCCCTTCGCCTGGGTGGACCTCGAAGACAGCCGGATCCCTCTCCAGGTCACGCTTGAGACCTTCAACCCGTTCATCCCGCTGAAACCGGAAGAATCCGGGATCCCGGCAGCCGTCTTCCGTTTTCGCCTCAAAAATCTCAGCTCGCGTCCGGCCAAGATCACTGTGGCCGGCTCGATCCTGAACCCCATCGGCTTCGATGGCGAAGGCACGATCGGAGGCGTCGGCCACGACAAATTCGGGAAGAACGTGAATGAAGTCCGCAAAGGTCCGGCCCTTTCCGGCCTTTTTATGTCCTCCGAGAAGGTGAAGACGGACGCGGCTGCGTTCGGAACAATGGCCCTGGCGACACCCTGGAAGAATATCACGTATCTTTCGCACTGGGTCCGGGGCGACTGGTGGGACGACCTCCAGATCTTCTGGGACGATCTCGCCGCCGACGGGAAATTAAAGGACCTCGACGAAAAAAGCCCTTCGCCCGACAAGCGGACAGACATCGGGACGCTCGGTCTCATGGCGACGATCGAGCCCTTCGGAGAAGTGACGCTGCCGTTCATCCTCTCCTGGAATTTCCCGAACTTCGTCGATTACTTCGACATTGTCCGGGAGCAGCGGGGCAAAATGTTCAAGAACCATTACGCGGAGCGGTTTGCGGACGCCTGGTCGGCCGCGGAGTATCTCTTCCAGAACCTCCCCCAGCTCGAAAAAGAGACACGGGCGTTCCACGACGTATTCTATTCCGCGACGCTTCCGCCCTATGTCCTCGACGCTCTGTCGAGCCAGGCGGCTATCACCCGCACGACCACCTGCTTTTGGCTCGAGAGCGGATTTTTCGGGTTCGAGGGCTCGAACGATAAGAGCGGCTGCTGCCCGCTCAACTGCGGCCATGTCTGGAACTACGAACAGTCGCTGGCCTTCCTTTACCCGAGCTTGGAACGGTTCATGCGGGAGGTGGATTTTCTGAACAACACCAAGGACAACGGCGAGATGGTCTTCCGGACCTCGCTGCCGCTCGGGAGCGGCGTTCTCTGGAATTTCCGGCCGGCCGCAGACGGGACGCTGGGCAAGATCATTAATCTCTACCGCGACTGGCAGTTATCGGGCGACATGGAGTTCCTGAAGAAAATTTGGCCGAAGGCGAAGAAAGCCCTGGAGTATACGTGGCTCTCCTGGGACGCCGACAGGGACGGCCTGATTGAGGGCGAGCAGCACAACACCTACGACATCGAATTTTACGGCCCGAACAGCATGATCGGCACGTTTTATCTGGGCGCGCTTCTCGCCGGGTCGAGAATGGCCGAAGCCGTGGGTGATGGAGAAGCCGCGAAGCTTTATAAAGACATCTTCGAAAAAGGAAAGAAAAACTTCAACGACCTTCTCTGGAACGGCGAGTATTACGTCCAAAAATACGACAAGGTCATGGAAAAGAAATACCAGTACGGCGACGGCTGCCTCTCCGACCAGATGCTGGGACAGTGGCTGGCGATGGTCGCCGGATTGGGCCGATTCCTGCCGGAAGAGCGGCTCAAGACCACATTGGCCGCGATCTTCAACTATAATTTCATGACCGACTTCCGGAATTATTCCAACGCCCAGCGGACGTATGCCCTTAACGACGAGCGCGGCCTGCTTCTCTGCACCTGGCCTAAGGGCGGCCGGCCGCCGCTGCCGTTCGTCTATTCGGACGAGGTCTGGACGGGCATCGAATACCATGTTGCTTCGCACCTGATGTATGAAGGATTGGTCGAGGAAGGGCTGACGATCGTCAAAGCTGTCCGGGACCGGTACGACGGCCGGCGGCGGAATCCATGGGACGAGGTCGAGTGCGGCCATCACTACGCCCGGGCCATGTCGTCCTGGGGGATCCTGCTCGCGCTTTCCGGATATTCCTATTCGGGCCCGGCCATGAGCTTAGAGTTCGCGCCGAAGCTCTATCCGGACGATTTCCGGACGTTCTGGAGCACGGGCAGCGGCTGGGGCGGCTATTCGCAGAAAGAGGAAAAGGGAGGGGTCCAGAAAGTCGGCTTGACCGTGGCCGCGGGCGATTTGAAGCTCAAGGAATTCCGCTTCAGGCTGACGCCTGCGCTTCAGGCGAAAAAGCTCGTTTCACTGAAGGCCGAGGCCGGGGGCAAGCCGTTCAAGCCTGTGTTCAAACAGGAAGGGAGCAAGATCAGCGTGACGTGGGCCCAGCCGGTCGTCATCAAGGCCGGCGAGAAGCTCGCCTTCGAAGCCGAATTCTAGAAAAGGGGTCGCGTCTACACTTTCCACTTTTTATCCCTTCTGAGAATATCGGACTTAATTAACGTCTAGTCCTATCGAACCCCATTCAACTCAAACGGCGAATCGAATGGCCAGACAGCTCCGAATCGAGTATCCGGGGGCCTTCTATCATGTCACGTCCAGAGGGAATCAAAAAAAACCGATCGTCCTCGCCGACCGAGACAGGTGCGTCCTTTTGGATTACTTCCTGGAAGCTCACAAAAAATATGGGGCGATCATCCACACTTATTGCCTTATGGATAATCATTATCACCTCTTGCTCGAAACACCCCTCGGCAATCTATCAAAAATCATGCACTTCATCAATACTTCCTATACAGTCTTTTTCAATAAAAATCATTCTCTCGTTGGACACCTTTTCCAAGGGAGATATAAAGCCATCCTCATCCAGACAGACACCTACGCCCAAGAACTGTCCCGATACATTCATCTAAATCCCGTACGGGCCGAGATCGTCGCGTTTCCCGAAGAATATCTTTGGTCGAGCTATAGAGAATATATGGGCCAAAGGCCTCCGGCACCATGGCTGAACACGACGATGGTTCTTGGATATTTCGGGCACGACTTTAGAAACGCCGGAACGCGATATGCCGCTTTCGTCGCCGAAGCCATCGGGAAAACGGTCGAGAATCCGTTAAAAAAAGCGAGATCATCTTTAATCTTAGGAAGCGAGGATTTTGTCGCCCGAATAAAAAAGGCGTTCCTTTCGGATAAGCCGGAGAACCGTGAGGTTCCAGCGATTCGAGCACTTAAAGAAAAGCCGGCTCTGGAAACTATTCAGCGCACGGTGGAACGGAGCTTGGGATCAAAGAACAGATTCGCGAGAAATGCGGCGATTTTTATATGCCGCAAGAGAACCGACTACACGTTGACCGAAATCGCGGAATTCTATCGGATCAGCAAATCCGCAGTCGGGAAGATCTTTAAGCAGATGAAAGAAAATCTTGCCTGGAATGAGACTCTGGAAAGCGCAGTCCAGGAAATCGAAAAATCCCTCTTCTGAGAAAAAGTGGAAAGTGTAGACGCGACCCTATTCGAGATGCTTCCGGAAGCGGAGCGAGCTGAGGACGATCGTCGTCAGGCCAAAGACGAGCAAGATCAAAAGCTCGGGCCAGAGGACCGCCGGGCCGTTTCCCTTTAATAAAATCTCCCGGACGATCTTGCCGAAGTGACGGAGCGGGTTGAGGTACGTCACATACCGGATGATCTTCGGCATGCTGTCGATCGGCGAAAAGATCCCTGACAGGAGCATAGCCGGCATGACGAAGAACATGGCGGACATCATCGCCTGGCCTTGTGTCCGTGAGATCGTGGAGATGAAGAGCCCTGCGCCGAGCGTCGTCAGGACGAAGAGAAAGGCCGAGCCCAGCAGAAACGGGATGCTGCCGCGGATCGGGACGTCGAAAATAATCTTCCCGGCCGTCAGGATGAGGATGATGTCGAAAAAGCCGATGATGGCAAAGGGGACGGTCTTGCCCAGGATCAGCTCCCAAGGCTTGATCGGCGAGACGATGAGCTGCTCGAGCGTGCCGAGCTCGCGCTCCCGGGTGATGGCCATGGACGTCAGCAAGAGGGTCGTGATCAGGAGGATCAAGCAGATGACGCCGGGCACCATCCAGAGCGAGCTTTTCAGCTCCGGGTTGAACCAGATCCGCGGCTCGAAGCGGAGAAGCGCTCCGGGCCTGCCCATCATCACCCGGCGGATGACGCTTTCCGTATAGCGGGCTGAGATCAGGTCAACATAATTCATGATGATCGTCGCCGTATTGGCGTCTGTCCCGTCGATGATCACTTGAACGGGGCTGGTTTGTCCACCCTGGAGCCGCTTGGCGAACCCTTCGGGGATGACGAGTCCCGCCTGGGCCTTTCCGTTCTGAAGGATGTTGTCCAGGTCGGTCGACGAGTCCGGCGCGGCGGTCAGCTCAAAATAGCCGGAGCGGGTGAACGCCGTCAGGTAGGCCCGGCTTTCCTGGGAGCGGTCATAATCGACGGCGGCCAGGGTAATGTTCTTGACGTCGACGGTTGCCGCATACCCGAGTAAAATGAGCTGGATCACCGGCGCCAGGAACAGGGGCCCGATCATCCGCTTGTCCCGGAAGACCTGGATGAATTCCTTGCGGATGATGTGACGTATGGCTCTGAACATGTCTATGCTCTATTCCAGGCGGAGCTTCAGGCGTCTGAGGCAGGCGGCAAAGACCAGGATGCCGAACACCGACAGGGCGATGATCTCCGGCCAGAGCAGGCTGAAACCGTATCCTTTGAGGAAGATGCCGCGCAGCGTGGTCAGGAAATACCGGGCCGGGACCAGGTGTGTGACGAGTCGGATGAGCTTGGGCATGCTCGCGATCGGCGAGATGAACCCGGACAAAATGAACGAGGGAAGCATGGTGGTCAGAATCGAAACCGTGTAGGCCAGCTGCTGGCTCTTGGTGATGATGGAGACAAACAGCCCGATCCCCAATCCGCAAAAAAGAAAGATGGCCGACACCGTGAACAGGCAGAACAGGTTCCCGCGGAGCGGGACCCCGAAGATCAGCGTCCCGGCGAGGACTATGAGCAGCACCTGCAACATCCCGAGGCCGAAGTAGGGGATGAGCTTGCCGATGATGATCTCATAGCCCCGGACGGGCGAGGAGATGAGCTGCTCCATGGTCCCGTTCTCCCATTCCCGGGCGACGGTGAGCGACATGAGCATGGCCGTCATGACCATCATCACAACGGCGATCAGCCCGGGGACAATGAAGTTGGCGCTCTTCAGCTCCGGGTTGTACCAGACCCGGCTTCTCGCCTCGACGACGGGAATCCCTAAAGGCTGGAGCCCGGCCTGACGGGCCATGCTTTCCGTGAGCATGTCCGTCGTGAATTTTTGGATGAGCCGGGAAATATAGCCGAGCGTGATCAGGGCGGTGTTGTTGTTGGTCCCGTCGACCAGGATCTGGAGGGCGGTGTCTGCGCCCCGGTCTATGTCCCTGGCGAAATCGACCGGAATGATGATAATGAGCTTGACGCGGCCCTTATTCAGGAGCCCTTCTGCCTGGCCGTAATCGTCAAGCACAACGCGGAGGTTGAAATATTCGCTCGACCGAGTCCGCGAAACGAGGTCCCGGCTCAGGGAGGACTGATCCTGGTCGAGGATGCCGATAGCGACGTGCCGGATGTCGAAGGTGATGGCGTAGCCGAAGATCACGACCAGGATGAGCGGCATCCCGATGGCCAGGAACAGGCTCCGCGGGTCGCGCCAAATGTGAAGGGTTTCCTTGCGGGCGAGGGGAAGGATGCGCCGGATCATGTTGTTCGGGCTCCCTGAATGGCCGCGACGAAGACCTCTTCGAGCGATGCGGTTTCCCGGCCCGCGAACCGGACTTTGAGCTCGCGGGGCGGCCCGATGGCGATGATCTTCCCGTCGCGGATAATCGCAATGCGATGGCAGCGCTCGACCTCGTCCATGTAGTGCGAGGTGACAAAGGTCGTAGTCCCCTGGACGGACAGCTCGTAGATCAATCCCCAGAAATCCCGGCGGGAGGCCGGGTCGACGCTGGCCGTCGGCTCGTCGAGGAAGAGGATCTCGGGTTTGTGGAGGATGGCGCAGCCGAGGGCCAGCCGCTGTTTCCACCCGCCGCTCAGGTCTCTCGTCAGGGCGTTCTCCCGGCCTTCGAGCCCGGCCATGGCCAGCACCCATTCTTTCCGCTCCTTCAAGCGGGCCGGCGGGAGGCGGTGGATGCCGCCGTGAAAATCGATGTTTTCGGCCACGGTCAGGTCGCCGTAGAGGGTGAATTTCTGGGACATGTAGCCGATGATCTTTTTGATCTCCTCCGGCTCGGTGACGATGCTGAAACCGCCGACGATCCCCCGGCCCGAAGTCGGGCGCAGGATCCCGCACAGCATCCGGATAGTCGTGGACTTGCCCGCGCCGTTCGGGCCGAGGAATCCGAAGATCTCGCCCTTTTTGACGCCGAACGAGATATGGTCGACGGCCGTGAACGACCCGAATTTCTTGGTCAGGTCTTGGACGTCGATGCTCAGCGGTTCCATCGTTTTTTATAGCCTCATTCCATCATCGCATTTTTACCTGGTTTCCCTTTGGGCCAGGGCAAGGAATACATCTTCAAAAGAAGGCGGGATGCGTTTCAGGCTTTTCACGGCGATATTCTCAACTTCCAATCGCTGGCGGATCTTTTCGAGGCCTTGTCCCCCCGCTTCAAAAACGATATGGACCGTTTCGCCGAAGGGGTGGACGCTTTTGAGGCCGGGAAGGCCTTTCAAGGCTTTTATCGAGGGGGCCAGAGGAGCGCTGAGCTCGGCGATCTCGTCTTTCATGCCGGCGGTGAGATTCTGCGGCGAATCGTAGGCCAGGAGCCGTCCCTCATTAATGAATCCGACCCGGCGGCAGCGCGCCGCCTCGTCCATGTAGGGCGTCGTCATGAGGATCGTGACGCCCTGCTCATGGAGCTCCGTCAAGAGCCGCCAGAGCTCCTGACGGGAAACCGGGTCTACGCCCGTAGTCGGCTCGTCGAGAAGGAGGATCTCCGGCGTATGGAACAGATTGCAGGCCAGGGCTAATTTTTTCTGCATGCCGCCGGAGAGGTTCCGGGCGAGCCGGCCCTCGAACGGGCCGAGGGCGCTGAACTTGAGCAGCTCTTTTTTGCGCTCGAGAAACCGCTGCTCTTTGACATTGTACAAGTCGGCGAAGAATTTCATGTTCTCGGCGACGGTCAGGTCCCCGTAGAGGCTGAAATGCTGGGGCATGTAGCCGACGCGCGCCTTGACCTCGAATGGCTTTTTGGCCACGTCGAAGCCCGCCACCTCGATCCGGCCCTTCGTCGGCCGGAGCAGGCCGACGAGCAGCCGGAGGAGTGTGGATTTGCCCGCGCCATCGGGGCCGATCAGTCCCGCCAGCGTGCCTTTATCGATCTCCAGATCGAGGTTTTGGATGGCGGCGGTTTGATCGAATTTCTTGCCGAGGCCTTCGGCTTTGATCGCGAGCATGTTTATTCCAGTCTTCTCCTGAATAAACTCATTAAGAACTTTTGTCGCCTCGAAGGGCATCAAGGAGACAAGCCGCCGCTTTCAAGCCCTCCTTGACATCTCTTTTATCATGACTTATATTTTCCCACGATGACAGGAGGGGAAAATCGGCATAATGTCACACGTTCTGCCATCGCAGCCGAAAACAAAATCTTATTTCTCGGAAAGCAAAATGTGGTGGTTGTTCTTTCTATCAGATGTCTTCGCTCTTATCCCCCTGACTTCCTTCTCTCTTATCTCTATGGACTCTCACAATTCTTGCATCATATGTTAATTTCGCGAGTCAGAAGTGGGGATTTTGAATGATTTGTCACATCACTAAAAAAAATTCCTCTCGCTAATATTTTGGAGAGCAGTGATTCAGCGTAAATCTTATTTGACGATGGCTAAATCACTAATACTCCCGCTTTCGCCAAAAACCTTCCAACAACTATCCAATAA
>Ga0209182_10000161_pt1 | contig 16778 bp, 16 predicted proteins | sample LakBais05cmmetaG_FD_185474 | JGI IMG/M metagenome (GOLD analysis project Ga0209182, IMG submission 185474) | Lake sediment microbial communities from Lake Baikal, Russia to study Microbial Dark Matter (Phase II) - Lake Baikal sediment 0-5 cm... | ecosystem: Environmental > Aquatic > Freshwater...
ATATTTGATGAAGCGCACGTTCAGATAACTGGAAAGGAACATCAGCAGCGACAGAATGATGGCGATAGCGGAGGCATATCCAAATTGGTGGTATTGAAAACCCATATCATACAGGTACATGGCGATAGTCTGAGTCGCCCTGAGTGGTCCCCCACCGGTCAGAAGTTGAGACTGGCCGTAAATGCCCCACAGGAAAATGACACCCGTCACCAGCACAAACAGCAGGGTGGGTTTCAGTAATGGGAGAGTCAGGCACCAGAATTCCGACCAGCCGTTGGTTCCATCCACCTTGCCCGCATCGTAGATTTCACACGGGATCGATCGCAACCCGGCGGTGATGATCAAAGCATCCCAACCCAGGCCTGCCCAGATCAGCATGATCAACAATGCGACCATAGCCCAGGTCGGGTCCTGTAACCAATCCTTTGGCTGCGCACCGATCGTCATCAGGATGTTATTGAACAATCCATAATCGCCGTTGAAAAGCTGTTTCCAAACATAAGCGATGACCACTACGGATGTCACCGATGGGAGAAAAAAGATGACCCGTAAGATCGAGGCGGCCCGATCGGGCACCTTCTCGAGCAGTACCGCCAGCAGTGTGGAACCTGCTGTCCCGAGCAACGTGCAAACAGCTGTGATGATGAACGTGACCCGGAAGGCATTCCAGAACTTGGCATCCTGGAACAGGGTTGCATAGTTCTGGATGTCAGCAAATTGAATGGGTTTCATCCCATCCCATTGGGCGAAACTAAGAAAGATCGAGAACAGGATGGGTCCGAATTGGAAAATAATGAATAATATAAAAAATGGCGCGATATACAGGTAGGGCGTGATCTTTTGTTCCCGGCGATTGCGGTTAACATATCGCTGATATTGTTTAGCGTCCTGCTCACTTTTTTTATCTGACATGGATCCTCCGATAGCAAGAGGAAATAAGGTTCCGATCTTGCGACCGGAACCTTATTTTAAACGAGATTATTATTTGATTAACGGTGGGGCAAGATCAACCGCCTCATTCAGAGCTGTGGCAGCATCCACCAACCCGGTGGTCACCTTGGTGATGGCTTCACCGATCAGATCGCCGACCATCAAGCTGGGCAACTGCATCGGCATGACCGCCAAAGACCAATCCGCCACCAATCGGCCGATAGCCTGGCCAAAGTATGGGTTGATCTCATCAAAGGCGGGATCACCCCAGGAGGTCTTCAGGGAGGGCACACCGGCAACAATCTTGTAGTACTCGGTCTGGTTTTCAGGAGTCAAGGCGAATTTCATGAACTCCCATGCCAGATCCGGTTGCTTGGCTTGCTTGGGGATTGAAAGACAGGCACCTCCGGTTGCGGCTGTGTAGGTCCTGCCGGCTTCACCCCATGGTAATGGTGCAATCGCCCACTTGCCCGTCAGATCCGGAGCACCGGAAGCCAGCTCTGTGGCGAACCACGAACCGCGCATGACCGCCATCGCATCCCCACCCTGCAGCGCGACCATCGGATCACCATCCGTGTCGAAGCTCCATAGCTTGCCGACCTTATACTTGTTGACGATATCGTTGTAAAGGTTCAGAGCCACCACTCCCTCTTCACTGTTGAAGATGTACTCGGTCCCGGCATCGTTGATCAGATTGCCGCCCATGGGCGCCAGGAATCCCTGGTACCAGATGTAGTAATCACCCTGGTCCATCAGGATGGCAGGCTTGCCGGTTTCCTTGACCACTTCAGCCGCCAGCTTGAGAAAATCTTCGGTATTGGTTGGAAATTCGGTTATCCCGATCGCAGTCATCGCAGCATCGTAGACATCCTTGCGGTAGAACAGGATGTTGTAATCAAGATCCAACGGCACACCATATTGGACGTCCTGCCAGGCATACATGTTATAACCGCCGGGCACGAAGTCGGCCACATTTAACTCACTGGCCGCCTTGTCGAGTGGCAGCACGGTCTCACCGCGGATAAGGTCTCCCGCCCACATTGGATCAAGCGTGACTACATCCGGGACGCCTTCACCAGAAGCCAGAGTGGTCAACACCATCTCCTGATACGGGTCGTATTCAAAGCGTTCCACAACGACCTTGACTCCCGGATTGGCGGCTTCAAAGCCGGGGATAAGTGTATCCAGCCAGTCGGCAGTCCACACAAAACCCCACACGGTCACTGTCTTTCCCTCGCCGGTTTCCTCTGCCGTCTCAGCGGCTGGTTTGCAGGCGGTCAACACCATCAGAGCAATGACCACAACGGTTAAAAGTATCGATATTCTTTTCATTTATTCATCTCCTCTTGTTTTCAGGTCAACTATTGCTCACACCACGATTATTCCTGCCTGTTCCACCTCCTCCATCGATTGATCACTGATTGCACCCACATGAACGCCGGTACACTATTTCAGTTGGTAATAATGTCACCGGTTCAACACTTTCATTAGTAAGCAAACGGAACAACTCCTGGGTGGCTTTCTTCCCGACCTCTTCGGTCGGAGCGCGTACTGTGGTCAGTGGTGGATCCAGATACGCTGAGATGTTTTGATCGTCAAATCCGACCACGGCTACATCCTGAGGGATCCTGCGTTTCAAGGTGTGCAACGCATCCAACACGCCGATGGCGGCATCATCATCCCCGCAGAAAATGGCATCACACGGGTCAACCTGCTGGCTGAATAAATCCAAAACCGTCTGGCGCGCCACATGACGGTCGAACTCACCATCCAGAACAAGACTTTCATCGATCGGGATACCGTGATTTTTTAGCGCTTCACGATAGCCCTGTTCACGCCAGAAGGAGTCCTCCTGTAATTCAGGCCCGCGCAAAAAAACAATCCTGCGGCGTTGGTGGTTCTCAATCAGGTGATCGATCAGTTTGCGGCTGGCTGCCTTGTTTTCCACCGTGACGCAGGGTACCGTAACACCCTCGGGAGGCGTGCGGTGGATCAAAACCATCGGAAAATGCTTGCGCTGCAGGTCAACGATGGCGTCATTTCCCAAGCTGTCGACAAACACCAGCATGCCGTCGGTGTTATGCGGTCCGATCGGCAGCGGTGGATTTTCGCCATTCTCGTTGTGGTAGCTCGATACGATCAGGTTATAGCCAAAACCCTGCACGACCGAGTCGATCCCGCGCAGCAGCGGGGCATAGAAATCAGCACGAATATCCGCCAGCAGCAAGCCGATGATGCGCGTCTTTCTGGTCGCCAGATTGCGTGCCGCAGCGTGCGGAGCATAATTCATCTCTGCCAGGATCGATTCGAGGATTGCAGCAGTCTCCGGTGCCACTGGCTGGTTTTTATTGATATAACGGCTGACTGTGGCAACCGAGACACCAGCCTTCCTGGCGACATCGCGAATGGTGATCGAGGAGGATTTTCTAGTCATTATGTAACCGGTTACATTATTGCACACTTTTTTTGAAAATGCAAGAGTTTTTCACGGTCCTTTTAGCGTTTGATCACCGCAAATGCCTGCTACAGGTGGATGCTGTATAATTAGCGGCTATGACAAAACTCCTCTCCCCCGTCCGTGTGCGTTTCGCCCCCTCGCCGACCGGTTCGCTCCACCTGGGAAGCGCGCGCACCGCCCTGTTTGATTACCTGCTCGCCCGCCAGACCGGAGGGCAGTTCATCCTGCGCATCGAGGATACCGATCGCAAACGCCTGGTGGAAGGCGCCGAACAGGAGATATACGATGGCTTGCACTGGCTGGGTCTGGACTGGGACGAAGGGCCGGATGTCGGTGGTCCGTATGGACCCTATCGCCAGAGCGAACGCAAGGAGATCTATCAGGATTACGGGCGCCAGTTGATCGAGAAGGGCGCCGCCTACTACTGCTTTTGTACAACCGACCGGCTGGCGAAGGTGCGCGAGGAGCAGCAACGCCGCAAGGAAATCCCTCATTACGACGGCACCTGCCGGCGGCTCGATTCGGGCGAGGCTGCCCGGCGCGTCGCGGCCGGTGAAAAGTATGTCATCCGCTTCAAGATGCCCCGCGAAGGCGCCACCACGGTCGCCGACATGCTGCGCGGTGACATCACCATTGAAAACAAGAATCTGGATGATTACATCCTGTTGAAATCCGATGGTTTTGCCCTCTACCACCTGGCAGCCACCATCGACGACCACCTGATGAAGATCACGCACGTCATCCGCAGTGCGGAATGGCTGCCGACCTTCACCCTGCATGCCATGATCCACCGTGCCATGGGCTGGCAGGAGCCGGGCTGGATCCACCTGTCGATCTTCCTCAAGCCTTCCGGCAAGGGCAAGATGTCGAAACGCGACGCAGCCGATCTGCGCAATGACGGGCGCTCGATCTTTATCAAAGACCTCGAGGCGCTGGGTTACCTGCCCGAGGCTGCCGTCAACTGGGTGGCGCTGATGGGCTGGTCGTACGATGACCACACTGAGTTCTTCAAGCTGCCCGACCTGGTCGAGAAGTTCAGCATTGAAAAACTCAACCCCTCGCCGGCAGCCATCAACTTTACCAAATTCGATCATTTCAACGGTTTGCATATCCGCGCTCTGACACCGTCGGACCTGGCCGGACGTTTGAAACCCTACTTCGAGAGCGCCGGTTTCCAGGCTGACCTGGAAACACTGGCAAAGATCGCCCCCATCATTCAGGAGCGCATGGTCACACTGGATGACGGACCCGAGCTGGCGGGCTTTTTCTTCAAACCGGAGGTGTCTCCCGAACCGGTCGAGCTGGTCGCCAATGGGCTGACAGCGGCGCAATCAGCCGATGTGGCCAGAAAATCGTACGAGGTGTTGTCAGGGTTGGCCGAGATCACCCCTGAGACGGCCGAACCTCCCATGCGTGCGCTGGTCGAGGAGTTAGGCTTGTCTGCCGGCCAGGTGTTCGGCATCCTGCGCGTGGCTGTCACCGGTCAGAAGGTCAGTCCACCGCTATTTGAGAGCATGGCGATCATCGGGCGCGAGAAGGTCCTGGCGAGGATTCAAAACGCGATACAGCTACTCGAAAACCAGGCTGGATGATCACGCTTGTCGAAAAAGCGAGTCGATGGTAAGATAGCGCCTGCGTACTGGGGGTTCGTCTAATGGCAGGACAGCAGACTCTGGATTTGCTTATAGAGGTTCGACTCCTTTACCCCCAGCCATAGCAAGAAAGATCATCTTTCATGATGGTCTTTTTTATTTCCGTAGGTTGGGTTAGCATCTCTTTAGTAAACCCCAATAGATGATGAATATTAACGAGTGTTAGGATTCTCCTTAATAGAAAAACACAAGCGTAACCCAACAACATCTTTTTCAGACAATGAATTGTTGGGTTTCGCTATCACTCAACCCAACCTACGCATTTATAGAGGTTCGATCCCCATCGAGGGGTCATGATCCTTTAACCGTAGGTTGGGTTAGCGTCTCCTTACCAGAATTCCGATATATACAGATATTTACACGTTTAACAACTCACATTAACGAGATGTGGCAAGCGTAACCCAACAACATCTTTTTCAGACAATGAATTGTTGGGTTTCGCTTCGACCTGCCCCCCGAACCCCCTATTCAGGGGGCAGGTGGGGGTCAACCCAACCTACAAAAAAACCCGTAACCATTCCCACCATTTTACGTAAACATTGATGATAAACATCACTGCGCTGCCAGGTTCTTGCGGCGTATAATCCTATTGAAAGGCATACTCAGACCATCATGGAAATCACTCTGGCTCTTGGCGGTGGCGGCATCCGCGGATTGGCACATATCGGTGTGCTGCGCGTGCTCGAACGCGAGGGTTTCACCATCCGCTCGATTGCCGGCACTTCCGCCGGCGGGCTGATCGGCGCGATCTACGCCTCGGGGAAATCCCCGGATGAGATGCAGGCCATCGTCACCGGTCTCGACCAGAAGAAACTGTTCGGGCGCACGAAGACGGATGGTCCTTCCCTGCTGGGCCTGTCAGGACTGATCAACCTGCTAACCAAGGTGGTCGGCACAAAAACCTTCGACGACCTGCGGCTGCCGTTTGCCTGTACCGCGGTCGATTGCATCAGCGGCCAGGAGGTCATCCTGCATCACGGCAGCGTACTGCAGGCGGTCACCGCCACGGTCGCCGTCCCGGGCGTATTTCCACCGGTTAAGATCGATAACACCAACCTGATCGACGGCGGGGTTCTGGATCCCGTTCCGGTCCGCCCGGCACGCTGGCTTGCACCCCACCTGCCGGTGGTGGCGGTGGTGCTCAACCCACCTGCCCCGCGCACCGTACTGGAGCCGACCATGCCGATCCCGATTCCCGGTCCCCAGCCGCTGGTCGAACAGTTCACCAAATTCCGCCTGGCACAGGCTTTCAACATCTTCCTGCGCTCGAACGAGATCAGCGGACTTGCCACCACCGAGCTGCGCCTGAGGGTTGAAAAACCGGATGTCATCATCCGTCCGATGCTGGTGGGCATCGGGTTGCTCGACCGGGTCGACCCGTTGAAACTGATCGCTGCCGGCGAACGTGCCGCGGAAGAGGTTCTACCCCAGCTGCACAAGGTTGCCGGATTCCCTGCTAAAATCAGCAGGCGCACCCTGCAGGTGCTGAAGCCGAAACCCAGCGTGACGTTCCGGCACAACCTGAGCTAGCTGCCATGCGCGACCTGCGCAAATATGCCCGTCAAACCAATATGCTGCTGATCATCGGATTATTTGTTCTGCTCATCGTTGTCGGTCTCGGCCTGGTGTTCTTTTTCTGGGGCGCCGGTGCAGCTGCGGCCGGCCTGATCTGCGTGGGTGTCGCCATGCTGCCGGTGCTGGCGGTACTGGGCGTGATCTGGATCCTGGACCGTCTGGCAAGGAAGGCTCGCGGTGAGTGAGTTTCTTATCCTCGACCGTCCGGATGGCGTCCTTGCAGTCAGAGAACCCGAACTGCCCCCGCCCCACCGCCTGCTGGTATTGCTCCATGGCGTAGGGGGCAACGAATCGAGCATGTGGGTATTCGCAGAAGGGCTGCCGGCTGACTACCGGGTGATCGCTTCGCGCGGACCGGTCGTCAAGTCCCCAGGGGAATACAGCTGGCGCCCGACCATCATGGGGCGGCGTTCACACCTGGAAGAAAATATCCAGCCTGCCAGAGACCTGGTTGCGCGCATCGACGCCTGGGCAGGTGAAACCGGTGTGGATGCAACCCGCTTTTCGGTCATGGGTTTCAGCCAGGGGGCTGCGCTGGTATACGTGCTGGCAGGTCTCTTCCCGCAGCGCCTGCTGCGCGCAGCCGTACTTTCCGGCTACCCGCCGCGTGGGCTGGATCTCTCCACGAAACCGTTGGCGGGGATCCCGTTCCTCGTCACGCATGGTACGCAGGACGACATCATTGCAATCGAAGAAGCGCAGAAAGCCCTCCCGGCGCTTGAAAAAGCCGGTGCCCGGGTGACCTTCATCGAGGAAGATCTCCGCCATGTCGTTGGCGATAAAGCCCGCCAGGCAATCCCCTTGTTCTTCAAATAAAGAAACCCCACCGATCGGTGGGGTCTGTGTCAGCAACCTTCGTGGAATCACCTGCCCTGAATCAGGGAAAGGATACCTATAACGATCCCGAGCAAACCGACCACCAGGATCACCCAGCCGACCGGCAGGCTGCCTCCCCCGGCGGCATCATCGAATTTCGGGATGGCGATGGTGGGCGCCGAAGTCCAGGTCGGAAGGCGGGTCGACTCAGGGGTGGTGATGAACTGCGCCGCCAGGGTGGCATCGATGGTGGCGGTCACCAGCGGCGTGGGTGTGGGCGGCGGTTCGACAATCGGCAACGCGCCACCGGTCACCGTGACCAGCGGACCGTAGACCCAGGCCTTGCCGGTTGGAACACCGGCATAATCGATCAGGATCCAGTCGCCGTTGCGGCCTTTGGCGGGCGCGGTCTGCCCTGCCAGCAGGACACCGATCTTCGGGTACAGCGTGGAAGGCCCCGAGCGGACGTTGATCTGGTCCTGGTCAAGGTTGACCGTAATAAAGGGACCGGTAGGGCTGGAGGTGACGGTTGGGATATTCACGGTCGGCAACTGGGCATGCGGCGCAGCTGCTGCCGGATGGTAACTGGTGGTGATCAGAGCCAACCCGCAAAGGAACAACAGACTGGAAGCGATCAACACGAATGATTGTCTGGAACGATTTTTGGTCATAAGCATTGAAACCTGTGGTTGCGTTCAGCGTATGTATGCTGGACGGCAAAAAACATGAAGATACAAGGTTTACCGATTATAATCGATGGCATGGAACAACGCATCTATCACGGCAGCCTGATACCTGAAACAATCGCCCGCGCAGTGACCGCTCAATTCGACCGCGGCAACCTGCGCACCCAGACCTTCGGGCAGGATAACCACTTGATCGTCCAGATCGCCACACGCCAAGTGCGCCAATCCGGCGGGCAGACGGCATTGACCGTCGACATCCAGCAGGTCGCGGATGGCATCATGATCAAGCTGGGCGAGCAGGACTGGATGGGGGTTGCCGCCAGCCTGGGTTGGACTGCCATTGCTGCCATGCTCAACCCGCTTAACCTGTTGGGGCGTCTGGATGATATCGCCCAGGATGTCTCTTCCCTTCAGATCAAGGAGCAGGTATGGCAGGTGATCGATTCTGCCGCCCGTGCGACCGGTGCCAGCCAGGAGCTTTCGAAGCGGCTGCAACGCATGGTGTGCGATTACTGCAATACCGCCAATCCGGTTGGACAAGGACGCTGCATCGCCTGCGGTGCACCACTGGGAGATATCCAGCCCACCACGTGTTCCAAATGCGGCTTCGTGGTGAACAGGGGAGAAACCTATTGCCCGAACTGCAAAGCGCGGCTTGCCTGAGTCTGGTTGAGTTTAGTACATACAAGGAAGGATAGCGAAACCCCTTCCTTTTTCTATTTAAAATTAGAGATCAAACCGGTCTGTGCCAGTGACGGCCGGCACGGGCGATGAACGCATCCGTACCTTCGCCGCCCCAGCTCCCGGCAGGATAGAGTGGCAACCCTTTCGGTGATTCGGACTGCCAGGCTTTCAAAATATCGGTCGTGTAAGCCCAGGCTTGTTCGACCTCATCTGCGCGGGTAAATAATGTGGCATCCCCCAGGATGCAGTCCAGCAACAGGCGTTCATAGGCTTCAGGCGGTTCACCCCCGAATGCAGCGGTGTAATTAAATACCATCTCGACCGGTTGGATCTGTTGGATCTCCCCGGGCGCTTTCGCACCGAAGCTCAGGGTGATGCCTTCATCCGGCTGTATGTTCAGCACCAGCAAGTTGGGCGTGTCCCCCGCCAGGTTGCGTGAACCAAACAATGATATCGGCACCTGCTTGAACTGGATGGCGATTTCGGTCGAACGGGCAGCCAGGCACTTGCCGGCGCGCAGATAGAAAGGTACACCCGACCAGCGCCAATTATCCACTTTCAGACAGGCAGCCAGGTAGGTCTCGGTCACGGAACCTGTCTCAACCCCCGGTTCCTCCAGATAAGCACACACCTGGGCGCCATCAATAATCCCGGCACCATACTGCGCCCGGTAGGTGTTCTCGCACACCTCCTCGCAGGTCATGCGGCGCAGCGCCCGCAGTACTTTGACCTTCTCATCGCGTACGGCATCCGCCTGATAGACGACCGGCGCTTCCATGGCGGTCAGAGTCAGTAGTTGGAGCAGGTGGTTCTGGAACACATCGCGGATGACGCCCGCCGTATCGTAATAGCCCGCCCGGGTTTCGACACTAACCGTCTCTGCCATGGTGATCTGGACGTGATCCACATAGCGGCGGTTCCACAGCGGTTCAAAGATGCCGTTGGCAAAGCGAAACACCAGAATGTTCTGGACGGTCTCCTTGCCGAGGTAGTGATCGATACGGTAAACCTGAGTTTCGCGGAATACCCGATGCACTTCCTTCTCGAGAGTCAATGCAGAATCCAGGTCGCGTCCGTAGGGTTTTTCGATCACGATGCGTTCCCAACCCCCCGGCCGCCGGTTTAAACCGGCTTCGCCCAACTGCCGGATGATGGTGATGTATGCTTCCGGTGGGACCGCCAGATAATACAGACTGTTCCTGACACCCAGATCATCCAGTTTTTTGCCAAGTTTCTGATAGCCCTGGGGATCATCGAAAGTCGATTGGACGTACATACATCTGGAAACCAACCGATGCAACACTTGTTTATCAACCGGCTGAGTGCGTGCGAAGGTCCTGATCGCCGTTTCCATCTCCCTTCTCAGGAATAGGTCATCCCACTCGCGGCGTGCAAAACCAACGATCTCAAAATGTTCAGGCAGGCGGTCCTGGCGGGCAAGCTCGTACAACGCCGGCAGCAGCTTTCGATGAGCCAGGTCACCCGTCACACCAAAAATGATCAGGGCACTATGATCATCGAGTGTTTCCTTATTCTCAATGAGGTCGGTCATTTCGGCTTCTCCCCTTCCTTGAGCATGGCATGTCCACCAAACTCAAACCGCATGGTAGCCAGCGATTTAACCATCTCGTTCAAGGAATAAGCAGGGCTGAACCCATCCGAGCTTGCCAGTTCATTTGTAACTTCATGACTGTGGTCGTACCCAACGACGGCATGGCCGGCGTGGATGAGTCGTTTTGCCATGTTGCCGCCCATACGGCCCACACCGATCATTCCCAGTTTCATGTTTGCCTCTTCCTTCCAAGTATGTAAATTGTACACGATACGAACGGCAGAACGAAACCAATTGTTCATATGAGAAGGTGTGTAAAACTTTGCAACAATCGGCTATAATGCAATTAATAGTCAATTATTCCGCCATTTTCAGGAATTAGGATCGTGATCAACATCATCGCTGATACACTCTGTGGAATACCTCGCGAAGAGCAAGCAAAGCTGGGCATTCCCTTTGTCTCAATGGTAATCATTATCGACGGGCAGTCATACCGGGATATGATTGATATTGATACTCCCACCTTTCTTAAGAAACTGAAAACATCCATAGTACTGCCCAAGACTGCCGCTCCGCAACCTGAGGATTACATTCCCCTCTTCCGCAAGCTGGCTCAAAAAGGCGATACCGCCATCGTCATCACCGCCTCCAAGGAGATAAGCATGACCTATCGTTCCGCCTGGATCGCCAGACAGGAGTTCCCGGATGCCGATATTCGTGTGGTGGATACGCGTACTGTCGGGGGCGGGCTGGGTAGCATCGTTCTGCAGGCTCTCTTCTGGGTTAAAGCCGGCTGGGATGCCGACCGGATCGTGGCAGGCATCAACTGGATGGCACAGCGCGAGCGGATGTTTTTCCTGGTGGACACGCTCGTATACCTGCAAAAAGGCGGGCGCATCGGCGGTGCAGCCGCCTTGATCGGAACAGTCCTGCAGATCAAACCCATCCTGACCCTCCACGACGGCAAGGTGGAACCCTATGAGAAGATCCGCACCAAAAGTGCTGCTCTCAACCGTATCAAGGAGTTGGTTAATGGGGGCTGCCCGCGCAAGCCCCAAGCCTGGCTGTCGGTTTCACAATGCTCGGCGCTCAAAACCGCCACTGATCTGGCCACCGACTTCAAGAAATCGATGGGATTCAAATACGTTCCCATTTATTTAGTCCCGCCTGCGATCGTCGTAAATACCGGACCGAACATCCTCTCGGTAAGCTTCTTCGTGGATGAATAACTGGGCGTATTAAATAAGACTCGGTTCGCGCAGGGCAGCCAATTGTACACAAAACAGCCCTCACACTCACGCAAACTTCCCTTATTAATCAACTTTTCATGGCATTATCACAATCGGCTATAATTCGCTCGCCAGTCAATTATTATTAATCTTTGTTTTGTGGTAAGGATCATGATCAATATTATTGCTGACACTCTCTGCGGGATACCACGCGATGAACAATCGAAGCTTGGCATTCCATTTGTATCCCAGATCATCATCGTTATGGGGAAGTCTTACCGCGAAGGCATTGAAATTGATACTCCCACCTTTATAAAGAAATTAAAAACATCAGCGGAACTTCCTAAAACAGCCGCACCCCCACCTGAAGATTACATCCCGCTCTTCCGCAAGCTGGCTAAAAAAGGCGATACTGCCATCGTTATCGCTCCCTCGAAGGATATGAGCGGTACCTTCCGCGCCGCGACGGTTGCCAAACACGAGTTCCCGGATGCCGATATCCGTGTGGTGGATACGCGTACCATCGCCGGCGGGCTGGGCAGCATCGTCCTGCAGGCGTTGTATTGGGTCAAGGCTGACTGGGATGCCGATCGGATCATTGCCGGCATCAACTCGATGGCGCAGCGCGGGCGGGTCTTCTTCCTGGTCGACACGCTCGAATACCTGCAAAAAGGCGGGCGCATCGGCAATGCATCCGCCCTGATCGGAACGGTCCTGCAGATCAAACCCATCCTGACCCTTCACGATGGACAGATTGAAACCTACGAGAAGATCCGTACCAAAAATGCCGGTCTCGCCCGACTCAAGGAACTGGTCGAGAGAAGCTGCCCGCACCGGCCGGAAGCCTGGCTGTCGGTTTCACACTGCTCGGCGCTCAAAGCAGCAACGGAGCTGGCAGCCGATTTCAAGCTATCGATGGGTTTCAAATACGTTCCCATTTATGAAGTCCCGCCCGCCATCGTCGTGCACGGCGGTCCGAACCTCCTCGCGGTCAGCTTCTTCACGGAGGAATAACTGATTTGAAATCGTCTGGGGGAACGGTATCCAATCCAATAAAGTGTGATTTTTCCAAACCTGCCGGATGCAGATGATCCACACCCGCATCCGGCTTTCTTTCAAGTCGATATTGACTGTGGACAAAACTCACGGGTCATGTGCATAATAAATACGTGTCATGGTAGAGGTTTCATATCCCCGTCAAAATCGGCTATAATCCAGACATTAATCTTATTTTAATCTTTCTAATGAGGTCAGGATCATGATCAACATCATCGCCGATACACTGTGCGGGATACCTCGCGAAGAACAGGCAAAGCTGGGTATCCCCTTTGTGGGACAGATCATCATCATCGACGGGCAGTCTTATAGCGATGACACCGAGATCGATACACCGACATTTTTAATGAGGCTGAAAACCTCGGTTGAGCTGCCAAAGACCGCCGCACCCCCACCTGAAGCTTATATTCCCCTCTATCGTAAGCTGGCTCAAAAGGGCGACACCGCCATTGTCATCGCCCCCCCGCAGGAGCTGAGCGGCACCTACCGCGCTGCCTGGGTGGCCAAACAGGACTTCCCGGATGCCGATATCCGGATTGTAGATGCGCGTATCGTCGCCGGAGGATTGGGCAGCATGGTCCTTCAGGCGCTTGCCTGGGTCAAAGCCGGCTGGGATGCAGACCGGATCGTCGCAGGTATCAGTTCCATGGCAAAGCGTAACCGGACCTACTTCCTGGTCGACACGCTCGAATACCTGCAAAAAGGCGGACGCATCGGCAACGCAACCGCCCTGATCGGAACAGTCCTGCAGATCAAACCCATCCTTGCAATTCGAGATGGACTGGTGCAGCCCTTTGAAAAGATCCGCACCAAAAACGCCGCGCTCGCCCGATTCAAAGAGCTGGTCGATAAAGAGTGTCCCCGCAAGCCAGAAGCCTGGCTGTCGGTTTCACACTGCTCGGCGCTCAAAGCTGCCACGGAGCTGGCGGATGATTTCAAAACCGCATTCGGATTCAAAAATATTCCCATTTACGAGGTCCCGCCCGCCATCGTCGTGCACGGCGGTCCAAACATCCTCTCGGTCAGTTTCTTCGTGGAGAAATAGCCGACTTGAAATCACCAGGAGGGAATAGGTCTCGATCCAGGTAAATGTGGTTTATTTAAACCTACCGGATGCAGGTGGTCGACCCTGCATCCGGCTCTCTTTCCTGCCGACATGCCTGCCGATTTTGCAGGTATACTTAATCCCAAAAAAAAGGAGCGACCAATGGAATACACATCTCTTGGCAGGACAGGATTACAGGTCAGCAAACTTTGTCTGGGTACGATGAACTTCGGACCCAAAACCGTCGAAGCTGACAGCTTTAAGATCATGGATAAAGCCCTGGCACTGGGGATCAATTTTTTCGATACCGCCAACGTCTATGGCTGGAAGCTTGGCGAAGGTGTTACGGAACAGATCGTTGGGCGCTGGTTCGCGCAGGGCGGCAAGCGCCGCGAACAGGTCGTCCTGGCAACCAAAGTATATGGGAAGATGGGCAAGCAGCCGACCGACAGGGGGCTTTCGGCCTATCATATACGCCGCGCCTGCGAAGATAGTCTCAGGCGCCTGCAGACCGACCACATCGACCTGTATCAGATGCACCATATCGACCGCTCGGCGCCCTGGGAAGAGATCTGGCAGGCCATGGAAACCCTGGTCGCGCAGGGCAAGGTGCTGTATGTAGGCAGCAGCAATTTTCCAGGTTGGCAACTCGCCCGGGCGCAGGAAGCCGCTAAAAACCGTCACTTCCTGGGTCTGGTATCGGAGCAGAGCCTGTACAACCTGCGCGCCCGCACAATCGAGCTGGAGGTCATACCCGCCTGCCGCGCTTATGGGCTGGGGTTGATCCCCTGGAGCCCGCTGGGAGGCGGACTGCTGGGCGGTATGAAGGAGAAGGTCAGCGGCAGCCGGCGCATGGATGAAGACACGCTCAAGGAGTACCTGGAAGCGCGCAAGCAGATCGAAGCCTACGAAGCGCTGTGTGAGCGGCTGGGTGAACAGCCGGCAGACGTCGCGCTGGCATGGTTGCTGGCAAACCCGGTCGTCACTGCCCCCATCATCGGACCGCGTACGCTCGATCAGTTGAAGGGCAGCCTGAGAGCTCTGAAGATCCACCTCAAAACCGGCACGTTGAAGGAACTCGACCAGCTCTTTCCCGGACCGGGTGGCGAAGCGCCCGAAGCCTACGCCTGGTAAACCGTGCGTCTTAAGCCCGAACGCATCAAGTTGATCATCAACCTGACCGCCGTCAGTATCATCATCCTGTTTGCATTGATGCTGATGACCTCGGGCGGCAGCGTCATCTACATGGCGCGCCTGCTGTTCTGGGGCAGGTCGGATACGGGCGACATCTCCAAATTCGCTGCCAAGAGCATTGACAACCGCATGCCGGTCTTCCATTTCGCGGAAGACCCCACCCCTGCCCTGTTCAAGTCGATCAACTACACCTGGCAGGGTGAGCCTCTGAGTAGTGATTTCGACACGCTGATGACCGACAGCGGCACGACCGCCCTGATCGTGATCCAGGATGGAAGTATCCGGTTCGAGCGCTATTACAACGGTACCAACCGTGCGACGATCAATACCTCCTTCTCGGTCGCCAAGTCCTTCGATTCCGCCCTGGTCGGGATTGCAATCAACGAAGGCTATATTAAAAGCGTTGACGAAGCCATCATCAACTACCTGCCGGAACTCAAAGGCAGGGGGCTGGACGCGGTCACCATCCGGCATTTATTGACCATGTCGACCGGGATCCGCTATCTAAGCGAGGAAAACACATTCCCATTCATCTGGGTCAGCGATGATGCGCGCACCTATTACATGCCCAACCTGCGCGACCTGGCATTACGGGTGTCCCCCAGCGTCAATCCCCCCGGGGCAAAATTCCATTACAACAATTACCACCCGCTGCTCGAAGGACTGATCCTGGAACGGGCCACCGGCGTGCCGGTATCCTTCTATATTCAGGAAAAACTGTGGAAACCGCTGGGGATGGAGTACCCCGCCACCTGGTCGGTCGACAGCAAGCTGGACGCGTTCGAGAAGATGGAAAGCGGCATCAACGCCCGTTCGATCGATTTTGCCAAATTCGGCCAGCTGATGCTGGAAAATGGTTTCTGGGAAGGCACCCAGCTCATCCCGCAGAGCTGGGTAAAGGAATCCACCGCGCCGGGGGTGAGCGATCAGCGCCCCTGGATAAGCTTCGAGGAATTCAAGGAAAACAATGGCTATTACGGGTATCACTGGTGGGGGAAAACCCGCCCGGACAGGCACTACGAATACCTGGCGATCGGCAGTTACGGGCAGTTCATCTACGTCTGCCCGCAAAACCGGATCGTCATCGTACGCAACGGCAGCAGACGAGGGCACGTGGATGACTGGCCGGCGCTGCTGCAGGCGATCGAAGACCAGCTGGTGACCGGCGAAGAGTGAACGAATCGAACGATATCCCGGTCCTGTTCGAGGATGATTCCCTGCTGGTGATCGACAAGCCGGCCGGCGTATTGTCGCTGACCGACGGCTACGACCGCAGCCTGCCCCACCTGGCGACGATCCTGGCGCCCCGTTACGGGCGTCTGTGGCTGGTGCACCGCCTCGACCGCGAAACCAGCGGCGCTCTGGTCCTGGCACGCAGCGCCGCAGCCCACCGCAACCTGAACGACCAGTTCAAGCAGCGCCAGGTTGAAAAGGTCTATCACGCGCTGGTGGCAGCGGCTCCGGATTGGGAAACCTTCTCAACCGACTTCCCGCTGCGCAAGGATGGCGACCGCCAGCACCGCACTGTGGTCGATCCAGAGCGCGGCAAGCCGGCCCGGACGGATTTTGCAGTCCTGGAACGTTTCCCTCGGAGCGCGCTGCTCGAAGCCCGCCCCCATACGGGCTATACGCACCAGATCCGCGCCCACCTGCGCCAGCTGGGTTGCTCCATCTTCGCCGACCGGCTATACGGCATCCCGACCCAGGTTGGTGACAACGCAAATGAGCCGATCGACCGCCTGGCGTTGCATGCCTACCGTCTTTCCTTTCTACACCCGTTGTCGAACCAGCCACTTTCCTTCACCGCCCCCCACACGCCTGATTTTTCATCTGCAATTTCCAAGTTGCGCGCACCCTTCACCGTGCGAATAATATAGTTATTTCTAGAGAGATACAAATAT
>Ga0209182_10000165_pt1 | contig 16682 bp, 15 predicted proteins | sample LakBais05cmmetaG_FD_185474 | JGI IMG/M metagenome (GOLD analysis project Ga0209182, IMG submission 185474) | Lake sediment microbial communities from Lake Baikal, Russia to study Microbial Dark Matter (Phase II) - Lake Baikal sediment 0-5 cm... | ecosystem: Environmental > Aquatic > Freshwater...
TCATCAAAGCGCTCCAGGGCGACGGCATAGCCGGCCGCGTTGCGGCGGTGGCCGAAGAGCATGTCAAAGTCGACGAGGTTGGTGAACAGCAACCCTTCCCAGTTGTTTGCCTTGACCAGCTCGATCGTCTTCTGGATACCCTCTTCATTGTTCTCGGTGTGGAAATGCTGCGTGAACCCCTCACCCGCAAACAGGTCGTAGGTCTTGCCGACGCCGATGACATCCATACCGGCCTTGCACACCTGAGTGAGGGTGGTAGGGCCCAGCGGCTGAGCGACATAGTCGTGGCGGTCGGATGTTCGCACGAAATCCCCGGGCGTTCCGGTAAACGGACGCGCAATGACGCGACCGACCAGGTGCTCACCCTGCAGAATCTCGCGCCGGCTGATCTCGCACATCTCATACAGCTTGTCCAGGGAGATGATGTCGTTGTGGGCGGCAATCTGGAACACCGAGTCAGCGGACGTGTAGACAATCGGATAGCCGGTACGCATATGCTCTTCGCCCAGTTCCGCAATGATTCTGGTCCCGGATTCAGGTCGGTTGCCCAGAGCCTTGGTATTGAAGCGCTTTTCGAAGGCATCTATAACCTCAGGCGGAAATCCGTTGGGATACGTGGGGAACGGCTTTGTCAGTGTCAGTCCCATCATCTCCCAGTGACCGCTCACAGAATCCTTTCCCTTGGCTTTCTCCTCCATGATCCCGAACGAACCCACGGGGCTGTCGAAGCGCAGGTCGAGCAGATACTTCAGGCCAAGTTCCTCGAGATGAGGGAGGTGGAAACCCGGCGCGCTGTTGTAGATGTGGCGAAGTGTGTCCGAACCACCATCCCCATAGATGAATGCATCCTTGGCTGCGCCGATGCCGACGCTGTCCAGAACAATGACGATTGCTCTCTTCTTCATGGCCTATTCGTCCCTTCCTTTGCGCTGGCGCCCTTCTCTGTCTCTCGACGCTGCCTGCGGCGACGAGCCGGTCTCAGCACGAATTCGCCGATGGCGGTGATGCCACCGGCGCCCATCTTGACATAGTGATCGAAAAAACGCCAGATCAGGATGAAAGCCCCCAGGATGCCATGCGGAACAAACGCCGCAAACAGGGCCACCGCACCGAGCTCGGCTCCGACAGACGCGCCAGGGGTGGGAAAATAGGACACGGCGATGTAGTAGATGAGGGTCGCCACAATAATCTGGGTGATCGACGATGTAACGCCAAGACCATACAGCAGAATGATCGGCGTCAGCACGACGAGACCCCAGGAGACGAAACTGTAGGCCAGGCCCCTGACAAGCAGTGCTCGATTGGCCTTGACGGCTGTCTCTCGTGCGTGCAGCATATCCTTTGTGAATTTCTCCATCCGGCGCGCCAGTCGCTGCCAGAACCTTCCTCGCCCATCGAGGGTCTGCGTCGGACGCTGAACCAGCCTGTCGATGTAGTCATTGATCCACTGCAGGCGCATCAGGCAGAACACGAGGAAAGCGAAGTTGGCCACGTAGCCTGCTATGCCGATGTAGAGGATGAGACGGAACCGGTTCCCGACCCCCAGGTTCCGGCCAGAGAAGAACAGCCAGACCGGCACAAAAACGAGAACGACCATCTGGGAAGCACCCGCGAGGATCGCCTTGATGGCAAACACCATCGTCGAATCCGCCACGTTGATTGAGTCGTCTTTGAACAGCATGTATATCTGGGCCGGCTCACCTCCGCCCGCCTCAAACGGTGTCACCCTGGCAAAGAACTCGCCCACGAGGATGTTGCGTATGGCGGTGCGCAACGCGACCCGCAGGCCGACCGAGCGAAGGATTGCTTGCAGGCGCAGCGCCTGAACAACGATTTCAAGGAAGATAAGGACGAGCGCCGCCAGGATATAGCCGGGATTGAGGGACCTCACGACGTTCACGACGTTCATCTGGTGCGAAATGAGTGAGAGAGCGAAGAAACCGAGTGCTCCGAATCCCAATGCTCCCAAAAGCTTCCAGACAATACTCCAGACGTTGGTGACCTTGGGACGATCGGGGGCCGGCAGCAGAGGTTGAGGGTGCCCAGTAACGAGCTCGGGCTGACTGACGGCGTGATCCTCTGGGCTCAACGTGACAGGCTCGGTTTGGTCGCCGTGCGTCCCCGTCGCGAGGAGACTGCCATCTATGCGTTCTTCGCCAGTTGCCATAGCCGTTCCAGTTCCTCAGGAGATGCTGTCGCAATGTCGACCTGCTGCTGTGTCGCATACGCACGGACGCGACCGTATCGGTCGCGAAACTTGTCGAATGAGTGGTGCAGGGCCTTGACGGGATTGACACCTGAAAGCCGCGCGACGTTGAGTGCAGAAAAGAGGACGTCCCCCAACTCGATGGCCAGCGCATCTTCGTCCCTGGATGGAGCGTTCAGTTCCTCTCCCAACTCGCGGGACTCCTCAAGCAGCTTGCCATAGGCCTGATCCGCCGATTCAAAATCGAACCCGTCGGAACGGGCAGCCTCCTGCAACAGCAACGCGTTTTCGATGGACGAAAGCAGTTTTGCACTGTCGACAAAGTGCTTCTTGCGACCCTCCAGGGTCTTCAGCTTCTGCCAGTTCTCCAGCACTTGGTCGCTCGATGTCACCGAAGTGCTGCCGAAAACGTGTGGATGCCTGAATGTCAGCTTGTCGTCAGCGGTCCGAACCACGTCGCAGATGTCGAATCGATCTTCCTCGCGGGCGATTTCCGACTGGATGAACACCTGCAGCAGCAGGTCCCCAAGCTCCTCTTCGAGGTTGTCCGCGCTGCCTCTCTGTATGGCGAGAGCCACCTCGTAGGACTCCTCCAGAAGCGTATCCAGAAGCGACTCATGCGTCTGCTGGCGATCCCATGGACACTTCCGGCGCAACTCGGCAATGAGCAGCCTGAACTCCTCAAAAGTCGTATACTGGGTGCCAATGAGGGGCCAGAGAACGTCGGCCAGCCGTATCGCCTCCCGAGTCAGGTCGTCGGCGTCGATTGCCGGAGCATGAGACAGCCCAGGCAACCGGCCGAGAAGCCCCACAACAACGGACGCCATGTCGACGGGACACAAACAGATGATCGTGCCATAGTGCCGACCTGCAAAACGTATCCACGTCAGGAAACCGATAGCCTCTACCGGATCCAGCAGGGTTCGGGCCGAGGTTGGCAGCAACCGGATGCCGGAGGACGATGCGTAAGCCAGAGCATTCGTTCCAGCCGGCACCGCCAAGGCAAAGCGCCGCCCATTGTCGATCAAAGACTGCAGGTGAAGGTCCGGCTCGGTAATGATGCGTATCTCATATTGTTCCATCTTTTTAGTGTACCGTTTCTGGCCCCGAAAGCAACCATGAAAGCAGTGAGAGCGGCTTCTGGTCAGCCTTCATGGGAAGGACCACCGAGTCCCGCACGGTTCGGGCTCCGACGACCTGGTCGACATGGGCGCGAAGGAACCGCGTGGCTGCTTCCTCACTGGCGAAATCCAGAACAAGCGCGTGCCCCGACTCTTTGAGGGTCGACACGCCGAGCGGAATCAGCGACAGTTCAAGGCGCTTCAGCGCAAAGATCCCAGATACCTCAGCAGGGAGAGCTCCATAGCGGTCGACGGTCCGCTCTTCGAGTGCTGTCAGATCCTGCCCGGCAGCCCGTTCGACAGCGTTGTAGAGCGCCAGCCGTTCTCCTGAGTCGGCCACATAGGACTCAGGGATGAAGGCGGACATCCCAAGAATGATCACGGGCTTCGCCACAGGCTCCGAGTACTGGCCCCGTACCCTCAGGATCTCCTCCTCGACCATTGAGAGGAACATGTGGTACCCGACGTCGGAGAACCGGCCGCTCTGCTTCACGCCCAGGACATCACCGGCGCCACGCAGCTCCAGGTCCTTGAGAGCGACCTGCAGGCCGGCCCCGAAATCCACGGCCGAGGCAATGGCCTCGAGACGCTTGAAAGCCGTTGATTCGCGCATGACGCCATGGGAATGGAAGATATAGGCATAGGCATGACGTTGAGCACGACCTACCCTGCCACGCAGTTGATAGAGCTGGGCAAGTCCAAAGCGTTCTCCCTCGTCGACGATGATCGTGTTGACGTTGGGAAAATCGAGTCCTGCTTCGATGATGGTGGTCGACAGGAGGATATCGTACTTGCCTTCGTAGAAGTCCAGCATGATCTGTTCCAGAACTTCACTCCTCAACTGCCCATGCGCCACCGCGATGCGGGCCTCCGGAAACAGTCGGGCGAGCAGCGCAAACCGGGCTTCGATGTCCATGATGCGGTTGTGGACAAAGTATACCTGCCCGTGACGCCCCAGCTCAGCGCGAACAGCTCGCGTCAGCTGCTCCTCGTCGAAGGGCATCAGGAACGTCCTGATGGGGTACCTGCCCACCGGGGGCGTGTTGATGAGGGAGATGTCCCGGATACCTACGATAGACGATTCCAGCGTGCGCGGGATGGGTGTGGCGCTGAGAGTCAGCACATCGACCTCAGCTTTCATCTTCTTGATCTTCTCCTTGTCCAGGACGCCGAAGAGCTGTTCCTCGTCGATAATCATCAGGCCGATGTCCTTGAAGTCCCCTGCCATGTTCAGGACCTTGTGCGTGCCGACGGCGATGTCGACACCGCCCTCGTGCAGGAGCTTGCGGTCGGCCGTCAGTTCCCTGGAGCCTACCATCCTCGAGAACAGCGCAACCTTGTACCCAATCGGCTCAAAGCGTTCCTCCAGGTTGCGGAAGTGCTGCATCGCCAGAATGGTCGTCGGGGCGACCAACGCGACCTGTTTGCCGTTTGCGACCGCACGCGCCGCCGCCCGTATGGCGACCTCGGTCTTCCCGAAGCCGACATCCCCGCACACCAGGCGATCCATCGGCTTGCCCGCCTCCATGTCGGCGAGGACGTCGGCGATAGCTTTGGACTGATCAGGCGTCAACTCGTAGGCGAAGGCGTCGACGACCGGGACCTCCAACTCTGGATTCGGCTTGAACGTATAGCCCTCGCGCGCATGGCGTTTGGCCGCCGTCTCGAGCAGTTCGTGGGCGATGCGCCGGGCATCTTCTGCAGCCTCCTTGCGCGCCCGTTTCCACTTCCTCGATCCTGGTTCGTCGAGGGTTATCTCCGTGCGGTCCCCAACATACTTCTCGAGATACCCCAGGCGTTCGACGGGCACGTGGAGCAGTGAATGATCCTTGTATTCCAGCGAGATATAGTCCCGGGTGACACCATCGACCGTTATGGCGTTCATGCCCCTGAACACGCCGATGCCGTAGTCCCGGTGGACGACGTAGTCGCCTTCGTGCAGGTCCTCGAGACGTGAGATGGCCTGGGAAAAACGGGCCGTCTTCTTGGGACTCATCATGGCCCTCGGGAACAGTTCCCTGTCCGTCAGAACCATGAATCCCTCTGCGGCAAACCCCGCCGACAGGGAGCCCTTGATCACGGCAAGTCTTGCCATGACATCAGGATCCTCGACCGTATCCATCACCAGATGCCGTGCCTTGTCAGGATTCCATGACACGACGTCGATTGCGGTCTCTCCAGGGGCGTGAAGGCCGAGGTACTCGCTGAAGGAACCCGAAAGCGTCAGCGGAGGCAACTCGCTGGAGGCCGGCGTCAGGGCGCCCCCGACTGAGGTAGCGGTGAGGGAAATCGACCGGGCGAAACCGCCCAGAGCCCGTCTGGCAGTCTGCTCCACCTGGTCGAGCGCGCTGGACGATGGCACGAAGCCAGTCTGAATGGTCCGGTCGTAGAGTTCCCGCGCAGAGTCGAAGATCTGCGTCAGTTCGGCTTCGGGGTCGACGTCGGCAAACAGTGCTATGGCGCGGGGTCCGAGCAAGCGGGCAAGGTCTCCGCACATGCGCTCTGGATCAACATACTGATAGAGAAAGTAGTTGACCCCCTTGCTGTTCGTTGTCGAAATGAAGGACTCCAGGTCCTCGAGAAACGTCGCATCCTGTTCCTCGCTACCTTCACTGGTCTTGCGCTCCTTTTTCCAGCGTTCCGCAGCCACAGCGGCAAAACTCTGACGGGCCTCCCGATCCAGCACGACGGGGTACGGCGGCAGGATTCCGACGGACGACACAGGCTCGACTGACTGCTGTGTCACGGGGTCGAACAGCTTGATACGGCTTATGACATTGCCTTCGAGCACAATGCGCGCTGGGTACTCTCCGACCTGCGAGTACAGATCGAACACGTTGCCGCGCATGCTGAACTGGCTCATCTCGGTAACCGACGAAACCCCTTCGTACCCCATCTGCACGAGCCGGCGCGCCAGCGAGTGCGGGATGATGCGGTCCCCGACAGTCAGCGTAGAGACTAGCTCTGTGAAATCGCGAGCGGGGATGGACGGGTCGATGAGCCCCTGGGCCGTCGTGAAAACGACGGTCTCTGCATGAGCATAGATTCGATCAAGGGCTCGGGCTCGTGCGAACGACAGTGGACGCGAGTACTGCGTGTACTCCATGAGCTCGACACCCAGCTCGGGCAGGACCACGAAGGGGCGCGCGCCAGAGATCACCCCAGAGATGCCGCGGACCATCGAAGACAGTTCCTCCGCACGGTCGACGCTTGGACAAACGACCACGACGGGTCGAGGACAGACTGTGACCAACGCCGCCAGCAGCAGCTGCCGATAGCCGCTCGCTGGACTGGACACGGTGATGGAACCTGGTTGTTCCAGCAGCTGCGCGAATCTGGCGAACAGTTCCGGAGCGCTGGCCTGTACCTGTTGCAGCATCAGGTCGAAGCAACCAGACTGCATCAGTCCTTGGCCACCTTGCGGTTGAACATGGCCTGCGCGGCCATCAGGCCATCACAGACGATAGTTCGGACGACAGCCGGCGACCTCGCAATGACATCGATGATGGTTGGCCACTCGGACCTGGAGAATCTTGACAGCACGAAATCGATGACGCCGTCCTTGCTGTGTGGCTTTTCGATGCCGACGCGGACCCGGACAAATCCCTTCCCACCACAGTTGTCGGCAATCGACCGGACCCCCTTGTGGCCTGCGGCTGTGGCGTTGAAGCTCACTCTGACCGCGCCGACCGGCAAGTCCATCTCGTCATGGATCACGATAAGATTCTCGAGAAGGATGTTGCGTTCCTTCATCATTGGAGCGATAGCGACGCCTGAACTGTTCATGAAGGTCTGAGGCTTCACCAGTACTATCCTGAAGAGTTCCGGCCCGTGACAAAGAGCCACGTCGATGGCAGCCCAGTGCGCCAGTCGATTGTGGTTGAACCTGTGAACCTTGAACGAATGTGCGATAGCGTCGAGGGCCATGAAACCCACATTATGTCGTGTCTCATCGTATTCGGGCCCCGCGTTGCCCAGCCCCGCGATCATAATCGTTTTCACAGATGGTATACTACTCGGGAGAGGCCAGATTTCAAGCTGTGAACGGTTGACAGGGGCCTCGAACACCGTATACTTTCTTCGCATTGGTCGGGTTCCCTAAGCGCCGAAAGGCCGCCTCGACCGAGCAATTCCTCACGGAGGTAGTCTATGTACGCTGTTATTGAAGCAGCAGGAAGGCAGTATCGGGTCGAGCTCGGCGAGACCGTCAAGATGGAAAAGATCGCCAGCGAACCCGGCACGCCGATCGTGTTCGACAAAGTCCTCGTCGTCACCACTGACGCCGGCACTCAAATCGGCAAGCCCTACGTTCTGGACGCGAAGGTGAGCGGTACGATTGTTCGTACCACGCGCGACCGCAAGGTCCGTGTCTTCACCTACAAGAACAAGACGACGCACAAGAAGCTCATAGGGCACAGACAGACATCGACCTACGTGAAGATCACGGAGATCGGGTAAGAGGGATGGTGGACAATGGCACACAAGAAAGCAGGCGGTAAGTCACGTAACGGGCGGGACAGCAACCCGCAGTACCTCGGCGTCAAGCTCTATGATGGTCAAGTCGTGCGGCCGGGCAACATCATCGTGCGTCAGCGCGGCGAGCACTTCAAACCCGGCAAGGGCGTCATGATGGGTCGAGACTATACCCTGTTCGCCGTCGTCGACGGAACAGTGAAGTTCGAGTCCCTCAAGACCGTGAAGCGCGTTCACGTGCTTCCCATTCCTGAGCAGGCAAACTAGCACAGACAGGGAGCATTTCGATTAGAGACTCAGCTGACCGCATTCTCGATGAGGTCATCGTCCGAGTCACCTCGGGACACGGCGGAAACGGAGCAATAAGCTTCCGCCGTGAAAAGTATGTGGAGAAAGGTGGGCCGGACGGCGGTGACGGCGGCAGAGGCGGAGACGTCATCTTTGTAGCCACCGGCCGATACTCGAGCCTTCAGTTCTTTGCAAAGAAGAGGACTTTCAGGGCCCAGGCTGGAGAGCCGGGCGCTGGGCGCAACAAGCACGGGAGTGATGGGCAGGACATTACCATCTTGGTCCCGCTGGGCACCGTTCTGACGGATATTGCCTCAGAGGAAGTCCTGGCGGACTTGGTGGACGACGGCGAGACTGTCACCGTAGCCCGTGGCGGAAGCGGTGGCCGAGGCAATGCAGCGTTTGCCACGTCCGTCGACCGTGCCCCACGTTACTCCGAGGAGGGCATCCCCGCGCAGGAACGTCGGATCAGGCTGCGCCTAAAGATCCTTGCCGACGTGGGCATAGTCGGCTTTCCGAATGCGGGCAAGAGCACACTGCTGAGCAAGCTTTCTGCGGCGCACCCGAAGATTGCCGAGTATCCCTTCACGACGTTGTCCCCGAACCTGGGCGTAGTATTCTCACCGAACGGTGAGCGCATCACATGTGCGGATATCCCAGGGCTTGTGGAAGGAGCCGCCGACGGTCGGGGGCTTGGCAACAAGTTCCTGGCCCACATCGAACGCAGCCGGGTCCTGCTGTTTCTGGTTGACGGCAGTTCGTCCGATCCCGACCCGGTTCAGGCGTATCACCTGCTCTACCGCGAACTGGAACAATACAGTGAGCAGCTTGCAGGGAAGCCCCGATTTATCGTCGTCAACAAGATCGACCTGATTTCTGCGCAGAAGCGGACAGGGATTCGTACCCGCTTTATCCACCAAGGTATCGAGCCTCTGATGATTTCCGCGCTGGAGAATCAGGGCATTGACGCCGTCATCGAACGTGGACTGGCCCTCGTGCAGTCTGCGCCCGTGCCTCCCCGTGAACAGGTGACGCGGGTCTACAGGCTGAAGCCGTCCGATGAGACATTCGGAATCTCCCGGCTTCCCGACGGCATGCTCTGCGCGTCAGGACGCTATCTCGACCGGATTGTCCACACGACCGACTTCGAGAAGCCGTTCCAGGTCACACTGCTGAACCAGAGGATGCGCAAGATCGGCGTCGAGAAGGCTCTCCGCAAGAAGGGAGCCCATGACGGACAGAACGTCATGATCGGCGGCCGCGTATTCACTCTGGGAGAAGAGACAATCACCAGGCGATGAAAACCATTCTGTATGGGGGAGCGTTCGACCCTGTCCATGCCGGTCACGTTTTTGTCGGCCATGAGGCTCTTCGCCTCATGGCCCCTTCTATACTCATTCTCATCCCCACCGGCGTTCCCAATCCGGACTTTGACAAACGCCTCTCCGCATCAGATGCTGATCGTGCGGCAATGCTGCAACTTGCCTTCGCAGGGGTGCCCGATGTGGCCATCTCCAACTTCGAATTGAACCGTGAAGCACGACCATCCTACTTCGTGGACACGCTCGAAGGTCTCCGTCTGTCGCTAGGTGTGGACAAGCCGGCGTTGCTTCTCGGGGAGGACCAGCTCTTTTCGTTCCCGCAGTGGCACAGATACCAGGACATCCTGGATCAGGTCGAACTGTGGTTTGTCCCGCGCGCCGGCCGGCACCGTTCAGGCAGCTCGGAAGTCCCTGCCAGGGCTCTGTTCGACATCAACCCGTTCGACAGCCTGTCGTCGACCCTGATTCGCGACAGGTTGCGGAAGGGTCTCTCTGTCGAGGGCCTCGTACCCCCGTCCGTCGCTGCGTACATTGCAGAGCACGGATTGTACAGAGGTCAGTGACACCACAGGAGAGAACCCGCCTCGTCGACCTCGTCGCCGGGCGTGTTTCGAGGAAACGTCTGGAGCACATACTCCGCGTGGAGACGCTCGCAGTAAGACTTGCCCGTTTCTGGGGAGAATCTCAGGAGAAGGCCAGCGTCGCTTCTCTGCTGCACGACATCGCGAGGGATGACCCCGAGTCTTCCCTGCTCGAGATGGTGAAGGGCACCGATGACCTTCTGGCTCGTGAGATGGCTGAGACGTCCGCCCCAGTAGTCCTCCATGCCCCTGTCGGGGCGCTGATCGCTCGACGCGACTTTGGTGTCGATGACCCTGAGATTCTACGGGCAATTGGTCTGCACACGACCGGCGCCCCTCACATGGACCGCCTGGCGATGATCGTCTTCCTTGCCGACTACTGTGAGTCGGGCCGCGACTTCGCCGGCGTCGAGGAAGTTCGTTGTCTGCTGTTCAGCAGTCTCGAAGCCGCAATGCTGCGCGCGCTTGCGCAGACGCTGGCATATCTGCGTCAGCATTCCCATCCGATGGACAGACATACGGTCGACGCAACGGCAGCTTTCGCGCGTCTGGCTGCAGAAGACCCACAGCGCCTTCACCAAGCTTGACAGAAGCCTCCGCGCCGTGTAGAATAAACATGGGTATGATTGTGCGGGAGTAGCTCAGGGGTAGAGCATCGGCTTCCCAAGCCGAGTGTCGCGGGTTCAAATCCCGTCTTCCGCTCCAGAGGCGGCATAGCCAAGTGGTAAGGCAAGGGTCTGCAAAACCCTCATACCCCGGTTCGAATCCGGGTGCTGCCTCCATCTGTATATCTAGGCATCCCTGCCGGGATGGCGGAACTGGCAGACGCACGGGACTTAAAATCCCGCGGTGGCAACACCGTGTGGGTTCAATTCCCACTCCCGGCACCACTGTTGTCTCTATGATGACGTCATGTGTCAGTATCTGAGAGCAGATTGCCGAGACTACGTGTGACGGTAGACTCTCCATGTGATGTCGGCATTGCCCATATGCGACAGTGGGACGTATATCTCGGGATTGGTGTCGGCAATCTGCGACCCTGATGCAAGTTGAACTCCCATGTTGAGGGCCACAAGGTATGTCCTCTCATACAGCACGGCATCAATACCGTTCTTCTTGCGTGTCGTGCCAAGAACGAAGACGCGGCATTGCCTGAATTTCCGGTGTTTGACGCGATGCCTGAGCAACTTGAAAATTCCCAAGTCGCGCCGTACGTCCGAAAACCCGTAGAGGTGGTCGCTGGGGACGTACCGCCCGTGAAGCCGATCATACTCTTCGATGACCTCGTTGAGGTCGGGCAGCGTTACGGCCATCCCGATGACGGGATGATCCGGTTTTGTCACATCTTCGACCACGAAGACCAGGTCTTCAATGGCAATCATCCTCAATCCGCTCGCAACATAGTCGAACTCCTCTTCGGAGAACCGTTCAAACTGCGGATGGACGCTGGAGTCCCACGCGGCGTTATAGATGGTCTTCACTCGGGCGATCTCATTTCCCCAATCGCTCATCTTGACGGATCTCACGGCCACACCCTGCCGCACCAGCCGTTTCTCGAGGTCCTGCCCGCGCTTTCGCATGTCATTCAGGCGCTCCATGTATGGAGATGCACTCTCGTGCGTCATGCGAAAGGCATACCAGTCGTTTTCCTTGACTCCCCACTGCTCCAGAAAGCGCGTGTAGTACGGGGGTTGATAGGGTTCCATGACCATGGGGTGCTTGTCGAACCCGTCGAGAAGAAGACCGTCCTCACCGTTGGCGTTGAACCGTGCCGGGCCGATGATTTTCACCGCGCCACCCTGCTGCAGATCCTTGGTGGCCACCTCGAGCAATGCAGCAGCAACCTCGTCGTCATCGAACGACTCGAACAGCCCGATCCACCCAATCTCGCCGTGAACCGTGCGCTCGTGGTAGGAACGGTCGATGAACGCTGCGATGCGTCCGAGCGGCTTTCCGTCCCTTTGGGCAACGTAGTACTGCAGGAAGGAACAATGATGAAAGAAGGGGTTTGCGCCGGGAAACTTCTTCTTCCACCAGTTGCGGTCCGGGTTCAGGTCGTTCAGCTCCACAGCCAGGATGGGCATGACCTTGTGCGACTCGGCAGCACTGTAGAAGGGTATGCTCCAGGCGACGCTGACGAATCTCTTGAGCTTGATAACTGGCAGCGGGAAGGATCCGTCTGCCGAAACCGGCCGGGAGATGAGTCGCTCGATTGTCACTGTCGTTTTCATGGTTCCTCCGGGCTGCTGATCGCCATAGAATCGTTGGTACTCCCGTGATTTCGCTGCTATAATAGCCTTGAAGCCTCGTTCCGTACCGCGAATCATGATACGTGAAACGGGCAACCTGTAAACTAATAGGATGTCTACGACAACATGCCGCTGATACTGGAAAACCTTGAGAAGATGTACGGCGATCGCCTCCTGTTCCGGTCTCAGCACTGTGCTATTGGTGCCGGAGACAGGGTAGGCATCGTCGGCCCAAACGGAAGCGGCAAGACGACGCTCCTCCGCATCCTTGCCGGGGCCGATGATGAGTATGCCGGGTCGGTCCAGATCACCGGTGGGGACAGTCTCTGCTTCATCGATGCTGTTTCCGTGGACCCCGAGCGTACTACGCGCCAGATTGTCAGTGAGCCTTTCGAGCACCTCCGTGTCCAGGATGCACGCATCCGCGAGCTGGAACGCCTTCTCTCCACAACTCTTGAGACGGATGACTATCTCGTCGAGCTCGCCCGGCAAACCGAGCGGTTCGAGGCACAGGGCGGCTACGACTACATCGTCAACATGAACAAGGCGCTCTCCAGCCTCGGTTTCGCATCAGAGGACCTTGAGCGATTTGCGGGGACGATGAGTGAGGGAGAGGTCTCACGGCTGCGTCTGTCGCGGCTGGTCAGTGACACCAAGAACATCTGGCTGCTCGATGAGCCTACCAATTACCTGGATATTCCCGGCGTGCAGTGGCTCGAGCGCCAGCTCAAGGGGCTGCAGGCCATAGTCCTGGTGGCGTCGCACGACGCTTGGTTTCTGGATCAGGTCTGCAACAAGCTGCTTGTCATCGAAAACGGGACGCTGCGCCTGTTCAGCGGAGGGTACACCGACTACGTCCGCGTCAGGAACGCCGAAGTAGCCGACCGCGCCCAGCATGATGCCGAGCTCAAGCGGGAGATCGAACGTATGCGGCAGTACGTCGAGAAGTACAGGTATGGGACACGCGCAAGCCAGGCTGCCTCACGCAAGAAAGCAATGGAACGTCTCAAGGCGAAGGTTCAGACTGAACCCGCCTCACCGCGCAAACGCGTCCACGTGCGGCTGCGCAACACGGGAGAGAGTGGAGAGATCGCGCTGCGCCTCGAGCACGTCAGCAAGTCATACGGCGACCGCGCGATTCTCAGCAGAGCAAACGTCACGATCCTCTCTCGCCAGCATGTGGCCATCCTTGGCCGCAACGGGGCCGGGAAGTCGACACTGCTGAGCATAGCGATGGGGCAGATCGTCCCCGACGACGGCGACATCTACTGGGGACCAAGCGTGCGGTACTCCTTCTTTCCTCAGAACTACACGCTCTTCGAGAGAGAGACTGCCATGGAGTGGATCATGGCCCGCCGCCCGCAGATGATCATCTCGGAGGCCAAGGCTCTCTTGGGCAGTTTTGGCTTCTCCGCCGACCAGATGGACCAGCAGACTGGGGCGATGAGCAGTGGGGAGAAGCAGCGACTGCTGTTGGCACTGCTCTCCACTGAAACGGCCAACATGATCATCCTTGACGAGCCAACGAACTATCTGGACATCCAGACACGAGAATCTCTCGCTTCGACGCTCCGGGCGTTCGAGGGGACAGTCCTGTTCGTATCGCACGACCGAACATTCATTGACGCTGTCGCCGACCGCGTCGTCCTCATCGAGCGCAGCCACGTGTCGGTACTGGAGGGAAACTACTCGACAAACCGGCAGGAGCTTTTCAACGATCGTGCCGGCCGCACCCTACCGTCTGGTCGCGCGAATGTCCAGGACAATGCGAGGTCCACGCGGACGTCACACAACAGGCTCGTGGCCCTCCAAGCCCACGTACGGCTTCTCGAGCGCCAGATTGGCGAGATCGAACAGGAACAGGCCGATCTCACGCGGAGACTGCAGGAAGAAGGGCCTGCCATGCAGGGAACCGATATCGCGTCGCTGTCGGTGCATACTCACGAGCTGCAGGTACGACGGGACGAGTTGTTCGAGGAGCTGGCAATGGCGGAAGAGCGGTTCTTACAGGCCTCGGCGTCGTGATTCGATTTCCTGGAGCAGCTCCTCGCGGGACGCGAATCCCCACCGCTCCAGCAGTTCCTCTGAGAGGTCGTACACGAGACCCTTCTTCAGATAGTCCCGTCTCGTCGTCAGGAGCTTGCGTTCGAGGAGCGACACCAGAGCTTTGTCGCTCGTGACTCCACGAAGCTGCAGAATCTCCTTGCGTGCCAGCGCCCCCTTCGTAATGATGAGGGCGAGAACCTCCATGGCCTGTCTGGAGAGGCCAACCTTGGGTCTGGGCTGAGGTGGCTCAGGCGTGAGCTTGTCCGGAACCGAGAAGCAGTACTTGTGGCCGTCCTGGACGAGACGGACGCCACGATTCGCGTAGTCAGCCTGGAGGCTCTCCAGAAGACGTCGGGTCGCCTGGCAGCTCTGCCCCGCCCGGCGCGCCAGATAGCGGACGCCCACGGGCCCCTCAGCCGCAAACAGGATGGCCTCGAGTCGCTGCTTCGCAGCCTGAAGCTCCAGCCCCGTAATGAATTCCTGACTCTCTGTGCGTTCAGTCATCCGGTTTTCCCACGTATGCGACGGCAATACCCTCGAACCGGCTCTGCTGAGCGATGTGGAGGGCCCCCATCTTGGTCAGGATGAGAATCGCGAGAAAACACAATACCACACGCTCTCGGGAGTCGGATGAGTCAAAGATGTCCTCGAACAGCATCGTTCCCCTCTCCTGCAGCAGCGCGCGAAGCTCCCGCATGACCTGTTGGAGGCTCAGATAGACCGGTTGCTGGTTCTCACTCTTGACGGGCTTGCGCGCCGCGACGCGTTCAACAATCCGGGCAAGTGCCTCGAGAAGAGCGTCCGACACCGCGTCACCTGTCTGCTCCTCCGCTGGACGCAGCGTTGTCCGGACATTCGGCCTCTTGTACGCGGCTCTGCCGGCGTTTACTTCCTGGAGGACGTCGATGATGGGCCTGGCGTACAACGCCGCCTCGTCCAGCGCTCTGATGCCTTCCTGCAGGGATTTCTCCTGCGCGGCTGCGTGCCCGAACAAGACGAACTCGCTCTTCAGCTTGAGAAGATCAGCCAGCATGTAGACGAGCTCGGCATGCTCCTCGACCCCGGCGTCGCGCCGAATAGTCATGCTGCAGTAGTCCACCAAGCGCTCCACGACGATGTCGGCGACGTCGGCACGCCCCGCCCGCCCAAGGAGTCTCAGGTTGTTCACAGAGTCCGTCAGGCCCGCCACGTTCAGATCCCTATGACCTCCCTGACCATGCGCACGGTCTCGGCTGCGACCACCGAGGCCTTGTCGCGGCCTTCTGCCAGAATGCGGTCGACCGACTGAGGATCAGCGGCAAAGGCGGCCCGGCGCTCCTGGAACCCGACCAGCCGCTCCGAGACCATCGCAGCGACGGACTGCTTGTGGACGACACAGCCAAGACAGCCCTGTTCACACTGAGTCTTGGCTTCTGGCGCAGTGTCCGGCTGCAGCAGCTTGTGATACTGGTAGATGACACAGCCGGCTTCTGGGTGACCGGGGTCATCCTTGCGCACCTTCAATGGGTCCGTGTAGGCCGTCATCATACGCTTCCCCGTCACTTCCGGCGGGTCGGACACCACGATGTCGTTGTCGAGAGACTTGCTCATCTTCCGTCCGTCGAGGCCCGGCAGCATCTGAAACTCGTTCAGGATAGGCTGAGGTTCTGGGAAAAGGTCGACGTGATACGTGTGGTTGAAGGTGCGCACCAGTTCACGGGCGAATTCGAGGTGTGGGACCTGGTCCTTGCCGACGGGCACTGCTTCCGCGCGGTACACCATGATGTCCGAGGCCATCAGGACGGGATAGCTCAACAGGCCAAGGTTCACGTTGTCCTTGAGGCCCATTTCCCGAATCATTTCCTTGACGGTCGGGTTTCGCTCGACCCACGATACGGGCGTAATCATCGCAAGAAGCGCAAACAGATACGCATGCTCCGGCACGTCGGACTGGCAGAAGATGGCCGACCTCTGCGGGTCGAGCCCCGCCCCCAGCCAATCGAGGACCATATCGCGCCGGTACTCACGGATCGAGCCACTCTCGTTCCAGTTGGTGGTCAGCGCATGCATGTCCGCGACCATGAAGTAGCAGTCATACTCGTCCTGCAGCTTCACGTAGTTCCCCAGCACGCCCAGGTAGTGACCCAGATGGAGCTTGCCGGTGGGACGCATGCCACTCAGGATACGCTTTTTCATAGGCACCTCACAGCCTCAGGAGAGTGTTTAGAATAAAGCCGAGCACCTTCGACATTACACCGCCGATGATGTTGAACCAGAGGAGGGCAAGCAGGATGACCGTCCCGTACAAGTCCACCGCTCGGTCGTACAGAAACCGTTCCGGTTTCTTGAAGAAGAGTGCGAAAAAGGCCTTGGAGCCGTCGAGTGGAGGAATGGGAAGGAGATTGAACACGCCAAGG
>Ga0209182_10000166_pt1 | contig 16672 bp, 13 predicted proteins | sample LakBais05cmmetaG_FD_185474 | JGI IMG/M metagenome (GOLD analysis project Ga0209182, IMG submission 185474) | Lake sediment microbial communities from Lake Baikal, Russia to study Microbial Dark Matter (Phase II) - Lake Baikal sediment 0-5 cm... | ecosystem: Environmental > Aquatic > Freshwater...
GACTTGCGGCAGTCAAGAATGTCGGCATCGGTGCGATCGAGTCGATCATTCAGGTCCGGGAAGCTGCGGAACCGTTCAGATCCATTGTCGATTTCTGCGATCGCGTCGATCCGCGAAAAGCAAACAAAAGGGTGGTCGAAAGTCTGATCAAGTGCGGGGCGTTCGATTCTACGGGCCACAAGCGGCGGCAACTGATGACCTTCTATGAAGAGATCATGGACAAAGCACAGAAACGCCAACGGGACAAGGCCTGCGGCCAGGCGAACCTATTGGAACAGTTCGAACAGATAGAAGACCGTACCTACCCAAACGGCAGACGCTCGGATGATGGCCTTCCCGAGATCTCCGAGTGGGATCACAAAGAGCTTCTGGCGAACGAAAAGGAGACCATCGGTTTTTATATTACGGGACACCCGCTGTCGCGCTATGCCGACCGTCTGGGGATGATCGTGACGGCGGATTCTTCCAACCTTGCCGGCAGGATTGATCGGGAAGCCATTATCCTGGCCGGAATCGTAAGCAGCATCCGTGAGGTGCAAACCAGGCGTAAAGAAACCATGTCATACGTAACCATTGAGGATCTGAAAGGATCAGCAACGGTCATCTTTTTCCCCGAAATATACCAGGGTTGTTATGAGCTCCTGCATGGTGAAGAGCCTCTTCTGATAAAGGGAACAGTCGATATCGGGGAAGAGAGTGTCAAGGTCATTGCCGCGGAGGCAACGCTTCTGGCAAAAGCAGCCGATAAACCGTATCACTCGGCCTATTTTACGATGGTCGTGAATCGATCCACCGCCGATGATATCGAGGCGCTCTGCAGATGCCTGCAAAAGCACGTTGGAAAACAGGATGGATACATCAAGCTGGTTGAGGAGCGGTGCGAAACGGTAATCTATCTGGGGGAGGATATAAAATTGGACCTCAACCAGCATCTGAAAAAAGAAGCCGAACGGATTCTGGGAATCGGTGCGATACAACTGATGTAGCTCTGCCGTTGTCCGAATTCACCGACCATAAAGTTTACATAACATATCTTATAGGACATCAACTATATCGGCGCATTCATGGCGGAGGAGCTCTACCCTGCCAATATAGAAATTAAATCCTCTAAATTCCGGCTTCGGAAAGTTTATGGATCAATTTGAGCTGATTGTCATTGATTTTCCGGGGAACGTCGATGCTGATCTTCACAAACTGGTCCCCTTTGGAAGAGTCGGAGCCCTTGAGACCGGGAACGCCATAACCTTTCATCCGTATCTTCGTACCGCCCTGCGTCCCGGCCGGAACCTTGATCCTTTTGAGCGTACCGTCGATCGTCGGGACCTCGATGCTGCCCCCAAGAACGGCCTGTGTGAAGGAGATCGATTTTTCGATAAAGATATCGTTTCCATCCCTGGCAAAAATCGGATGCGGGAGAACGGTGATATTCAGATAAAGATCACCGGAAGGGCCGCCTTGAATTCCGGCGTACCCCTTGCCGGAAAGTCTCAGTTTCTTCCCTGTGCTGATCCCCGCTGGAATTTTCACGCTGATTTCATGAACCTCATGATCCTGCTGAAGGGCAAGCTTCTTCTCTACGCCGGATACAGACTCCTCTAGTGTTATCGATAGTTTGTAATGAAGATCCTCCCCTTTCTGCGGCGTTTCATAATGCGGCTGCCCCTGCCTGAAGAGCTCTGAGAACGGATCGCCGCCGGTTCGGAAGGAGAAGCCGCCACGTCGGCCCGCACCCCGAAACCCCCGTTCATTCCCCCCCATGCCGCCGAATCCGAATTCCCGAAGAATCTCATTGAGATCAACGTTCCGGAAGATCTCCTCCTGGCTGTAGCGCTGGCTGAACTGATCCGATCCGAAGCTTTCGTATTGCTTGCGTTTTTCAGGATCGCTCAACACGGCGTAGGCCTCGCTGATCTTCTTGAACTTCTCTTCCGCCTCGCGGTTTCCGGGATTCCGGTCCGGGTGATACTTCAGGGCCAACTTGCGATAGGCCTTCTTGATCGCCTCCGCATCGGCGTTTTTCTCAACACCCAGCGTTTTGTAGTAATCATCTGCCATGCTCTTAATCCACCGACCTTTCCCCTGCCCTTCTCCGCTCTTTCCGACACCCCTGAGGCAGGCGCAGACCCTCCACCACCATCAGCCCAAAATGGCCAGTTTTCTCTTCAGATACAAGGTCATGAGCGGATCCGTCGTCTTGTCCAGGGCCTTCCGGTAGAACTCAGTCGCCTTCACGGGATCGTTTTTCGCTTCATAGATCCTCGCGATGTTGCTGTAATTCAGGGCTTCGAAAGAGGGTGCGGAACGTGTTTTCATTGCCATATCATAGGCATCCAGCGCTTTGTTCAAGTCATTCTTCGCCTCCTGGCTGGCGCCAAGGCCGCTGTAAGCCAGGGTCATCAAATCGCTTTCAGCGGAAGTGTTCCTGAGAAAATCCTGATAGGCGCTGATTGCGGAATCGTACTCACGGCGACCCGAATAGAGGTTTCCGAGACGGTAATAAGCCGTGACGGCCGCCCGGCTCCGCGGGTACCGGGAGATGAGCTCCTTGTATTCTTTGATTGCCGCCATCTCTCCGGCCGGAGAACCCGCTTTTGCAGCGGCTTCAAAAATCTGGTTGAGTATCTTCCCTGCGCTGATCTGGTAATGGTCCCGATAGATGTACCAGCCGCCAGCCAGCAGCACGATAAGAATGAAGATTCCTCCTCCGGCATAGATTCTTGTCCGGTGCTTTTCGGCAAACGCCCTTATACGGAGAAAGAAAAGCTGAAGTTTGTCCGGCTCGTCCAGTTCATGTTTGTCCATTTTTGCTGCCATGGTTTTTCCTATTCTCCTTTAATGATTGGATAAAATGCACGGGTTTTCTCCGCAATGACGGCCGGGATGCGGATGATTTTCCCGCCGCGGTCCGTGCAGGCATGAACCGTGTACCCCTCTGTAAGCAGTTTTTCCCGTTTTTCGTCCCAGATAAGGTACGCGAACTTCATGCTGGCTCGTTTCAGATAAGCGATCTCCGTTTCAACGAAAACCAGGTCATCGTAATGCATCGGAATATGATAATGACAATAGACCTGCGTCAGCGGCAGATTGTACCCGGCCGCCTCCACCTCTGTGTAGAGGATCCCCATATCCCGGAATAGTTCAGTCCGCCCGACCTCGAACCAGCGGATATAATTGGTGTGATAGACGATGCCCATGGCATCGGTATCGGCATAGATGGCACGGATCTTAACGGGGGTTCTGTTCAAACAATCGCCTCCCGTTGCCGATAAAATTCTCCATGAAGCGATGACCGGGAGAAATGATATTGCCCGATCTTTTTGCCTCGTTCTCTCCGAAAGCGACTCCCCGGGCCTGGTTTTCGCCGTCCAGGGAAAAGAGGGTGGCAATCGGACTTGGGTCTGCGGTATGCGTTCTCAGGCGGATCGGGGTCGGATGGTCGCTCAAAACAGCCACACGGAACTCTCCGAACTGGGAAATCCCGCGCAGAACCGTTCCAACGACTTTTTCGTCAAAATCCTCGATGGCCTTGATTTTCCCCTGCAGGTTCCCTTCATGGCCCATCTCATCGGGGGCCTCGACATGGATGAAGACCAAATCAAGCTCACGAAGGGCCGACAGGGCTTTTTCCGCTTTGCCGACATAATTGGTATCCGTGTATCCTGTGGCGCCGATGACCGATAAGACCTCCAGACCGGCATAAACCCCGATGCCGTTCAGCAGATCTACCGCGGAGATCATACCGCCGCGGATCTGAAATCGCTCCGTAATCTTCTGCAACCGCGGCGCCCTGCCCTGCCCCCATAGCCAGATGGATGTCGCAGGCCTCAGCCCGCGGTTTCGCCTATCCCGGTTCACCGGATGGTTCGCGAGAAAATCACGGGAGAGCAGCATCAGACGTCTGATCGTATCGGCGCCCTCTCCCTGTGGAAGATAGGGCCCGGTGATCTTCTCGGTAATATCATGGGGCGGGGTGGCTACAACTCCGACCTCTCCCCCCTTCCAGACCAGCAGATGGCGGTAGCCGACGCCCGGATAAAAAATGAACGTCTCCGACCCGATCTCGTTGCCGAGGTCGACAACCATTCGCCTGGCTTCGACGGAAGAGATGTGACCGGCCGTAAAATCCTCCATGACCGGATCCGCGTCGTCGCTGAGCGTCACAAGATTGCAGCGGAAAGCGATATCCTCCGGCGCGAGGGTGATCCCCATGCTGGCCGCCTCGAGCGGTCCCCTGCCGGTATAGCAGAATCTGGGGTCGTAACCGAGGACGGCAAGATTTGCGACATCGCTTCCCGGCGAAAGGCCGGGAGCGATCGTATCGATCAGTCCCAGGGTTCCCTTCGAGGCCATTCGGTCCATATGGGGGGTGCGGGCATATTGCAGCGGGGTCTTGTCTCCCAAGTCGGCAAGCGGTTCGTCCGCCATTCCGTCACCCAGCAGGATCACGTATTTCATCAGCGTGTAATCATCCTCTATAGATTGTCGTCCTCGATTCGTATCAGCATCGTTTTCCCCATCACGATATCGAGACGGTCGATATCTTCCAGGGCCCTCCGGACATCCCTTTCCCTGGCCTTGTAGGTGGTCATCACGATGGGAACGCCTCCCCCCTGCGTCTTCATTCGCCCCTTCTGGATGACGGTGGCGATGCTGATATCGTTGGCGCCTAAGATACCGGAGATCCTTGAAAGTACGCCGGGGAGATCGGCGACGGTGAAACGGAAATAGTAGTTTGTCCGGATCTGGTCAAAAGGCATCAGTTGAATCTCTTCAATGGCTTCTTCGTCAAGAACCCGCGGAGGGACACGGCCGGCAATCCCTTTTCTTATATCGCGGGCGATATCGACGATGTCGCTGACCACGGCGCCGGCCGTCGGCATCATGCCCGCACCCTGACCGTAGAGAAATATGGAGCCGGATGCGTCGCCGACAATATGAAAGGCGTTGAAATTGGCGTTGACATTGGCGAGGAGGTGGTCGAAGGGAATCATCGTCGGGTGAAGCCTTGCCTCGATCTCGGTCTCCCTGCGGATCGCTATGGCCAGAAGCTTGACACGGTAACCGAGTTCCCGGGCAAACGCGATGTCCTGTTCACCGATTCGGGAGATCCCCTCCCGGTACAGATCATCCAGGTGAACCTTTTTCCCGTAGCAGAGGGAGAGGAGGATCGCCAGTTTGTGGGCAGCATCGACCCCTTCGATATCATAAACGGGATCGGCCTCGGCAAATCCCAGGTTCTGTGCCTCCTTCAGAACCGTCTCAAAAGAGCCGCCTTCATCCGTCATCTTGCTCAGAATGAAATTGGATGTTCCGTTTACTATCGCGAAGATGGACTGGATCCGGTTGGCGATCAGACTTTCCTTGATCGTCTTGATCACCGGGATCGTCCCGCCGACGCTGGCCTCAAATCCGATATTGACCCCGTGTTGTGCTGCGGCCCGGAAAATATCGTCTCCATGCGTTGCGAGCAGGGCCTTGTTCGCCGTAACAACGTGCTTCCCCTGGCCTATCGCGGTCAGGATAAAGGTCCGGGCCGGTTCGTAGCCGCCCATCAGCTCGACGACAATGTCAATCTCCGGATCATTGAGGATATCCGCGGCGTTGGTCGTGAGGAGCGCTTCATCCATCGGTATCCCGCGGGATTTGCGGATATCTATATCCGCAATTCTCTTTAGTCGGATCTCCGCACCGAGGCGACCGGCGATGAGTTCACCATTCTTCCGCAGAAGTTTGATGACACCCGTGCCGATGGTTCCAAATCCGATAAGCCCGATGGATATCACTTTTTTCATAGTCTTATCCCCGGTGATCTGTTCAATCGCATTCGCGACAGAGCTTGAAAACGCACGTATCTCTATATCAGTTTATCTCCTTTTGTCAAAAGAATTCATCCCTCATCCGGTCTTGGCCATCTCCAGCCTGCCTCTCCAGCGGCTGAGCAACACCTCCCGAAGTGTGAGATGGTCGGGGTTTTCCAGCAGCGGATCATCCTCCACCAAGGCGAAGGCATCCGCCCTGGCCTCTCCCAGGATGCGGCCGTCGCGGACGACGTTGGCGATCCGGAAGTCGGGTAGACCCGATTGCCGGGTCCCCATGAATTCCCCGGGTCCGCGAATGGCCAGATCCTCTTCGGCGATCCGGAAGCCATCGTTGGTCTGCTCCATGATCCGGAGCCGCTTGCGCGCAACGGGGACACCTTGCGGCAAGGTGTCCCCGGTCAGCAGGATACAGAAGGAGGGGATGTCGCTCCGGCCGACCCTCCCCCGCAACTGGTGGAGTTGCGAAAGGCCGAAACGTTCCGCATGTTCGATCACCATCAACGACGCCTCGGGGATGTCGATACCGACCTCGATGACCGTGGTGGAGACAAGAATGTTGATCATTTTATTACCGAAGTCGTTCATGACCCGGTCCTTTTCTTTTCCCTTCATCTGGCCGTGGACAAGACCGACACGGAAGTCCGGAAAGATCTCCTTCCGGAGATGTTCCGCCATCCGCGTCGCATCCTTGAGGTCCAGGTTTTCCGATGCTTCGACAAGCGGATAGACAATGAAGATCTGATTCCCCTTTTTCGCCTCCCGGCGGATGAGCTCGTAGACGCGGGTGCGCTGGGACTCGGGAAACACCTTCGTCCGGACGGGTATTTTTCCGGGGGGCATCTCATCGATCACGGAGATGTCCAAATCCCCGTAGACCGTCATGGCCAGGGTTCGCGGAATCGGCGTGGCGGTCATGACGAGAACATCCGGAATCTGTCCTTTTTTCCGGAGCGTCGCCCGCTGAACAACACCGAAGCGGTGCTGCTCGTCGATCACGATCAGTCCCAGATCGCGAAAGAGAACACCTTCCTGGATCAGGGCATGGGTTCCGACGACCAGATCGATCTCGCCGTTTTGGACGCGGCCCTGAAGTTCTCTTCGTTCCGCTGTTTTGAGACCTCCGGTCAGAAGAGCGGTTCGGAGCCCCAGTGTCTCCGCCCAGACCCTCAAATTCCGATGGTGCTGTTCAGCCAGGATTTCGGTCGGCGCCATGATTGCGGCCTGATGACCGTTTTCACAGGCGGTGATCAAGGCTACCATGGAAACGGCCGTTTTCCCGGAACCGACATCCCCTTGCAGGAGGCGGTTCATGCTCCTGGGAGAGGCCATGTCCCGCTCGATTTCCGTGATGACGCGCTGTTGTGCGGCAGTCAACGCAAAGGGAAGCAGACGGTAGAATTTTCGCACCATTTCACCATCCGTCAAAAAAGAGATTCCCTGTTCGATAACCCCTCCCCGTTTTCTCAGCGCCATCCCGAGTTGGAAAAAGAAAAACTCATCGTAGATCAGGCGCCGATGGGCGTCCGAACGCATCTCCTGATAGAGGTCCATCTGCTGGTCATTTCCGGGAAAATGGACCTGACGCAACGCCTCCCGGATCTCCATGAGATTGTGTTTCCGGCAGATCTCCGCGGGGATGGGGCTCTGCACGAGATGGGCAAAATCGCGCACCACATTCCAGAGTATCCGGCGGATGGTTTTCTGGGGCAGTCCTTCCGTTTCGGAATAGACGGGAACGATCCTTTTGAAATGGAGGAGCTGATCCTCCTGGTCATTGAGGATCTCAAAATCGGGGTGGATGATCTCTTTCTCGAAGGGGAATCCGGTAACTTCCCCGGTCAGAATGACGCGCGCCTCCGGTTTGAAAGCGCCCCTCAGAAAGGCCTCGCGTCCTTTGAACCACTTGGCCGAAAGGAGCCCGGAGCCGTCGTCAACAATCGCCTCGAAGACCCTTCTCCGGCCGTAGAAACGGGAATCCGCCCGGATGACCCTGCCCACGATGGTCTGCCGTCTTCCGGGAACCGTTTCCGCAATCCGGGAAATGGTGCGGCGATCCTCATACCGCCGGGGAAGAAAATAGAGCAGCTCCTCTACGGTGGAGAGGTTTTTTCGGGCGAGCAGCGCGGCGATCCGGGGACCGACCCCCTTGATGAACTGGATCGATCGGGAAAGGAGATCCGGGGGATTCCCCTCCGCAATCGGCCCCGTCGTTGGTCTGCCATGCCCCGCTGTTGTGGGTGCGTCATGCAAGAGGGTTTTCAGTTCGGATAGATGGCCATTTGCACGGGCGAGCCTATCCTTCTTTCTTTCCGGCGTCAGGGTGTCGTATCTGTTGAAAAGCTCCAGCAGAAGGGCCAAAAGCCTGTCGAGTTCATTCTGCCGCGGCGATCGGCCTCCATCACGCCGGATTCCCTCCTCCATCTGGCGCAAGAGTGAGGTCATGACCGTCCCCAGATTCTTGATCAGGGAGATGCGGTTGTAGGAGTCGCCCGATGCAAAGGCCAGTGGGGACTCCATTTTTTCAACGATTTTATCCAGGGATTCCATGCTGCGTCCTATCCGGGTATCTAGAAGAATCTCATAATGATATCATGTACAAAGATGAAATCTTTGTTAACAGATATACTTTTTTTTCGCAAGGAAAGAATTGACTTCCAACGGAATTTACGTTAGGAGGAAGGCGTTTCTTTACAGGGATCGGCAGCGCTTCAGATGTTCGATTGTTATTTTCCGTCACAGTCCAAGGGTTTTTAGTTGTTGGGGACACCTTGCGGCAAGGTGTCTCCGGTCCGGGCGCGGCGAAACCCATTGAGGAGTTCACATGCCGAAAAAGATCACGTACAGGGACTCGGGAGTCGATATCGACCGGGCGAACTCCTTTATCGAGAAGATCAAACCTCTGATAAAGGCCACCTCGCGCAGGGAGATGATGACCGGCATCGGCGGGTTCGGCGGTCTCTTCCATCTGGACATCAGCAAAATCAAGGATCCCGTCCTGGTCTCTTCGACCGATGGGGTGGGCACCAAACTCAAAATTGCGCAGATGATGGACAAACACGACACGGTCGGGATCGACCTTGTGGCGATGTCCGTCAACGACGTCGTCGTCCAGGGTGCGGAACCCCTTTTTTTTCTCGATTATATCGCGACCGGGAAGCTCTGCGTCGAGACCGGCGTCCGGATTGTCGAGGGGATCGCCCGAGGGTGTCAGGAGGCCGGCTGTGCGCTGATCGGCGGGGAAACAGCCGAGATGCCGGGGTTTTATCCGGATGGGGAGTATGACCTTGCCGGGTTCTGCGTTGGCGTGGTCGAGGCGGATAAACTGATCGACGGTTCAGAAATCCGCGTCGGCGACCGAATCGTCGGGATTGCCTCTTCCGGTCTTCACAGCAACGGTTTTTCGCTGGCCCGGCGGGTTCTTTTCGAGCAGGGCAAACTCCATCCTGAAGATAAAGTGGACGGGTTCGATGAGGTTCTGGGTCTCGAACTTCTCAAACCCACGCGGATTTACGTCAAACCGATCCTGAATCTCATCAAGAACTTCAACATCCGCGGAATCGTTCATATCACCGGTGGCGGCTTCATCGACAACATTCCCCGGATTGTACCCGGTCCGTGCAGGGCCGTCATCCGGAGGGGAAGTTGGGCCATTTTGCCCATCTTCGATCTGATCCGAAGGGCGGGAAACGTAGATGAATACGAGATGCTCCGGGTGTTCAACATGGGGATCGGCATGATCATCATCGTGGCGGAAAAGGACCAAGAGGAGGTCATGGAACGGCTGGAGAAGTTGGGAGAGAAGGCGTATATCCTCGGGACGATTGAAAAGAGGGAAAACGATCAGCCGACGGTCTCCTTCCTATAGCGGCGCGGTTGCGGTTGGAAACCCCCAGCAGCATTTGCGGTGCGGACGGTCAACGGTCATGACGAAAAAAATTCCGGTCGGTGTTCTCGCTTCGGGAAGCGGTTCCAATCTTCAGTCTCTGATCGATCATATCGAGGCCGGAAAGCTGGATGCGGAAATCCGCGTTGTGCTCTGCAACAACGCCGACGCCTACGCGCTGGAACGATGCCGTAAACACCTCATCCCGGCGCGCATTGTCGACCATCGCGCGTTCGCCTCCCGAGAGCTTTTTGACCGACGCATGATCGAGATCCTGAACGCCTGCGGGGTAACGCTTGTCGTTATGGCCGGGTTCATGCGGATTCTCTCTCCGGAATTTTTTCGGGCCTTTCCGATGCGGATCATGAACATCCACCCGGCGCTTCTCCCCTCCTTCCCGGGAACACACGTTCAACAGAAGGCTTTGGATTACGGCGTCCGCTTTTCAGGGTGCACCGTTCATTTTGCGGACGAAGGGGTCGATTCGGGTCCGATTATCATCCAGGCCGTGGTTCCGGTTTTCGATGAAGATACCGCAGAGAGCCTTGCAGAAAGGATCCTGAAGGAAGAACACCGAATTTATCCCCAGGCCGTGCAGTACTACGCGGAGGGCAGAATCGAGATCGCGGGCCGCCGGGTCCGGATCCGGAACGGCTGCGCGGCAATGGAAAAGGCGCTGCACAATCCGCCTCTGACCGTTTATTAGTCTTTGGGGACACGATGCGGCATCATGGCGGGGACACGATGCGGCATCATGGCGGGGACACGATGCGGCATCATGTCCCCGTGCGGCGCTTTTTTATTGATACCCCACCCGTTATCGGTCCAGGTATGTACGATACGCTCATCATCGGTCGGGATTTGAGTTCCCTGATAGCCGCCGTCACATCCATTCGACAGGGGCGGGAGACGGTTCTCGTCATGGAAGGGGATCCCGAGATGGCGCATCAGGAAGGGGGATACCTTTTTCCGTTCGATCCGCGCCCCCTTTCGGGGCTTGCGGATCAACAACTGGTTTCCAGTTTTTTCCACAACCCTTCATCGCCGATAGCCGACGAACCCGTTACATCTCCGATGAATCCGGCGTTTCAGGTGATCCTTCCCGGCCACCGGGTGGACCTGTTCCCGAATCAGGAGCAGCGTATCGGTGACCTGATCCGTGAATTTCCCGATCAGAAACGGGAGATCAACCGTTTCTATCGGGCCGTCGCGAAAGCCGGTCGCCTGATCGAACGTCGGCTCGGGGAAGAAGCGGCCGGCGGCCCCCTGGATGGTAAAATGTTCCTGCGCCGTCTGGCCCGTTTCCCCGCAGAACTCGCGGCGCGTTCGTCCCTGGTCCTCCCGGGGGGTGGTAAGGCTATGGCCTTCCGAAGAATCATTCAAGCCCAGCTGAAGTTTCTGTCCCACCTGACCATCGATGACGATCAGCTTCCTCTGTCCGCGGCATATCTCCTTTCCCTCCCCTCGCGGGGTCTTTTCTATCCGCATGGGGGGGTGAACGCATGGATGTCTCGGCTGCGTCGTGCTTTTACGGACCACGGCGGCATCCTCTGCGAGGGGTGTTCGGTCATCCGTATCGAGACAAAGCCGGAAGTTATTGTTGATCTGGAAATGGCAGGGTCGTTCTCAACCCTGCGCGGCAGGAAGCTGATCGTCAGCGCACAGTGGGAGAAACGGGACCTGCTGCTTCCGGTGCGAAAGACATTTTTCCGAAGGTTCCGTTGTTTTGAGTCCATCCGGCCCACGGGGTATCCCTTTTACCTTCATATGGGCGTACGTGCAGAGGGACTCCCTGAAAAAATGGCGTCGTATGCCGTTCTGGTAAAGGATGGTGACGATGTCGTGACGGATCGGGACCTCGTCTTCCTCGAAACAAGCCTTCCGGGGGAATTGGAGCGTGCCCCCGAAGGCCGGAGAGCGATCACGGCCACGGTTTTTCTGGCCGATTCGCCACTGCGGCTCAATGATCAGGAACTGAAGGACGCGGCAACGAACATCATCGATTCCCTGGAGGGATTCCTGCCCTTTCTGCGGGAAAATATCGATTATCTCCATGTTGATAAGTCCATCGCAATCTCGCGACGTTATCAGGAAATGGCCAACCGGAAATACCGGACCCCCAAGCGGCCGTTTTGGGGAATGACAACCCTCTCTCCCGGAACCCGGATCCCGAATGTGTTGATGACCGGCGCCATTTTGAGAGCAGGTCTTGGTTTCGAGGGAGAAATCATCGCTGGAATCGATGCCGCCATGAGGGCAGGAAGAGAGGTTCAACATCATGCATAAAAAAATTCCTTATGATTTTACCATTCAGAGCCTGGGTGCGTGCACCATCCCATCCCCCATAAACGTCAGCTATTTTACGCCGGATACCAAAAGGATCCTGTTCAATATCTATCTCAATCAGAATGATGATGGGGACACCTTGCCGCAATGTGTCCCCGGAATACCTCTTTCCCTCGAAGTGGCGGGGCCGCGCGAGAAGATCTTTTTCGATCCTTCCAAGACCAAAGCCGCCATTGTCACCTGCGGCGGCCTTTGTCCCGGTATCAACGATGTGGTCCGATCGCTTGTGATGGAACTCTATCACCGATATGGCGTCCGGAATACCATAGGCATCCGGTATGGCTTCCAGGGTCTGATTCCAAAATTCCGCCATCCAACCGTGGAGTTAACGCCGGATATGGTCAAGGACGTCAATACCATCGGAGGGTCGATCCTCTCCTCGTCCCGTGGGCTCCAGGACATCGGCGAGATGACGGATGCCCTCAAGCGGATGAATACGGATCTCCTGTTTTGTGTGGGGGGAGACGGGACGATGAGGGCGACCGAATGCATCACCAAAGAGATCACGCGCCGGGGTCTCAATATCGGCGTGATCGGCATTCCGAAGACCATTGACAACGACCTCAACCTGATTCAGAAGACCTTCGGCTTCGATACGGCGATTTCCGAATCGGTCAAGGCCCTTCAATGCGCCCATGTCGAGGCCAAGGGCGCCCCCAACGGGATCGGCCTGGTCAAGATCATGGGACGCCAGTCGGGCCACATTGCCGCCGGCGCCGCTTTGGCGCAGACCGATGTTAATTTTGTCATGATTCCCGAAGTTCCCTTTGATCTTGAAGGGGAGAAGGGTTTTCTCAAGGCCGTCGAGAGACGTCTGCAGCAGAGTTCGCATTGCGTGATCCTGGTGGCCGAGGGGGCGGGGCAGGAGCACATTCGCCAGGAGGGTCAGCGCCTGGAAACGGATGCCTCAGGGAATCCCCGCCTGCTCGATATCGGGATCTTCCTGAAGGCGAAAATTGAAGAGTATTTCAGCAAAATCGGCAAGGAAATCAACTTGAAATACATCGATCCCAGCTATACGATTCGCAGCGTCCCGGCAAACGCCAGCGACAGCATGTACTGCGGCGCCCTCGGGCAATATGCGGTTCACGCCGGAATGGCCGGAAAAACCGGCATGCTCGTCGGTCTGATGAAGGACGAATATGTCCATATCCCTCTCAAAGTGATCAGTTCAGGTACGATGGTCGATCCGGGTGGAAATATCTGGATGAGGGTTCTCGAAGCCACGGGGCAGCCTCCTTCCATGAAAAACGAGTAAAAAAAGCTTGCAATTCAGCCGGATTTGATTTAGAAACCGGCAGCATTTCAGAGAGGAGCTTGGATATGTCGAGAATCTGTGAGATATGTGGCAAGAAACCGGTAAAGGGCCATAAGGTCAGCCATGCGAATAACAAGAGTGTGAAGATCTGGCGCCCCAACCTTCAGAAGATCCGGTGTGTCGACGGTAAGACGGGAGAGGTAAAGCGGGTCAAGGCCTGTACCCGTTGCATCCGTTCAGGCTTTCTCAAAAAGGCCGCCTAAAGTCGGAAAAGGGGACACCTTGCCGCAAGGTGTCCCCTCATACGGGCCGGAGCGGCTGCTGCTGCTCCGGCCTTTGTGATTTGATCTTATTCTGGTTCCAAATCAAAACGCTATCTTCGTTGGCTTCGTCATCGGCTCCTCGGCGTATTACTGTATACGCCTGCGTCGCCTCTTCCCTGCCGCCTTGATTTCATCTTTGATTTGAAACCGGAATTACCTCTGGGCGGCGGTCCGGATCACCAGCTTCTTCAGATCCGCCATCTTGATCTGGAAGGTCCCATATTTAGTTCGGCCATAGGCTTTCTGGGTTTTGCTCAAGGTGAGTTCGGACATTCCTCCGTCTCGCAGCTTTACAAGACCGATCAATTGCTCCGCATTCAGGCGGAAAGATACCTGGTCGATGTTATCGAAGGAAATGGTGTAAGTGCCTTCTCCCCTTTTCCCCTCCAGAAAGGTTGCCCCTTCGATGCTGGCTTCACTGCATTCTGTGATGACATCCGTCTGGTCCACATAAACGGCAAAATATTTCTTGACCGGTATGGGGATCTTCTCCGGGGTTGCCGGCCCTTGAAGCGAGCCCATCCCCAGTAGTGCAGGAATCGCCAGCAGCAGAAAAACACAGCCTATCCCTCTTTTCATGATGCCTCCGTTATGCCTCCGTTCAAAAAAACTACAAATTCCAACCCCCGTCCAACCCCGATGGGACGGCTGCATAATAGCAATCCCGTGCATAAATTTCAAGATAAAAGAGGGGAATTCTCTCCTTGACAAGCGGTATCGCCTTGATATGATCCTTAGCTGTTTGGACGGCATGGAGAGATAAAGGTAGAGGGCAATCACGAGAGGCGATTGGAAGCAATGATCTCCGCAGGAAGACTCCCCACGACCCGCTGGCGCTTGCAAGAGGGAAACCAGGATATCGAGGATCTGCTTGTCCGGGAATTGGGGATCAGCCCGATCATCTCCAGGATCATTATGAGCCGTGAAATCTGCGATCCGGATGTGGTTCGCCGCTACCTCTCCCCTTCCCTGCAGGATCTGCACAATCCCTTTCTGATGCAGGATATGCAAAAGGCGGTTGACCGCCTCATCCTCGCCGTTTACAGGAACGAAAAAGTGGTCGTCTATGGCGATTACGATGCCGATGGAATTACCTCCGTCGTCGTCCTGATCCATTTTCTTAGAGAGATTTATCCGGGAGCAACCTACCATATCCCCGACCGGATAACAGAAGGCTATGGTCTGAATCGGGCTGCCGTCGAACGGTTCCGATCCCAGGGGATCGGCCTGATCGTCACCGTCGATTGCGGCATATCGGATCATGACGCGGTCGCGTATGCACGGCAATTAGGGATGGATACGATTATCCTGGATCACCATGAACTTTCCGACACCCTTCCCGCTGCGGCGGCGGCAGTCAATCCGAAGCGGGCGGATTGCCGCTTCCCGTTCAAGCATCTGGCCGCCGTCGGCATCGTCTTCAACTTTCTGATTGCGATGCGCGGCGCCCTCCGCGGGGAGGGGTTCTGGCGGAACGATGCCTATCCCAACCTTCGGGAATATCTCGATCTTGTAGCCCTCGGAACGATCGGCGACATCGTGCCGCTGGTTGACGAAAACCGAATATTCGTCAAAATCGGCCTCGATCTGATGTCGGAGGAGAGAAGAATCGGTTTGCGTGCCCTGAAACAGGTTTCCGGGATGGAGCATCAGGTGATCGACTCGAGCAAGGCGTCCTTCGCGCTGATCCCCCGAATCAATGCGGCGGGACGGATCGCCTCGGCCGGCGAGGCCGCAGAGCTCCTGCTCTCCGAGAATCCGGATCAGGCCGAAGAGCTTGCCCGGAAACTGGACGGTTTCAACCGGAAGCGCCAGGCGATGGAGAAGGTGATCTTCAATGAGATTCTGGAAAAGGTCGAAAAAGGGATCGCGGACGGGGAGAGCGGACCGCTCGTCTTCGCTTCACCCCATTGGCACCCGGGCATCCTCGGCATCGTCGCCTCAAAGCTCGTCGATCGTTTCGGCAGGCCGGCCATTCTGATCAGCCTGAAGGACGGGGTCGGAAAGGGATCGGGACGCAGCGTCGCCGATTTCAATATTTTCGAAGGGCTGAAACGCTGCCAGGCGCATCTTCTCTCCTACGGCGGCCACCACTACGCCGCGGGCATTTCGATCCGGGAAGAGGATATCGATCCTTTTTCAAAACTGCTCCGCGAGATCGTCCGTGAAAATGGCCCGGAACCCGATTTTGCGGTCTGCACCACCATTGATGCCCAATGCGGTCTGATGGACATCACGCATGAGCTTCTCTCCCAGATCGAGCAACTGGCCCCATTCGGAAGCCGGAACCCGGAGCCGGTCTTCTGCGTCCGGAATGTCAGGGTGGCCTCTCCCTCGATTGTCGGGAACAACCATCTGAAGATGCGTGTCAGCCATGACGGCGTATCCCGGAACTCCATCTGGTTCAGCAGCGGACAATACCTTCAGGAACTCTCCGCGGCGGTTCTGGATATCGTATTCACACCGCAAATCAATACCTGGAACGGCAACGCGGATATCCAGCTCAAGATGAGGGATGTAGCCGTCATGGGGACATGATGCCGCATCGTGTCCCCATTCTCACGATCCGAATCGTGTCCCCAATCCCTCAGCGGAGGGTCAGCGCGTAGGACTTGATGCGGAGGACGGGGTTGTAGGACTGTTTCGATTCAGCCAGATTGGGCAGGTTCATGTCGCTCTCCTTGTTGAGATAGCGAAACCGGCGGAAAAGCCTTTTGGCGCATTCATTGTCGAGAAACTGATACAGGCCCTTGATTTCGGAATCGGCCTTTTCGAAATTCAGCGTAGCGGTCGTCTCGTTCAATCGCGCCCCGATTCCAAAAGCAGACACCCGACCGTCCACACGGATCAGGAGACCCTTCCATTCAAGACGCTCCATGTTCTCGAGCGCTGTGATCACCGCATTCTTTTCGCAAGCCAGATCGCTTTCCGGATCGGCGTCACAGTCGTGCTGATCGCACCAGATCTCGAGAAATTGGAGACATTCCGCTACATCCTTCGCGAGGATCTCTTCCACCTCCGCTCGGCCCCTTCTCAAATATTC
>Ga0209182_10000167_pt1 | contig 16622 bp, 13 predicted proteins | sample LakBais05cmmetaG_FD_185474 | JGI IMG/M metagenome (GOLD analysis project Ga0209182, IMG submission 185474) | Lake sediment microbial communities from Lake Baikal, Russia to study Microbial Dark Matter (Phase II) - Lake Baikal sediment 0-5 cm... | ecosystem: Environmental > Aquatic > Freshwater...
GGGGAAACGAAAAATCAATAACTGATTGAATTTGCTATATTTACGTAAATTTCCCCCTTCTTATCTTTTGCCTTAGAATTCTTTATTCTGAATTATTCATGAATTACGTTGTATCTCCAGATCCTGAATTTGCAGACGGGCGCCGAATTCAAGACGAGGGGGACACGATCCCAAATTCCAGAGAATTTGGGTCATGTCCCCGAATTCGGCGCCATCTGCGAATTCTCTTCTCGAGGAAACGGCGCAATTTATGAATAATTCAGGTTAGATTGCAGCGCTCCCTGCAGTCGCTCGCAATCAGAGCGGATATTTTCCTACATATACCAGCCCTTTTGGGTCCACATCCCGAATTAAACGATCCGGAACGTGGTCCCGTCAAATTTAGTGCAACTTTCCGGCCGCTTCCTCCGTATATATAAATGAGATGATAAAGATGAAACGGACGGAAGAAGACATGATAAGCTTGCCCCTCCTTTTTCCCTCCTCTTTTTTGGGAGTTCACGATAGATTTCGTTTATCTCCCCTTATCCATTCCCTTCGATAGGCTGCCTTCTCCAAGAACAGGAGAAGGCAGCCTGTTTCTCTTTTTCGATATTGACAGGCCTGGAGCTATTGGGCTATAAGTATGTTCTCAGGTTTAATAGCAAGGGAAGTCCGTGAAAGACGGACACAGCCCCCGCTACTGTGATCGGGGACAAATCCCGGAGGACGCCACTTTCCTCGGACGAGGAGGGGAAGGCCCGGGAGGAGGATGATCCGAGAGTCAGGAGACCTTCTTTAGACCTCGATGCCCGTCTTCGCGGGGAAGACAGGGCGGTTTTTTTTGCCTGAAAAAACGGGGGAAGACAAACCGGGAGGTTGCCACGCCATGCGTAAAACCGTTCTTTTCTCCACCGCCGTTTTCATCGTTTTCTTTCGCTCATTAAGCGCTGAAGACCCAAAAAAACAAACGGGCCCGCCGCCCCTTCAGCACGAGGTCGTGGTCACCGCCACGCGGATCGAGACGCCGGCCAGGGAGATCGCAAGCTCGGTGACCGTGATCACCGGGAGGGACCTGGAAAAGACGAAAAAGCCGATGGTTCTTGAGGCGCTCCAGGGCGTCATGGGGCTTGCCGTCATCCAGAACGGAGGGTTGGGGTCGGCCTCTTCGGTTTTTCTCCGGGGCGCCAATTCCGAACACATCCTGATCCTGCTCGACGGTGTCGAGGTCAACGACCCGATGAATCCCTCGCGGTCCTACGATCTCGCCCATCTGTCCGTGGACAACGTGGAGCAGATCGAAATCTTGCGCGGCCCCCAGAGTACGCTTTACGGATCGGACGCCCTCGGCGGCGTAATCAACATCCTGACGAAGAAAGGCCAAGGAAAACCGCGCCTGACGTTATCAACGCAGGGAGGAGCCTATAAAACGCTCTCCAGCGCCCTGGAATTCGGCGGCTCGAGCGGCACGCTCAATTATTCCCTCGGCCTGTCGCAGCTTTCGACCGAAGGGATCTCAGCGGCAGGCGCGGCCTACGCTGGAAATAAGGAAAAGGACGGCTATAAGAACCTCAGCCTCTCCGGAAGGATCGGGCTCAATCTCAAAAAAAATATCGAGGCCGATTTCATCATCCGTTCCGTCGCGGCCAGGTCCGAGATCGACAACTTCGGCGGACCCTGGGGCGACGACCCCAACAGCACTCAGGATTACAGTTCCTTTCTCCTCCGCGGCCAGGTGCGCGGGCTTTTTGTCCAAAACCGCTGGGAACAAAAGCTCGGGATCTCTTACGTCCGCTCCAGCCGGGAGCATGATAATCCCGTGGACGAATTTCATCCCTACGACGCGGAAAAGGGAATGTTTAAAAGCGATCTCACGAAGCTCGACTGGCAGAACAACATCTTCATCCGCGAGGATAACACGCTCACGTTCGGCGCGGACATCTCGCGCGAGGAGGGTGAATCCGAATATACATCCTTCAGCATTTTGGGCCCCTATGAAAGCCCTTTTCCCTCGAAGAAAGCCGATAAAGAGGGGATTTATATTCAAGACCAGATCAGGGTCGCCGGCCGGTTCTTCGCCACGCTCGGCGCGCGCCTGGACCATCACAGCCGGGCCGGCACGGCCCTCACCTACCGCCTGGCGCCGGCCTATTTCCTCGAAAGAACGCAGACGAAGTTCAAAGCCACGATCGGCACGGGCTTCAAAGCGCCTTCGCTCTACCAGCTTTACGCGCCCGGGACATTCTGGGGTCCGATCGGGAACGTCGAGCTCAAGCCCGAAGAGAGCCGCGGCTGGGACATCGGCGTCGAGCAATATTTTCTCAAGGGCACGGTCCTTGCGGGGATTACCTATTTCAGGGATGATTTCCGGAACCTCGTCGATTTCGATTTCAGCCGAGGCTACATCAATGTCGGACGCGCCAGGACGCGCGGCGTCGAGCTATCCGCCGAGGCCAGAGTTGGGGACAACCTGCAATGCCGCGCCTCTTACACGAGCCTCGAAGCCAAGGACCTCGACGACGGCACCGATCTTTTGCGGAGGCCGCGGGATAAATTCACGGCCCGGATCGACGGCGTGTTCCTTAAAAAATGGGCCGCCTCCTTGTCCGCGGCTTATACGGGACAGAGGGCCGACAAGGATTTTTCGGCCTGGATCTCCCGCGACGTCACGCTGCCAAGTTATTGGCTCCTCGATGCTTCTCTCTCCTTCAGCATCAACGCCCGGGCGCAATTTTTCGTCCGTCTCGATAATCTCCTCAACGCGAAATACGAGACTGTATTTGGATACGGTGCGCCGGGATTTGCGGTTTATGGAGGGTTTAAAGTCGGTTTTTTGAATTAGAACGATGAATTGAGGGGAGTAAAGATAAAGCATGAATGAAGACTTTATCTTAGTGATATTAAACCCCCTACCCCCTTACACAATTAAGGGGGATTAAAAGGTCAATGGTCGAGGAGGATCTTGACCGCGATCAAGATTAAAACCGCGCCTCCGGCCATCTCTGCCCACTTCCCGGCGAGCTTCCCGAGCACGGGCCCGACTTTCGTTCCGATCGCCGTGATCGTGAAGCATACGACTCCAATGATCACCGCCGGATAGACGATCGGGACCCGGAGGGCGGCGAAGCTCAACCCGACCGCGAGCGCATCCAGGCTCGTCGCCAGAGACAGCACAAGAAGGGAAAGCCCTTTGGTGACGTCCCTTGTTTTCCGCTCCAGATGCTCTTCCTTATGAAACGACTCGATGATCATTTTGCCGCCGACAAAGACAAGGAGGCCCGCCGCGACCCAGTGGTCATACGATTCGATGAGCCGGATTATGCTCCGGCCGGCGGCCCAGCCGAGGACCGGCATGACGAACTGAAAGAGGCCGAAGTAAAACGACAGCCGGAAGGTCTGGCTGCGGGTCAGGCCGCTGGGCGCCAAGCTGAGCCCGATCGACACGGCGAAGGCGTCCATGGACAGGGCGAGGGCGACACCCAGGACGAAGAAGAAATTCACTTCAGATACTCCAGGGCCAGAGCCGTCATCAGGAACGCGGCCGGCGGGAGGGCCTTTTCGTCGATATCGAAAGCCGGATGATGGTGGGGATACTTTGTCCCGTCGCCCGCGCCAAGGAAGAAGAACGCGCCGGGGACTTCCTGGAGGTAATAAGCGAAGTCTTCGCCGCCCATGACGGGATCGACGGCGATGATATTCTCTTCGCCCAGCGCCTTCTTCACAACCCCGAGGACAAAATCAACCGAAGCCGGGTCATTGACGAGCGGCGGGTAGCCTTCCTCATATTCAAAATCAGCCGTGGCTTCGAACGCGGCGCATGTTCCTTCGACGATTTCGCGAAGGCGCTTTTTCATCAGGGTCTGGATCTTCGGGTCGAACATCCGCACCGTGCCGCTGAGCTTCACCTCATTCGGGATGATGTTATAAACCGTGCCGCCGTGGATTGTCCCGAAGGAGAGCACCGCGGGCTTCAAGGGATCCACGCTCCGGCTGACGATGCTTTGGAGGTTTACGACGAGCTCGGCCGCCGTGAGGATGGGGTCCACGGTCGCCTGAGGCATCGAGCCGTGGCCGCCTCTGCCTTTGACCGTGATCCGGAAATTGTCGGACTGGGCCATCATCGGACCCTTCACCATTCCGACGGTGCCGGTCGGCAGTCCCTGCCAGAGATGAAACCCGAATATCGCGCCTGCACCCTCGAGCGCGCCGGCCTTAATCATCAGCTGCGCACCGCCGGGAGGCAGCTCTTCGGCGGGCTGACAGATAAAAACGACATTGCCTTTGAATCGCTCTTTTCTTTTGGCCAGGAGTTCTGCCGCGGCCATGAGAACGGCCATGTGCCCGTCGTGGCCGCAGGCATGCGCCGCGCCCGGGTTGAGGGAACGATATTTTTTATCGCCTTCTTCCTGGAGGGGAAGTGCGTCCATATCGGTCCGGAGAGCGACCGTTTTGCCGCCAGGCCGGCCTTTGAGGACCGCGCGAAGCCCTGTCCCTGCCAGCGATTTTGCCGGAAGCCCTAATTTTTTAAAATGAGCGCGCACATAGGCTGATGTCCACTCTTCCTTGTGCGCGATCTCGGGATGCCGGTGCAATTCCCGCCGCCAGGCCACGAGCCGGCCGCTCAAGGCTTCGACATCTTTTTTTAGATTCTCCCACATGGGCATCCTCCGTTACTCATGATTTCGGCATAAGGCTCACGCCGACGGTTATCACGGCATTCGCGGCGAGGGCCACAAATCCCGCGTTCAATCCCAGGAACGGGTCGTGCCCGCCAAAGACAAGGAAAATAACCAACGCGATCCCGGCAACCAGACCGCATACGACGCCCGCCCGGCTTACCCTTTTCCAGAAAAGGCCGAGAACGACGCCGGGAAAAAACTGGGATACGCCGTCATAGCCGATAAGCAGAAGATTGACTAACGCATTTGGAAAAAATAGAGCAAGGGCGAGGGCGGCCGTCATAACGACCAAAACCATGGCCCGGGAAAGCCGCATGATCCTGTCCTCTCCCGCCTCGGGATTGAAACCGGTTTGATAAACATTCTTGGCCAGGAGGGCAGCGGCAAAAAGGACGAGGATCGAGGCGGGAACCATGGCCGTCACGGCTCCGGCCGCGCCAACAAACCCCAAAAACCAGGATGGATACGTCTTCTGGACGAGGGCTAGAAATGCCGTGTCGCCGTTCTTCAAGCCGGGCAGGACGAGAAACGCCGTGAACCCGACCATGAAGACAAGCAGGATGGGGATCTGGTAGAACGGCATGATGATCGCGTTGCGCTTGATGACCTTTTCGCTCTTGGCCGAAAAGGCCGAGCCGAAGACATGGGGCCACATGTAAAATCCCAGGCCGGTGAGCAAGACCGTGGACATGATCCAGAGGACATCCATGGACGGAGCGGCGCCGGGAAAAACCAAATGCTCCGGCTTCTGGGCGATGATCGCCTTAAACATTTTCCCGATGCCGCCGAAATAGATCCGCGGCACGCCGAGGCCGACGATGGCGACGGCCGCGATCATCATGATGTCTTTGATCACCGACACCCAGGCGCTTCCGCGGATACCGCTTGTATACACGAAGGCGCAAGTTAAAATAAATGAAATGCCGATCGCAAGCTTCGAGCCGACAGCGCCGTTACTCGCCACTTCGACGATGAACCCCAGGCCGGCGAGCTGAAGCTGGAGATATGGGAGAATGGAGACGATCCCGATGACCGCCACGAGGACGCCGAGGGCGCGGCTTCGGTAAATCTTGATGAAAAAATCAGGCTGGGTATGAAGGCCGTGGCGCTTGCCGAGCTTCCACAGTTCGGGAAGAATAAAGAACGACAGGGTGTAGGCCAGCGTCCCGTAGATGAGGATATAGTACGTCGGCGCTCCCTTAGAATAGGCCCAACCGCTCGCGCCCAGAAAGGTGAATGTTGTGTAAATTTCCCCGGCCATCAAGAGCCAGATGAGGACAACACCGAACTGGCGGCCGCCGACCGTCCAGTTTTCAAGGTTCATCTTCACCCGGCGCCCGGCATAGACGCCGACGAGGGTCGAAACGAGGATCGTGCCGGAAATAATCAGGAGCGCCGCGTTCATCGCTTTTCCTCGTCGTCAGGCGGGTTGAATTTCTTTTCAATCTTATAGGCGAGGAAGAGGACGAGGGGCGTCAGCGCCACCCAGAGTAAAATCCAGAACAGGACAAAAGGAAATCCGAGGATGACGGGCTCGGCGCGGTTGACAAATGGGAGGGCGAAAACCAGCATAAGAAACGGCACCGCGCCGAGAAGGAGGGCGAATCTTGTCCCTTTCCGCATTTGACCTCCTTGGGTGCGCCCATTATAACAAAAAGAAAAACGGGGATGCATTACTTTTTTCCTACAAGAAACGTATCGACGTGACGGCCGGTTTTCAAAATAAGTGATGGATCGCCCGTTTTTTTGAATTCGTTTTTTGGTATAATAGATTGTTTATTGGAACGATTTATTGACAATCATGGACGACGAGATCATCCTCCGCGGCGTCAGGGTCCACAACCTTAAAAATATCGACCTCAACATCCCTTTGCACCGGTTCATCGTCGTCACCGGCGTCAGCGGCTCGGGAAAATCGTCGCTCGCGTTCGACACACTCTACGCCGAGGGCCAGCGGCGCTACATCGAATCGCTCTCGGCCTACGCCCGTCAGTTCCTGGAGCGGATGGACAAGCCCGATGCCGACCTCATCGAAGGCATCACGCCGGCCATCGCCATCCAGCAGAAGGCCGCGACCAAGAATCCGCGTTCCACGGTCGCCACGGTCACGGAGACCTATGACTACCTGCGCGTTCTTTTCGCCCGGATCGGCGTTGTCCACTGCCTTCAATGCGGAAAGCCGCTCGCCCGGGACACGGTCGACTCCATCGTCGAGACGCTCTACAAGCTTCCGCCGGCGACGAAGGTCCTGATCTCGTTCGCCTGGCCGGCGGACAAGGGTTTGGCCCCGCTCAAGAAGCTCGGATTTTTCAGAGTCATCCGCGGCGGAGAGGTCTGTGAATCGAACGGCGTCAAGTTCAAAAAGAACGAGGCCCTGGATATCTTCGTCGACCGCCTCGCGCTCGATCCGGACGACCGCGAACGGCTCGTCGATTCCCTGGAATCGGGCCTCAAGCACGGCGAAGGCCGGGTCAAAGTCCGGATCGAAGACGGCCGCGAATTTGTCTTCTCTGACAAGCTCGAATGCAAGACCTGCCGGATTTCTTATGACGACCCGTTTCCCAATCTCTTCTCGTTCAACAGTCCGCAGGGGGCCTGCCCCAACTGCCATGGGTTCGGCGACCTAGCCGTGCTCGACGAGGACAAAATTGTCCCCGACAAGTCCAGATCACTTGAAGACGGAGCCATAGAGCCCTGGACCAAGCCCGTCTCCCGAGGCATGATGCGCGAGATGCTGCGCGAAGCCCGGAAACGCCGCATCCCGACGGACATTCCGTTCAAGAACCTCAAAAAGGAATGGCAGAGGTTCATCCTCGACGGCGGAGACGGCTGGCTCGGCGTCAAGGGCTTCTTCGATTGGCTCCAGACGAAAAAATACAAAGTCCAGGTCCGGGTCTTTCTCAGCCGCTACCGGAAATTTACGACCTGTCCGGCCTGCGGCCAAATGCGCCTTAACCCCCAGGCTTTGAGCGTGAGGGTGGACGGGCTGTCCATCGGAGAAGTGGTCCGCCTGACGGTCAAAGACGCTTATGAATTCTTCCGAAGGCTTGAGCTCCCTTCTTTTCAAAGGCATGTCGCCGAAAAGCTCATCGCCGAGATCCAGAACCGTTTGAAATTCCTGCTCGAAGTCGGGCTCGACTATATCTCGCTCGCCCGGATGACCTTCACCTTGAGCGGCGGCGAGGCGCAGAGGATCAATCTCGCGGCCGCGCTGAGCTCCTCGCTCGTCGGAACGCTCTTCGTCCTCGACGAGCCGTCGATCGGCCTCCATCCCCGCGACAACCGCCGGCTCATCCAGATCCTCAAGTCCCTGAAAGAGATCGGTAACACGGTCATGGTCGTCGAGCACGACCCGGAGATCATCCGATCCTCCGAATATCTCATTGATTTGGGCCCGCGCGCGGGCGAGCACGGCGGAGAGGTGATGTTCGCCGGACCGCTGGATGCATTCTTCAAAAGCCAGACATCCCTGACGGCGCGCTATCTTCGCGGCGAAAAAGAGATCGCCCTGCCGAAAAAGAGGAGAGAGGCGAAAAGCTACCTTCTGATCAAGGACGCCCACAAGCACAACCTCCGGCACCTCGACGTGAGGCTGCCGCTGGGGGTTTTCACCTGCATTACGGGCGTTTCCGGGTCAGGCAAGAGCACGCTCGTCCACGACGTCTTGTACCAGGGCTGGGCGGGAGAAACGAGCGAAGGCTTTGGGGACATCCGTGGGCTGGATTTCATCGACAAGATCATCATGGTCGACCAGTCGCCGATCAGCGCCTCACCGCGCTCCATTCCCGCGACTTACACGAAAGCCATGGACGGCATTCGCGTCCTCTTCAGCCAGACCCGAGAGGCGAAGGCCATGGGGTACAAACCCGGCTACTTCTCGTTCAACACGACCGGCGGCCGATGCGAAGACTGCCAGGGCGCTGGCCAGCAAATCGTGGAGATGCAGTTCCTGTCCGATGTGACGCTCACCTGCGAGGCCTGCAAGGGGAAGCGGTTCAAGAGCGAGATCCTCGAGATCAGATATATAGGGAAAAATATCGACGATGTCTTGCACATGACCATCGACAACGCGCTGGAGTTTTTTGCCGACCGCCCGGATATCGTCAAGAAGATCCAGCCACTCCTGGACGTCGGGCTGGGGTATGTCCGGCTGGGGCAGCCGACGACGACGCTTTCGGGCGGTGAGCTGCAGCGCATCAAGCTCGCCTATCATCTGGTCAACGAGCGGGACAAGCACATCCTTTATTTGTTTGATGAGCCAACGATCGGGCTCCACATGGACGACGTCTCGACTCTTCTGCGTTGTTTCCAGCGGCTGGTGGACGCCGGGCACTCCGTCATCGTCATCGAGCACAACCTGGACGTCATCAAGTGCGCGGATTATATTATCGACCTGGGGCCGGAGGGAGGCGAGAGGGGCGGCGACATCGTCGCCCAGGGCAAGCCGGAAGAGGTCGCCAAGTCACGGGCCTCGATCACGGCGAAATTTCTGAGAAAGATTCTTTAGTTTTTCTTAGGCCTAAAATCAAATTCTCTTTGGGCATTCTTCCGTCTGATGATCTTATGGATCACCTCAACAAACTCTTGAGCGGTTTTTATGGCGCTCGCCGCTTCTTTTCTCGAGCAAGGAAGATCGGGTTCATAATTAAGCTGATTTCTTTTTCTTCGCATGAAATCATAATCATTAAGAAGTCTTCGATATTCGTCCCCCAAAAAAGAAGCGGTGAATTTGATAACGATTTCGTGTTTATTCGGGGCATCAGGCCTAAATCCCATCGCCGACATGAAGGCTAATCCGGACCTAAGCATGGCGTTATCCGCATAAGTATAAGCACAATCTTCATCCACAGCTAAATTCGTCTTGGCCGTTGTTAAGTCTTTGTAAGCTCTCTTCATCAAATTGGATATCGTTTTTTCGTCGGCAGGACACTTTTTAATAGCGCCCTTCTCGAACAGGGCTTCGATGGATTCCTTATAAATCATTCTCGCTGCCGATCAACATCATTTTGGGGCTTTTCAGAAGCTCAATAATAAAGCCCCGCTTTTCCTTTTTCTTTGCCCGGTATTCCCTAAGAGAATAAATTGTCGGATTGATCTCCCGCTTCAGTTTTTTCTCCAATTCTCTGATTTTTCCATTCAATTCAGAGATTTCAGGATCTCCAATAATCATGACGTCGATATCACTGTCTTTTTTCTCATTCCTGGATGCGAAAGAACCACAAATAAATGCTGTTTTAATGTTCTTCATGGTCGAGAGAGCGTTTCTCAAGCTTCCCTCTACGCCTATTGTTTTAGAAATGATGCTTTTCAGCTCTTCATAAAGAGGGTGGTCGGTATTTAATGAATAAAAGAGTAGATTGCCCACTTTTTCTGTTTTGAACAGACGATCTCCCAGTAATTTTAACAATTCTCGCCTGATATTCCCGGCCGAATATCCCAGGAGACGCTCCAGTTGTCGAAGATAGTATTTTTGCTCAGGATTAGTGAAGAAAAGAGAAAGCAAATCTCGCCGGACCCCCGATTTTGCAATATTTAGGGAATCAAACATATCGCACTCCATCATGAGTACAATTGTACTCAATTAGGAGTACATTGGCAAATATAATGGTCCATATCTTCGTTGAAGTAAATCAATCCTCCAACGTTTCTTTAAGGCGGGATCTTGGGTTTTCGAACTTGACGAGCTTTGGGTTGAAATTGTAGGGCTTCCAGCGGCCCAACCACGTAAGCAGCCCTTCCGAGTTGTCGCGCTTCTTAACGGCTTCGACACACTCGTAATATCCGGGAATGCTTCCGCAATCTTCGGGGGGGCAAGCTAATTTCCCATCTAAACACCGCGGATATTTAATATTCGGCTCCCTCTTGAAGATTCCTTCAATAAGCACGTCGTGTTCCCAGCTATCGCCGAAATCATATCTATAAAGGACGCTATTGCCGACTTTGTTCAGATAATTTTTTATGGGGACTTCGGTCGTCAGAAGAAAGTCGTCTTCTTCAATATCCTCAATACAATAGGGACATTCGATGTGTCGAATCCCTCGCTTCCTCGTCTCATCGGCGATTTCAAATTGGTGCAAATGAGAATCCGTCCAGCCCATGGCGTTTTGGATGGCAACGTGTAAATCGTAGAACGCATAGCTGTCGGGGACTTGAATCCTGCGCCAAATCGGAGGATCCGTTTCAAGAAGAGTAATTTTGAATTGATAGATGCTTTTAAAAGGTTTTTTACTCGGAAGCGTAATCACGATTTCTTTTCGATTCATGGGTACATCCCTTAAACGCGAGTCTTTCAATGCATATTATCATATAGGACAGATCGTAGATAGCCATGGCTCGATTTACGCGCTACTTCAATTCTAATCCCTCTTTAATCCGCTTGAGCAAATTATTCGCATCTTTCATAAACTTAGCCGTTGGTGCGAATTTTCCATCTCCCATCTCCACTCTGACACTAAATCTAAAAGGAACTTTGTGCTTAGCTTTAACTTCTAGCAATTTGGGAATGATCTCGGCGAGGTCTTGAATTTGTGAAGACTCTAGCTCGCTATCAGCAACAAGAATTTTGCCGCCTCTTTCTTTCACTTCGCTTCTCCCCCCGGGAAAACCAGATCCAAGAGGGACTTTGTCGGGCATTTTGCGCGGGCCTTGAATTGTCTAGACGGTGTCTGGACAATCTCCCAGGCCTGATAGTCCACGCGATAATATCTATCATCTTTTATTTGAATAACTTAAGATAATATTAAGAACAGAGTATTGCTTCCAGAAAATGGATTGCGTCATAAATACTCGACCTCTTTGAGGTTTTATCGAACACTCATCGTTGACCGTAATCATGCAGTATGAAAAGCCGGCAGTAGAAATTCCAATAATTACGATTCCCCGGAAATTCGATCTTTTACACCGATCGGTGTAAAAAAATGCACCGCTCGCCTTTATTTAAATTTGAATAAACCATCGGATATTCCATCCCCTTGCGGTTTGACTTCGTGCTTTTTCCTGGTATAAGCTACCGGACACGCGGACATGGCGGCCACCATCGATAAAAGGACGGGCATCCCGCATGAAGATCGCCAAGCCTATTCAGTTTGACCTCGGGGTCGGGAGCGAACGTCTCCTCGGGAGGAAATCATGAAGCGGCCTTATAGAGCGTGGCGATTCTTTCTCAGTCTCGCCGCATTCATAATTCTCCTGGCCCCGGCCTTCCGCACCTTCGGGCAAGACTCGTCTCCCTATTCCGGCGCCCTTCAACTATTCGAGAACTTCGTCCGCCACCAGATGGACCTGGAGCGAACGCCCGGCCTGTCCATCGCCTTCATGAAGGATGATTTCGTTTGGGCCCAAGGGTACGGCTTCGCCGACCTCGAAAACGCGGTCCCGGCCAAGCCCGAAAGCTCCTACCGCCTTGCCTCTGTGACTAAAACCATCTCGGCCTTCGCCGTCCTCCAGCTCGTCGAGGCGGGCAAAATCAACCTGGATGCCGAAGTTCAGACCTATGTCCCTTATTTCCCGAAAAAGAAATGGCCCGTTACCATCCGCCAGCTTCTCGGCCACTTAGGCGGGATCAGCCATTACCGGAACGAGGCCGCCGAGAGCCACATCAAAGAGCCCAAGAACACGCGCCAGGCCATCGCCGTTTTTCAGGATTTCGACCTTGTCGCCGAGCCGGGCACGCGTTACAACTACTCGACCTACGGATATAACCTTTTAGGCGCCGTGATCGAAGCCGCCTCTGGAGAATCCTACGGCGAATACATCCAAAAACACATCTTCGCGCCGCTCGGCATGGAAAATTCCCGGATGGACAACCCGCTGGACATCATCCCGAACCGGGTCCGCGGCTATCAGATCATTGGCGGTCTCCTCAAGAATTCCGAGTACGTCGATGTCTCAAGCCGGTTCGCCGGAGGCGGGACGCGCTCGACGGTCATAGACCTGATCAAATACGCCCAGGGCATCATCACCGGGAAAATCGTCAAGGCCGAAACGCTGCGGGAAATGTTCATCTCCATGGCCCAGCGCAATGGACAACTCACCGGATACGGCATGGGTTGGGGCCTGCGGCCCTTGAAAGGACATTTCCAGGCGAGTCATAGCGGATCTCAGCCTGAGACGCAAACATATCTTCTGCTCTTTCCAGCGGATCATTTTGCCGTCGCCGCCGCTGTAAACTTCGAGGAAGCCGCCCTCATGCCCTATGTCAAAAGGCTGGCCGAGCTCGTCCTCGATGAGGACCTGGACAGTGCGTCCTATGCGCCGGACCGGGGAAAGCAATTAATCTACAACGCCTGCGACTGGACGTTTTCAAACGGTTTGAGCCAGTTCGTGTGGAACGGGAAAGGTTCGGCCAAAGATAACAAGGACCTCGCGGAGGCATTCGCGTATTTCAACGCCAACGTGAATGAACAAGCCCTGCGGAAGGATTTTGGCGAAACCAAGAAAAAAATACTGGCGGGCATCCACTTGACCTCAAATCAAGCCTTCACCAACGTCGGATTTTATATAGCTTCTGTGTTGAAAGAGGCTTTTGGTGAGGGCAAACTTCAGGCTTACACCAAAAGCGGCCCCGTTGCGTTCTTTAACGATTACATCAGGCTGAGCAGAACACGCTCAGGACATAATAAGGCCTTTACCTTCAAATCCGACTTCATCAAATTGCTGGCCGGCTGGGAAAAAGACTGGCAAAAGACATACGCGGATTCTGTCCGCCGATTGAACATCACCCCAGGAACCGACTTCGACGAACTCGCTTATATGCTCAAAAACACGTATTCCGGCGCTTCTTTTTATCCCGACTTCAGCGAAGATTTCGCTTCTGCGGCGCAATTCTTTCTCGACAAAAATAGCCCCGACGAAGCTTTCCGCATCCTCCGCCACAGCCGGGATCTTTATCCCAATTCCCCCGCTCCCTACATCTCACTTGCAGCGGCCTCCATCTGGACTGGAAAATCTGAGGAAGCCCGAGCCCAGTATATGAAGGCCATTTCTCTGGATTCGACATCCTCGGCGCTAAGCTCGGACCAGTTCGCGGCCTCCCTGGGACAGTTGAGAAGGGCGAATAAATTAAGAGAAGCTCTGGAGCTTGGCCTCATCGCCCTGGAATTCCATCCGAAGAGCGCAAGGCTGCATTTGGAGACAGGAAACATGTTCGCCCTGACAGGGCAACGGGAAAAAGCGATTGAATATTATAAAAAGGCCCTGGCGATCGACCCAAACTTGGAAGCGGCGAAGATCAATCTGGAGAAGCTCGAGAAGATAAAAAGTTAGGAGGAGGCTCAATAAATAGAAGACGTTCCCCGGTTTGGGTGTTCGTTCAGGGGGATGAAAATCTTTTTTGCAACGCCGAGGACTGTATGGACGGACTTGCTCTCCGGATTTAAGACTTCGAAAATGCTGAAGAGAAGATAGTCCCTCCGCCTTACTCCCTGCTCCATGACCGTTGTCTTAGCCTCATCCGAGAGCCCGACGAAAAGTTCATAGAATGAATCGTTCCTCGTATTCTTGGCTCTCTCGATTTGTCTCTCGACGTAGCTTATAAAATCCTCGGAACGGGGGTTGGACATGTCCAGAGACACGAGTCCCACCGTGATGATCACTATGACAAAAAGTTTTTTCATCCTCATTTCACTTCCGGCGACTCTTGTGAGGCCCGCGGAGGCCTGCGGCGTTAGTCGAAAAGATATTCCGGCATCTCATCTCAAAGAGTGGCCGTATCTTTGCCCGAGGGGTGCCCTGCTTCCATTTGTTTAGTCGCCGAATAGGGCGAAAAATTGAGTTCTTGGAGGTTTGCCTATAACCGGGAGGAGTATGTAAGAAATTCTTTTTCCGGTGTCAGGCCAGTTTGGGGCAGGGTCCTGTCGCGGCTCTTCCCCGGCCTTGCTCGCGGCCAGGCCGCTCGGCGCGGGCGGGGAGCCCCTTCGCCGCGCCACCCAGGTTCGACTCTCCGGCGCCCCGGAAAAAGAATTTCTTGCGAGAGGTACTTCCGTTCCTGTTTCTGGCGGAGGAGAATCCGCGTCCCGAAGAAAAACGTCCGCCGTCCCGCGGCCTCTCTCAAAAGGCCCTCCGGGCCTACGGTTCGCATCAATCCCATCCTCCCCCGTCGTGGTGCAGGACGCCCAAATCTCCGAACCGCGGATTGACGACATTGCTGAAGATCGAGCCGAAGGTATAGCTCAGGCTGACTTGGAGAAACAAGTTATAGTCCGTGCGCAGCTCCTTCCGGCGCAAAAGGATTTCTTCGCGGCTGGCTCCGCGGGCCGGCAGGGACAATTGATCCCGGATGCGCTCATACATCCCGTCGATATTGAAATCGAGGCCCTTGAAGATCCGGAAGGAGAGCTCGGTGAAAAACGCCAGCCTGTTAAAATTGAAATCGTGAAAATAATGGGACCCCTCGAGGCTCGAAGACAAAGTCCCCCAAGGCTCCTTGATCTCCAGGGTAGCCGACAGGGATTGGCCGAGGAGACTTTCTTTGTTTTTGTCATAAATCGTCACTTCCCTGTACTTGACGAATTCATACCCGACTTTATAAAGGAACCGCAGCTGCCGCCGGGTCGACTCCGAATACGGGAAAAGGTCGTATTCAACGGCCGGGGCCGGCGTGATCTTGAAACGAAGGTTGCTGTAGGCGGAAGAACTCATGGTCAGGGCAATACCCACCGACCAGTGCTCGCCGAGGCTTTTGACGAACACCCCGCTGAAGTTCACGCTGTCCGAGTCGCTGGTGATCGTTTCGTCTTCGTAATTGAACTCATCTTTTTGGTAACCCGTTGAAAACCCCGCCCGGAGTTTGATGTCGGGCGTCACTTTGTTGGCCGAAAAACTGAAGTTGATCGAGTCGGATTTTGTCTGGGATTCCCTATCGAACTCGCCGCCGACGCTCAGGCTGAAGACCCAGAACTTCCATCGGTCCACGACGTCGGTCGGCTTGACCTTTTCTTTGAAGGAGACGGTGATGAGGTCGCGGATGGGCGTCTTCGCCGTATAGGGAACGAGTCCCATCTTCAGAACCGAGACATATCCCCGCCGGATCTCTTCCTCCGTATCGGTCTTGCTGGAGGCATAAACTAAGGTGCTGTTGATGTTCGCATAGCTTCCCTGTCCGATGAAAGCGATCGTGTATTCCGTGCCGCCGCTGCCCGTGTCCTGGGTCGTGATCAAGACATGGACATCCGCCTCTTTCCTGTCCCGGACATAATTGACAAAGAGGATCTCGGTCCGGATGTAATCCTGATCGCAATGTTCGCAGTCGATATAAACCTTGGGCGCCAATTTTTTCATTTCGGCGAGGTTGGATGGTTGTTCCTGAGCATAAGCATCGACCAGGCCCAAAGAACCGGTCAGAATCAGGGCCAGGGCCAAAACTAGAGCGGATCTCTTCATATCATTCCTCCTTGGGGCAAGTTCATGAGTCTTTAGGATGATAACACCCGGCTGGTTTCTTCGGATCGACAGCCCTTGTCAGACAAAACCATGGGCAAAGCCATGATCGCCGCTGTCCCCTTATTTCTTCTTTTTCGGCTGGAATTCGACCCAGTTCTCCAGGAACCGCCTGTCGCCGGTCTTCGCCCCCTCGGCAACGAGAGATTCGAAGATGGCCCTGAGCTGGCCGTATGGCAGCGTGCCGATGATCATCCTGTTGTTGACGATGAGGGTCGGCGTGGAGCGGATGCCGTGGGCGAATTTGTCCGAGGTTTTTTCATACTCGGCCCCGGTATTAATAATCCTCTGGACCAGGTCGATCGTGTTCTTGTCGCTAAGCGCGGCCTCCAGGCCGTGCTTTTTCGCGAGGTCGGCCCGCCATTGGGGATCCCGGGCTTCCTGGAAATGAGCAAAGATCTCGTCGTGGATAGCGGCGAACTTCGCCGGGTCGTAGGCCGCGATATACGAGAGATCGCAGCCGCCCGGATGCTTGCCTCCCTTTTCGACGACGACCGTGTTGCATTTGTCGAGGGGAAAGAACTGGAA
>Ga0209182_10000171_pt1 | contig 16431 bp, 16 predicted proteins | sample LakBais05cmmetaG_FD_185474 | JGI IMG/M metagenome (GOLD analysis project Ga0209182, IMG submission 185474) | Lake sediment microbial communities from Lake Baikal, Russia to study Microbial Dark Matter (Phase II) - Lake Baikal sediment 0-5 cm... | ecosystem: Environmental > Aquatic > Freshwater...
CAGTCTAAATGCCTTTCTTAGATTGTCTTTCGTCCTTTATATGCTTATTTCAACACCCTCAATACTTATGCGTGGTAAACCTGTTCAACTGACAGGTGATCGAACGCGAAGATGATTGGTTTGTTGCCACCTGCCCCGAACTGGACATAGTCAGCCAGGGCGAGACGGTGGAAGGGGCGCGCTTTAATCTGCTGGAGGCAGTGGAAGGATTCTTTGAAGTTGCTTCGCCTTCAGAAATTAAACGGCGTTTGAAAAAAGAAACCTATATCATGCCGCTCATGCCTGTTATTCCAACCAAACCAACTATAAGAGCGTAATATGTCCAGGATGTGCGTTCTCTGGCATAGATACTGCGAAGGAGATTGTAATGAACACCGTTAGCGTGGATTTGCCGTTCGACCAAATCAAAAAGGCACTGCACCAACTTCCCGCGCAAGAGAAAATTGCGCTCTGGCGTCTCTTGGATGAAGACCTTGACCGTCCTGCGATGACGCGGCGATTTGCATCTTCTGTCAATTCCATTCGCAAAGCCTATGCTAATATCAATGAACAGGAAGTAATGGCAGATGCAGTCAAAGCTACACGACAGGTACGTAAAGCGCACAATGCGAAAAATCGTTCTTGATACGAACGTGCTGATCAGCGGCGTGATTGCGTCGGGATATTCCGCGTCCATTTTGGATGCGGCCCGCCGCGAAGAGATCAAGCTGGTTACATCTTCCCATCTACTTGAAGAATTCAGTGAGGTGATTTCACGCCGTCATATTACTCGCAAATATCCCAAGGCCACTGAAGAAGCCGAAACTTTGCTAGACTTTCTGCGTGCGTTTGCCATTCTTACGGCAGGCATCCCGGAAACAAACGCCATCAGTCCCGACCGCGACGATGATTTCGTTTTGGCTTGCGCGTTGGATGAATCTGTAGATTGTATCGTTTCGGGCGATCCCCATCTCTTGGATTTGAAATCTTACGAAGGAATCCCTATTTTGACTCCTAAAGAGTTTGTGGAGAGATACTCGATTCCGCATAAGTAAGGAAGAGAGCAGTATCCCATTTACGGGACTTGGCTGAACGAAGGCTCCAGATTTCAATTCCCAACCGACTAGACGGAGGGTAGCATGGGGGAGATGATGGCAGTCCTTTGTTTTTAGTTCTCAATGGAGGAAAAGTGAAAAAGAACCTGCTGATGATGGTCCTGTTCGTTTGTCTGGCGGCCTGTTCGGAGAATGCGCCTGCTGCAACACTGACACCAACCGTAACGCCCCAGATAACAGCCACCCTGCCTGCGACGATTACCGTCCCACAGACACACTTACTCCCACAGAAGCAATTCCTAATTTTTACCACGGCCTTGCGCCGACACTAGATGAGTTTAGTCCGGTGAATAAGGCAGATATTTCCGCAATTGTTGCCGCCCTTCGTACCGGGCCGACCCTTCTGGATGCAAAGGCCGAACCGATATTGGTAGGTGAAATAATGAGCAGGTCCGACGGATATAAATACATAACCATGTGGTGTAATCAGGACGGTGTTGTTAATTGTGTGCCGGCGGCCTCCATCCAGTTTACAGATTCCATAAACGGCCAGGTGCGGAATCCCCATGTGATCATTTGGGAAGTAATGACGCCGAACGGGCGTGGGTATATCGTGGGGTATGCCTACGACCCTGTCGAGATGTACTTTCAAAATCAGTACAATACCTTGCGTAAAAACCCGCGTGGACCTCAAACGTTTAATTTCATTGTCGCCGTTTCAAGCGAAGGGCAAGGCCAACTCCCGTATTTGTATTCCTTGACTCAACAACCCGGCTTTCTGGATGCCATGACGACCTTTAGCGAAAAGGATATCATTACGCCGGAATTTGAAGAACTGATTATGCTGACCACGGGTCTTTAAACACACGCATCTCTCTCCTTTAATAATCGTCTAGTTACGTCCAACAAACAGCAGGACATAAAGTTGATCAAACCGGATGTTGCCCCCAGACACCGATGGTATATACTGATACATGTGAAGACGTGGCGGAAATATTGTGCGGCAATCCTGCTGGTTAGCATAGCATTTCTTTTTGCCCTCCCCCGCACACGCATTAGTGCACAATATCCTTCTCCCACTACCACCCCCATGCCGTATATGGGTTACTGCACGCAAAATCTTGGTTGTGGTGATCCGCCGTGCCCAGCCGGTGAAGAACATATAAGGTTTTGACAGGGGTGTACTCAACCATGTTATCTCTCTGACCCGTCGTGTGCCGCGTGGGTCGACTACGGTACGTGTTGGGTTGTACCTGGCTGCCCCATCGGCTGCCACCCGACGTATTGTTTTAACGACATCAATATTCCCGGTTGCTTCGGTGGCATTGCTAATCATGATGACTGTATGCTTCCGAACCATTATGTACACGGCGGGTGCAGGACAATCATTCGTGTTTACCGGCAGTGTTACTGCTTCTTGCATAAATTGACGAACTTTCCTGCATTGACACAGGCTCGGAAATAACGGAATTTAGTTCAGTTATTTACGCAGTACCCTGTAGTGGTGGGCGATATTTTCTATTTACCATTGTCTATCCTCCAGTACTCTCCCCCTCCCCCCTCGCGTTCCATCAACTTTGCTCCCACCAATTCTCGCCGCAGGTTTCGGGTCCAGAAAGAGGCGTATAATAGTCCGCACCCATTTCATATCAAGGAGGATTGTCTGTGGATCTACCCAAGAATGCGTATTTCCAGGGCAAGATTGTCCCCTACTCCGAAGCAAAAGTCGGAGTTGCCACCCACGCGCTCAATTACGGCACCGCGGTCTTCGGCGGCATACGCGGCTACTGGAACGAAGAGAAGGAACGCCTCTTCGTTTTTCGCCCCAATGACCACTTCCGCCGCTTCCTGAATTCGTGCCGACTTCTGTGCATGGAATTCGAACACACCCCCGAAAGCCTGACCGGCCTGACCCTCGAACTGCTGCACCGGGATGCCTACCGGCAGGATATATACATCCGGCCGCTGGCTTATAAAGCGGAGGAAGGGATCGGTGTACGCCTGCATGACCTGAAAGAGGATCTAACCATTTTCGCCCTGCCGTTCGGCCAGTACGTCAAGAACGACACAAACGCCCACGTGACAATTTCTTCATGGCGGCGCATTGACGATAACATGATCCCAGCGCGTGGCAAGATCAGCGGCGCATATGCCAGTTCGGCTCTGATCAAGACCGATGCGGTGCGGGCCGGTTTTGACGAGGCGCTGGTGCTGACCCAGGAAGGCCACTTAACCGAGGGCAGTGCCATGAACATCTTTATGGTGCGCGACGGTATCCTGGTCACCCCGCCGGTGACGGACAACATCCTGGAGGGAATCACCCGCCGCTCAGTGATGGAGCTGGCCAGGAACGAACTGGGACTGACAGTGGTCGAACGTCACATTGACCGCACAGAAGTCTACATCTGCGAAGAGTTGTTCCTGACCGGCACTGCCGCGCAGGTAACCGTGGTAACGAGGGTGGATTACCGTCCAATTGGGAAAGGGGTGATGGGACCCATTGCCGGGCAATTGCGCAAGTTATTCCTGGAGGTAGTGCGAGGCAACAATCCCAAGTACGCTCTCTGGAATGTAGCGGTCTAGCTTTCAAAACAGCATCCGAAAATAAAAAGAACGCGGCCAAGATGAGCCGCGTTCTTTTTTTATTTAATCGGTGCCGTTAGCGGGTTTTGGTAAAGACCACCATCACCAGGTTCTGGGTGCATCCGCCGTAAGTGTCAAAATAAATCTTGTTTGTTAAGGGTGTGGCGGTGCTGTTGTCCAACAACTGGATCCAGAGCATCTGGGTGGAGGCAATCGGGTGATCGCTGAGGACAAATTCAAAACCAGACTGGCCGTACGCCAGAGCGGTTCCACTCAAAGCCAAGAGATTGATAGCCTCACCGTCCAATGTGCCGCCCAATTGGATCAAAGTCTTGGATTGAAGCGGTTTGCCGTCAGTTCCCAACACCTTCCCGGCTATGCCCAGCCAGGCACAATTTTTATCGGGGTGGAAATCGGTGCTCGCCAAGTGAGTGATCTCCGCCGAAACCGGCATGGGAGTGGATGTGATGGTCGGTGTGGGTTCAGTGGGCATGACTGGGGATGTACGTGTAATGGATGGAGTAATCATCTGCGGGAGCAATGTCCACGTGGGGGCTGTGGTGCGGGAGGGCGAAGGCTGGATTGTCTTGGTAGGAGTCCAGGTGGCCTCCCGGAGAATGATGGTGCTGGTGGGAGTGACCGTTTGATAGAGGGTAGGGAGCGGTGCAGGCGGGAAGGGATTGAGGGGTGAGTTCGGGTTGTTGTAGATGATCAGGAAATAGTATGCCAGGCCACAGATGCCCAGAACCACTACCACGGTTAGGAAATTCCAGACCCGCGATTTCCGGTTGACCTTCCGTTCGGGCTTGAGTTCAAAATTGTCCATAAATCATTCTCCCATCACACATCAAGGCGCAAAGAGAATTGTACTCTCGTTCCGTCTTTGGGTCAGCCAGCTTTGCACAGCGCGTTCCTGGAGGGTCAACAGGGCGTCCGGCGAAAGCAGGCGGGCGGGGTCATGTTCCACAACATACAAGATGTGATATCCGGTCTCATCCTGGATAATGGCACTGTACTGGCCGGGTGGGAGGGTAAAAGCCGCATCTTCAATGGCCGGGGCGGGAAGATAGCCACGCGGAAACCAGCCTAACTCGCCTTTTGTCACCGGGTCATACTGGGCAGCCAGATCATCGAACTTCCAGCCGGCTTGTAAAAAGCCGAGCGCTTGTTGCGCATCCCCTGCATTATAGAGCAAAATCTGCTTAACGTGAACCTGCTCGGCGGTGCTGGAGACAGACGCAACAATCTGGTCGCGCATCCAGGCGGAGGCGATCTGGCGGCGCAACGTGGACCGGAAATCTGCGTTGGTATACCCATGGGCGGATTCCCAGGCCGCCAGCGCATCCGTCCCTCCCACCTGGGCAGATAGGCTATCAATCCGACTCTGCACTGCCGCCTCATCCACAACAAGGCCGGAGGCAGCCGCGCCCTGCGCCAACACCACGCTATTTATCATATCGTTCAAAACAGTCTGGGTGGCCGTCTCCAGGCTGACGGTATTCCCCAGGCTGGCCTGGGCTTGCTGGTAACGAGCCAGCTCCGCCTCGAATTCAGCAGCAGTGATGCCTTCTCCGTTGATACTAACCGCCAGCGGGACCGGAGTCTCGGTCGGCGTTGGAATCAGCGTAGGAGTAGGAGTAAGAGTAGGTGCAGGAGCAAGCCCAAGGTCCAAACCGCAGGCGGCAAGGGCCAGGGCGAAGAGAAACGCTATGGGAGCAAGGAACTGTTTCAGCCTTGGGGGAGTCATTGGTCAGGATTATACCAATTTAAAGTGTAAGGGCGACCGGCTGGTCGCCCTTACAAGGGTACGTGGTTTAGTAATCCATTCCGCCGCCGGGGGGCATCATTGGGGCGGATTTTTCTTTTTCGGGGACGTCAGTGATGAGGCACTCGGTGGTCAGGATCATGGCGGCAATGGAGGCGGCATTCTCGAGAGCGCCGCGCACGACCTTCAGCGGGTCGATCACGCCAGCCTTAAGCATGTCAGTGTATTCGCCAGTGATGACATTGTAGCCGATGTGTTTGTTGCCCTGTTCCTTGGCGAGGCGGCGGACGTTCTCGATGATGACCGCACCATCCTGACCGGCGTTCTCAGCCAGTTTGCGGATGGGGGCTTCAAGCGCCTTGCGGACAATGACAACGCCGATGTTTTCATCGTCGCCGGTTATCTTGACCTTGTCGAGAGCCGCGACAGCGTTGATGAAGACGATTTCACCACCGGGGACGATGCCTTCTTCGATGGCAGCGCGGGTAGCGGAAAGGGCGTCTTCGACGCGGTGCTTCTTCTCTTTGAGTTCGGTCTCGGTGGCTGCACCAACACGGATGATGGCAACGCCGCCGGAGAGTTTGGCCAGGCGCTCCTGGAGTTTCTCCTTATCGTAGTCGCTGGTGCTCTTTTCGATCTCGACGCGGATCTGCTCGATACGACCCTTGATCTGGGCTTTCTCGCCCTTGCCGCCGACGATAGTGGTGTTATCTTTGTCGGTGACCACTTTCTCGGCCTTGCCGAGATCTTGCAGGGTGGTGGTTTCGAGCTTGCGGCCGGTCTCTTCGGAGATTACCTGACCACCGGTCAGGGCAGCGATGTCTTGCATCATGGCCTTGCGGCGGTCGCCGAAGCCCGGGGCCTTGACGGCCAGCACATTCAACATGCCGCGCAGTTTGTTCAGCACGAGGGTCGCCAGGGCTTCGCCGTCAATATCCTCAGCAACGATGACCAGGTCGCGCTTGCCAATCTGGACCAGTTTTTCCAGCAGCGGGACGATGTCCTGGGCAGCGGAGATTTTCTTGTCGTAGATGAGGATGTAAGGCTCAGGGATCACCGCTTCCATGTGTTCGGGGTCGGTGATGAAGTAGGCCGAGATGTAACCGCGGTCGAACTGCATACCTTCGACGTACTCGGTCTCGAATTGCAGGGTCTTGGACTCTTCAACTGTGATGACGCCGTCTTTGCCGACTTTGTCCATCACGTCGGCGATCAGTTTGCCGATTTCGGGGTCAGCGGCGGAGTTGGTGGCGACTGAGGCGATCTCTTCCTTGGTTTCGATCTTTTGGGACATCTTGCGCAAGGCAGTCACGACCGTTTCCACGCCCTGGCTGATGCCAAGTTTCAGGCGCATCGGGTTGGCACCCGCGGCCAGGTTCTTCAAGCCTTCGGTGACGATAGCGTGGGCCAGCACGGTGGATGTAGTGGTACCATCACCGGCGATGTCATTGGTTTTGGTGGCGGCTTCCTTAAGAAGCTGCGCACCCATATTGGCAAAGGGGTCTTCCAGTTCGATTTCCTTGGCAACCGTCACGCCGTCGTGGGTGATGGTGGGGGAGCCAAATTTGCGATCCAAGGCTACGTTGCGACCCTTGGGACCCAAGGTGGTGCCAACAGCATTGGCGACCACGTCAATACCTTGTTGAAGCCGCCGGCGGGCGTCTTCGGAAAAGACAAGTTGTTTTGCAGCCATAGTTCATTCCTCCATTAGATTAGTTACTTCTTAACGATAGCGAGGATGTCACTCTCGCGCATGATGAGCAGTTTCCTGCCATCCATTTTGATTTCCGTGCCGGAATACTTGGCGTACAAGACTTTGTCGCCGACGGCTACGTCCATGGCGATACGCTTTCCATCTTCGTCGCGGTCGCCAGGGCCGATTGCCAGAACGTTGCCCTGTTGGGGTTTTTCTTTGGCCGTTTCGGGGAGCACGATGCCGCCCGCGGTGATGTCTTCCTGCTCGATGGGATCGATCACCACACGACTACCCAAAGGTTTGAGATTAAGTTTCATATATGCCTCCTGAAATTGTAGATTATATCCAATTTAGCACTCTAGTATGCTGAGTGCTAATTGTTATGATACAAGACTTTTGGATGAACGTCAAGAGTGCGTGGTGATGTTTAACAAAACTCTGATATTCCCCCGCTCCGGGTCGGACAACCCTTTACGGGCCCTACGGCTGCGGTGTGGGTGTAATGGACGGCGTGAAGGTCGGCATGAGCGTCCGGGTGATAGTGGGGGAGGGTTGCGGTGTAGGTGTCTTGGTTGTGGCCGGCGTGGTAACCGCCGTGGACGTCTGAGTCGGTGCAGCATAGACGTTAGCGCAGATGGACAGGCCATCTGCTGCATTGCTCACGATGATCTGGTCAGTGCTATAGGTTTGGATGAGTAGCGTCAGCACTCTCACGGCCGCATCACAGTTACTGGGCTTTTGGGGAGAGAAGGCGGCCAGTACAGAGCCATAGTCAAGATAATAAGTAGCACTTCTCGGCGAAAGCGGAAGGGGGATGACAGTAACGCCCGCATCACCCGCCGGGCAGCCATTGCGTGCCAGGCAAGATACTTCCGGCGTGCAGCCATCCACAGCACATCGCAAAGCATAGATGGCCGTTTCATAATTACGTCCGCGTTTATAAATATTGCCTAATTGTCCGTAAAGATCGGCGTTCGTTGGATCCAGTGCGACGGCCTTCTGGGCATTCAAGGCAGCCGCGAAGAATTCACCCATCTGGGCATATGTTTTGGCAATGGCGAGATAAGGTGAAGGGTCGAGGATTTTTAGTTGTTCATTCAAGCGGACGGCCTTGGCATAGTTTTCCAAAGCCTGGTTGTAGAGTCCCGTCTGCTGGGACCCCGGGGAAGTGCCAAGAGCGAGGGCGCGATAATTATGTCCGATGGAAATATATAGAAATGTCAGATTCGGATTGATCGTCAGTGCTTGTTGATATTCTTCGATTGCCTGGTTGTAATACTTGTTAGATTCAAGATAATAAGCATAAATCCGATGAACATCCATCACCTGCGGGCCAAGTTGAAGTGCAGATTGGATATTCGGCTCGGCCTGGGTCCATTTCTGCTCATCTATGAGAACTTCTGCATAGAAGGCCAAGGCCAGCGGATTCTCGTGGTTCAACGAGATGGCACTTAACGCCTCCTGATCAGCTTCAATGATAAGTTTGGCGGCTGTCTTGCCCCCGGTCCGCAAGGCATCCAAATTAGGATCGGCGTTCCAGTCCAGAACGAAGGCCCGGGTGGCAAGAACGTTGCTATCCTCAGGCGCGAGGGCTTTGGCCTGGTCTGCGGATTGCAGCGCCTCGGTCAGCCGCGCCAGGCGGTCAGTGTCATTGGAAAGCAAACGCGAGGAATAGGCCTGGATACGCGCCAGTTCGGCCAGGACTCCGGCATTATTCGGATCCACCTTTGTGGCTTCCTGATAAGCAGTGATGGCGGCGGGCAAGTTACCGGCTTCAAACAAGGCTTCCCCTTCCAATACCCAGGAATTGATCGTCCGTGTAGAAGTCGGAGTCGGGTCGAAGGGGTTGGGGATCTCACCTGTAGTCAGCCGTATGACAATCCAGACCCCGGCCAGGATAAACAAGACCAGGGCAAACAGGCGATACAGGTTCGAGGTCCGGCGCTGATAAAATAGCGCACGGCGGCGGGTCACTTTCATGGGGTTGGAGTGGCTTTAGGGATAGCCGACGGCTGCGAGGAAGGTGTCATCAGTTGCTGCGCACAAAGTTGCTGAACATAAGTTACATTGTAAGCAGCGTCCGCATCATTCGGGACGTTGGTCACAAGGAGCTGTGTAATGGGCAGAGCTTCTCCACAGCGGTTACTCTGTGCCAGAAGAATAGCATAAAAAGAAAAGTATTGAGCGATGCGTGTGTCGCCGCCGATCAGAGGCTGCGGCTGGACGGTCTGACCATCCTCATTCGTTCCGCCATTGACTGCCAGAGAAAGTTGAATCAATGCGTTCGGCCAGTCGTTATTCTTGTAAAGCATAAACCCCCAGTTGCCGCGCAAATAAGGATTGGTAGGGTCGTTCGCAACCGCACTCTCAGCATACTGGACGGCCTTGGCATATTCACCAATGGAAACCAGGGCCCGCGAACTGTACAGGTAGGGACGGATATCGGAAGGATTTAAAGTATTGGCAAGCGTATATTGCTCAAGAGCTGAGTCAATCACACTCAGCCCCTTATAGGTCGCACCAAGTTCCAGGTGGATTTCCGAAATATTAGGGTTAATCTGTATGGCAAGCAGATATTCCTGGATGGCTTGTTCGCCGTTATTGGTGATTTGGAGTATATATGCGCGCGCCCAATGTGCTTCCAGGCTGTTGGGGGCCAATGTGACCGCGGCTTGAGATGCTTCAATGGCAACCGTGATCGGGTCAACGTATGGGCCGGCGTTATTCTCGTACATTTTGCCATACAAGAAAGCCTTGTAAGCCTGGATGATACCGTTGGAGGGGTCCAGTCGCAGGGCTTCCGTCAAGGAATTGTCTGCCGCAACATAGTCCTCCTTCTGAGTCAACGCCCAGGTGCGCACGGCATGCGCCATCGAGTTGTTGGGATTGAGCAGAAGAGAGTTTTCGGCATTGACCAGGGCCTCGTCATACTTCCCGGCAAAAACCTGGACGCGCGCCAGGGCAATATAGATTGACGGGTCATCCGGTTTGATGCGGATCGCCTCCATATAAGTATCAATCGACTGAAGTAATTTCCCTTCAGCAAACAAGTTCTCCGCATCTGTGACATAAGACTCCGGGTCGCGGGTGGCAGTCAAAGTCGCCACAAATGGCGTTTGCGCCGTTGGTAGAATGAACCGGTCAACGTAAGTGACAACGGCAATAAGAATCACCACAACCACAACCAAAAACCAATTGATGTGCGGGCGCTGCTGGCGCATGCTCCAATTCGAACCTCGCAGGTACATCCAATCATCTTACCATCCTATTCAAATGGGCGTCAATCCCCGTAGGGCTTTCTTCAATTCGAATGTGCGATAATTAGACTTAAATTATCACATTACTCTTTATAATTCCAATTATATGGTGCTCGCCCTCGTCTGAAGAGACGACAGGCCGCAATCAGCCATCTTTGGCGTCCCGAAGCGCTGAAAGAGGCATCCGGATTGACGTGGCTTAGTGAAGCACATCGTCCCCCTAGGGGATATCACTCCCGGAGGGGTCATCGTCCCCTTGGATGATCTCATCAAACATAAACCGTGGTGACCGACCGGGGACTTGCAAAGTGCCCTTTGGGCAAATCCCGAACCAATTGCTTAAGAGTTGGGCTCAGGTATGTCTACCCGGTATATATGGGGGGTAATTATCTAATAGTACAAGATATGGGGGTAAAGATGTCTATATTTCCCACGTTTTCTATGTCTTCCATTCTGGTTGCAGTAAGGTTGCAGTAGTAAATTGTGGTACTGGGTTTACAGCACTACCTGAAGCAAACCAATCTGGACACCGAAGAAGCTCATCTGCAAGCTGGTCCGGTGGATAATGCGGGATTGTAAAGATACCTATTATAAAGACTCTGAATGTGATCCTCTTAACGCAAAAATGGGGGTTCGAGTCGATAGTGCAAGGTTTTTTCTGTAAATTCAAGATCAAGTGCTTCCTCTGAAAGAAAAAGAACGAACTACTCTGAACCTTGAAAACTCAAATAAGTTCTGCCGGTCAGCCACTCATCGCTGATCTCAGCAAGGACAGCCGAGACCAGGCGCAGGCAGGAAGCCGGGTTAGGAAAGATGCTCACCACGCGTGCCCTGCGGCGGATTTCGCGGTGTAAACGTTCCACGCCGTTGGTGGTACGGATCAGGCGTCTGTGAGCGGCCGGGAAGGAGAAGACAGTCAGTCCTTCCGGGATGTTTGCGGCCATCCATACGGCCAGGCGGGAAGCAATCTTCTGGTATTTCTCAACCGTCTTAGCCAGATAAGCCTCTGCAGTGGTGCGGTCCGGGGCATTGAAGATGGTGCGGATATCTTCGGCGACCTCGGTTTGCATCTCCTTACGAGGCACGTGGGCTTGGGCATTTTGTTGCAGGTGGAACTGGCAGCGCTGCCAGGGAATGCCTCCAAACACAGCCAGCCGGGCAGCCTGGAGACCGGTGTGGTCATCGCTGGTGATGAGCTGAACTCCGCCCAGGCCGCGGGCTTTCAGGCTCTCCAGGAAAGCTCGCCAATGGACTTCGTGCTCGCTCAATGACACAGAAACGCCCAAAATCTCGCGTTTCCCGTCTAGATTCACGCCCACGGTCACTAAAACAGCCAGATGGCGAACCTGTCCATCCTCCCGCACCTGTTCGTAATAGGCATCCAGGAATAAGAAGGAGTACTCGCCTAGTGGTCGCTTGCGCCATTTCTCCAGTTCTGTATCCAAGAGTGCAGCGGCGTGACTGACCTGGGTCGAAGACAGGGCCGCCCCGCACAACTTCTCGGTGACCGCTTTCACCTTGCGGGTGGAGACACCCTGCACGTACATCTCCGCTAGTGCCAGTAGCAGGGCTCGTTCGCTCCGCAGGCCTTTCTCCAACGCTTCTGGATAAAACCCACCTTCACGCACCTGCGGGATCGAGAAGGTGATGTTACCCACCCGGGTGTGGACCGTCTTCGGTTTGTAGCCGTTGGCATGCCCCTCACGTTCTTCGGTATGTTGATAAGATTCTGCTTTCAGGTACTGCTGCCGTTCCGCCTGCATTGCTGCATTGATGATCACCTGGATCAGCTCTGGCACATCGTCCCGATGTCCTTCGGGAGAATGTCAAATCCTTGTTTGCTGACCCGTTCCAGATGTTCAGCGGGTAGGGTAAAATCCTCTCGGTAGGTCATGGTGTCTCTCCTTTTAGTTTGGTCACCGTGAGGATAACACCTGACCTACTCTTTTGAAGAAATTACAGAAAGAAGTTTACACTACTAATTTTTAAACCACCTTTGGTCCTTTTTATGCTTATTTCAACACCCTCAACCAGTGTATAATTGACTTGAAGGGAGAATCCAGATCGGGTTATATAATCGGCATGTTGAGGCCTGCACCGGGTGGTGGGCATATTGAGCATCTGTTGGATAGCATTTTATTTGTTTAATAATGAAAGAAGCTATTATTATTGGTGTGCATGCATTGGGTGAACCAATCCATCCACTTATTCAGGAGGGAGATATTTCATGCATAAACCGTTAAAAAAGCCCATATTCTATTATCTGGCTTTCATAATCTCCGGATTCATCCTGCTTGGGACAACCTGGGGCATTTTGCTGGTGGCTGATCAGACTTTCCGCACCACCCTGTTGGATGTGATCTCCCCCTTGGTGGAGCTGGCGGTCTGTGTCGTTCTGTTCATAGCAGCCAAACGATCCTCCATCAATTCAAAACGCCTGGGGATTGCCTGGATGACAGTTGCCGTTGCCATGTTCTTCTACACCCTAGGAGATATATGCTGGGCAGTGCTTGAACTATGGTTAAAAGAACCTTTTTTTCCCTCCATCGCTGATTTTTTTTACCTGATCCATTATCCTGTTTTTCTGGTGGGGATATTTTTGCTACCAAGCCGTCCTGAAACGACCGCGATCAAGATCAATAAGCTTATTGATATAACCATCGTAATGGCAGCAGCCATCCTTGTATTCTGGAACTTTTTGATCGGTCTGATTATTCAGTCTGCTGCCGGGCTTCCAGCATCCAGCCAAGCGATCTTACTGGCTTATCTGGTGGGGGACCTGGTGGTGCTTTGGGCTATACTTCTGATTCTTTACAACCACCCGGATGAGAAACACGATATCCCGATCCTTTTCCTGGCTGCCGGTCTGCTGATCATGGTCGTCTCGGATAGCGTGTATAGTTATCAATCTCTTTTTGGAACATATGCCAGTGGCGGCTACCTGGAGATTGGCTGGATACTTAGTACACTGCTGATCGGTTTGGCGGGTGTCCACCAAATTGTCCCGCTCGATGCTGATGTAGAATTATCCATCCAACGAAATGGATCTTCCCAAAGCAGGATAAAAACTATAAGCCTGATCATGCCCTACTTTTGGCTGGCAATCGCCTATATCCTGCTGTTGCGCTATAATGTTTTATCCCTGCCAATGGACTTCCTGTCGTTATCCATTGCCGTCGGAGGAATTATCACTCTGGTTCTGGTCCGGCAAGTGATCACCCTGTTCGATAACCAAAAGCTTAATGCCCGGTTACAGGTGGTAAACCTGGACCTGAAGGAAGAAATTGTCGAACGCAAGAGCATAGAAGCGCAGTTATCGTATGTTGCCCTGCACGATGCCATGACAGGGCTCCCAAACCGGGCCTTATTTCTTGACCGTCTTGAACATGCCATGGAGACGACCAAGCGTCATCCTGAATTTTCGTATGCCGTTATGTTTGTCGATCTGGATCAATTCAAAGTTGTCAATGACAGCCTGGGGCACCTAATTGGGGACAAACTTCTCATCATGGTGGGGAAGAGGTTACAGGATACTCTGCGGTCCAGTGACACGGTAGCTCGTTTAGGGGGAGATGAATTTGGTATTCTGCTGGGAATTGCCGAACCCAATATTTCTGTCCAGTTGGTTTCCCAAAAAATCCTGGATGTGCTCAAGACTGCTTTCAAGGTGGAAATTCACGAAATATACATATCTACCAGCATCGGGATTGTCATGAACGCGACTGGCTATACCAGCATACAAGAAATCCTGCGGGATGCAGATATCGCCTTGTACCGGGCCAAGGAATTGGGTAGGAATCGTTCCGAGATCTTTGATATCAATATGCGCAAACAAACCGGTGCCCGAATGGGACTGGAAGATGAGATACGCACAGGGCTGGAAAATAATGAATTTCAACTCTACTACCAACCTATCATTTTTCTGGAATCCTATCACCTGGTAGGTTTTGAGGCCCTAATCCGCTGGGTTCATCCCAAACGCGGCTTGGTACTTCCGGATCAATTTCTACCAATTGCGGAAGAATCGGGTTTGATCCAGCCGATCAGCGATTGGGTGCTTGACGAGGCTTGCAAGCAGTTGGATCGATGGCAGAAACAATTCCCCTCCATGAATCATGCGTCTGTCAGTGTTAACATCTCCAGCAACTACTTTGCCCATCCAAACTTTGCCGAAAAGGTTATCCAGGCGCTTCAATCCAACGGACTGAAGGCGGATTCTCTGAAGCTGGAAATCACCGAAGGAGTATTGATCAATAATTATGCCGCGGCCACCAAGGTCTTTAAGCAATTGCAGGATTTCGGGGTTCAATTTCAAATAGATGATTTTGGGACAGGGTATTCTGCGTTGGAATATCTGCTACACTTTTCCGTTGGCGCGATCAAGATTGATAGATCCTTCGTAAATGGAATGGGGAAAGGTGAAATAAGTTCCAAACTTGTGCGAGCCATGGTATCCATGGCTCGTGATATGGGAATGGAGATCATTGCCGAGGGCATTGAAACCCATGCGCAGCTCAGGGAACTTAAAAATATCATTTGCGGTTACGGTCAGGGTTATATTTTATCCAAACCACTGGATCGAACAGCAGTCCAGAAAATGCTGGCCAGGCGCGAGGTTGATGGCTGATTATGAGAGAACCCTACCAGGGCTTTCACAAAGATACTATTGGCCAATCTGCATTATAGAGGGTGTTGAAATAAGCATATAAAGGACGAAAGACAATCTAAGAAAGGCATTTAGACTGGAAAAATCGGTTGAACCAGCACATTTACAACATCATATTGACCAATCTCTGGACCTTCTCTACCCTATTTTTGAGCATAGTCGACTTTTCACCCTTGGCTAAACGGTTGAAGTTGACTGTGTTTTAAACCCAACGCCTGTCAGGATCTTCACTATTCGCTTGAGGTTGAGCATAATGGCAGTCATGAACGCTTGGGCCGCGAAGCCCAGCCTGCCCAGGTAACGACAGCGCCCCAAACCATGGCCTTGCTTGGCTTCACCGAATTTGCGCTCAATCTTGTAGCGTTCTTTCAAACCTGCGTGATACTGAGGCGTCTTCACCAACTCCAACCAGGGCTGTTTGTTGTCATCCTTCTTTGCGGTGCGGGTTTTCTTCAAGCAGATGGCGGAGTGCAAGCCGTTCAGTTCCAGGTAATAATGATTGTCGCCATCATCATAGCCTTTATCGCCAGCATAGGTTTCGACTGGCAGCTGTTGAGCCAGGTCTTGATCCACCAGTGAACAGAAGTAATGTCCATCATAAGCTTCCCCGGAACTGGTTGCCAGACTGGTGATCAATCCGTTTTCCGCATTCATGCTGACGTGAGCTTTGTACCCGAAAAAATATTCCGTCTGTTCTTCTTCCTTGCCATCCTCCGTCTTGACTTTGCGTTTATGCTTGACACCCCATTTGGCATCTGGGTCATGCGGTTCTTCACCATGCTTCTGCCGTACCTGGTCTTTAGCGGTATTCACATTGGCAATACTATGGACACTGTCTACGATCTGGATCGAGCCGAACTGAATGCCGCTTTCCCTGGCTGTCTGTACTATCTCTGCAAGCATGGCTTCAAAGACAGCCAGTTTTCCATTCTGCTGCAAGCGCGCCCGGAACACTGTCAGGGTAGAATGGTCGGGCGCTTTCTGATCTACCGCTAAGCCCACAAAGTATTTTGCGGATAAGTTGTCATTCACATACGCCTCCGCCTGACGTTCGGAAAGATTATAGAGAAAGGCAATCAAGGTGACCTTCAGAACCAGGGCCGGATCAAAGGGCGGACGACCATATATTCCTCCGCCTTTGTAGAGCTTGATCAAGCGCCGGGTAAAACGTTCCCAGGGAATATGTTGTTTGAGTTTACGTAAAAAATGATCCTCGGACACTATTTGATCGTATAAATAATCGCCAAAGAATGAACTTCTTCCCGTCTCTACAAAACGCTCTTTTTCCATGTCAGACTCCTGGACCAGATTGGCTTGATTTTGATCGATCTCTTCGACTGCAACCATTATATTAAAGTCTGACGAATTAGTCAATTAAAAACTTGTTTTTCAACACTCTCGTTTCTACTTATTGACAATTTCTTCATGGT
>Ga0209182_10000172_pt1 | contig 16384 bp, 16 predicted proteins | sample LakBais05cmmetaG_FD_185474 | JGI IMG/M metagenome (GOLD analysis project Ga0209182, IMG submission 185474) | Lake sediment microbial communities from Lake Baikal, Russia to study Microbial Dark Matter (Phase II) - Lake Baikal sediment 0-5 cm... | ecosystem: Environmental > Aquatic > Freshwater...
AAGGGGGGAAGGAAAAAGGTCGGTCCAAGAATCTTGCCTCAAATTGAAATGACTTATTCATTATGATATTCTTAGCCGTCGGAGGAGTAACCTCATGGAAGAGAGCAAGTTGAAAGAACGGCTGCTCCGGGAGAACGCCGAATTCCGGAACCTCTTCGAGGAGCACCAGCGTCATGAGAAAAAATTGACCTCGCTCAAGGAAAAACATTTCCTTTCGGAAGACGAAAGACTCGAAGAAAAGGAGCTGAAGAAGAAAAAGCTCGCCCTTAAAGACCGGATGTACGAGATCATGAGAGATTTTCAACGGTCTCTCTGAATCAACCTCCCATGAAAGCGAAAAGACGGCTCAAACTGGCCCTGGTTGGGACGGAATCCCTGCGCGGCAGGGAGATCAAGAACGTCCTTAGCCAGAAGAAATTTGCTGCGTTCAACCTCGAATTCTACGACCCTGAGGTCAAAGAGGAGTACAGCAAGCTCACCGAGTTCAAGAAAGAGCCAAAGGTCATCCACGGAACGGACGGCGTCCTCCTAGCAGGGACGGACCTTGTCTTCCTCGCTTCCGATCAGGAGACCAACCGCGCCTTCGGAATGAAGGCGGCCGAGCAGGGTTTCCTGGCCATCGACCTGAGCGAGACATTCAACGACCGCAAGGATGTCCCTCTTCTCGTGGCGGGCGTCAACGACGGCGACGTCAGCGCCGGAAAGAACAAGCTCATCGCCAATCCCCATCCGGCGACCATCATCCTTTCGCACCTGTTCCATCTTGTCGCTCCCCGGTTCGGAGTCGCCAAAGCGGTCGTCTTCGTCCTTCAGCCTGCCTCGGCCTTTGATGACGCCGGCATTCAGGAGCTGGCCAGCCAGAGCGTGGCCCTTCTCAACGGCAGCGCTCCCAAGAAGAAAGTCTTCAAAGAGCAGATCGCGTTCAACATTCTGTCCCACACCGAAACACCCGACGCCCACGGCTTCGGCGCGAGCGAACGCCGGATCGTGACGGAGATCAAGCGTGTCATCGGGAAGCCGGACTTCCCGCTTTTCTTGTCGGCTATCCAAGCTCCCGTGTTCCACACGTATTCGCTGAGGACGTATCTCGAGCTTGAGCGGGAGACCGACATCGCCCCGCTCGAAGCGCTGTTCCGGGAAAACGCATTCTTCAAGATGACGGCGTTTCGCGACGCGTGCACGGTGTCGGCCATCTCGGTCTCCGGCAAAGACGGGATCTTCATCGGGCAGATCAAAAAGGAGGAATCCTCTCCCCGGGCCTTCTGGGTTTGGCTCGTCGCCGATAACCTCACCCGGGGCTCAGTCCTCAACGCCTTCGATATCGCCAAAAGAATTCTTCTGACCGGGAAGGCCTGATCCGCAAGACGATGTTTCAACTGTTCAAACTGACGCTCCGCGAGAAGAAGTGGGTCGTCCTGTCCTTTCTCTGCACGATCTTCGTGGCCTTCTTTTCCTACGTCTTCGTGGACATGATCCAGCCCATCATCGACGAGATGTGGGGCCTGGGCTCGCCGGCCGTGCAGGCCGCGCCGGCGAAGTTCCGCTTCATGGACGTCGTCTTCCGGTTCCTCCATGTCAGCAAGCAGGACATCCGGCTTGTCCTCCCGTTCATCGTCGTTGTCGTCATCTTCGGCAAGGGCCTGTTTACCTTCCTCTCCTCGTTCTTCATGAAGGCCGTCGGCAACAAGGTTGTCAAGACGATGCGGGACGATCTCTACGGCCACATCCTCTACCAGTCCACGGGCTATTTCGACAAGGTCACGACCGGCGACCTCATGTCCCGGCTGACCAACGACGTGGACAAGATCCAGCAGGCGGTCTCGAGCGCCATGAGCGATATGATCGAAGAGGTGTTCATCCTGCTGGCGCTCCTCGCCCAGATGTTCCTCAGGGACTGGACTCTGGCGCTGTCGTCGTTCGTCATCGCGCCGCTGGCCGTCATCCCCCTCGTGGCCTTCAGCAAGCAGCTCAAGAAAAAGGGGCTGCAGAGCCAGGTGAAGATGGGCCAGATCTACTCCCTGCTCCATGAGACCATCACCGGCAACAGGATCGTCAAAGCCTTCACCATGGAGCAGTTTGAGCTCAAAAAATTCCTGAAGTCCACCTGGAGCTTCTACAAAATCAATCTGAAATTAGCCTGGATCTCTTCGCTCTCCTCGCCGTTCATGGAGTTCATGGGAGGGATCGTCGGCGCGTTCATCCTGTATATCGGCACGAAGCGGATCGCCGAAAACCAAATCAGCCCCGGCGATTTCGGCGCCTTCGCCATAGCCATCTTCATGATGTTTACCCCGATCAAAAGGCTCAGCCGGGCCAACAACGTCGTCCAACAGGCCGCCGGCTGTTACAGCCGGATCCAGGAAGTCCTGGAGAGTCAGCCGCAGATCCAGGATATCCCCGGCGCTTATCCGCTGCCCTCGGTCAAAGGATATGTGAGCTTTGAAAACGTGAGCTTCTCCTATAACGAATCGCGGCCGGTGCTCTTCGATGTGAGTTTCGAGGTCCTGCCCAACGAGATGGTGGCCATCGTCGGGCTGAGCGGCGCCGGCAAAACGACGATCATCAATCTCCTTTCGCGGTTCTATGAGCCGACGTCCGGGAAGATCACGGTCGACGGGATCGACATCCGGGACGTCACGCTCGCCTCTCTTCGTTCCCAGATCGGGCTCGTGACCCAGGACATCATCCTTTTCAACGACAGCGTCCGCAACAATATCGCCTACGGCCTTGAGGATATGTCCGAAGAGAGGATCGTCGCCGCGGCCAAGGCCGCGGAATGCCACAATTTCATCATGGAGCTTCCGGAAGGCTATGAGACGTCGATCGGAGAGCGGGGCGGCCTGCTCTCGAGCGGCCAGAGGCAGCGGCTGGCGATCGCCCGCGCCCTTCTCAAGGATCCGCCGATCCTGATCCTCGACGAGGCGACCTCGGCCCTGGATTCCGAGTCGGAGCGGCTGATCCAATCGGCGCTGGCTTACATCATGAAGGACCGGACGACGTTCGTCATCGCCCACCGGCTGTCCACCATCCGCAACGCCGATAAGATCCTGGTCATCGACAAGGGGATCATCGTCGAGTCCGGCTCCCATGAGACGCTGATAAAAAATGAGGGTATCTATAGAAAACTGCATGACCTCCAGTTTCCCGAGGTTGAGGAGATCGGATGATGGTCCAGAGCATGACGGGATTCGCCGAGAAGAGCTTTGACTCGCCCACGATCCGGGTGAAGGTGAGCATTAAAAGCCTGAACCACCGTTTTTTCGATTGGAACTATAAGGGCGTGCCTGTCGGCGAGGTCGAGAACAGGCTGCGAGTCCTCTGCCAGGATAGGATCAAGCGGGGTCGGATCGAGGTCTCTCTGGACCTCGATTTTCACGACCCTTCGAATTGGGACATCCGGATGAACGAAGGCCTGCTCGAAAAGATCCTTGTCTCGTTCGAGCGGATCTCAACGCGCCTCAAAAAAGAGATGACCTTTTCCCTGGAGAACCTGTTCCGGATCCCCCAGCTCGTCGAGCTCAAGAGGAAGGAATTCTCGACTTCCGAAATGGCTTTTTTGGAGAGATGCTTTTTGCGGTCCCTGGACGAGGTCGTGAAGACGCGCAGGATCGAGGGGAGAAAGACCGCGGCCCAGATCAAGAAGCACCTTCAGAAGGTCAAACAGGCCGTGGGCCGCATCGAAATACGGGCGAAAAAACAGCCCCGGAGCGTCGAACAGAGGCTGCGGCAAAGACTGGCAGAGCTGAGCGGCAACGGTCCGCAGAACGAAGAGCGGCTGTCGGAGGAAGTCGCCTACCTGACGAGCCGCTACGACGTCTCGGAGGAACTCCAGCGTCTCAAAAGCCATCTGGACGCCGCGTTGAAGCTCGTGACGTCGCGGAAGGGAGAACCGGCCGGCAAGATGCTCGATTTCATAGCCCAAGAGCTCACGCGCGAGGCCAATACACTGAACTCCAAGTCTCAGGACATCGGGATCACGCGGGAAGGGCTCCTGATCAAGGGCGAAGTCGAGAGCATCCGCCAGCAGGTGCAGAACCTGGAGTAAAAGGAGGGACGGGTGCTTTTCGTTGTCAGCGGGCCATCGGGATGCGGGAAGTCGACCATTATCCACCACGTGATGAGGGACCTGCGGAACGTCCAGTTCTCGGTCTCGTACACGACTCGCCCGAGACGTCCGTCTGAACAGGACGGGAGAGACTATCATTTTGTGGCCAAGCCGGAGTTCGAGCGGATGATCGCGAGAAGGCAGTTCGTCGAATGGGCCGAGGTCCATGGGCACTATTACGGAACGTCGAAGAAAGAGATCGCTCAAAAGGCGAAAGCCGGCGACCTCGTCCTGGATATCGACATCCAGGGAGCGCGCCAGATTAAGTCCAGGCCTATTCGCGCTGTATTCGTCTTCGTCCTGCCACCGATGTTCGACGAGTTGAAACGGCGGCTCAAGGAGAGGGGCGAGGACAAGCCCGAGGTCATCGGCCAGAGGCTCATGAACGCCAAGAAGGAGATTAGGCACTACGTGCTCTTCGATTACGTCGTGATCAACAACAAGCTCGACCGGGCCGTGCTCGAGCTCGAATCCATCATCCTCGGCGGGCGGTGCCGGCTCGACGTCCGGAAGCCGCAGATCAAAGAAATATTGAAAAGTTTTCGATAAAACGAATTCCCTTTTTTTCCCTTTAAGAAATGGGGTCGAAGGGGACTTGAAAGACAAAAGGTGTAACCATGGCTAAGATCGCGTTAGGTATCACATCCTCTGTCAGTATTTATAAGGCCTGTGAGGTCTTGCGAGGCTTCCAAAAGGCCGGCCACGACGTCCAGGTGATCATGTCCCGGAACGCGGCAAAGCTTATCTCTCCGCTCCTCTTCAATTCTCTGTCCGGACACAAGACCATCGTCGAGCTGTTCGAGGAGGACCATCCCTGGTCCGTGGCCCACATCGCCTTGGCCAAGGAGGTCGGCCTTCTTGCCGTGGTGCCGGCGACGGCCAACATCATCGGGAAATTCGCCTCGGGTGTGGCCGATGATTTCTTGTCCACGTTCTACCTGGCGGTCGAGGCGCCCATCCTTGTCGCGCCCGCTATGAACGAAGCGATGCTCCTCCACCGCCAGACGCAGGACAATATGATGAAGCTCCGCGCCCAGGGCGTGGAGTTTGTCGAGCCCGCGAAAGGGTACCTTGCCTGCGGGGATGAAGGGTGGGGGAGGCTTGCCGACCCGGACGATATCGTCCGCCGCGGCCTCGAGCTCTTAAAAAAGAGGGTCAGCCTTCAGGGCAAGACCATCCTCGTGACCGCCGGGCCGACCCGCGAATATCTCGATCCAGTCCGCTTTCTTTCCAACCGGTCCTCGGGAAAAATGGGTTTTGAGATGGCCAGGGAGGCTCTCTTGCGCGGGGCCCGCGTCATCCTCGTGGCGGGACCCTCCCAGGTCGCGCCGCCGGCCAAGGCTGATCTCGTCCGGATCGAGAGCGCGGCCGACATGGAAAAAGAGGTTTTGAAACGGTTCCCGAAAGCGGATATCGTCGTCATGGCCGCCGCCGTCGCCGATTTCACATTCGCCGAGAGGGCCGGCCGGAAGATCAAAAGACAGGACTTGCCGGAAGCCCTGAGGCTCGTTCGGACGATGGATATTTTGAAGGCCTTGGGCGAACGAAAGAAGGGCCAGTTCCTCGTCGGTTTTGCCGCGGAGACTGAAGACCTGAGGGCCAACGCTCGAAAAAAGATCAAAGCGAAAAAATTGGATTTCATCGTGGCCAATGACGTCTCCAGGGAGGGGACCGGGTTCGATGGGGACGATAATCAGGCTCTTCTCATCGATGCCAAAGGCCATGCGGCCGAGACCCAGAAAATGAGCAAGCGCGAGCTGAGCCGCGTGATCTGGGACGCGATCGAGGCATCTCTTGGAAAAAGACGCTGACAAGCTCCTGTCCAATCTCGAAGAGAGGTTGAAGTTCTTCCGGGACATTGGAGCGGACTTCGTTTTTAAAAACGAGGCGGCACCGGTGCGGACGCCTTCGCCGCCCGGCGGACCTTCTTCCTCTCCGCCTCCCGCTTCGATGGACATCCAGGCGGTCCACGAGGAGATCCTCCGCTGCCGGAAATGTCCCTTGGCGGCCGGCCGGACACAGGCCGTCCCCGGCGAAGGACACCTCCACGCCGAGCTTATGTTCGTCGGCGAGGGGCCGGGACACGACGAAGACGTTCAGGGCCGGCCGTTCGTCGGCCGAGCTGGCCAGCTCCTGACAAAGATCATTCGGGCGATGACGTATGAACGCGCGGACGTCTTCATCACGAACATCGTCAAATGCCGACCGCCCAACAACCGCGTCCCCCGCCGGGACGAGATCGAGATCTGCTCGCCCTATCTCCGCGAGCAGATCCTGAACATCCGTCCCAAGGTGATCGTTACGTTGGGAAAGGTTGCGACCGATTTATTCGTCCCCGATGCCTTCGGCGCCATGACGACGCTCCGCGGTCAGTTCTATGACTGGAACGGCATCCCGGTCATGCCGACCTTTCATCCGTCCTACCTCATCCGCAATGAAGGGAACAAGGAAATCAAGAAGATGGTCTGGGACGATATGCAGAAGGTCATGGTCCGCCTCGGCAGAAAATGACCCTCTACGCCGAAGTCGTTTTTCCTCTTCCTCTCAGTCAGAGCTTTTTTTATATCATCCCGCCCAAAGACCTCGACGGGGCAAAGCCCGGCGTCAGGGTCATCGCGCCGTTGGGCCATAAAATGCAGGCCGGATTCATCGTCCAGGTTCATGAGCACAGACCGTTGGCTGATATCCCTCTCAAGGAGATCCGCGAGGTCATTGATGAAGAAGCCGTCATTTCTCCGGTTGCCCTATCCTTCACCCGCCGTCTGAGCGCGCATTATTGTTCATCCTGGGGAGAGTTCCTCCAGGCGATGCTTCCTCCGTCCCTGGAGATCAAGACATCGGCCAAGGTTCGCCTGACAGAAAAAGGGATCGAGGCCCTTCAGAACAAGACGCTGTCCAGGGAAGAAAAGAAAGTCGCCGAGATTCTCGGGACGAACGCCTACAGCGCTTTTTATCTGCGCCGAAGATCCGGCGTGAAGAGCCTTCGGTCCTTGATCTTGCGCATGGACAGAAAAGGGCTTGTCCAGGTCCTGGAGGGGAAAAAGAGACCGAAGAAGAGAGAGCCGGCCCCTCTCCGTGCCCGGCCGACCCAACTCGAGCTTGATTTTCTGGTCGATCCTGCCGCCCGGAGCGCTTTGGACGCGATGGCCGGGCCGCTTGAAAAAAAGATATTCGCCCCTTTTTATCTCTTTGGGGACAGGGACGCGCGGCGGGCGGCCTATGTCCATTTGATCCGAAGCGTACTAGCGCGCTCCAAACAAGTCCTTTATCTCCTTCCGGAGCTGGCGCCGTCCGGTCCTCTCCGGGACATGCTGGAAATACGTCTTGGTGAAGCCGTCGGGTCGTTCCACGGCCAGATGTCAGAAAATGCCCGGGAACGCGAATGGCAGAAGATCAAGGCCGGGACAAGGCGCGTCGCGGTCGGTCCGCGGTCGGTCCTCTTTGCTCCGGCGGAAAACGTTGGCCTGATCATTGTCGATGAAGAGCACGACGACGCCTATGTTCAATCTGAAAGTCCGGCCTATGACGCGCGAAGGGGAGCATGGCTGATAGCGGCCGAACGGGGCTCGTTGCTGGTCTCCGGCTCCGATGTCCCGACCGTCGAGGCTTTTCACAAAGCGCGGACCGGAGGCTATCTCATCACCCTAGCCGGCTCCGGAGAGAAAAAAAATGTCTTGGTCGCCGACGACAGGTCTGAGCGGGGCCTGTTAACTCAAGCTCTTCGGGAAGGTCTTCAAAAGAATCTCAGCGCCGGGCGGCCCAGCCTGGTATTCTTAAACCGCCGCGGATATGCGTCCCTGCTTTTTTGTCCGCGGTGCGGCCTTATCCCCAAGTGCGAGCGCTGTGATATTTCCCTGGCTTACTATAAAAAAGAAGAAAGGCTGGTCTGCCGGTATTGCAACAGCTCCCGGCCGAAAACCTCGTCCTGCCCGGCGTGCGGAAGCCGGGTGATGGAGCCGAGAGGGGTCGGTGTGGAAGCCGTAGAGGAAGAGCTCCGGAGGCTTTTCTCTCGAGCCCGCATTTCGAGCTTCGACAGCGACCGGGTGAGGACCAAGGCGGCGGGCGAAAAGGTCTTGCGGAATTTCAGGGAAGGGAAGATCGATATCCTCGTCGGAACGCAGATGCTCGCTCACCAGACGGAACTCCGGCCCGTGGCGATGGTCGGAATTATCAATCCCGAAGCGTTGCTGGCCTTCGCGGATTTCCGGGCTTCCCAGAAGGCCTTTCAAGCCATCCATCGCCTGATGCGTTTCGCCGCCTCTGGAGACTCGGGAGCCGAGATCGTGATCCAGACGGCCTTCCCCGACCACTACAGCATCCGGGAGGCGGCGGGTCAGGATTATCTCGCCTATTTCGACCAGGAGATCCGGTTTCGCCGGCTCATGAATTATCCGCCGTTTGCGGCCATGGCCGAGGTCGTGCTGGTCGGCAGAGACCGGAGGCCGCTCGCCCGCAAAGCGAGAGATCTCGTCGGCCGGGTGAAGGCATTCAGCCGGGACATCGAGATCCTAGGACCGGCCGTATCGCCGCCGTCCCCGGGCAAAGGAGAGAGGGGAGTCCAGGTGATCCTGAAGTCCAGGGAAAGCGAAACGCTCGAAGCGTGTCTGGCCGAATGTCTGAAAACGATCGGTGCCAGACGGTCCGTCGTAAGATATGATTAATCCGTTCGTCATCTATCCCTCGCTCTTTTTCTCACGCTCTCTCTTGTGCTTCAGCAGGCGGCGGGTCATGATGCCGAGGCCAGTAAATATTGCTGCGGCTGGGATGAGTGCCCAACGGAGGAAAGGCCTCGGATCAATCACCTCGATGTGTTCAAGCAGAACGGGCGGCTGGCTTTCGGGCATCTTTGAAGCCGACGTGAGGTGAGTCTGGCCGGTCGAAAAAATGCGAAGTCGTCGTTCGCCCAGGGCTTTATCCACATCCATCTCGCCCAGTCCAGACTCGTAGGCATGATGGAGATGCGCCACTTCTTCCGGTTTGAATGAAAAAAAGTTAAGACAGCCATAGGCGTCAATGAGAACCGGGTCTACGCCAGCGATGACCTGGTTCAGACGTTTGATCTTTTCCGGATGAGTGATGTCGGTTTCTGGGCCTCCGGCTTGAAGGCGGGGCCCGGTAGGCAATCGGACCCGGATGGCCTCCAAGATATGAAGATGCGCCTGGACCGGCGATGGCGTGTTAATATCAGCAATGCCTTGTTCGAGCTGAGCGTGCAAGGCGCTTGGCATCTCAAGAAAACCCATCATATGCTTGAGGCACATGGTCAGCCTGGTGACAACATGGCTCTTGGCGACGGCCATATTGATTCGCACATCGGACTCAACCGCCGCTTTGATAACACCCAGCCTTTGAAAGGCCTTCCCTTTGGGGAGATCAACCTGGCAAAAAAGACTTTTAGGCGAGAGATTGCGGTCGGGAAAAATTTTTTCCACACCGAGGTTATCGACTGTGCCGCCGATGCCGTTGATTCGTAAGCAATCGGCGGTGCCCGGATCCAGGGAGCAGTGATCCATGACCGTAATACGGGCCGCGCCGGCACTCTTGACCATGAGAATAAGCGCCGCTAGCAACCTGGGGTCTGTCGAAGAAGCCGTCAAAGGGGGATAGGCCCAGGTTGCATTTGGCTTGATGGCGACCGTCTGGCCGGGCTTGATAAAGCGCTCTAGGCCGCCCAGCCCGTCGAAGGCCGTCTTGAGGATGGTTTCAGGAAAATCGGCGTCCGTGCCTTTGGATACCGCAACGGAGGGCGGGATTTCGGCGCTTGGAGCTAAATTGGACTCCGCCGGCCGGGCCAAATTGCGGCCCAACTCAGGGGATGCGATTGCTACGAGTGCATTTTGGAGGAACTTGCGCCGGGTGAGTTTGGGCACGCTCGGTCTCCATAACTTATCATTCCGGACTCGTTGATGAAATTATTTCAAGTTTAGCGAAAAACATGGGCCATGTCCATAGAGAATGCGACGTTGTCAGCATCTCGTTTTTCCTGATGACCTAACATTGTGATTCCGTGGGTCCTTTCGGGGGGTGCCTGGCCGAATGTCTGAAGACGATCAGGGCCAGAAGATCCGTCGCAAGATCATATATGATTAATCGGGAGCTCTGAGAATGTGGACGGTCACATCCTTGTGGAGATGACCTGGGGAGTTGGTTTCCAGTTGGGCCCGGATCACGACATCTTGGTCCGTGGCAATCTCGGATTGGAGGGGACCCAGAAACGCCACTGAGGCGACGCCGTTCTCGTTGGAAAGGACGACGCAACGCTGGGAATAATCATAGAAATAGCCGGGTCCGCTGAGGATGGAGAAATAGACAACGGCATTCATGAGGGGAACGTTTCCGTCCTTGAGGACGACCTTGATCTCCGATGTCGGCCGTCGCGCCGTGGCATTGATCACGTTGGGGTTGGCCGTCAGGGTGAAGGTCAGGTGGATGGTGGACGGCCCATCCGGCGACGGCTCTTTGAGCGCGTCGCGAGAGCAGGCGGATGTCATGATCAGTGCGATGCCCAGACCCAGGATGAAAAGCACGGTTCTCGTTCTCATGGTCGTTGTCCTCATCGGTCGGCATAGTTCGCGAAGTAGACGGGCAGAAAGCCCGTGGCCTTGACCTTTTTATTGGCCAGGTCATGGCCGTAAAAATCCACCCGGGCGGTGACGTTCAACACGTCGCCCTGATAGGCCTGATACAGGCTCAAAAGCGGCGCCTCCTGTTTGGCCACTTCGCGCACGATCACGAAGCGCACGTTCGCCAGCTGCCCGATGCGGACCAAAATAGAGAGTCCGCCCTCGAACGAATAGGGAACATCCAGGCCCTGGATGTTCTTGCCGTCCGATCGAATATAGGTCACGATATAGCGCGTGACCTGGATATCGTTGTATTGGGACGTCCCGAAAAGCGGGTCGGGGTCGAGCATCGAAGCTGAGAGGGTCACATTGGCGGTATCAGCTCGCCAGGACTGCGCTCCCGTTACGGAGTCCGTGAGCACGACATCGGACTGCAAGAAGTCCGCATCGATGCCGTCGACATCGGTCCCCATGATGCTCTCCACGACAAGGAGGCTGGCGGATTGTGTTTCATTTTCAATGGGATTGCAGGCGGCAAGGAAGAATGAGACGGCAATGAGGGACACGGCTTCAAGGACGTGTTTGAGGAGTCTTGCGTTTTTCATCGGTTTGTTCCTCCTATTTGAGGATCCTCGGCGTTATGAAGATGAGGAGCTCGCGGTTTTGGGTCGTCTTGGAAAACGATTTGAACAGGCTTCCCAGGAGGGGAATCCGATACAGGAAGGGAACCCCCTCCCGGGTGATGGCGTCTTCGACCCGATAGATGCCGCCGATGACCGTCGTCCCGCCGTCCGGCACCATCACGGTCGTCCTGGCGCTCTGGGTTGTGATGGGGGGAATCCCGTTGACGAGGTTGGCAAAGTCGGCCGCGTTGTTCTGGATGTCGAGGGTCATGATGATCGTCCCTTCGGCGGTGATCTGCGGTGTGGCCCGGAGCTCGAGGCCGGCATTGACGTATTGCGTTGTGACGGTGAAGTTGGCCTGAGTTTGGACGGGGATCTGCCGTCCTTGATTGATGTAAGCCTCCTTATTGTTCTGGGCGGTGACTCTCTGGCTGGACACGATCCGTCCATTGCCGGAGGTTTCAAGGGCCGAGATGGCCAAGTCCAAGCGGAACGTATCGAGGATGTTGGCCAAGGAAACGCCGAGGACGCTGTTGAAGGCGGCGGCGGGCAGGTTGACGCCATAGCCGCCGAGAGGGCCGCCGATGCCTTTTGTGATCTGGCCTTGCGGGATCATGGCTCCGTCCACGATGACCTTATTCGGAAATTGCAGAGACGTCTGATTGCCGTAGAACGGATCGACGATCCCCCGACTTCCCCACTGGATCCCCTGGTTCTGGACGAATGACGTTGTCGCTTCAATGATCCTCGTCTCGATCTGGACCTGCGGCGTCTGTGTGTCGAGGGTGGCGATGAGCTTTTCGATGAGGTCGAGTTTCTCGGCGACGTCCGAGACGATGATCGTGTTCGTCCTCTCGTCCGGAGAAACCTCTCCCCGGGCGGATTTCTTGTTCTTTATGAGCTCAAGCACGTCTTTGGCTTTCGCGTAGGACAGCGTATACGTCTTGGTCAGGAGGGTACCGCCCTGCTCCTTGGCATCGCGCAGCGTTTGGAGGGCCCTTTCTTCTTCGGCAAGGGCTCCGAGAGGCGCGATCCGGAGGACATTGCCTTCCAGGCTCCGGCCCTGATTGTTGTTTCTCAGGATGAGATCCAAAAATTGGTCCCACGGGACATCGATAAAGCTGCAGGTGACGGTCCCGCGGACATTGGGGTCGAACATGACGTTCAGCCCGACTCTCTCGCCCAGCCAAAGCACGACGTCTCTGAGGTCGGCGTCTTTGAATCTCGGGCTCAAGAGTTCGCCGCTGTATTTTTCTTGGGTATCGTGAATGGTCTTGGTTTTCAGCTTCTCTTCCTTGGCCTGGACGGTTGGCTGAACGAGGGGTGGAGGATTCGCCGGCGGGGTCGTCTTAGCCTCTGTCCCGGCGTCGGTTTTGGCCGGCGGTTGAGGGGCAGGAGCGGGCGGCAAGATCACGGCGCTCGATTCACCGGGAAAAGAGATGGTCAGCTCTTTCGGGCTGTTAGAGACAGCGTAGAGCCGCGGCTCTTTGAGTTCTAAGACCAGCCGCGTGATGGAATACGGCGGGGGCGTTTTGAACTGCCCGATCTTGATCTTTTCAACACCGAATTTTCCAAAAGGATAAGTCTGTGTCGGCTTGTCAAAGACCGCATCGTAGATATCCGTGACCAGACGGAGCGGGTTGTCCAGAGCAAAGATATTGATGGTCGCTTTTTGACCAAGCCGCGCCGTAATATCCAGGCGATCGTCCTTGTCGGCGATCTCGACATCGGACAGGGCCATGCTTTTGCGCGGAGTTTGGCTGAGCTCCTGTTGCGTTTCGGGAGCGATCAGCTCTTCGCCCGACCTGTGGATCTTGGTCAACTCGATGACGGTTGTTTTGGCCTCCACAAAAATACGGTAGGGGACAGCTTCTTTAAGTGTCAGGAAGAGCAGGGCTCGAAGGTCCGCCGTCATCTGGATCTTGACGTCTTTGATGAGCTGCAGTCCGTCGGCCGGCACCGCGGGTGCCGCCGGCATTTGGACCTTGCCCAGCTCGACGACAAGGATGGAAGGGAACTCCTTGGGGTAAGCCGTATTGATATTCTGGAGCGGAGCGCTGGATTCCAAAAGGATCCGGGTGTTGGTCTGGGCGGGAAGGATCGAGATCTTGTTTATGGAAATGAGGGGCTGGCTTTGCTGGCTCAGTCCGGCCAGAACGAACAGGAGGCCGAAAACGGGGAGAGAGAGCCATATAAGATACCTTTTCATGTTAGCGCTCCTCGGACGTGATTTCTTTGATGACGTCCCTGGGCTTGGTGAGTGGGATCCCTTTGCTGTCCCGCGTTTTGCGGAAGACGACCTGGGTCTCTTCGATTAACAGGACGAAGCCATCGGCCAGCTTGTCTCCTTCATGGATCGTGAGGGGGAATCCTTCCGTCAAACTGATGAAGGCTTCGAGTTTCCCCTTCGCTTTGACGATCCCCTTCAGGGTGATGTCGTCGATCGAGAGGTCGGAGAGGCCGCTGATTGTTTTTTTCTCTTTCACGTCGCGTCCCCCAAGGAGGTCTTTGAACGGGTCGCGGCGCCCACCGGGATTGTAGGAAAAAGAGGGCCCCGTCGCTTTTTTCTCCTCTTGAGGGGGAGTTTGGGCGAGCCCCAAAGAGAGGGCGAGGGCGAGAACCGCGGCGAAACGGACGATCGTTTTACCGAATTTCATTTTCTTCCTTCAAAGGCTTATTGGGTTTAACGGACGCGGGTTTTTTGAGCTGGCTTTCTTCAAGAAAGAAATACGTCTTGGCCGTAAAGAGGGCCGAGATCGTAAACTCCTCGGACTGGTTGGGGAGGGTTTTGATCGAAAAACCGTCGATGTTGAAGATCCGCGGAAAATGGAGGATCCGGTCGAAGAATAGGCCGAGGTTATGATAATTGCCGACGATCTCGATCGGGATGGGCTGCTCGGAGTAAAAATCCCTATTAATCTCTTTCTCCGGGGTGAAATGGATGACTTCGAGCTGGGATTCGGACGCCATCTGTTGGATGTTCCTCAGGATCTCGCCGTGCTCCTTTCGTCGCGGGATGATGACCTCGAGCTCGGTGAGGGCCTTATTCAGGCCGACCAGCTCACCCTCGATCTTGTCGAGCTGTCTTTTTTTGGACTTGAGATTCGTCACTTCGCCTTCAATCTTGGCCCGTTCGGCGCGCAGGTTTTTGAGCTCTGTCTCCCGTCTCTTGAAATAGCCCAAATACACAAGGCCGACGAGAAGGATTCCGACCAAGGCATAAACATACCACGGCTGGCTCTTCATCGGGCCCCCTTCGTCTTGGCCTGTTCGGCCGGCTTCTTCTCTAGCGTGGTCTCCTGGGGAGGCACGACACCGGCCGACAGGGTGAATTCCAAGAACAGGCTTCCCTGCTGGCTCTTCTGCGTGGAACCGAGCAGTCCGATGTTCTGGAAGAGACCGTCGCTCTCCAGATTGCGCATGTAGTCCGAGATCAGAATGTTGGATAATGCCTTGCCCTTGATTTGCAAGTTCTGCTGGGTGAGCGTAACTTCGGTCAGCCAGACCCATTCGGGAAGGGTTGCGCTGAGCCCTTCCATGATTCTCACGGCGTTGCCCTGGAGGGCCTTAAGCTGGTTGATGAGGCTGATTTTTCTCTCCAGAAACGATTTCTGTTGTTCGACCAGGTTCAACTTGGCCAGCGCGGGCTCGAGACTTTTCTTCAATTCCTGGGCGGTCTTAAGAAGCCCGCGCTCGGTGTCAAGGGCTCTTTTTTGGAGAAAGGCGAAGACGGCCAGGACAAGGATAGCAAAGAAGATGAGCAGGTTTCCTTTGGGCGCCTTTTTTTTGATTTTGAGTTCGGCCTCGGGCCCGCGGGCCGATTTAGCTTCAGCTTCTTTTTTCTCGACCTTCAGCAGGTTGATGCGGATCATGGGTTTATTTCTCTTTTTTCCGGGTGGCGAGTCCCACCGCCACGCCGAAGAACGGCGCCATTTCCTGGTAATAAACAGGCTTCAGCTTTTTTTCATTATAAAAGACTGTGCGGAACGGGTCAAACAGAATGGTCTTGACCCCGAATTTCTGCTCAAAAGCGACGGAGATGTTCTTAAGGCTGGCCAAGCCTCCGCTGAGGAAGATCTGCTCGATCTTTTTTTGCTGCTGGTCTTCGGCTTCATAAAAGGTGAATGTTTTTTCCACTTCTTCAAGAAGGCTTTTGATGTTTGCGTTCAGGACGGCCTCGAATTCGTAGGGTTTGACGGCCTTGGGCGGGATCCCCTTGAGCATCTCTTCCGCCTCTTCGTATTTGACATTCAGGTCTTTTCGGATGTTCTCGGCGAAGTAAAATCCGCCGATCGGGAGGTCCCGGAAGAGTTGGGGAACGCCCTTTTTACAGATGACGATCGTGGTGATTGTGGCCCCCATGTTGACCAGGACCGTCGTTTGCTCCTGGAAATCCTCGGGGTAATTGACCTCGAGGGCGTTAAAGAGGGCGAAGGCGTCCACTTCAACCGCTTCCAGAGTTTTGCGAGCCTGATGGATCACGTTGCTGTATGAGGCGATCTTGTCCTTTTTGGCGGCAACCAAGAGGATCTCCAGGTTCTGGATTTCGGCGGCCGAAGACGGTTTCAGGATGGCGTAGTCGACGTGAGTCTCCTCATAGGGATAGGGGATGTTGTGCTTCGCCTCCCAGATGATCGATTCCCCGAGCTCCTCGGTCCCCATGACGGGGAGGGAGATCTTCTTGATGATGACGGAATTGCCCGAGACCGAGATGACGACGTCCCGGCCTCCGATCTTGTTCTTGTCGAAGACGGTCTTGATGGTCTCGACAACGGCCGTCGAGTCGATGATCGTGCCTTCCACGATTGCGTCGTGAGGCAGCGGTTCGTAGCCAATCCGGGCGACCTCAAAGCCGTCCTTCTTGCCCTTCCTCCGGACTTGGAGTTCCACGGCTTTGACGGCGTGCGAACCGATGTCAAGGCCGACAAGGGCTTTTTCCCGCTTAAAACTGAACATCTTACTCCTGTCCTATGTATATATGAGAGGACTATTTTAATTTTTGAAATTTCTCATGGAGCCGCTTCTCGACCACGAGAGGGACAAGGTCGCTGACGCATCCGCCCAGGGCGAAGACTTCTTTGACGAGGCTGGAG
>Ga0209182_10000174_pt1 | contig 16359 bp, 16 predicted proteins | sample LakBais05cmmetaG_FD_185474 | JGI IMG/M metagenome (GOLD analysis project Ga0209182, IMG submission 185474) | Lake sediment microbial communities from Lake Baikal, Russia to study Microbial Dark Matter (Phase II) - Lake Baikal sediment 0-5 cm... | ecosystem: Environmental > Aquatic > Freshwater...
CTGCGAGAAGGCGTACACCAGAACTCGGCGCCTGGTAGTGATCCTGTCTGCAGCTTGGTTACGTAACACCCCCGCTTCACACGCGGGGCTTGTTATTGGTCAGCTCAGGTAGTTGCGGCTAATCACGTCTTTGTACGCCTGCTGGATCCACTCAGCAGAGTCAGTGTCATAACTCTCAAAGGGCTTGTAGTTATCCAACTTTTCCCAGTCGAGTTCAGCGTTCGTAACGATCCAGTTGGATAGCATACTCGTAGCCACCCCGTGTGATAACCCGCTAGCAGCCAATAGCGCTGTAGCTGGAGTGCCTGCAAGATCCATTTCATTGAGCAAGTCACGCTGGGCTTTGTCTGCGTAGGTAGATATGTAGTTACACCAAAAGGTTTTGCATGATCTTAGTGTAGGAGCTAGGACAGCGTCCACTAGTGCGTTGTTACCGGTGTAGGCGTCACACATACCCACATCAAAGACTTCCTCGCCTAGTACATCCTCTGCCTTACCGATTATGATGTTCAGCCTCCCTAGGTCCTGGTAATGTACAAGTAGTGGGAACCCCGACTCAGCCAGCTTCACGATCTCTGGGTCGATCTCTACTACAGTTAGGTCGGCATGTGTCTCATGCAGATAGGCTATCGCACCTGCTCCAGACCCTAGTCCTACCATAACAGCTGATGCAAACGGATCCAGCACACCTGCAGCTAGCCATCCTGCCATGTACCTACATGCTGGAATCGGACCTGGCCCGATCAGGTCTGGTACAACCGCAGCTGCTGTCGGGTTGAAGTACGAGGCTCCCTGGACCTGCCCACCTAGTATGAGCTGGCGAGTGTCGGGAGTGTCGTGGATCTGTGGCACGTACTAGTAATCCTTCCCAGGATTCTGCCGAGCGATATCAAACGCAGACCTGATCAAATCCGGCTCATCGTTGTCAAGTACGAACTTGGCAACCGGTCCATAATTGGCTCCATACTGATCCGTGTCCTTACCAGCCAACAGGCCGAGTTTCTTACGCTGCCACCAGCTTATCCCTGTAAACTTTGATGGATCTCCAACTGACTCCTCTAGTGACTTAAACGCCCTGGCGCGTCGCCATTCAGGCATACTGTCCCAGTGCGACTTGAACCCGGCGATGCGTGGATCTATCGTGGGTGTTGACACTGGCGGCTTACTGGTAGCGGTAGGCGGCTGCGCTGTCGGCTGGCTGGCGATAACGGTTTGAGTGGTTGGGTCGCTGACAATAGGCGACTGCGCAGTCGGTTGGCTGGCGATAACTGTAGGTAGCGCTGCAGTGGAAGTGGCGTTAGCAGGCTTTGCCGGCTTACCGTCCGCTAACGCTGGTGTCCTGGTTGCAGCATACACCCCGTACCCGGCGGCAGCCGCAACACCAGCCCCTGCTAAAATAGCCAGTGTTTTCTTCCAATTAGCCGAAAGCGCTGCGGTCTTCTCACGTGGCTTTGACTTCTTCTTAGTCAATACCTTATATAGTGAATAGACGCCTACACCTATACCGGCCGTAGCCAATGCCAACCCACCATAACGCAAGATCTTCGCGCTAGCGCTAAGCCCTTGGGCCAGCGGCTTGTACATCGACGGTCCTTTATACGATTGCCCTGCTGTCATGTCCACTACCTGCTTCTGCAGGTACAGTGAAGGATCCGTCTTTTGAATATGAGCGTCGATAGACCTAATGAGTTCAGCCTGCTGCTCCGGTGGAAGCGCCGAAGCATCGTTCGATTGGAACCGTTCCTTGGCCAGCAAGTTAAACTGTTCTGTAACACGTTGCTCGAAGTCAGCAGATGGCATTGTAATCGGGACGTTCAGCCTGGCAGCCTCCGCCTTTATGCGATCTCCGGCTGCTCTCGTTGTGGACAGGTTGCTCGTTGTTATGGACGTCCTCGGCATGACCCCGGTCGGAACCTGGTACGGGGTGCTATGGTCCACTGCATACTGTAATTCACGAACAGTGTCAGATACACCGTGCCCTGAGTTGATAGCGCCTGGAGACTCCCAGCCTCTCCCGGAGCTACTCCACTCGTTCAACAGCTTCTTGTATGCCGGCACAGCCCCCTTGCCGAACTCCTGGTAGTGCTTTGCACTATCGTCACCCTTCCAAGCGATTACCTCGGGGTCTACGCCTGTGTTCACTACAGTGTTTACACCCCTCACTACATCAGCGGCTGCTCCTCGAACACCTTTCAATACTTCAGTGGCGCTGTATCCGAACGGCTTAACTTTAGCCGCTGCGCTTCCAGCTATGACGTAGTCCTGTAACGCCTCAGACGGGGTCTTGTCGTTAGGGGTAGCGATTGACCCGGCAAAGTTGTCTAGCCGTCCGACGTCGTCGTCGGTTAACAGCTTGCGGCCAGTATACGCCGCCCCCAGCCCAGCACCAAGCATACCTATGCCTGTAAGTGGGCTAACCTCATCGTCGTCATCGTCATCATGCTTCGTAGCTAGCTTATACAGGGCTTGCTTGTACATTGGCTTTCTGTTTCTTCTTAAGGTATCTGACTATAGCCCGTGCACGCGCGCGGTCCAGTGCTTGGTATGGGCGGTTAGCTGCCATCCCCATGGAGGCATACATATCCTTCAGAGCCGCACTTGGGTCCATCGCTTCGTACCCTTCTGGTACGGTGTCAGTATCACCGACACGCAGTCCGATGTCGTACCCGTGTGCTCCGGGTTCGGGAACGCCCTCAGGAGGTAGGAACTGGATAGGCCTCTCATACGGCGCAGGTGCGCCTACACCCATGCTGGGTAGGTTAAACCTGCGGTTCTTGCCCTTCTGCACTACGAGCTTTCCGTCCTTGTTAAACAGGACGAACTCGGCCCTGGGAAGGAATGATGCCTGATCGGCTGTCTTAATACTGTCTGCGCGGACAATTTCTGCAGACTGCAGCTTGTCGGACTTCTTGTCTGCTCCAGGGGTGCCGGCCTCGATCAACTTGATACGAGCTAGGTTGTTGTCGAATGCCCAGGCGGCTGAGTCGTCGACAAGCATCTCGGTTAAGAACGTCAACGCTTCATCAAATGGGATCCATTTGAACTCTTCCCTATCAGGGTGTTCCGTCCCAATCTTACCACCGTCTGTAGCCGTATAGAAGTGGGTAAGCTCTCCGTCGAATCCCTTTGAGGGGCCTTCACCAATGTAAGCTACTCGCACGGAGTCTGCCGACTGGAGATCATCCAACACCTGATCGGCTTCTTCGATAGCCTCGCGCACGACAGCAGCTTCAGCAGACTCGCCATCGTTTAGTCCACCACCAGGAAGCAGTAGGTAGCCTGGCTTCTTGATCGCCAGAACTCCCTTACCGTTCGTGCAGATAACCTCGGAACGCTCACGTAGAGTCATTCCGGCTTCTTTGACAAAGGCTAGCTTACGTGAGTCCGTATTCGTAGGGCCTGCCCAGTCATTGGACGGTGTACTGCCTTGTGGGTTAAACACAGGTCCAGCCCAGTCCATTGGTACCTTCGTAGGAGTGCTAGGTAGTGCCGTCTCGGTTGTTGATGCAGTTGGCGTGCTGCGGGCTGCTCCAACAGCGCCGGCACCTACTGCTGCACCTGTCAGTAAGGACTTGTACTTGCCAACCTGCCCAGTCGCCCAGTCCTTGATTTTGGACATTACAGAGGGGACCACTGGAGGCGCTGGGTTATGCCCAACCATGAGTCCATCTGCCATTTCCGACGCTGGCTGTACTTGGTTACGTATGTCAGTGGCACCTGGTGGGGTATCTTTGCCCCCCTTGTATACGCTAGGAATCGTCCCCTTTTGTGTCGATGGTGTGAATATACCAGTCTGACTAGGGTGTGATGAGCTGTTGGCAGCGTCTAACACGGTCGGATTCAGCTCAGCCTTGTTGACAGCCTTAGCAACTGGACGCGCTGCCAGGTTGACCCAACTGGACAACCCATTGAGCATCCCAGCCAGTTTCATCTTCGAATAGTAATGCGAGTCTTCCTCGAGGTGATCCTTAGCGATTTCTACGGCTGCCTTCGGGTTGCTGGTATGCTCAGTCTCTTCATGCGCACCTAGTAGCACTTCACGGGCGGGGTACTTGGTGGTAGGCTTTCCGTCTGCACGCCCACCAGTCAGTACCTCAGCAACCTTCTTACCAGCAGCATAACGCTCAACTGGTTCGGTTACGGGGGTGAATGGGTAACGTGGTTCTGGCATACCAGCTGCGTAATGCTCTACATCCTGCCCCACCATCATCCGGCGGTTTGAGCTCGACTTAGGTCTGCCACCTTGGAGGTCAGTAACGCGGCCTTTGTTGTCCTTCAGCCATACACTGGACAACTTGGCTAACACTTCTGCAGTCTTCGTAGGCATGGTCTTCTTGATCCTAAACGACAGGAGTTTCTTACCGTTGATGGTGGGCTGACCTAACTCATCAGTTCCGATCTGGTCCACTACAGTAGGCACGTTCTTGAACTTACCACCTAGGAGGATATCCCCCTTAGAGATGTCGAGGGTCAAGCTAGCTTCCTTAGAGAGCTTCTTCTTCAGCAGGACACGTAGAGCGCGTCTACGGTATGCACGATACCCGAACCCAATGGCACCACCAATGGCTAATCCGGCTAGACCGCCCACGAGTCCGCCTGACCCAGCTGCCTCTGCCTTAGCCTGACTCAGCGGTAGGTCCATTCCAAGGATGGATGCCTGTGGTCCATCTGAGGTTGCCTGGTGCGCCTTTAAGATAGCTCCGCCCATTGAGCCCAGTGTAGCTCCGCCCTCTGCCCCAAACAGGGGGCCGTATTTAGCACTGCGATACTTCTCAACCTCGTCCCGTATCTCTGGGTCTGCTAGTATGTTTTCGTCAAACCCAAACGAGTCTTTCATGGTACGTTTAGCATTACGAATCTTAGGTGCTTGTAGCCTGTTGCGGATTAGATGGCCTAGCACACTAACTCCTGCACCTACTCCAGCGCCTACGGCAGTAAACCCGAGCGCAGCTGCTGGATTACCACCTGCCATCAGGGCACCCTTAGACCCCATTATAAGCCCGCCGACCAGTGCACCTGTGCCGGCAGCATGACCGTAAGTGCCAGTATTCTGATCTTCCAGGGCGTCTTGAGCATCGACAATGTCCACTAATCTGTCAGACAACTGTTTTCGCTTGGTACGCTTTGGGTCCTTAAACGCTAGGTCGACGTTCTCCGCCATGCCAGTCATAGGGGCTAGTACTGTAGCGACTGACGCAACCTTCTCAGGTAGCTTCTTGAAGTTCGTGGAACTGATCCACTCCTTGAAGTTAACTCCTTGGGCCTCGAGCTTCTCCTTATTAGCGAAGAAGTACCTAGCCTGACGTTTCGATTTAAGAGGCATGGGTTAACCTATGCTAGCTAGCAGCTAGTCCCAATCAAGCTAGCGGGGCTTCCAAGCATGCATCAAGGAGTTACTTGGCTCGGTCAGTTTACGCTGTAGCCAGCCCATAGCGTCCTGCTTCACCTTAGAGGTAGGGTCGTCTATTAACTGGTCAACGGCTAGGCCTGTTGCAGTTGGTAGAGCTACGTTCTTCACAGCTGAGGCTGACAATGGAAGACTACCACCCGTTAGGGTGCCGTTGCGCTTAGCTACAGCGTCCTGTACGAACTGGACGGTGCCCTTGTTCACTAATGGAGGTGTTACTGCGTCCAGCCCGATCTTCAGGGGATTAAAGTGCCTAATCGCCGCAGAGACCAGTCCACCCTTCTTCTTAAAAGTACGTCCGTGTAAGTCGGGGGTATTCTGGAACCAGTAATCGGAGATACGCTTCCCCTCCACCCCGGACGCGTCGCTATACTGGCGGAACAACTCTGGGTCCCTGTCTAGCACTTTTCGGAGCTTCTGACCTAGACCTATCTGCCTGAAGTCTTCCTGGCTATGGAAACCATTGCTCTCGAGATCTCGAGTGACTTTACCTGGGTCAGCAGTCGCATTCAACGCGTTATGCAACTTAAGACCACCTTGGTCTAGCTGCATAGGTAGGTTACGTGACTTAAACCTGTTTACTATGCCACTAACTGCACCTGAGAGTGCGGAAACGAGACCGGCGGACTTATCCATGATTACTTACCTACAGAGCTGGCTGCATCGGCGGTAGCAGAGATACCCTGAAGTGTTGCAGCCTCTGCCTCAGATAACTGGCCATCGGCCCAAGCCAAGCGCTGACGATCACGGATGATGTCTGCGTTGGCTTTGATCTGGTAGATACGTGTGACAGTATTTGTCACAATGTATAACGCTGCGATGCCAGCGATAGGCAGGATGATGTGCAGGTCGCCAAGCCCCTTGAGTGTCAGCCACAGGAGTAGGCCCACCATGCCGATCATAACGATGAACCGGCTTGAGCTCAGGAAGCCGTGTTCAATCATCTCATTCCCGGCTGGCTTTTCCTTGTTGAACAGTTCTTTGAGTGCGTTGGAGATGCTCATGTGTTTACCTGATAGAAGTGGATACGCCAAAGCTAACACCATTGCTACCAGTATCAATATCATGGGTAAGCCAGGCACCCAGTCCCACGTGGCTCCAGACTCCGACCGATCGCTTGGGCATGTAAGCGCTGAGTCCGACTCCAATGGCGCTTTCGGAGGCAACGATGTCTGGTGCGAAGCATCCCCAGCCAAGCCTGCAGGGGCTGATCCTGACGCCGAGCCGGAGGTCGGTGTCGTAGGCTGTCCATGTCCCGACGTCGGTCCACCAGCGGCCGATGTATTCGTCTGGCCTGAACTCGGACTTGAACCGTCCGTTTGCTGCTTGCTCGGGGTCCTGGTGAAGCACCCCGTCGTCACCAAGAGTGTACTGAGCAACAGTATCCCCGGCAGCATTAGAAATAGTAAGCAGCCCTTCCCCGTCGGATTTGGACTTCCACCCGCCCAAACGAGACGGGGTGTACGGGACTGGTTCTTTGCCGTCAACGCTAGATGGGGGCTGTATTTGGGCACTGAATAATGTCCAAAGGAGGAACGCTATGGCTATTAAGCCAAGTAGCTTAGGCATGTGCAGCTGGTAAAGCGCAGCTACTGGATGATTTACGCTTATACAGATCGTCGATGTTCGACTTGATGATGGCTCTGATGGTTGCAGGAGTTGGCGCCACTGGACGTAGGCCTGACTCATTACCGTCACCGTAACTTAGTAACTTGTTGCCCATTCGAATCGCAACCGCGTCATCTGTCAGTAAAGCTGAGGCTGTCGGATGAGTATCGCAATATAAAGCTCCAACCGCCACATCTTCCACTACGTCTACGTGTGTATTATGAATCAAGTCAAACAGCCCAGTAACACGATCTGCCAAGTCAGCCAATCTAGCATCAAAGGTATTCAGCCGCTTATCGTAATAAAGAGGAACTGCCCAGTCCCATACGCAGCTCCAGATGTAGTCGGCATGGCGTACGAATAATGGGTTGTAGGGATACTTGAGTCCGTCGAGCTTTTGAAGGCTAGCTAGTGCATCTTTGGCAGCCTTATGCCAACCGCGGTACACGTTACGAGCTACCACTGTCTCGTTACCCTTGAAGTGGTTGTCCTTAATACTTCGAACCACGACCCTTACCGTTTCGTCTCTGCACCAGTTCCACTGATAGCCAATGATCAATTTTGCATTGTCTTGGTTAATCATCGTGCCGTTCATACCAGCGTTCAGCGACACGAGCTGCTTATGAATCTCTCTAAGAACTGCGGTCTGTTGATCCCTGGAGGTATCCTCGTTCACAACATGCTCACTCAGCGCGGTATGTAGGACGTCCACCCGTACAGCTACAGCAGTCAGCTTGGAGTCTACCCCGGTCGAAGTTGTCTGGATGGAGTCCATCTGCGATTGAGCAGCAGTCTGGATCTTACCATTTAGCTTAGCCTCTTTGTACTTCAAGTACCCTAAGACACAGAGTCCTACGACTCCGACTGTCGCTACGTACGGGGACAGGTCTTTGATCCAAGAGACGTCTTCGAACATGGTAAGCTCAGTGTATCAGTGATGTGAGCCTGGGCAACCAACTGCAGGTGCAGTCAGCTACCCAGACATGAGCTAACCCTCAGGTGTAGAAGATGCTGACCGAGTGCTCAGTGATAGCAACTGCACCGGTGTCGGCTATAGCCATGCCTACTGTCAGGGCGTAAGCGATACCAGTGGTAAACCGAATACCGTAGGCGCCACAGTCAATGAACTGGTTACTACTAGCCGGTAGCAGGATAGTCATAACCGGGGTATCGGTGCCAACCGTAGGACCGGACGCCTTGTTATAGAGTTTCAGGTACCGAACAGCTACGTTCAAATTCGAGACTTGAAGCGTGTTAATAGCGCCGGCAGAAGCCTTGACCGAGGTAGCGTTAGTAGATGCGGCACTGATCAGGTGATGTGTAGTCGATGCGCCCTGAGCGGCCGAGGCTACTACTGTAGATAGCCAAGGATTCGAGTTAGCAGTGTTGTCTGACGCGAACGCGACACGCTGGACGCCAGTACCTGCTACACCGTTACCCATTGTAACCGCGACGCCACCCATCTGTGCTACGTTGGTGGATAAGTTAGTGGCGGTGACTGCTACCGTTCCAAGAGGTAGGCCTGACACTTGCTGAGTGCCGGCGATCCGCAGAGTGGTAGTGCCTGACGTGGTAGCGGTGGTCAGCCGGATGCGGGCAAGCCGTCCGGTAACTGGGACGACCCAGATGCCTGCCGCGCCGAAGGTGCTGACAGCCGCAGTACCGCCAGTAGACGGCAGCAGAGTACCGGCAACATAAGTAGTGCCATTATCATTACTGAACGCTGGAGTAACCACACCGGTAGCGCCCATAGCCACACATTGGATAGTTAGCGTGCGATAGCGCGAACAGTCGATGACAAGCAGGTCAGTGTTGATCGTGATAACACCTGCCACGTTGTACGAGAAGTCATCTGCGGTTGGGTTAACTGCTACGACTGGCTCAGCGTCGGACATGAAGCCGACTTCAAGTCTGTTATGGTTCCTAACAACGTCGTAGTCGACCAGAACGTTAGTGTTCGAGGCTGGGGACGTGCCGTTCACCACTCTGACAGCGCTGGTCAACAGATCGCCAGGGCCAGGCATCGCCCGATAGTGGGCGGCTACCTGCACGCCATTGATATAGAACAGTACGCGATCGCCAAGTACCTCGACACGGTAACGGTTGGCAACTGCGGTGGTTACACCGGCTGGCAGGGTAACAATCGTTTCCTCTGTCTCTGCAGCAGACGGGGCAGCGGTCGGGTTACGGGCTGACTGACACTTGATGGTTGTGTTCGTTGCACCGTCTGCCAGGAACCAGGCAAAGAAGTACGGTGTAGCTGGGTGCATCTCATCATACAACCCAATATGGATCGATTGCTGTACAATTCGCTGGGAGATAGTGACGCCAGACTGCTTGACGACCGGTAGCCAGTCTGCTTCACGCTCTAGCTCGGTACGTGCGCCGGTAGTTGTACCGGCTGCAATGGTAGCAACACCAGAAGCTACCGTGATGCTGGCACCTGCACCGGTTACCGACTTGAGTAGCGCCCGCGAGCTTGCCCCAGTCGCGGTGGTTCCACTGTAAGTTGATGCCAGTGTTAACTGGGTGGCACTATCGATGGTCTCGATCTGTACCCAGGTGGTTTCTGAGTGCGCATCTACTTTGACGTAGTCGCCTGGGTGGATGTCTGCCGCGTTAAATCCGGTACCTACAACGATGAGGCTACCGCCAGTAAAGGTACACGAGCCAATAGAAACAGAGAGCGAGGAGTTCGCGAAGTTGCAGCGGTACCCACCTTCATCGGTTAGTGCCTGTCCACGAACTGCGAGGTTACCAGCTGGGTCCGCCGACAGCGCAGCCCCGGCTGCGGCAATAATAGAGTAACCTGGCTGGTAGTGAGTGCCTACCGTCTTAGGTAGGGTGGACACCACCTGGTCACTGGCAACTACCACGGACTGGCTATTTGCGATAACGGCTTGGCCGTTGGCGTTCATGGTGTTAACCACGATTGTGGCGTTGGTGGCGTCTTTAACTGAGAGAGTCGGCATGGGTTACCTTATGCGAAATGAGAGATTATGGGTACGTACTGGCTGTTAGCTGGGTCGGTGAAGTTAGCCGCTGGTGCGGGGCCACCGGCTAAGTCAGCCCAGGCCTGGTAGACAGCTTCGAATGCTGCAGTGGGAGCGTCATACTCAAGGAAGTGAACGTCGTCTTCATTGTCGTCCCAGTCATACGCAGCTATGACAAGCCGCGAAACTGTGGCGGACATGGGATACCAACGAACAATCGTGTTAAGGTCGATGACGACCGTAGCTGATGGGTTCCAGATTGATCCGCCTGTCACTGGCATGGTTAGAGCTTAATTGCTATGCGCGGGTAGCAAGAGTACGTTGAGTCACCCGCAGCCACCTGCGTAGTTTCCAGGAGCTGACTATAAACCCTTGTAGGCACCCAGAGAAGGCTGCCTTGTTCTCGGCTGTATCTGGCCCTCGTACATGCTCGGGTAGCTTGTCCCATACCGCGGTCGAAGCTTCCCTGAGATCATGTGGGAGGCTATCCTCTGGTAACACTGTCCAGATAGTATCTAGCAGCTCTTTCGCTACGAGGTCTGGCGCTAACGGGTCTAGTGCTACTACCGTCTCGGGAGCGTTGTAGACTCGCTCGGGAGCAGTTGGGTAGAATACCTGAACTACCTTGTCGTACCAGCTCATGATACTGTTATACCGGTAAGAGTATCGCCCGAATACGTGAAACTCTTATTTACGTAAGCGCCTGTACCTGCGATACTTACAAGTTTCCCACCAGAGTAGCTCATGGTTTTAACACCTAGCGCGTCTGTGGCAGTGTTCAGGGTGCCGTCCACATTATACGTTAGCGTCTTCGATAGCCCGATTACTCGGCCATCTCTTGCGTCCATTACCTTTCCAGTGGAGGTTCCAACGTCTTTGGTAGCTGAATTGCCTAGCCCTAGGTTGGCTCGAGCATCTGCAGCTGTCGTAGCCCCGGTACCTCCCTGGTCGACCGCTAGCGGGGTTAGAAGCCCGGTTATAGCGGTTATGTCTGTGTTGACTCCAGACTGGGCAGCTCCTGTAATTCTTGCGTCGTTGCCTGCTGCAACGGTCAGAGGCCCTGTGCCTACGTTCAGTATGGACGAGTCCCCTAGGCCTAATCCGGTACGGGCGTCTACCTGAGACGTTCCGCCGGTTCCACCTTTGGAGACTGGAAGGGTACCGTTTAACTGAGCTAGCGGGATACTGGAGATCTTACCCTTGCGGGTTACACCGGACTGTACTACGGGAAATACGTCGTTTGCGCCCAGCGGTGGGACGTCTACTGGCAGCTGGGTAATGCGTACGTCAGCCATATCTATGCGGTGAGGTAGTCACCGTCCTCCGTGATGATGTACTTACCATCCTCCGTGATTAAGTAACCCAACACAACCACTAAGGAATCCAGGTAGTTCTGCATAGCTGCCTCAAACGACACAGCATCCACAGTGATGGTTGGGGCTACTTCAATAGGCCTATCATCGGCACCCAACTCAAAGGAGTCGGACTCTAGCCATACCACTACGTCTGTACCACTCTGGATCCACCTAATGACGCAGGAGAGGTCTACATAGACCCCTCCTGCCAGTTCAACTACAGATGCGCCACTAACGGGCATCAGTTCTCGTCGATGAGCCAGAGAATGTTGGCTAGGTGGCCGGTGCTGATCTCGACGTTGCCAATATCCGCTAGCTTGATCGGCTTGACGGCTAGTTCGGTTTCGACGTCGAGTAGCTCCTGTAGCTCTTGGCTAAACAATGCCTGCTTATCAGGGGTGATCGTTACGACATACTGACCCGCTACTTCGGGGTGTGGCTGGGTGACGATCACGCCCTTCTCATCTCTACTGGCGTAGCAGTCGACAAGCTTCTGGCGAGACGTCTCGTATAGCTTGGCAGTATCCGAGATAAGCTGCAGGTTACGGGCCATAACGAAACCAGCTCGTGCTGGGATCTTGGCTTGGGCGAGGAGGTTGATGGCTTCGATGGCCATCGGGTTAGCTAGCTGTGAATTCTTGACGAGCATGAGTCTGGTGTTCCTTGGGGTGTGGCTGGACTATAGGAGTGAAAACAAGATGTAAAGTGTCCACGTGGACAAATTATAGAAGTGCTGGAATGAGTCCGGCGTTCTGCTTGATTTGGTTGAGTGTCTCACCGGTAGTGCCAGCCGCAGGAGATGACAGGATCAACGCCCACACCGCTGCAGCGTTCTGCTGCGCGGTAGGAGCGGTCCCGCCACCACCTCCAGAGATAAACCGGTTCTCGATTTCAGGGAAGTCTACGTCGATATCCACCACAACAGAGCCTGCCAGCGGCGTACGGTCGAAGCAGTCTCTGCCTGCAAACCCGTCATCTGTGAAAGTGTCCCTGATAACCTTGAGGCTATGACTCGTATTGTACGGAACAATCCGACAGCCATAGAGCAATTGCACGTAAGATGGGGTGCTGCTTACTCCAGTGATTTTAACGACGTTACCGCCAGCAATAATGAGCGGCCTGAATTGTTGGTGCCCGTTCGTGGACACGCGGAGAGCTCGGACCTCTTTATAGATGTCCAGTGTATCGATGGATGTACCTACAGTATCCGCCGATAGGAAGATCCTTCGGGTAACGTAGTTGATGCTCGCTACTACTGCCATTGGGATTTACCATATGACGTAGTAGCGAATATCAAGCTAAGGTCTATACAGACCTTAGGCATTGGTGTCGATCGGAGGAGCGGCGGTAACAGCTACCGTTGTGGTACGAGTCATGGTGAAGTACGTGATAGCCTGGCCAGCTACTCCGTTTCCTTCAACAAGCACAACCATGGCTTTATCCGTTCCAGGGGTTAGGCCAGCCTCACTTGAGACGTCATACGAGTAGCCCCTAGAGATCTTGCCACCAACCTGATCTGCGGCCACGTTACCCTTAATGGGATTGCTGGACGAGTCAGTAACGGTAACAGCGTTGGCTGTATCGAAGTCTTGGGCACCAGAACCGTCAACGTAGTACACGTGGTACCAGGCGTTCACGTCACTGATGGCAACAGCGCCTACGGTAATCTGGAGTTCCGGGAAGAAGGGGTAGGTCTTCGTGGCTGCAGCGTCGTCTGTAAAGATAACGTTCTGCTTCTCGGCAACGCTAAGGCCCTCAATAAAGAGGCCTTCTCCACCAATCGAGAACGTAACGATCTTACCTGATGCGTTGCGGGAATACCAAACTCGACCCTTCTGGCCGTTGTAGGTTCCAGAACCGTCATCAACGTCAGCGTTCTGCAGCGTAACTGCATCTAGGTAAGCTGCGCATTGCTGAGCGGTTCCACTTGCGGTGTTATTGAGTACCCACTTGAAGTTACCGTTAACCTCGTTGAACCCGGTCTCTGACTGAGAAACGGCGAGTCTTTCGAGGCTCATGCCGGTCCACGGTGAGATCTTTGCCCCGCCATAGACGTTAGCCAACGTATAGGCGTTGGAGGGGTTACTCGTTTCACCCACACCATAACCGGCCGAGAACCCGCCAAGCTCAGACATACCAGACGCTACTGAAGTAGTCTCGCCTGGGTTGTATTGCCAACTACGCACGCGCACCACCAAGATGCGCAAGGTATAGTCGAAGTTACCAGCACCTGCGTCAGATGGGGTGTTGCCTGTAGTACCAAAAACCTGCACTGCTTCGTCAATAGCACCTGCTCGGATGAAGTCTGCCCAAGTAGCTGCCTGCAGCGTGGTATTGTTTGTAGCGGTTACGAGCGTCCAGAACGGCGTTGTAGTACCTTGGATGGGCACGAGAGAACGAACACCATGATAGATGCGGTCCTTGGCGGTCTGACCGTCACCCGAGTCGGCGAATTCCTGCCAACCGGATCCGCGTAGCTTGTTACGGTCATTTGAGTCCAGCTTAACGCCATTGACGAAGTTGAACGCGCCTGCGAAGCGGTAGTCACCGTCCGTACCACGCTTGTACTTACGCAAGGTTTCGTTAACCCGACGCCTGGCGTTCTCGAAGTTATACAAAGCCCGCATCGTAATGCCGTCGAAGTTGTTCAACGGGTTAGTGACTGGCCCACCACCGAAGTCTACTGTAGCGAGCTCGTTTACCCCAATCAGCTGGATTCGGTTGTTAGCAACGTCGAAGAAAACGTTTCCGTTAGGGGTAGAACCTCTGGCGGTGGTAGACTCCTTGAGAGTTGCTGCGAAGTTGGCTTCTGTAATAAGTGTCATTGTTAGGTACTTTCAATTAAGTCACCCTGGTCGTTAACGTAACTCCCAGGGTAACGGGGCAGTGCCCAGGTTAGTGCTAGTTGCTTGATAAGCATGGCTACTGCTGCTCCACTAGCGGTGACGGTCTGTCCAGTAACTGGGTCGACTACAGACTCTATCTGCATAGCGAAACTAGACAACGAGGCGTTTGTGTTCAGCACCCCATCCACGGTCTGGGTAGTCCTGTAGTCAGCGTCCTTGATACACCGCTGCCACGTAGCCCATACCCATACAGGAGCGTCCTCCGTGGGCATATCTATGACGATCTGGGATGCACGTATCTTACGCATTGGTGTCCAATATCAGAGGTGCCGTCAAGGTTAGGTCCGCGGCTCCGAGCGTCATGGACTGCGTGTACTCCACATAGCCGTTCTTGAGTACCTGCACGAGGATACTGTTACCCACACTCGCCGGTAGGTATGGGTAGGTGAATGTGGACGCTACACATGATTCAACGCCGGTTAGTTCCGTCCCGTAACTCCCTGCCGGAGTATTGTCTAGGTCGTAGATGCGGACTTCTGCCCCTAATAGGGTCGAAGTTCCGGCGATGGTGAGGACGTACGATACGTTGGCGTAGTAGCTGCCGTCATTAGCCTGCATGCGACTAATGCCAATGAACGCGGCTCCACCGCTGTCTATTACGCGGCAGCCTCCAGAGCCTACCGCCACCCCGTCGATAGCACCCTTCTGGGTCTCGTATGTAGACCCAGCGTCCTCGATGATCAGGTCAGGCAGCGCAGTGCCTCTAAACCCGCTGATGATGGCTTCCTTTGCAGTAATCCAGTACCACCACTGAGCCAGCGTTGCCGCGTTGCTCGCGTCATTTACCTGGATGGTGTAACGCCATTGCTTGCTGTTCCAGGTGACAGGGGATGCACCGTGGTCGGTAAACGTGATGGATGGACTGCCGGGGTCAGCACCAGAGATGCGGGTCCAGGCTACTTGCGAAGCTGTTAGTGTGGTACCGAACCGAGTAAGGGGCACCACGATATCCTGGAACTTATACCCGGCCTTGCGGTACTTCACCTTACAGGAGAAGTCGTTGTCCCAGGGGCATGGCAGAAGTACCCGGGTTCCTGCAATGCCCGACTCTAGCCATACTCCAGTGGTGTTGTTATAGGCGGCTACTCGGGTACTCGTTACGAGGTTGTCGTTCGTAATGATCGAGTAAAACGCCGGGTACTTCTTGGTACGGTCGGCGGTGGTGCTCCAGGCAAGTGCGTCGATGTAGCTCACCTGAATGAACGGGTAGATGGCGCCGAACACTGCGCTGCCCGACATGGTAGCACGGGCAGCTACAGCGGGGACGCTCCAAATAACGTCATTGTACTGCCATGAACCCGTGATGGTGTCTACCCACAAGGTCCCTGACGTAGCTGTAGTCGGGTCGGTCTCGATTCTACGGACGTAAGCGGTCGCGGTAGATGTGGCGTTGCGTATCTGCTCGCCTAGTACGAAGCTGGTTGTCTTTGTAACGAACTTGAAGAAGTTCTTGGGGGTCAGGCGTACGCGTAGGTAGACTCCAGCAACTGCACTAATGGTCTCGGTACCCGTATTCGAGTAGACCATCTCTTTGAACGCACCCCAGGTGACGTTGTCGTCGCTGAGTGAGTATTCAACCAGCAACCCCACACACGTGGCTGCGTTAGAGCCTAGTTCGCTTCCGCGAATCTCATACGCGAGGTTCTGCCATCCTGTTTGACCAAAGATGCGCCACGGCCACGTATACGTAATAGTCTCACCAGCGGTACCGAAGTATAACTTACCTGCGTTGTCGAACCGAATGTTAGAACCTACGATAACGTATGGAGGGGAGGTAACTTTGGTGGATGGCGTGAACACCAGGCCCATCTTACCCTTAGCAGGGTTCTCCGCGAAACTCTCCAAGAAGATATAGTCTAGCTGTGCGCCACCGAGCACGTAACCGCCTACAGCGGTAAACTGCAAGGTGTTAACTGTGTCAGTCCTGGAACCATGCCAACCCGCCGAGTTTCCACGGTATATGGCGTTCGATCCTACAGTGCTTGCACTGGTAATATCAGCGGCGTCCGCGATCAGGTTCTGCACCCAGGTGTTGTTACTAGCGAAGGTAGCTAATGCCGTGGAGTTCGAGTACCCACGACTGTTCGTGA
>Ga0209182_10000175_pt1 | contig 16338 bp, 14 predicted proteins | sample LakBais05cmmetaG_FD_185474 | JGI IMG/M metagenome (GOLD analysis project Ga0209182, IMG submission 185474) | Lake sediment microbial communities from Lake Baikal, Russia to study Microbial Dark Matter (Phase II) - Lake Baikal sediment 0-5 cm... | ecosystem: Environmental > Aquatic > Freshwater...
CTGGAGGGAAGTGCGGACCCCATCAACACGCGGACCTTGTGTTGGCGGCCATCATCGGTCAATGGAATCCGGTTGTCAGGCAAGGAGACGCCGTTGAGCACGATCTGCCGGACGCCACGATTAACCCCGTCCGGGTTCTCGACGCGGACCAGGTAAGGCGTCCTGCCAAACCGGTAGGTGAGCTGGAACCCCGGCCAATTCCCGGGAATGCAGGGGTCGATCTTTAACGTATCCCCCACCCGGGAGATACCCAGGATGGCTTCGAGGCCCAGGCGGTACATCCAGCCAGAGGAGCCGGTGTACCACGTCCAGCCGCCGCTGGCGTTGCCCCTAAAGGGGTACCCTGCGGGTATGATATCCCCTATGGGGACGATGTACTGCGCGATCCCCTTCGGGGAGAATCAGCCAAATCATTAGCCAACAAGGCTCTTCGGAACCCTCCCCGAAGAGCCTTTGTTTTGGCAAATAACCAGAAGTAACTCCTTGTCCGGCAGGGGGTTTGTTCTATATGCAACCCCATCCCATTCTGGCAGGAGCCATCACCCCATGAAAGAAGACAACTTTAAAGTCTACGGCTACCGCTGGGTCATGCTGGTCGTGTTTATGTTCATCGTGGCGGTCAACCAACTGCTCTGGATCACTTTCGCCTCGATCACCAGCGACGCGGTGCAGTTCTATGGCGTCTCAGACCTCAGCATCGGGCTTTTGTCCATGATTTTCATGATCGTCTACATCGTCATCTCGATCCCGGCTTCGTGGGTGATCGATACCTACGGCCTGCGGGTGGCGGTGGGGATCGGCGCGGCTCTGACCGGTATCTTCGGTCTGATGCGCGGCCTGACCGCCTCCAGCTATACGCTGGTGCTGGTTGCCCAGATCGGGATCGCCGTCGGGCAGCCGTTCATCCTGAATGCGGTGACCACGGTGGCGGCACGCTGGTTCCCGGTCCGCGAGCGGGCCACCGCCTCCGGGCTTGGGTCGCTGGCAATGTACCTCGGCATCTTCCTGGGTCTGGGGTTGACCCCATTCCTGACGATCCATTTCCAAATCGGCGGTATGCTGGTCGCTTACGGGATCGTGTCCGTGGTCGCCGCGCTGGTATTTTTTGTCTTTGCCAAGGAGCGACCGGCGACGCCGCCCTGCCCTGCGGGAATGGAAGTGCGCTCGCTGGTCTTCGACGGCTTCAAACAGATGTTTCGCCAGCGGAACTTCATCCTGCTCCTGGTCATTTTCTTTGTTGGGCTGGGGGTTTTCAATGCCGTTACCACCTGGATCGAGAATATCATCGCGCCGCGCGGTTTCTCCAGCACCCAGGCCGGGACCGTCGGCGGGCTGATGATTGTCGGCGGAATTGTCGGCGCCCTGATCGTCCCGTCCCTCTCTGACCGTACCCGCAGGCGAGTGCCGTTTATCATCCTGGCGCTGGTGGGGGCGACGGTGGGGCTGGTCGGCATCGCTTACGCGACGAGCTACTGGCTCCTGCTCACGGCATCCATCACGCTGGGCTTCTTCCTGCTCAGCTCGGGACCGATCGGATTCCAGTATGGGGCTGAGACTACCTACCCAACGCCGGAGGGCACCTCAAACGGACTGCTCCTCCTGATGGGGCAAATTTCCGGGATCGTCTTCATCTTCGCCATGGACGCTTTCAAATCCCCGCAAACAGGTTCAATGACATCTTCCCTGGTTGTGCTCATCGTACTGATGGCACTGAGCATCATCCTGGGCGCACTTCTCCGGGAACCAAAAATGTTCCTCACGGAAAGCGCCAAAACGCAAGAGAAAGCTTAGCGCCTGAAGGGGTGTTCATAAAGTCCAGTAGCGTGAAAAGGCTCTTTGGAAAATTCCGAAGAGCCTTGGTTAACCTTTATCAGATCACGTCTGAGGAGTACCCTACAGTTCGCAATATCGTTCAATGCGCCTGGCAATCACGCCCAGGCTGTCTTCCCAGAACTTGCGGGAGCGGATGTCAATCCCGAAGCGGGCGGCCAGGTCCGCGGCGGAGGCTTCGCCGGTGGAGGCCAGCAGATTTTTGTAATCAGGCACAAAGTCCGCGCCGCGCTGCTGGTAGATGGCGTACAACCCCGCGCCAAATAGCAGGCCGAAAGCGTAGGGGAAGTTGTAGAACGAGAGTCCGGCGTAGTAATAGTGCGGCTTCCAGGTCCACATGTACTTGTGCAGGTATTTCTCGTCCAGGCCGTCGCCGTAGACGGTTTTCTGGGCTCGTTCCATGATGTCACACAGGTCCTCGGCGGAAAGCTCGGACTTTTCGCGGCGCTCGAAGACTTCCTTCTCGAACAGGTAGCGCGAGTAGATGTCCACGATCACCTGGGTATCGCCGATCAATTGCGTTTCGATGATGGCAAGCTGTTCCTGCGGGTCGGTGGTCTGCGACAGGACGGCTTCCATAACAATGGTCTCGTTCATGATGGAGGCGGTCTCAGCCAGGGTCATGGGCGTGTCCTGCTGGATCTCGGTCTTGCCGGCCTGGTAGGCGCACTCGTTATGGAAAGCGTGGCCGAGTTCGTGGGCAATGGTGCTGACCTGGTCGAGCGTGCCGTCGAAGTTGCACAGCACGCGGCTCTCTTTGACCCCGGGCACGCCCATGCAAAACGCGCCGCCGCGCTTGCCTTCGCGCTGTTCGGCGTCAATCCAGCGCTGGTCGAAGGCGCGTTTGGCGAAGGCGGCCAGTTCGGGGGAAAACTTGCCAAAGTTGGCGATGATGAAACTGCGCGCTTCGTCAAAGCTATATTTCTTCTCGGTTTTGCCAACCGGGGCGAAAATGTCCCACCAGGCCAGTTTTTCTTTGCCAAACCGTTTGGCCTTGGCTTTGAAATATTTGCGGAAAGTTGGGAAGGAGGCTTCCATCGCGCCGAGCATGGCTTCCAGAGTTGGGCGGTCAATGCGGGCCATGTCAATGGCGGGATGCAACGCGTCGGTCCGGCCGCGATGATGATTGAGCGCGTTGGCTGTCCCTTTGACGCCGTTCAGGCAGGCCGCCAGCGGCTCTTCGACGGTTTTCCAGGCTGCCATTTCGGCCTCGTACGCCCGGCGGCGCACGGACTCGTCCGGGTGCGAATGCAGGTTGATGAGGGCAGGCATAGGCAGTTTCTGGGTTTTGCCGTCCAGTTCAAAATCCACGGTCAGTTGCGAGGTGACAGTCCCCTGCAGTTTGCCCCAGGCGCTGGCCCCGCTCAGGGACAGTTCGGCAGCCAGGGCCTCTTCCGGCCCGGACATCATATATTTGCTTTGCTCGGCGGTATCGCGCAGCGAGAAAGCGTGAGCCTTGGCGATGGGGTTGGCCTGGATGACTTTCTCCAGCACCGGGGCGATCTTACCCACCCAGGCCTGGAACTGGTTGCCGAGATTCTGCATGCGCACGCCAACCATCTGGAATTCGGACATTTTCTTCATGGCCGGGGTATTATGCGAGTCGGTGGCGACGAACGATTGGATGTAGGCGCGCACGGTACCCGAGGATTCGTAAAGGGCATTGAAGCGGTCAATGGCTTCGCCGACAACACCGGACAATTCTTTTACCGGAGTTTTGGTGTCCATCCTGGCGACTTTTTCAGCAAACAGTTTTTCCAGCCCGTCAATCTGGCTTTTAACGGTGGCAACGGCGGCTTCAAATTCTTTGGATTCGAGCGATGGGTAGACGTTAGACAGGTCCCAGCGGGGAGGGGTGGACATGGTTTGCTCCTTGAATGAGATACTGCTTCTTGCATAAATACGTGAACTTTGAACAATCAAAATACAGGTAATTACAGCAATTTACTGCTTCTCGCATAAATCTCTGAACTGAAGTGGCCAAAAAGTAAGGAAAAAACAATGATTCAGGTTCGAATATTTACGCAGTACCCTGTGGGTTCACATCTTTGTGCTGTACCCTGTAAGTATACCAAATCAAAACGTCAGTGTGCCGCTTGCTTCTCAACTAGAAAAACGATACAATCAATCCAGATGAACGCTGAAACGTTGCGGCTGTTGCTGACTGGCATTCTGGTTGCCATGTATGTTCTGGCGATACTGTACCTGCGCCGCCAGCCGTCGACCTTCAGCCATTACATGTTATGGGGGCTGTTCGCACTGCTCGTCCCGGCGCTGGGACCCTTTCTGGTCATCCTGCTTCAGCCCGGAAAATCCGCCCAAAGGAAAACCAATCCATTTTATCGGAGGTGAAGTATGAAACAAGACCGCTTTCTGCTGGGGATTCTGATCTTTATTGGTTTGCTGGTCATCGCTGCGCTGGCGCTGTTCTTCATCCGCCAGGATACGCAGGTTTACGTCGCGGACGACACGCCGGAAGGCGTAATCCGCAATTATGCCCTGGCCCTGCAAAAACAGGACTTCCAGCGCGCCTATAACTACCTGGCCGACAAAGACAACAAGCCAACTTACGATGCCTTCCGCCACGCTTTCCTGACAAACCAATTGGACGTTTCCAGCAACGCCCTCCAGGTCGGGAGCATCCAGTACATAAACAGCGGCGAGGCGACAGTCAGCGTGACCGTGCTCTACGCGGGCGGCGGGCTTTTCACGCAAAGCTGGAGTTCGACCGACACAGCCACTCTCGTCCAGCAGGGCGGAGCCTGGAAACTCAGTTACATGCCCTACCCTTTCTGGGCTTATGACTGGTACCAGCCGACAGCTCAGCCGGTGAAACCGTAGGGAGGAGGTCATATGCGCACCATTCGCCGTCTCTACTTTTATGCGGTAGCCTTTATCAGCCTGGAAGTGGTACTGTGGGGGCTGATCGGCCTGCTGCGTTCCATCTTCGTCCCGGCTGTCATCGGCGGGAATGCGACACGGCTGGCCGAGGCGCTGGCGCTCATCCTGGTTGGTATGCCGGTCTTCGGGTTGCACTGGTGGGTGGCCCAGCGTGACGCCCGCCGGGACATGGACGAGCACGCCTCCGGCATACGCGCCTTCTTCCTGTACGCCGTCCTGCTGTCCACGCTCATCCCGGTCATCCAGAGTTTTCTGGCAGTCATCAACCGCCTGTTCCTGGAGGCCAATCACCTCTCGCGTCTGGCAGCAGTAGTCGGCAGCCAGCAGACCTGGAGCGACAACCTCATCGCCCTGCTGATGAACGCTCTGATTGCAGCCTATTTCGTCACCGTCTTGCGCGCCGACTGGAAACAAATAACTCTCAAAGAAACTTTCGTCAACGTGCGCCGCATCTCCCGCTACCTGTGGGTGCTTTACGGCCTGCTGCTGACCGTTGCCGGAGTACAGCAAATCCTGCTCTTCATCCTGCAAATCCCGCCCAGCACATTTGGCTCGCTGCAGCGGGCAAACTTCATCAACGGCGTGGCGCTGACCCTGGTCGGCACCCCGGTCTGGGTCTGGGCCTGGAAAATGGTCCAGGATTCACTTTCGGAGCCTGCGGAGCGCGAGTCGCTCCTGCGGCTGGGACTGCTCTACGCCCTGTCCCTGGGAGGCGTCATCACCGTCCTCACCTCGGGCGGGATCGTACTTGACCTGCTCCTGCGGCAGATCCTGGGCGAGAAGATGTTGTTACAGAACTTCGTCCAGCAGATCAGCGGTCCGCTTTCCATCGGCGTTCCGCTGGCGGGGGTGTGGGCCTACTACGGCAACTGGTTGACACGTTCGATGAGCGAAGTCCCCGATGCCCCGCGCCGGTCCGGGATGCGCCGCCTGTATTCCTACATCCTGTCTGCCATTGGGCTGGGAGCCGCTTTCATTGGCCTGAGAATGGTGCTCGCCTTTGTGGTGGACGCGCTGCTCGGCGGCCAGGCCTGGGGCGGCACGCTGCGTCTAAGCCTGACGGCGGCCCTGTCGACCCTTGGCGTGGGCCTTCCGCTCTGGCTGCTGACCTGGAGGCCGATGCAAGCCGAGGCGCTCTCGTCCGGTGATGCCGGCGACCACGCCCGGCGTTCGCTCGTCCGCAAAATCTACCTTTACCTGGCGCTCTTTGTCAGCGTTATCGGCGGGATGATCTCCGCCGGCAGCCTGGTTTACCTCCTGCTCAATGCCCTGCTGGGCGGCGGCGCGTCAAACGTTTTACAGGGTTCGCTGAAAGCCCTGGAAATTTTGGCCCTGTTCGTCCTATTGGGCGTCTACCACGGCCTGACACTGGGCAAGGATGGGAAAACAGCCGGGCGCGCCCTGACCGAAAAGCACGCCGCTTTCCCGACCCTGATTTTCGACGTGGAAAACGGGACCTTCGGCCCGGCCATGCTGGCAGCGGTTCAAAAACAGACCCCGCGCCTGCCCGCCGCGCTTCAACTGGTCAGCCAGCCGATGGCAAAAGAGACGACCCCGCAGGCCGTCATCCTGCCAGCCGACCTGGCGCTCAATCCGCCCGAGTCACTGCGGAAGTGGCTGGTTAAATTTAACGGCAGCCGGCTCGTGGTCCCGCGCGCTGCGGCGGGCTGGGTGTGGGTTGGCAGTGCGCAGGCCGACCTGAACCAGGCCGCGCTGGCCCTGCGTCAACTGGCCGAGGGTCAGGAAGTCCGCCAGAAAGCCTCCGTCTCCGGTTGGATGATTTTCCTGTACGTCATCGCCGGGCTGTTTGGTCTGGAAGCCCTGGGCCTGCTGGTCAGCCTGGGTGCATCCTTATTGTTCCGTTAGCCGTCTTTTCACTTTGACGGTCTCAGGATATACTTCGGATAGGGTGACGTTAGGCCGCCCTATCCGAAGGAGAGGACTGAGCGATGAAAGTAACCGTCTTACAAGAAAACCTGGCCCGCGGGTTGAGCACTGTCTCCCGCGCCGTTTCACCGCGCAGTACCCTGCCGGTGCTCTCGAACGTCCTGATCGCCAGCGACGAAGGCCGTCTGCGCCTGTCGGCCACCAACCTGGAACTGGGCATCACCTGCTGGATCGGTGCCAAGATCGAAGAGGAAGGCTCGACCACCATCCCGGCGCGTACCTTCACCGATCTGGTCGGGACACTGCCGCAGGAGCAGGTCAGCCTGAACCTGAACGCTTCCACCCAAACCCTGAACGTGCGCTGCGGTGCCTCGAACACCGAGATCAAGTGCATTGACGCCCAGGAGTTCCCGCCCCTGCCCATCCCGGACATGGAAGGCGCCATCCTGCTAAACGTGGCCGATTTCAAGGACATGATTTCGCAGGTGGTCTTCGCCGCCTCAGTGGACGAGGCCCGTCCGGTGCTGATGGGTGTGCTGGTGATGGTGGAAAAGGATACCATTACGATGGCCTCCGCGGATGGTTTCCGTCTGTCGGTGCGCAAAGGAACCCTGTCCCAGCCCGCAGCGCAACCGTTTACGGCCATCATCCCGGCGCGCGCTTTGGGCGAACTGGCGCGCGTGGCCAGTGACGGCAACGAGATGATTTCAATGGTCATGCCCAAGGGCCGTGGACAGGTTGTCTTTCGCATGAAGGAAGTGGAAGTGGTCTCGCAGTTGATTGACGGGACCTTCCCGGATTACCAGCAGATCATCCCGCGCTCGTACAAAACCCGCACCATCCTCTCGACCCCGGCCCTGCTCAAAGCCTGCAAGCAAGCCGAGATCTTCGCCCGCGAAGGCTCGAATGTGGCCCGCTTCAACATCAAATCCTCCGGCGAACTGGAACCCGGCTCGGTGGAAATCTCCGCCCAGTCCGAGGAGACCGGTTCGAACGAGACAGTGGTGTCGGCGACGATTGACGGCGTCGGTCTGCTGGTTGCCTTCAACGTCAAGTACCTGCGCGAGGTGCTGGAAGTGGTCAAATCGCCCAACGTGGCGCTGGAGACCTCCGCTCCGAACGCGCCGGGTGTCATCCGGCCGGTGGGAGACGATAACTTCCTGCACGTCATCATGCCGATGCATTTGGGATAGCAGGCAGTTGGCAGCCACCAGTCAGCAGTCAAAGTGTCAGGCATTGCCTGGCACTTTTTATGATAGAGTTCTAGTGAAGTAAGAACCTATCCTAAAATTATGGGACGGGCTCTCACGCCCGTTTTTCGGCGGCATGCCCGCAAGGGGTACCCTGCGGGTATGATATGCTTCGCGAGGAGCCGCCTCACCATAATTTTAGGATAGAACCTAAGTCGCGAATTTAACCAACCACTCCCTGCCTGCTAACCTATGCCCACAGCTATCCATTCCTCCGATCGCATCCTGGAAATTTACCTCACCATCCGGCAGTACCCGATTCTCCGGACTCGCATCCGTGCCCGTATGCGGCGCGAACTCTTCGAGCGCGGCATCGTCACGCCCGAGGTTTTCGAAGCCGACGTGCGTGAGAAGGCTGTCCAGTCCCAGGCACGCGAGGGACTGCACAACCCCTACGCCGAGGAAGCCTATGATGTGTGGGAAAAAAGGCTGGAACGCGTCCGTGATGCACAGACGGATTTTTATTTCGCATACAACCTGCTCTACGAGGACTTTGAACGCATCGTCAAGGAAATCCTGGCCGAGCGCGGCGAGACCCCCGACCTGATCACGTTCAACCCCGAACTGGCTCCACAGGATATGCTCTTCGAGCAGGCGGAGAACATCGAACGCATGCCCGCCGTCAGGCGCAAAAAGCTGGAAGCGCGCCTGCAAGAGATCAAGGTGGTGCTCATCCGCACCATGATCAGCGACCAGTTGGCGTATTTGAACATCGCCCGCAAGTGGTTCACGGTGGAGGACTTAAAGGAAATCCGCCAGCGCAAAATCGGATACGGGAAGATCGGCGGGAAGTCGGCGGGGATGATGCTGGCGTACCGCATCCTTCGAGACGTGGCCCCGCCCGAGGTCCAGGAAACGCTGCGTATCCCCATATCCTATTTCCTCGCATCGGATATGTTCTACGCCTTCATGGCGGCCAATGGCCTGATCCACTGGTCCGACCAGAAATACAAGTCCGAAGCCAAGATGCGCACCGACTATCCCAGGATCGTGCGTGACTTTGTCAAAGGGACCTTCCCCGAGGACATCTTGGAGCGCCTGCGCATCATCCTGGATGGGGCCGGAAAACGCCCGCTCATCGTGCGCTCTTCCAGCCTGCTGGAGGACAATTTCGGCACCTCCTTCGCCGGGAAATATGACAGTTTCTTCTGCCCCAACCAGGGCTTATCCGAAGAAAATCTCACGGCCCTGACGGAGGCCATTGCCCGCGTCTACGCCTCGTGCATGAATCCGAACGCCCTGCTCTACCGCCACCAGAAAGGCCTGGTGGACTACGACGAGCGTATCGCCGTGCTCGTCCAGTTCGTGGAGGGTGAGCAATACGGGCGTTATTTCCTGCCACAGGTTGCAGGTGTGGCCTTCAGCCGGAACCTGTACCGCTGGTCGCCGCAAATCCGCAAAGAGGACGGCTTCCTGCGGCTGGTGTGGGGACTGGGAACACGCGCCGTCGAAGCGTTCGGCGACGACCAGCCCCGCCTCGTGGCGCTCAGCCACCCGCTCCTGCTCCCGGCCGATTCCGCCGAAGCCATCCGCCAGCATTCCCAGCAGTTTGTTGACCTGCTCGACCTGGAAGAGAATGCCCTTAAAACCCTGCCCGTCCGCGAGGTGCTAAACCCGCAATATCCCGCCCTGCGCACCATCGCCCAGGTGGACGAGAGTGGCTTCGTGGAGAACATCCGCTCCAGCCTGGTGGACCCGGAAAATCTCGTGGTCACCTTCGACGGTCTGCTGCGCCGCACGCCCTTCGCCGGGCACATGAAAACCATCCTCGCCACACTTGAAAAGCACTACAATTCTCCAGTGGATACCGAATTCACCGCCGAAATCGTGGACCCGCTGGCCGCCCAGTCTGAGGTCTATATCACGCTGCTCCAGTGCCGTCCGCAGAGTGCCCTGAGCGATGGCGGCGAAGTGGACCTGCCCGCCCTGCTCGACCCGGCCGATGTCGTTTTTGCGACCCGCCGCATGGTCCCGCGCGGCAAGGTGACCGGGATCCACTGGGTGCTGTTCGTCCCGCCGGAGGGCTACTTCTCACTGGCTTCTCCCGCCGAACGCAACCGGCTGGAACGCGCCATCGGCAGTCTCAACGCCGCCTTGAAAGACGAGACCTTCATCTGCGTAGGCCCAGGCCGCTGGGGGACTTCGACGCCGGACCTGGGCGTCAGCATCGCCTACGGGGATATCTACCACACCCATGCCCTGGTCGAATTGACCGGCAAGGGCATCGGCCCGGACCTGGAGCCGTCGTTCGGCACTCATTTCTTCCAGGACCTGATGGAGGCTCACATCTACCCGTTGAACGTCAACCTGGACGACCGCGACTCCGTCTTCAACCGGGGCTTTTTCGACAAAACCCCCAACCGTCTCCCCGATTTTCTCGCCGCCGACGAAACCTTGCTCCGCACCCTGCGCCTGCTTAAAGTGGACGATTTCCGCCCCGGTCATAGTCTGTCGCTGGTGATGAACGATGATGCGGGGAAGGCAGTTGCATTTTTGCGGGAAGATTAAAGCGCTCCCGGCGGCTTGAGGTATAAAGAAAATACGAGCGGCACAAAGGTTGTGTGTCGCTCGTATGATTTATGCTCAGGCAGATGTCCAGCCTTAGCCAATGGTATTCTGCGATATTGAATGGTGATTCCTTATGGCGAATATGAAAGCAAGCTTTTACCGTTTCATCGTTTGCAGTACCGTCGTATTTATGAATGGCAGAAGCACCTTGATCGTCGAACCCTTGCCTAAACCCGGGCTTTCCACCCAAATTTTGCCGCCATGCGCCTCGATCAATCCCTTGGCGATGGAGAGTCCGATGCCCATCCCACCGTGCTTGCGCGTGGTGTGCGGTTCGATCTGGTAAAACTCCTGGAAGATTTTCTTCAACTCACCTTCCGGGATGCCCTTACCGGAATCCTGCACCCAGGTCAACACTTCGCCCGGTTGAGCTTTGGCTCCAATCATGATTTTGCCGCCATCTGGCGTGAAACGCACAGCGTTATCCAGCAGGTTGACAAAAGCCGAGGTCAGCTTATCCGGGTCGCACTTGACCGGGATGGGACCCTCCGGCAAGTCCAGAGTAACGTGTTGCCCCTTCGCATCTGCCAGGCGTTTCACCTCCCCGTATGCCCCGCATAAAATTTGCTGCACCGGGACAACCTGCCGGCGCATAACCATATCTTTGGAGCGCAGCATATCCAGGTTGGTCATGGCGTCCACCAGGACGCGCATCTGCATGGCTGCGTTGAGCACTTGCTTGGCGTGGTCGGAGAGATCACTAGGAGATTCTTCCTGCAGGAAAGAGGCATAACCGATGATGACGCCCAGAGGCGTGCGGAGTTCGTGCGAAGCCAGTGCCAGGAAATTGGTCTTCAACTGGTCGGCGGCACGCAGTTCGTTATAGGCATCCTGCAAGGCTTTAACCAGGCGGGCATTATGGATGGCCACCGCTGCCTGCGAGGCAATCACCGAGAGGATGTCCGCATCGCTTTCGTCAAAATTCCCATCCCGCTTGTTCAACGCTTCCAGCACGCCGGTCGGCTTGTCCTTGATGCGCATGGGGACGCCCAGTATGTTGTGAACTTCAAAATCAACATGCCTGGAAACCATGTTGTAATGGCGCGAATCGTTCTGTACGTTAGACAGGCTGATGATCTTGTTTTCGCGGAAGATCGTCCCGGCCAGACTGTTATCCAGTGGGACGGGGGTTTCAGACAGCCGCTTCGGGTCGGACCCGGTAGCAGCCGCGAAAACCAACCGTTCCCGCTTCTCATCGTACAGCAAAATCGAAACTGATTCGCAGTCAATGATTTCAGTCGCAGTCCGGATAATAAACCGCAACAACTCATTCAGGTTGAGGGTCGAGTTAAGTGTGACACTGACCTCGATCAAGCGGGCCAATTGCTCAGCCATATAACGTAGTTCGGTTTTGGGTTTAGGATTGGGCATATCCACCTGCTCCAATAGTGTAGCCCAAAAATGAAGGGGACACAATACCCATTCTGAACAGAACATATGTTCTGTGTAGGTTATAACAAAAAACAGAGAGCTTTACGGGCTCCCTGTTTACCGGGGTCGATCAACATTATTACGGCATTGAACGCAAGCGCCGCGCTGCAGCGGTCACCTGGCGTTTAGCAACGAGGGTGGCTTTGGAGCTGCTGATCGAGGTATACACATTGACCGCTTCCCACCCCTCCAGGCCCCATTCGTTCAATGTCGCTTCGACCTGCCCGTCCTTGGCGCCGCTTAAAACACTTCCAACTGTCAGGACACGATATTCCCATTGTATTGTCTGTTCAGCCATTTCGATCTCCATTTCTGCAGATTCTTTGTTTCACGTGAAACAAAGAATTAGAATCTTTCTAAATCTCTTCCCGCTCAAAGCGCAAGCAGGCGACGACGAGCGCCAGCACAATGATCCCGGCAGAAACGCCCAGCGCCGGCCAGGCAGTTATATCGCCTTTCAGCACCAGCGAGCTGCCCCAGTTTGCCAGTTGGCCTGGCATGTAATCGCTCACGCGTGGTAATGAACCAAGAATGATCAACACAATCAGTCCACCGAAGGCTCCGGCGGCGGCGATGGCCTGGGAGCGAGCCAGCGTACTCGCCATCAGCGCCACGGTCAGATAAACGCCCAGGTAAACGAGCAGAAGCAGATTCAGGGTCCAGAAGGCGCCGAAAGGTAAGGGTTCGAAAAGCACAACAGTGTAAGCGAGACAGGCAAGGCCATCCACGAGCAACCCGGCCAGGACGATGGTCATCCCTGTCAGCCATTTCGCCAGAATCACGGCGCTGCGGCTGACAGGTTTGGTCAACAGCATGGCCGCCGTGCCGCGTTCCTTCTCTTGGGCCATAACGCCCATGGTGAGCAGGATGACCAACAGGATGCCAAACTGTCCGGTGTTCTTGAGATACTGGGCGACCGAGTCGGCCACGGTCGGCGCAGGGATGAAATCTGCCAGACCGGCAGGCAGGTTAGGAATACTCCTCAGTATCTCCGGGGTGTACTTCGCCAACACCGGTGAAATGATGCCGGTGATGAGGAACACAGCCAGGAAAACGATCATCTTCCACGTGCGCCACTGCTCACGGAATTCTTTGGCTAATAATGTCCGAAACATGGCTAGGCCTCTTTCTCGGTCAATCTCAGGAAAACGTCTTCCAGGGATGGGTGAACCATCTCAAACCGCCGCACTGACAGCGTCTCTCTTGCCAGGGATTCCAGCAATGGTTTCTGCGCTTTGAGGACATCCTTGACCAGCACGCGTGCCGTATGGTTCGAAACGGTCACGTTGGTCACAAAGGCCTGCTTCTCGACCCACTCCAGCCAATGCCCAAAACCATTGTCCGATTCGATCTCAAAAAGGGGAGTAACATAACGGGCGAGCAAATCGTCGCGGCGAGCCTGGACGATCAGGCGACCCTTAGCGATAATCCCGACCACATCGCAAACCCGTTCCACGTCCGCCAGGATATGGGTGGAGAGCAGGATGGTGGTTTGTCCGCGCAGGGTCTCGATCAATTCGAGCACTTCCTTGCGCCCGGCGGGGTCCAGGGCGCTGACGGGTTCATCCAACAAAAGGACCGGCGGCCGATGGACCAGCGCCTGGGCCAGTCCCATCCGCTGGCGCATGCCGCGCGAGAACCCACCGATACGGCGGTTTACGGCATCTTTCAAACCGACGATCTCCAGCAATTCATCGGCGCGCTGGGCAGCAACCTGACCATGAATGTTATACAGCGGAGCGACAAAGTCGCGCAGATACTCACGAGGCGTCATCCAACCATAGAAAGCCGGCTCTTCGGGCAGGACACCAATCAAGGAGCGGACATCCGAACCCGGCCGACCAATTTCTTTATCCAGGATCCACGCCCGTCCGCTATCGGGACGCGCCAGCCCGGAGAGGATGCGCATGCTGGTGGTTTTTCCGGCGCCGTTCGGACCGAGGAACCCGTACACTACACCCGGTTCAACATTCAGGCTCAGACTGTCGAGGGCGCGCACAGACCCATACGTTTTGACCAAATTCTCAATGCGAATCATATTTCTCCTCGGCGTGGCGTCCCCAGGCCAGATAAACCCCGGAGACGATAATCCCGCTCGGGATGCCGAAAGCAGTCACGATCAATCCGAGCGCCCAAGCCCAACGCGGACCGCGCGTCTTTGCGCGGCGCGACAGGTCAATCAGGGCATAAATGGCCATCCCAACCTGGATGAGAAAAATTGGCGAGACAAGCAAAACAAGATTGAGGATTTCTTTGGTGGTCATAATTTCTCTTCTCCTTCAACCACCGGCCTTGCACGAACTTTGGTCACGGCAAGGCCTGGTGATGTTCCACGTGAAACATGGAAGTGGTGATACTCTTATTGGCTGATTTTGCGAAGATTAGTCGAGTCGAAGAACAGCCCTTCGACCTTGTCGCCATCCACTTTGAAAGTAACTGTCACAATGACGCCTTCCTTTTCGTATGTGCAAGTCAGGCGATAGACGGCATAGTCCTGGTTATTCGAGAGTGCCGGCTCCGAGTCTGCACAGGAGACATAATTCCCACTGGCATTCTGGAGCATGTCAGCCAGGCTTGTGAACTGCTCCTCAGTAAAAGCGTTTTTCATCTCAGCGCTGAAATCTTGCGTGAAACTCTGATAGTCACCTGCATTGATCGCCTTCAGGGTATTTTCAACCACCTGTACAACTTGATCATTGGAAAGGGCAGCCGGCTTGGGAGGCTGGCAACTGGCAAGGAACAAAGTTGTGACAATCGTGACGATCAGAAGGGTGGCCGGAATTTTACTTTTCATTGATAGAACTCCATATGTAATAATGTTATATTTTCCGGGACGGCGATGGACTACCGTACCATTATAGTAGAAGTCATCTAAAAAATACGTTTCGCAGGAGGATGACGCAGGCCAGGTGGTTAATTTGTCCGTACCATTTTCAACAGTTGCCTCAGGCCAGGCCATTGCCCGTAATTCAAGACTCCAATGCGATACAGGCGCGCGGCAAACCAGACACTAGCGGCGATGGCAGCCAGCATGATCGCAATGGTCACGACGATCTCCCACCAGGCAACTACGCCCAGGCCGATGCGCACCAGCATCATTTCGGAGGTAAAAAAAGGAATATACGAAAGCACATTGCCCCAGATGGTATTGGGGGAAAAAGCCTCGAGGTAAACAAGACCAAAACTACTTATTAACAGCATCAAAGGAACCTGAATAGCGCTGTTCACCTCCTCCTGCCGTTTCACCATGGCGCCAAGCCCGGCGAAAAGGGTGGCGTAGAACAAAAAGTTCAGCAGGAAATAGACCAGGAGGAGTAAGTAGAAGGGAATGGAAATACCGATGAGATACTGGCTTAATCCTCCAGAATTCGAACCGAACAGCGCGGACTGTATAGGGTTTTGCAGCAGGAGGGCGCCAATACCGACCGCCACCAGCGCGCCCATCTGAGTCAGACAGGCCGCCCCGATGCCTAAAATCTTCCCGGCCAGTAACTGAAAGGGAGTGGCGATATTTACCAGGATTTCCATCACGCGGCTGCTTTTTTCTTCTGCGACACCGGCCGCCACACTGCTGGCATAAGCAGCCACAGCCATGAAGATCAGGTACGCGCCGGCAAAGGCGAGAACATAGCCTGCAGCGACTTCGTTCGCCGGACGAGCGCTTTGGGGACGCATGATTGTCAGGTCGGGAGGAGCAAATAGACTGCTCGTTTGTGCCAGGGTAAGACCCAGGTGATAAGCGGTATCGAGAAAGGTGAGCTGGCCTGCCAGCACCTGGATCTTGGGCAGATTGCTGTCATTTGGAGAGCTCGTGTCGGTGTAATAGGTAAAGCGCAAACCCTGGTTCGGACCACGTTCCAGCACCAGCAGAATATCCAAATTACCATTATTGACCTGACTTTGCAGACTGCTCAGGTTGGCAGAAGGTTCGCTGGTAATCGCATAGGGGGGAGTGCCGGTGGTACTCGTTCCATTCAAGTCAGTATTGATGTACGATACCAGCGCCGAGTCATTCAGGCCGGCGACCGTGCCTGCGTTATTCACCACCACCACCTGGATTTGCGCATTCGTGCGCTCAGTAACGAGCTGTATGATGGTCGGGATAAAAGCGGCAATGACGACCAGCGCCAGCAGAAGAACGGTGCTGATCTTGTATCCGCGCTTGGTCACCTGGTTTTTATACTCGCGCCCGATAATCAGGCGAATATTGCGCCAGTTATTCTGAGCAGCGGCATTATCGGTGCTGACCGCTGCGGCCTTGTGCTCTTGTGCTGAGCGCTCTTTTTCTGGCGGTTCTTCGGGGTTCTTGGACATCGTTTCGTTTCCCTTTCTTTATGCTGAAAGCGCAGAGGGAGCATCTGGCAGCGCGATCGTGCCCACCTGCTCAATGAAGATATCGGTCAGCGAGGGCTCGGCGAGTTCGAAAAGATTGATGATCCCACCATGCTGCAGGGCCACCTCAACGATCAGG
>Ga0209182_10000176_pt1 | contig 16331 bp, 14 predicted proteins | sample LakBais05cmmetaG_FD_185474 | JGI IMG/M metagenome (GOLD analysis project Ga0209182, IMG submission 185474) | Lake sediment microbial communities from Lake Baikal, Russia to study Microbial Dark Matter (Phase II) - Lake Baikal sediment 0-5 cm... | ecosystem: Environmental > Aquatic > Freshwater...
ACCTAAATCAAGAGAAATATTATACTTGACAATTTTTATATGTCCTGAATCATTACACTACCTTAATTTTTTAAAGCCACATTACTGGCTTTATTAGTTTATTTTCAATCATTTAAAAATGAAACAGCCTTCACCTGAATAAATGGCTAGACTTCCATATTTTTAAAGACTAGTCCGAGCTTGCCAAGGGACTATATCCACGGGCGAGTACGGCGGAAGTGGACCCCCGGTCCTGCCGGCTTCGCCAGCACTGCCACCGGCTTGGCAGTGCCGGTGCTGGAGACCGGCAAGGGCGGTGGCAAGGCCGGGGCCGGGCTTCCCAGTCCCGGTCCTGGCAAGGCCGGGGCCCCGGCCGCTGTCGAGTTGCCGATAAACGGATGCCCAAGAAAGCTCGTGCAGGTCCGGAAAGTTGGCAAAAGCCGAACTTTCGTTTACAATATCCGTAATATCGGATAATCGCCACTTAGAAGAAATTGGAGGAACCTATGAAAAAAGCAACCGCTTGGATTCTTAGCGCCGCCGTGCTGATGACGATCGCCGCCCTGCCCGGCTTCGGGCAGACGGCCCAGGACGTCCTGAGCAAGATGATCGACGCCATGGGCGGGCGCAAGGCCCTCGAGGCCATCAAGGACACGACCATCACGGGAACCGTCGAGGTCACCAGCCCCATGCCCATCACGGCGCCCATAACGATCTACCAGAAGGAACCCGACAAGTTCCGCGTGGACATCGATATCGCCGAATGGGGGATAACCATCACCCAGGCGTTCGACGGACAGAAGGCTTGGGCCACGAATCCCCAGACCGGGACGACGGAGGAGCTGCCCGATTTCATGACCAAGGAATTCTCCCGCCAGGCCCTGGGCAATCAGGCTTTCCTCAACCCTCAGAAACTCGGCATCACCTACGCCCTGAAGCCCAAGGCGACGATCGAGGGCAAGGACTATATCGTCCTCGAACAGACTCTCTCCGACGGCCACAAGAACACCTTCTTCCTCGACCCGGCCACGTACCTCCCCTACAAGCAGCAGGGCAAATCCATCGACCAGACCGGCGGCGAAGTGGACGCGGAGACTTTCCTGAGCAACTACCAGAAGGTCGGTGGCACGACGGTCGCCTTCTCGATCCGCGTCCTCCACGACGGGACCGAAGCCCAGAAAGTGACCCTCACCGGCGTCACCTACAATTCCAACCTCGACGATGCCCTTTTCCTGATGAAATAATCTCCCGTCCGGTATCGCGGGGAAAGAGGTGAGCGGGGCGTCGTCCGGCTAGATCTGTCCCGAACTCTTTTTTCCTTTGAGGTCCTCGAGGTCGAGGACGCTGGCGCAGATTTCCGCTTCGGCCGCGAGATCCCCGTCCACGAAGGCCTTCCCCTTCATCTGGCAGATCCGTCCTTTCGTCCGGGTCCACTCGACGTCCAACCGGAGCTGGTCGCCGGGAACGACCATCCGTTTGAACTTGGCCTTATCGATCTTGCTCAAGACGATGAATTTACTCTCCGGGTTGGGGATGGAGCTGAAGAGGAGAATGGCGCCGGCCTGGGCCAGGGCCTCGAGGATGAGGACCCCGGGCATGATCTTCCATTCCGGGAAATGGCCCTGGAAGAACTGTTCGTTGCAGGTCACGTTCTTCAGGGCGACGATGGTCTTCGAGGGGACCAGGTCGATGACGCGGTCGACGAGTAGGAAGGGGAAACGGTGGGGAAGGAATTTCGAGATCTGTTCTATCGAGATCATGGGCCGGCCTCGCTCGGGTCTACTTCTTGGCCGGGGGGACCGCCTTCAGGGCGTCGTACCGCCGGATGACCTCGGCGGTCAAGTCGAGCGCCGAGCTCACGAACACGATCCCGCTCTTGCCCGCGTCGAGGATGACGTCAAGCTCCTTGTCCTTCCGGAGCTGCTCGATGATGGGCATGATCTCGTTCTGGAGCTGGCCCAGGGTCCTCGCCTGGAGCTCCTGCATGGCCCTGCTGGCGTCCTCGGCCGTCCGCTGCCGTTCCGTCTGCGCTTTCTGAATGTCGGCCTGGATCCTCGCGGCCGCCTCGGCGGTCAGGGTCAGCCGTTGCGCGCTCAGCCGGTTCTGGAGCTGCTTGAGCTGATCGTCCAGCCGGGTGATGCTCTCCGTGTACTTCTTGTCCGCCGCCTGGAGCTGGGCCTGCGCCCGCTGGCCTTCCACGGACTTATCGAGGATCTCCGAGGAATTGACGATCCCCAGCTTGCTCGCCTCCTGGGCGGGGACGAGCCCGGCGAGTCCGGCCGCGGCCGCCGCGATCAGAGCGATGAGTCGAAGTTGTTTTATCATGTCGGAACCTCCTGTCGGGGAGTCGGGCCGTACGCCCTAAAAAGTCGTGCCCACGGCGAAACGAAAGGCGAAACCCGGCTCGGTCGAAAAGCTCTTCTTGTTGTTGTAGGCGAAGATCAGGCGGAAGGGCACTCTCAGGGCGGGGATGAAGAGCCGGGCCTCGATGCCGAGCGACGAGTACATATCTTTGTACTTGAGCTTCTGGCCGTAAGAGACGGAGTTGCCCAGGTCGTAGAAAAAGATGGCGTAGAGAGGACCGCCGACGGGGATGATGTATTCGGCGTTGAAGACGAAGGCCTTTTCCCCGCCGAGGTTGCGGCCGTTCGCATCGATGGGGCCGATCGAGTAGACCTCGTAGCCGCGGATCGAGCGTTCGCCGCCGAGGAAGAACTTCTCCCAATAAGGGATCTGCGAGTTATTGATGGCCTTGACGAACTGGTACTGCGTGTGGAAGCCGATGATATGGGCTTTCGGTCCCCGGCCGATCAGCGGATGATAGTAGGTGAGCTCGATCTGGGGCTTGATGAGGTCGATCTCGCCGCCGAGGAAGCTGCCGGCGTACTTCATGCTCAGCGAGTACTGCGTCCCGTGGGTCGGCGTCAGGGGGCTATCGATCGTCGACCTCCAGAGCATCGGAGTGATCGAGCTCTCATAGAACACGCCGGAGCCGTAGATCGGCGAAGTCATCCCTTGGGGATAGGAGACGTTGAGCTTTTGGATGGTGTATGTCGTGCTCGCCCGCCACATCCCGAAAAGCCTCGTCCCGAGGGTGAGGTCGATGCCCTTCGTTTTCTGCTTATAGAGGCCGAACGAGCTGTAGTCAGTCTTCCGGTCGTAGACGTTGAAGCCCGCCGTCATGGGCTTGTCGAAGAGGTAGGGTTCGGTAAACCCGAACGAGTAATTCTTGACGAGCTTGCCCTGCTGGGCGGTGAGCTCCAGGGTTTCGCCCGCCCCGAGGAAGTTGACCGTAGAGTAGCTGAAGGCCACGAACGTCCCCTCGTACCCGCTGTAACCGGCCGTGAACTGGATGTTGTTCCGCTGGAGCTCCTTGACGTTGACCTGGACGTCCATCTTGGTCGGGTCGTCCGGGTTGGGCTTGATGTCGGGGTCCTTCTCGAGGTCGACGAGCCCGAGCTGCTTGATCCGCAGGATGCTGTTCTTGAACATGCTTAGGCTGAAGCGGTCGCCCTCCCGGATGATCATCTCCCGCCGGATGACCTTGTCTTTGGTGTAGTTGTTGCCGCGGAAGTCGAGACGGTTGAGGAAGGCCACCTCCCCTTCGGCGATGTTGAAGGTGACGTTGACGATCTTCCTCTTGGGGTCGAGGTTCTCGACGGGAATGACCTGGATATAGATGTAGCCGCCGTCCCGGTAGACCTCCGAAATGTCGTCGACGCTCTTTTCCCGGTCCTTGGTGCTGTAGACCTCCCCGGGCCGGAGCTTGACCATAGTCCGGAGATACTTGATGTTGACGGCCTTGTTCCCCTCGATCTTGATCTCCCCGACGCGGTAGAGATAGCCGGCGGTGATGGGGATGATCAGCCGCATCATCTTCTGCTTCTTGAACGTGACCGTGCGCCTCTCGATCTCCTCGGTCCGCGGCTGGCCGACGGCGGCCTCCATGTAGCCGTTCTCCTGGTATTTCTTCTTGATCAGGTCGACGTCGTCGGTGAGCTTGTTCTGCTTGTAGACGTCCTTGCCCAGAACCCAGTTGAACAGGCTGTGGGGCCGGTTGTCCTTCATCGACCCCGTGAGCGCGCTCGGCAGGAGCTTGGTCGTGCCCTCGAAAACGACGTCCCCGACCCGGACCTTGGGGCCCTCGTCGATCCTGATCAGGACGTCCACCTCATTCTTGCCCTGCTTGACGATCTCCGTGTCGATCTTCGAGGCCAGGAGCCCCTTCTCGAAAAGGAGGTCGGTGATGGTGTCCTTGATCCGCTGGAGCTTGTAGGGACTGTAATAGGAATAGGGCAGGATGGCCTGGTCCTTCTCCTTCAGCTTGTCGACGATGTCTTTTTCCTTGACCTTCTTGCCCGTCTTGTAGGTGATGGCCTTGACGACCGAGTTCTCCTCGACCGTGATCCGGACGATCCGGCCCCTCGTCCCCTGGGCCTCCTCGAACTTGATGTTCGAGAAAAACCCCGTCGACCAGAGGACGCGGAAGTCCCGGCGGAACTGGTCGGTAACGTAGTAGTCGCCTTCCCGGACCGTGAGATAGTAGAGGATCGTCTCCGGCGTCACCCGGTCGTTACCGACGATCTCGATCTTCTCCAGGATCTCCTGGGCGGCCAGGAGCCCGGGGAGGATGATGAGCAGGAGGGCCAGGACGAGCTTTTTCATTTCGGATATCCTTCTATCATATACCATATCGGCCCGGTTTTTTCAAAAACCGGCCCCTGGGGCGGCCGGGGACCTCATACCCGGATTAACTAGGGAGGGAGGACAAAAGTTTCAGCTCCCCCGCCTCCATCATGTAGACTTTGTGGCAGTAACGGGCGATCTTCTCGTTATGGGTGACGAGGATGGAGGACAGCCCCCTGCGCTCGTGGAGGTCGAGGACGAGCCGGAGCACTTTTTCCCCGGTCTTCCAGTCCAGGTTGCCCGTCGGCTCGTCGGCCAGCAGGAGACGAGGCTCGCTGACGAGCGCCCGGGCGATGGCCACGCGCTGCTGCTCGCCGCCGGAGAGCTGGCTCGGCCGCGAATGGGCCTTGTCCTCGAGGGAGACTTCCTCGAGGATGTCGCGGGCCTTGAGAAAAGCCTCTTTTTTCGGGACGCCCCGGATCATCAGGGGGAAGCTGACGTTCTCGAGAGAGGTGAACTCGGGGAGGAGGTGGAAGACCTGGAAGACGAAGCCGATCTTGCGGTTGCGGACCCCGGCGACCTCCCGGTCCGTCCCCGCGAAGAGGTCTTTCCCGTCGAGAAGGACGCGTCCTTCCGAAGGCCGGTCGAGGGCGCCGAGGAGGTTGAGGAGCGTCGTCTTGCCCACCCCCGAAGCCCCCATGATGGCCGCGAGCTCGCCCCGCTCGAGCTCGAAACCGAGGCCTTCGAAGACGCGAAGTTCGCCCTTCGGGAGGGGATAGGTTTTCCCCAGGTTTTCGGCGACGAGGACGCGGTCACTCATATTTCAACGCCACCACGGGATCCACCTTGGCCGCGCGGCGGGCCGGGAAAAGGGTCGACACGAAGCTGATCGCCAGGGTCACCCCGACGATGAGGGCCAAGTCGAGGGGCCTCAGCCGGAACGGGACGTGGGAGATCTGGTAGATGTCCACGGGGATCTTGATGAGCTCGAAGGCGTTGGCCAGGGCGCACCAGCCGAGGCCGAGGAGGACGCCGAGGGCCGTCCCGATGACGCCGATCAGCGCCCCCTGGTAGAAAAAGATCCGGTTGATCGACCGGGGCGTAGCGCCCATGGCCATGAGGATGCCGATATCGCGGGTCTTCTCCATGACCATGAGGATGAGTGTGGCGATGATGTTCAGGGCGGCCACGATGACGATCAGGGTGATGGTCAGGAACATGATGTTCTTCTCGAGCTTCAACGCGGAGAAGAGGGACTTGTTGAGCTCCATCCAGGTCGTGATGTAGACGACGGGCGGCAAGGCCGCCTTGATCGTCTCGCCGACGGCGGGCGCGGCGAAGATGTCCCGCAGCTTGACCTGGATGTAGCTGGCCCGGCCTTCGAGGCCGAAGAGCCTTTGGGCGACGCCGATCGAAACGAGGGCTGTCGAGTTGTCGAATTCGTAAAGCCCGGTGTTAAAAATCCCCGTCACTTGGAACCTCTTCGTCTTGGGCAGGAGGCCCAGCGGGGATAGAGTCGAGGAGGCCGTCACGACGGTCACGGCATCGCCCACCTGGGCGCCGATCCTCAGGGCGATCTCCCGGCCGAGCAGAAGCCCTTCGCGGGGCCCGCCTCCTTCCGGGATCCGTCCGGCCTCGAGCTTCTGGAGCCAGGCGGCGCCCTGCCGCTCGCGGTCGAAGTCGATGCCCTTGACCAGGGCCCCGGAGCTTTCGCCGAGCCCGGTGATAAGCACCGTGCTGTAAACGACGGGGGTCACGGACTCGACGCCCGGGATGGCCCGGATCTTCTCGGCCAGGCCCTCGTAGCCGGCGAGCCCCTGGCCGCCGAGGTCGGAGACCATGACGTGGGAGGTGGCGCCCAGGATCTTGTCCTGGACGTCCCCCTGGAAGCCGGTGATGAGGGCGATGGCGATGACCAGGGCGGCGACCCCGATGGCGATGCCGAGTACGGAGATCGAGGTGATGACGGAGATGAAGGCCTGTTTCCTCCTGGCCGTGAGGTAACGCCGGGCGACGAAAAGCTCGAACTTCATGCTCTTATTTCGGCCGCAGCAGGGGGAAGAGGACGACCTCCCGGATGGACTTCCGGTTGGCCATGATCATGGTCAGCCGGTCGATGCCGATGCCCTCCCCGCCCGTCGGCGGCAGGCCGTACTCAAGCGCCTCAACGTAGTCCATATCGACGGGGTGGGATTCCTCGTCGCCCTTCCGCTTCTCTTCGGCCTGGTCCTCGAAGCGGGCCAGTTGTTCGGCCGGGTCGGTCAGTTCGGAGAAGGCGTTGGCCACCTCCATTCCGGCGACGAGCAGCTCGAACCGCTCGGCCTCCTCGGGGTTATCGCGGGAGGTCTTGGCCAGCGGCGAGATCTCCTTGGGCGGGTTCGTGATGAACGTCGGCTGGACGATCTTGTCCTTGACGAACCTGTCGAAGAGAACGTCCAGAGCCTTGCCGTACGTCAGGGGTTTCTTCTCGGGGCCCAGGCCTTCGGCGAACTCGATGAGGCCTTGGCGGTCGGAAAAGCGGCTCGGCGCGAGGCCGCTGTAGGAGACGACGGCGTCCATGAACTTCAGCCGCTTGTAGGGCCTCTTGAAAGAGATCGTGTGCTCGCCGAAGGGGACCTCGGCCTTGCCCAGCAGGGCCTCGGCCATGCCCGTCAGCAGCTCCTCGGTCAGGTCCATCATATCGTAGTAGTCTTTGTACGCCTCGTAGAACTCGAGCATGGTGAACTCGGGGTTGTGCTGGGCGTCGATGCCCTCGTTGCGGAAGCTGCGGTTGATCTCGTAGACCTTGTCCAGGCCGCCGACGACCAGCCGCTTCAGGAAGAGCTCGGGGGCGATGCGCAGGTAGAGGTCGAGGCCGAGCGCGTTGTGGAAGGTCTTGAAGGGCCGGGCCAGGGCGCCGCCCGGGACGGCGTGCATCATCGGCGTCTCGACTTCGATGTAGCCGCGGCCGTCGAAAAACCTGCGGATGTGAGCGACGATGGCGCTCCGCAAGCGGAAGACCTCGCCGACCTCGGGATTCATGATAAGGTCGAGGTACCTCTGGCGGTAGCGGAGCTCGACGTCCTGGAGGCCGTGCCACTTCTCGGGGAGCGGGTGGAGGGCCTTGGCCAGGAAGGTGACGGAGTCGCAGAGGACGGTGAGCTCTCCCGTCCGCGTCTTGAACAGGGTCCCGGCGACCGCCACGACGTCGCCGAGGTCAAGTAGGCCGAAGAGCTCATAGGCCGCGGACCTGGCCTTGTCTTCCCGGATGTAGGCCTGGAGCCGCAACCGGCCGTCTGAGACGTGGAAGAAGGTCGCTCGCCCCATCTTCCGGACGGACATGATCCGGCCGGGGACGGCGACGGAGGTCTTCTTGGCCTCGAGCTCCTCCGCGGTCAGGCCGCCGAAGGTCTCGACGATGTCCTTGATCTCGTGGGTCTTGGCGGCGGTGTAGGGGAACAGCTCGACGCCCGCCTCCCGGAGCTTGCGGTATTTCTCCCGGCGGGCGACGTCCTGGTCAAGTTCCGCGTTGTCCTCTTTTTTGCTCATGCTAACCTTCTTTGTCCGGCCCGGCCGCCGTTGCCGGCTTGCCCGCTTTCTCCTTGAGCAGCCGCCCCACGGCGTCGAGGACCCCGTTGACGAACACGGCGGACTCTTCGCCGCTGTAGCGCTTAGCGACCTCGATCGCTTCGTTCATGACGATGGCCGGGACGAGCGTCTTTTCGTAGAGAAGCTCGCAGACGGCGATCCTCAGGATGTTCCGGTCGATGACGGCCATGCGGGAGAGCCGCCAGTTCTTCGAAGCCGACTGGATGGCCCGGTCGATGTCCTCCCTGTGGGCGATGATCTCCTCGACGATCCAGGTCCCGTATTTCCGGACTTCGGGCGACGCTTTCTGGTGTTCCCAGTAGACCTTGACGAGGGCCTTGGGGTCGCCGGCGTTGAACTCGAGCTGGAACATGATCTGGAGGGCGCACTCCCGCGCCTTACGGCGTTGTCCCATGGCTCGAACCGGTCACCCGCTCAGCGGAGGCCCGCCTCCTTGATCACGTTCAGCGTCTCGATGAGCGAGAAGGCGGCGTCGTAGCCCTTGTTGCCCGCCTTGGTTCCGGCCCGCTCGATGCCCTGCTCGACGGTGTCGACGGTCAGGATGCCGAATGAGACGGGAACGCCGTCCTCCATGGCGATCTGGGCCAGCCCCTTGATGACCTCGGCGCCGAGGAAATCGAAATGGGGCGTGTCCCCACGGATGAGGGCGCCGACGCAGAGGATGCCGTCGGCCGCCTTGGCCTTGGCGATCTTCTTGGCGACGAGCGGCACTTCGAAAGAGCCCGGCACCTTGTAGACCGTCAGGTCGGCCTCCTGGGCCCCCATCTTCTGAAGGGCTTCCAGGGCGCCTTCGAGGAGCCGATCCGAAATGAAGCTGTTGAAGCGGCTGACCACGATCGCGACTCTGAACCCCTTAGCCTGGAGCTTGCCTTGATGAATTTTCATGGACGTCTTTCTCCTTCCCGGGTCCGAAGGAAACCTATTTTAGCAGATGTCCGGGGGATTTTCATCAAAAAAACGAGAGGGCGGCCGCGCCTTGAGGAAAGCCGGCGATTGTGGTAGGTTGAGGCGAGGAGACGCGGCCATGAAAACGAGAACAGAATTCGCCGAGCTCACCCCCGACAAACTGCGCTGGACCTGCTGTCCGGACATCATCCCCGTCGCCTCAACGAGCGAGGCCCGGGCTTGCGAGGAGATCATCGGCCAGGAGCGCGCCCTGCGGGCCATCCAGACGGGCCTGGACATCAAGAGCCTCGGCTACAACGTCTTCATCACCGGCATGGTCGGCACGGGCCGGACGACGACGGTGAAACAGTTCCTCGAGCGGCTGGAGAAAGGCGACCGGACGCCCGACGACATCCTCTTCGTCAACAACTTCAAGTACCCCGACGAACCCGTCCTCATCATGCTCCCCTCCGGCCAGGGAAAGCTCTTCGGCGAGGCCATGGCCAAGTTGATCGACCTGCTCCGGACGAACATCCCCAGCCTGCTCAAGAGCCCGTACTACGCAGAAAAGCGGGACGCCATCGTCGAGAGCCAGCAGAAAAAGCAGCGGGACATCCTCCAACGATTCGAGGAAGAGGCGGCCGAGCAGGGCTTCTCGGTCATCCAGGTCCAGATGGGCCTGTTCACGCGGCCCGACCTCATCCCCGTCATCGAGGGCCAGCCCACCCCTTTCGCTAAGATCGAAGGACTGATCAAGGAAAAGAAGTTCCCCAAGGAAACGCTGGATGCGCTGCGGACGAAATACGACGAGCTGACGGCCAAGCTGGAGGACATCTTCGAGAAGCTCAAGGAGATCGACGAGGAGACGCGGACGCTCCTCCGGAGCTGGGACGAGGAATCCATCACACCCGTCATCAAGGGCGGCATCGACGAAGTCCGGACCCGCTTCGCTTTCCCCAAGATCGGCGCCTACCTCGACGACGTCGAGAAGGCTTTGGTCAAGACGATCGACCTGTTCAAGAATCAGAAAAAAGAGGACAAGGAACAGGTCGAGAGTTTCCTGGAGTACCGGGTCAACCTACTCGTCGACAATTCGGACCAGCACGGCGCGCCCGTCGTCATGGAGACCAACCCGAACTACGTCAACCTCTTCGGGTCGATCGAGGTCTCCTACTCCCGCGCCGGCATGGGCCTGACGGACTTCACCATGATCAAAGCCGGCTCGTTCCTCAAGGCCAACGGCGGCTACCTCGTCATCAACGCCATGGACGCAATTGTCGAGCCGGGGGTTTGGGCCACCCTTAAAAGGACCCTGCGGAACCAGATCTTCGAGATCCAGAACTATCTCCAGATGTACCTGTTCTCGAGCGCCCGGCTCAAGCCGGAGTCCATCAAGTCCGACGTCAAGGTCGTCATGATCGGCGACGCCTCGATCTACAATCTCCTCTACTTCATGGACGAGGACTTCAAGAAGATCTTCAAGATCAAGGCCGAGTTCGACTCGGAGATGGACAAGGGCGAGAAGGCCGTCGGCGACTACGTCCGCTTCATCAAGAAGATCTGCGACGAGGACGGCCTGATGCCCCTCGACAGGGACGGCATCGCGGCGCTCATCGAATACGCGACGCGCCTCGCCGGGCGCCAGCGGAAGCTTTCGACGCGCTTCCACGTCATCGCCGACGTCATCCGCGAATCCAGCTACTGGGCCGGCAAGGACAAGAAGTCGGCCGTCGGCCGCGACGACGTCGAGAAGGCCATCCTCGAGCGCTTCGAGCGGGTCAGCCTGATCGAGGACAAGATCCAGGAGATGATCGAGGAGGGGACGATCCTCATCGACACGGAAGGCGCCGTGGTCGGCCAGGTCAACGGCCTGTCGGTCTACGACATGGGTCAATTCATGTTCGGCAAGCCGGCCCGCATCACCGCCCGGACGGCCATGGGCCGGGCCGGGGTCATCAACATCGAGCGCGAGGCCGACATGAGCGGCCCGACCCACAACAAGGGCGTCCTCATCCTCGGCGGCTACCTCCGCGGGAAGTACGCGTCGAAAAGGCCGTTCTCCCTGGCCGCCTCCCTCGCTTTCGAGCAGTCCTACGGCGGCGTCGACGGCGACAGCGCCTCGTCGACCGAGGTCTATGCCATCCTCTCGAGCCTGTCGGGCCTCGCCCTCCGCCAGGACCTCGCGGTCACGGGGTCCTTGAACCAGAAGGGCGAGATCCAGCCGATCGGCGGGGTCAACGAAAAGATCGAGGGCTTCTTCGGCGTCTGCCGGGCCAAGGGCCTGACCGGGACGCAGGGCGTCCTCATCCCCCACCAGAACGTCCAAAACCTCATGCTCCGCGCCGATGTCGTCAGCGCAGTCCGGGAAGGGAAATTCCACGTCTATCCCGTCCGGACGATCGATGAGGGTATCGAGATCCTGACGGGCATCGAGGCGGGCCTTCCACAGGAGGACGGGACCTACGAGGAGGGCACGGTCCACGGTCTCGTCGACCGAGAGCTCCAGCGGCTGGCCAGCGGCTGGAAATCCTTTTCCGGAGGAAACGGCAAGGGCGAAGAGCAGGCCGGCGGGCCGCAATGATCAGCGGCCGGGTCTTGCTTTAGGCCGGGCCGCGTTCTCTCGGCGAGGCGGGGCCGCCGCGCCGCTCCCTTCCACGCGCTTCCTCAGGCGTGAGATCTCCGCGGTCTTGAGATAGCGCCAGTGACCCGGCTTGAGGCCCTCGAGGGTCAGGCCGGCGAACTCGACGCGGACGAGACCGGCGACGGGGTAGCCGACGGCCTCGAAAAGCTTCCGGATCTCCCTCTTCCGGCCTTCGTGGATCTCGACCGCGAGGATCGAATGACGGCGCCCCCGCCGCAGGACCTGGATCCGGGCGGGCGCCGTCTTGCGCCCCTCGAGAAAGATCCCATGTCGGACCTTGTTGAGGTCGTCTTCCGTGGGCTCGCCTTCGACCCGGACGTGGTAGATTTTCCCCACGCCGTAACGGGGATGGGTCAGCCGGAGGGCCATGTCCCCGTCGTTCGACAGGAGAAGCGCCCCCTCCGTGTCGACGTCGAGGCGCCCGACGGGATAGACCCGGACCGAGAGATGGGGCAGGAGGTCCATGACCGTCGGCCGTCCGAACGGGTCCTTGACGCTGACGACCCGGCCGGCCGGCTTGTTGAGGAGGATGAAGACGGGCCGGTCCTCTTCGCTTTTGACGAGATGGCCGCCGGCGACGACCTTGTCGCGCGAAGCGTCGATCTTCTGGCCCAGTTCCTGGACGACCTTGCCGTTGACGCAGACCCGGCCCTCCGCGATGATGCGGTCGGCCTCGCGCCGCGAGCAGACCCCGGCGTGGGCCAGGAACTTGTTCAAGCGCATCGTTGCCATTGCCGGACCATTATAAACCAAAGCTTCGGCGATTCGTATAGATAGGGTACAATAGAGCTTCAGAACCATGGCGAAACTGCAGATCAAAGAATCCTTCACGATGGCCGTGGTCTCCCTGCGGTCGAACAAGCTGCGGACCTTCCTGACCCTTCTCGGGATCATCATCGGCGTCCTGACCATCATCGCCGTGGTCTCGGTCATCCAGGGCCTGAACAACTACGTCTACACGAAGATGTCCTTCTACGGGGCTAACGACTTTTCGGTCCAGAAATTCACGATGATCGGGACCTCTCTCAAGGACTTCCGCGAACAGATGAAACGCAAGGACCTGACCCTGGTCGAGCGGGACCTCATCCGGGCCAACTGCCCCACCTGCGAGCTCGTCGGGGCCACCACTTCGACGAACCAGACCGTGAAGTACGGCAGTCAGATCCTCAAGGGCACGGAGATCCGCGGCGTCACGCATATCGACCATGAGATCGGCTCGGTCCTCGAACTCGAAGCCGGACGCCATCTCCAGAGCCAGGACGAGACGAACTCCCGCGCGGTCTGCGTCATCGGCGCCGACATCGCCGAGAAGGTCTTCCCGACCTTCGACCCCCTCGGGCGCTGGCTCAAGGTCGGAAGCCGGAATTTCCAGGTCATCGGCGTCGGCAAGAAGAAGGGCAAGATCCTCGGCTTCAGCCAAGACAACTACGTCCGCATCCCCATCACGACCTTCATGAAGGCTTACGGTTCGAGGCGCTCCATCAACATTAACATCCACACCAACTCCCAGGAGGAGATGGTCAAGGCCCAGGACGAGGTCCGGACCGTCCTCCGGTCGTGGCGGAAGAGGTCCTACAACGACGCCGACGATTTCGCGTTCGCCACGTCCGAGACCTTCATCCAGTTCTACAAGACCGCCACATCGGGCATCTACTTTGCCATGATCGCCGTGTCCTCGATCGCCCTCATCGTCGGCGGCATCGTCATCATGAACATCATGTTCGTCTCCGTCTCGGAGCGGACGAAAGAGATCGGCATCCGCATGGCCGTCGGGGCCCGGCGCAAGGACATCCTCTACCAGTTCCTCATCGAGTCCTCGGTCATCTCCGCGCTCGGCGGGATCATCGGCATCGTCCTCGGCTTCCTGGTCGCCCGGATCGTCTCCGCGGCCACGTCCATGCCCTCAAGCGTCGAGCCCGTCTCGATCGTCCTGGCCATGGTCATGTCCTGGTCGATCGGGCTGTTCTTCGGAATCTACCCGGCCAACCGGGCAGCCAAGCTCGACCCTGTCGAGGCCCTGAGGTCGGAACAATGAAGCTCCAGATCTTCCGCGAAGTGTTCCGCATGGCCATCGACTCCCTCCGGGCCCACAAACTCCGCTCGTTCCTGACCATCCTGGGCATCGTCATCGGCGTCATGACCGTCATCGGCATGGTCTCGATCATCCAGGGCCTCAACAAGAGTTTCCTCTCGGAGCTCCAGGCGGCCGGCTCCGACATGATCGTCATCCGGAAGAACGAGGGCATCCAGATGGGGCACCAGTCGGAGGAGGAGCGGACCCGCAAAGACCTGACCTTCGACGACGTCAAGGCTATCGAAACGGGCGCCCCGCTCGTCAAGGCCGTGGCCGTCAGCGTCTACGTCAGCGTCTTCGAGCCCGTCGAGATCAAGTACCAGAGCGCCAAGAGCGACAGCGCCATGGTCATCGGCATGAACGAGAAGTGGCCCGTCGTCATGTCCCTCTATCTCCCCCAGCTGGGACGGTTCATCACCGAGTCGGAAGTGACACGCACCGCCCGGGTCTGCGTCCTCGGCTCCGAGCTCGCCGACATTCTTTTCCCGACCACGAACCCGGTCGGCAAGGAGATCCGCGTCGGCCCCGAGGCCTTCACGGTCATCGGCGTCCTGAGCAAGAGGGGCCAGATGTTCGGGCAGAGCCGCGACAATTTCGTCGGCCTGCCCATCACCACCCTGATGAAATACTTTAGCTACGAGAAAGACGGCCTGGAGATCATCGCCTCTCCCCGGCAGTCGGAGATGCTCGGCGAGACGATCGAGCAGATCACGAGCGTCCTCCGCCTGCGGCGCAAGGTCCCCTACGGCCAGCCCAACGACTTCGCCGTCATGACCCAGGACACGCTGGTCGACCTCTACAACCAGCTGACCGGCGCCGCCTACCTGGTCATGATCGTCATCTCCTCGATCGGTCTCCTCGTCGGCGGCATCGGGGTCATGAACATCATGCTCGTCTCGGTCAAGGAGCGGACGCGGGAGATCGGCATCCGCAAGGCCATCGGCGCCCGGTCGGGCGACATCCTCAAGCAGTTCCTGATCGAGGCCGTCTTCCTGACCGGCAGCGGCGGGCTCATCGGCGTCCTGGCCGGTTTCGGCATCGCCCTCATCGTCCGGGCGGCGACCCCGCTGCCCGCGGCGGTCTCCCCCTGGTCCGTCGTTTTGGGGCTGGCGGTCTCGGCCACGATCGGCCTTTTCTTCGGGATCGTCCCAGCCCAGAAGGCCGCCCACATGGACCCCATCGTCTCGCTCCGCTACGAATAGCGGACCGGCGGCCGACGAAGCGCTTGACGCCGGGGCCGGCTTCGTTTACCATGGGCGGCCATGGTCATCATCCTGAAAACCGTCCTCGGCCTCCTGACCTCGCTCTTCGGCTTCTACTACCTGACCGACGCTTATAAGAGTAGGAAGGAATTCTCCTCGACCCCTTGGCCCGGACTCTTAGGCACGGGCTTTGTCACCAACATGCTCGATACCCTGGGTATCGGCAGCTTCGCCCAGCAGACGGCCATTTTCAAGTTCTTCAAGCTGGTGGACGACCGGGTCATCCCGGGCACGATGAACGTCGGCAACACCATTTGCACGGCCACCCAGGCCTTCATCTTCATGTCCGCCGTCGCCGTCCAGCCCCTGACCCTCGCCTCCATGTCCATCGCCGCCCCGGCCGGAGCGGTCCTCGGCGCCGGAGTGGTTTCCCGGATGTCCCGCCGCAAGATCCAGCTCGGCATGGGCTTCGGGCTCCTGGCGGTCGCCCTGATCATCCTGGCCGGCCAGCTCAACTGGTTCCCATTAGGAGGGGAAGCGATAGGCCTCACGGGCTGGAAGCTCGCCGTGGCCGTGGTCGTGAGCTTCGTTTTCGGCGCCCTTCAGACGATCGGCGTCGGCTTCTACGCCCCCTGCATGGCCACGGTCTACGCCCTGGGCATGCATCCCAAAACGGCCTTCCCGATCATGATGACGGCTACGGCCATGCTGATGGCCGCGGGGAGCGCCCGGTTCGTCAAGGAAAAGGCTTACGACCCGAAAGCCGCCGTCGCCCTGACGCTGGCCGGGATCTTCGGGGTGTTCCTGGCCGCTTTCGTGGTGAAGTCGCTGCCCCTGACAGTGATGAAATGGGTCGTGCTGGGCGTCGTCCTTTACACGTCGATGATGATGTTCATCTCGGCGCACCAATCACGAAAAACGGCTTAGGCCTATCCGCAAGAAGATCTATCGAACGACTTCGATTTTCATTTTTAAGAGCTTTTTCAAGAATTTTAAATCTTCCCGATCCTTGGCGCGGCCGGCGGCCTTTTTCATCCGGATCATGTCCTCTAGCGAAGGGAAATACACCTTTGTTTTCCCGATCTTGCTTGTGATTTTATTTTTCCAGATATCCTCGAAGACAACGCCTTTGACGAAAGGATGGATATCGGTTTCCAAGAGATATTGACGGATCAGGACTTTGTGGGTTAAAAAGTCGTTCTCGCTGAAATCCGACAAGTCATATCCGAATTCGCGCAGGGACTTCATGACTCTGCGGATATTGGGTCGAGTTGGTTTGACGAAAAGGTCGATATCTAAAGTCGCCCGAGCGTAGCCGTAAGCCGGGAAAGCCGTC
>Ga0209182_10000177_pt1 | contig 16312 bp, 11 predicted proteins | sample LakBais05cmmetaG_FD_185474 | JGI IMG/M metagenome (GOLD analysis project Ga0209182, IMG submission 185474) | Lake sediment microbial communities from Lake Baikal, Russia to study Microbial Dark Matter (Phase II) - Lake Baikal sediment 0-5 cm... | ecosystem: Environmental > Aquatic > Freshwater...
TCCCCAGGATGTGCAAGCCGCCCAGCTCGACCACTCGGTTGTGCTCCGCCTCGGTTTGCTTGCGGACCTTGGCGAGGGCCGCGGCGTAGCTCTCCGGGTCGTCGGTCTCCAGGAGACCATAGCGCTGCATGTCCTTGACCTCGGCCAGGACTTTCTCGTACGCGGCGGGTTCCAGACCGTCCCGCTTCGCCTCGCCCCGCCGGAGGATCTCGGCCGCCATGGACTTCGGGTTCCCGCCCAAAAGGATGTCGGTGCCGCGGCCGGCCATGTTGGTGGAGATGGTCACCGACTTCAGGCGGCCGGCCTGGGCGATGACCTCCGCCTCGCGCTCGGCGTACATCGGCTTGGCGTTCAGGACCTGGTGGGGAATCCCGCGCTTCTTGAGTAGCGTGCTCACCGCCTCGGATTTCTCGATGGAGGTCGTCCCCACCAGCACGGGTCGGCCGACCTTGTACATCTCGGCGATCTCGTCGACCACCGCGCTCAGCTTCTCCCGCTGGGTCTTGAAGACCACGTCGTTGTGGTTCACCCGGGCGAGCGGCACGTTGGTCGGGATCACCACCACGTCCAGATTGTAGATCCGCGCGAACTCTTCCGCCTCGGTGTCCGCGGTTCCGGTCATGCCGGCGAGCTTGGCGTACATGCGGAAGTAGTTCTGGATGGTGATGGAGGCCAGCGTCTGGTTTTCCTGCTGGATCTTGACCTTCTCCTTGGCCTCCACCGCCTGGTGCAACCCGTCGCTCCAGCGCCGTCCGGCCATCAGGCGGCCGGTGAACTCGTCCACGATGATGACCTCGCCCTCTTTCACCACGTAGTCCACATCCCGCCTGTACAGGGTGTGGGCCCGCAGGCCCTGCTGGACGTGGTGTACGAGGTCGATGTTGGCCGGCTCGTAGAGGTTCTTGACCCCGAGGAGCTTCTCCACCGTGAGGACGCCCGTCTCGGTCATGGCCACCGTCTTGGCCTTCTCGTCCACGATGTAGTCGCCCGTGGCGGTGGCCTCGATCTCGTGGAGCTTCCCCTCGGTGATGGTGGCCGCCCGCTTCAGCCGCGGGATGATCCGGTCGATGACGTAGTACTTGTCGGTGGATTCCTCCGAGGGGCCCGAGATGATCAGAGGGGTCCGGGCCTCGTCGATCAGGATGTTGTCCACCTCGTCCACGATGCAGTAGTTCAGCGCCCGCTGGACGAAGTCCTCGGCCGCGAACTTCATGTTGTCGCGCAGGTAGTCGAAGCCGAATTCGGTGTTGGTCCCGTAGGTGATGTCGGCCCCGTAAGCCTCCTGCCGCGTGCAGGGCCGCAGGTTCGCCAGGCGGGGGTCGGACGATCTCATGGCCGGGTCGAACAGGAAGGATGCCTCGTGCTGGAGTACCCCCACGCTGAATCCCAGGGCGTGGTACACCGGCCCCATCCACTGGGTGTCGCGCTTGGCCAGATAGTCGTTCACCGTGATGACGTGCACCCCGCGACCGGAGAGGGCATTGAGGTAGGCCGGCAGCGTCGCCACCAGCGTCTTCCCCTCGCCCGTGGCCATCTCGGCGATCTTGCCCTCGTGCAACACCATCCCGCCGATGAGCTGGGTGTCGAAATGGCGCATGTTCAGCACGCGGCGCGCGGCCTCGCGGCAGACCGCGAAGGCGTCCGGCAGGATCTCGTCGAGAATCGCGGCCAGATCGTCGTTTGTCGCGGCGGCCACGCGCTCTTTGAGTACGGCGGTCTTGGCGCGCAGCTCCGCGTCGCTCAGGTTTCGTACCTCGGGTTCCAGGACATTGATGCTCTCGACCCGCGGGCTGAGGCGCTTCAGCTCCCGCTCGTTCTTCGTGCCGACGATCTTGTGGATCAAATGCTTGAACATTCGGAGAAACCCGTCCTTTCGCGTCGCACACCATCGCGACGGCCTATCTTAACAGACGAAACGGCGCAGGGGCAACGCATTTCCCGGTGCGGAGGATTGCCGGGATCTCAGCTTCGCCGTGCGCCGCAGGTTGATGGTCCCTGCTTGACCGCCCACATTACTGACGGTCGTTATCTCCAGAGTCCAGACCTGAAAAGCACTCCTCACTTTTTCCGCACCTTCCAGGTACCCGACCCGAATACCCGGGCGCCAGGAGGCCAAAGGGCCTTCGGGCCGACACAAGAAAGAAATGATTGCACTCCGGTTCACCTTCGGTATCCGACATCAGCCGCGCCATCCCCCATACGTAACGGCAACACAGAACACAATAAAAAATACTTGACACACAATACAATATTACATATTCTCTTTCACAACCTTCCTCCGGAGCACGCGTCTTATGGGACCGGACCTTCACGTCGCTTCGCCGCGCCTTGCGACCCCTATCGCACTACGGGGACGCGTTTGCTTTTCCCCACCTTCAGACCCGCCACCCCATTTCAAGAGGAGGCACCCCATGAAGCGACTGATCTGGACCGCACTTGTTGTGATGCTGGGCGCGAGCGTCCTAGCCGGCTCAGCCCTGGCCGGCGAACTCACCCTGAACGTTCTGGGCCAACCGCTAGCCACTGGGTTGATCCAGAAGAACAAAGAACAACCCTTCTTCGAGAACTTCAGCAAGAACGTTGGTTTCGAGGCCAAGGTCAACTACAAACCGATCGACGTCACCGGCATCAAGTCCGAGGAGACCCTCCGCGTCCTGAAGAGCGGCCTCTTCGACATCGTCTCCCTCCGGATCGCCCAGGCCGCGAGGGACGAACCGTTCCTCCTCGGCCAGGATATCGTCGGCCTGAACCCGGACTACAAGACGGCGCGGAAGGTGTACGACGCCTACGCCCCACACTTCGACCAGGATCTCCAGCAGAAGTTCAACAGTCGGCTGCTCGGGCTGTGGCCCTTCGGTCCGCAGGTGCTGTTCTGCATTCCGGAGATCAAAGGCTTGAAGGATCTGAAGGGCAAGAAAGTCCGGGTGTACGACCAGAGCATCGCGCAGTTCATGGAGAGCCTGGGCGCCATCCCCGTCGCCATCGGCTTCGCCGAGACCCAGCAGGCCCTCGCGCGCGGCGTGGCGGAGTGCGCCATCACGGGCGCCAGCTCCGCCAACACCGCCGGCTGGCCGGAAGTCACGAACTACTTCATGCCTATCGGCTTTCAGGTCGGCTTCAACGGCTACGCCATGAACCTGAATAGCTGGAAGAAGCTCACCGCCGACCAGCAGAAGAAGCTCCAGGCCGGCATTGATGCGCTGAACAAGGACATTTGGACCTATTCCGAAGAGATCTTCTTGGACGCCGTCCGCTGCAACGTCGGCAAGGATCCCTGCACGACCGTGACCAAGTTCAAGATGAAGGAAGTGCCCGTGACGGACGCGGACCTGAAGCTCGTGGCCGAAGCGGTCAAGACCATCTCGCTGCCCGCCTGGGGCAAAGTCTGCGAGCGGAGCACGCCCGGCTGCGTCGAGAAGTGGAAGCAGATCCTTGGCCCGGTGACGGGAATCAAGTAGCAGACACACACACCCGGACCCCTCTCCGCTTTCGAGCGGAGAGGGGTTTCCTGGAGACCTCGCAATGAGCACGATGGCAAAAATAATGGGCATCGTCTTCGGCTGGATGACGCTGGCTCTCGGCCTCATCGTCACCGGTGAGACGATCATGCGGAAGTTCTTCAACTACTCCATGCAGGGCGCGGACGAGTTGGGCGGTTACATCCTCGCCTTCACCACGTTGCTGTCCTTCTGCTGTGCGCTGATCGGCCGCAACCATATGCGGATCGACACCTTTCATTACATGCTGTCCCTGAGGTGGCAGGCCCTCCTGAACTGGATCTCCATCGCGTCCATCGGCCTCTTCTCCGTCGTCCTGGCATGGGCGTCCTGGGGCATCATCCGAGACACCTGGGCCTACAAGAGCACCGCGCCGACGCCGTGGGCGACGCCGTTGATCTACCCGCAAGCGATCTGGTATGTCGGGATTGTCGCCTTCGCCTTGGTCGCGGTGGCGCTGTCGCTCAAGGCGACGAAGCTGTTGGTCAGCGGGCAGATTGAGCGGCTGGCCGAGGAGTTCCAGCCCAAGGCCACCAAGGAAGAACTGCAGGAAGAACTCGAGGACGCCAAGCGCCGCTAGGCACGGCAACCGGGAGGAATCCGCATGACAGGAGCACTGTTCGGCACGGCGATCATGTTCGCATTCCTCATGATCGGCATCCCGATCGGGCCGATCATGATGTCGCTGGGGATGGCCGCCGGATGGTTGAATTTCGGCTGGCCGTTCATGGACACGATCGGCAGCATACTCTGGGGTGTTCACAACGAGAACATGCTGACCGCCATTCCCGTCTTCATCCTGATGGGGGAGCTGCTCCTTCGGGCCGGGATCGCGGACGGCATGTACAAGGGGCTCTCGGTCTGGCTCAGCGGCCTGCCCGGTGGCCTGCTCCACACCAACATTGGCTGCTGTGCGATGTTCGCCGCCACCACTGGCTCGTCGGTGGCGTGTGCGGCGACCATCGGGACCGTGGCGCTCCCCGAGCTGGACAAGCGGGGTTACGATAAGGCCCAGGCACTGGGGACGCTGGCGGCCGGGGGCACACTGGGCATCCTGATCCCGCCCAGCATTGCCCTGCTGGTGTACGGGAGCCTGACGAACAATTCCATCAGCAAGCTGTTCGTGGGTGGGGTCATCCCCGGGATTATCCTGACACTCTGCATGTCGGCCTGGGTCCTGCTTCAGAATTGGGGCAAGCAACAGAATCGGGAGCAGCGCGCCAGCCGGCAGGAGCGCCTGGCCGCCACGCCACTCATGTTGCCGCCCTTCATCGTCTTTTTCGTGGTGATGGGCAGCATCTATTTTGGGATCGCCACGCCGACAGAAGCAGCCGCCCTGGGCATCGCCGCGGCCTTGTTGTTCGCCTGGAAGGCCGGGAAATTGACCCTGCAGCTGCTGCACCCCTGTTTCATCCGCACCGCACAGCTCACGGGAATGATCCTGCTCATCATCACGGGTGCCTTCGTGTTGAATCTCGCGCTCAGCATGCTGGGAGTCGCCCAGGCGATGACCAAGATCGTAACCGACATGAATCTGTCGTTGAATCAGCTTCTGCTCGCGTTGATCGTGTTCTACATCATCCTTGGCTGCTTCCTGGACGTTCTGGCCATGCAGGTGGCCACGATTCCCATCGTGTACCCCATCGTCACGTCCATGGGCGGGGACGCCATCTGGCTGGGGATCTTCATCGTCCTGATGAGCGAGATCGGCATGATCACTCCACCCGTCGGCATGAACCTGTTCGTGATTCAGGGTGTCCGGCGGGACGGCGGTCCGCTGAAGGACGTCATCCGGGGTGCATTCCCGTACGTGATTATCATGACCCTGTTCACCTTGCTCCTCATGGCGTTCCCGGCACTCGTGACCTGGTTGCCTCGGCAGATGTAGGAATCACGAGCGTTCGGGAAGCGGGTTTCCTGACACATGTTGGAGGACGTATGAGTATCGCAGCAGCCAATCAGGAATGCGTGAAGCGGATCCAGGAGAGTACGGCCACGCTCGTGGACATCCGCAAGGCGCGGGACGTGATCCCCGGCATGGGCGATCGCTCCGTCTTTCACGCGGGGCCGCCGGTCTCCTGGGAGCGGATGTGCGGCCCCATGAAGGGGGCGATTGCCGGCGCCTGTCTCTTCGAAGGCTGGGCAAGGACTCTGGAGGAGGCCGAGGCCTTGGCGGCCGGCGGGGCACTGCACTTCGATTCCCTGCACAACCACCGGGCCTGCGGCCCCATGTCCGGGATCACCACCCCGTCCATGATGGTCAACGTGATCCGGAACGACGTCCACGGCATCGAAACCTACTGCAACCTGTACGAGGGGATCGGCAAGGTCTTGCGGCACGGGGCGAACACCCCGGACGTGCTGGAGCGACTCCGCTGGATGAATAGCGAGCTGGCCCAGCTCCTTCACGACGCCATCCGCCGTTCCGGCGGGATCGACATCAAGAACATCGTCGCCCAGGCGGTCCAGATGGGCGACGAGATGCACAACCGTAACAAAGCCAGCAACTCTCTGCTGACACTGGCCCTCACTCCGCACCTGGTGGCGGTCGCCAAATCCGCCGAACAGGCGATCAAGGCCATCACATTCATTGACGGTTCCGGCCACTTCATCCTGAACAGCGTCATGCCGAGCTGCAAGGCCATGCTGGACGCAGGCGCCGGCATCCCCGGCTCCACCGTCGTGACGACCATCGCCCGGAACGGGACGGAGGTCGGCATTCGGGTGAGCGGACTCGGAGATGCGTGGTTCACCGCACCGGCCCCGCGGATCGAAGGTGTGTACTTCCCAGGCTTCGGACCCGAGGATGCCAATCCCGACATCGGAGATTCGGCCATCACTGAGACTATGGGTCTCGGCTCCTGCGCTATGGCCGCCGCCCCCGCCATCGTCCAGTACGTCGGAGGCACACCCCAGAAAGCCGTGGAAACGACCATGCGCTCATACGAGATCACCGCGGGTGAGCACGACACCTTCAAGATCCCCGCGCTGAACTTCCGGGGCACGCCGCTCGGCATCGACATCCGCAAGGTCGTCGAGACCGGCTTCACCCCGGTCATCAACACCGGCATCGCGTGTGCCAGACCGGGAGTCGGTCAGATCGGCGCCGGCATCACGGCCGTGCCCATGGAGTGCTTCGTCAAAGCCCTTGAGGCATTCGCGGCCAGTCGGAAGCGGTAGACGGCGGCGGGGCATCGGTTCGGGGCGGTTTGCGTGGCCGCCGAGACATAGAAAGTGAGTTCGATCGGGATCGCCGTGGGCTTGACGTTGTCGGGCTGTAGCTCAACTCGCTGCACGACGAAATGGCGCGGACATTCCGCGCGGTGAATCCGATGAGCGAAAGCGTAACGGCTGGAACGCAGTCCCCCTGTCCGCCGGTATCCTCCAATCCGTGCCGGGATTCGGCCTCGTCCCTCTATCCCGTGCCCAATCCTCCCACTTGCTTCTCATCGCGATCGACAAGCGACGTGCTGAGATCCCGGCACTTCATCCACACGCCGCAGACCAAGCCCTTTCGTCGCTACGATTGCCCCACCAGTTCACGGACTCAGTTATGCTATCTGCCACGCTGGATTCGGGCGATTGGCGCATGCATCGCAGCTTTGCTGGACCGAAGAAAAGGAGGAAGACTATGTTTCGCGTGATCATGTCAGTCGCATCTCTTTCGGTTTCCCTCATTCTGGCACTGGCGGTGTCTCCACCTGTTGCGGACGCAGCAGACGCGATCAAGATTTGCATGCCGGGGGCCTTGACAGGACCTGCCGGCGTCTACGGCATCAACCATCAGCGCGCCGCGGTGATGGCGATTGAGGAAATCAACGCCAAAGGAGGGATTCAGGGAGCCAAGCTTGAGTTGATCGTGCGTGACGATGAGGCCGATCCAACGAAAGCGGTCACCGTGGTGCGGGAGCTTGCCGAGAAGTTGGACTGCGCCGTCCTCATCGGTTATACCAGCAGCAATGCTGGTCTGGCCCTCGTGCGGCCGATCCATGAACTGAAGATTCCCTTTTTCAACTTTGGCGCTGTGGGAACGGCCATCGTAGAAAACGGACGAAAGCCCAACTATATTTTCCGCTATTCCCCCAGTGATCGCGAACAGGCACGGTTTGTGGTCGATTGGGTCGTGACCAAGCGGAATATTCGAAAGATTGGTATCCTTTATGAGAACACGGGACACGGGGAAGGTGGAAGGGCTGATGCGGCGGCCCATCTGAAAGACAGGTTCGGCTTGGCGTTCGTTGGACAGGAGTACTTCAATCGTGGAGACACGGATTTCACGCCACAGCTCTCGCGCGTCCGCGCCGCTGGAGCCGAAGCGTTGGCGTATTGGGCTCCCTCCGCCGACGCTGCCCATGTCGTGCGGAGCATGGACAAGATGAGTTGGAAGGTTCCCTTCGTGGGGAATTGGGGACTGGGCGCACCGGACCTTCCACGACTTGCGGGGCCGTTGGCCAACGGCATCTTCGTGCCGCAGGACTTCCTGTTCAGCGAACAGGAGGGGGCCAAGGGCGAACGCAAACGCGAGATCTTGCGGAAATACGAGGCGCAGTATAAGGAAACCATTGTCAATCCGTCCCCGTTCGCCCAGACACTTGACGGAATGCACATCATCGCCAAGGTCCTGAGCGGAATCCCCGATGCGGCCAAGATGCCGTTGGCGAAGCTGCGAGATCGTTTCCGCGACGATCTTGAGAATTTCGATGAGTATGACGGGCTCGTTGCCCACATCAAGAAACCGTTCACGCCTGATCAACACGAAGCGATTACGTACAAACAGCTGTTCATGACGTCCTGGCAGGATGGCAAGCTGGTCCGGGTGAAAGAGTAGAGGCCCTCCGATCTTCTGAGCGCAGTGCCATCTCGACGTGGTTGGAAGACACTGTGCGATTCTAGCAAGGCCAGCGTGCGCCGGTTGGGGTGGCGCACGCTGGTGAGGCCCGCGGGTTGTCCTAATGTCCTTTGGGCCTCCCCCTCGTACACGACCACACCCCTTTTGACGGACCGAGGAGGGGGTATCCAAGAGAGGCCCACGGCATGGATACGATAGCTCAAGTCATCCTTTCAGGTTTGGCCGTCGGTGGGATATACGCACTCGTGGCCTTCGGGTTTCACTTGACGTTCATTACCAGCGAAACGTTGAATTTCGCCCAAGGGTCCTGTGTGATGTTGGGGGCCATGCTGGCAATCACCCTCCTCCAACTGGGATGGCCTTTCCCTCTCGTGTTTGTCGTGGTGATCTTGGTGCTCGGCCTATTCGGTGCGCTGACAGAGATGGTGTGCGTGCGGCCGATCAAGGACCGCTACGCGTCCATCGGCTGGATCGCTTCGACGCTGGGGCTCGCCATCGTCATTGACAACGTCGCGGGCCTTGTCTGGGGAACGCTGCCGATCGAATTCCCTTCCCCCTTGACGCGCCGGCCACTGCATATTCTCGGCGCGGGTGTCTACGCCCAAGAGCTGCTGATCCCCCTCGTCGCGGTCGCATTCATGATCGGCCTTCACCAGTTTCAGAAGCGGACCATGCTGGGGAAATCGTTCAAGGCGGTCGCGTTTAACCAGGACGCGGCCGAACTGATGGGCATCAACGGTCAGGGGATGGTGTGTCTGGCCTATGCGCTGAGCGCGGCCGTGGCGGGATTTGGGGGCATGTTGATCGGGCCAATCGTGTTCCCGTATTCGACCATGGGAACCATCATCGGATTGAAGGCGTTCGGCGTTGCGATGATCGGAGGGCTTGGCAGCGCGTATGGGATCATCATCTGCGCCTTGGCCTATGGTATTCTGGAGTTCGCGATTGCTCGCGTTTTCTCAACCGCGGCGAGGGATTTTGGAGGATTCTTACTGATCATTCTGGTGCTGAGTCGATACCCGACGGGGCTATTCGGAACGTGGATGGAGCGAAAACAGCTATGACGGCTTCTCAGGCTCAAGACAACAATGGCCCCCCCACCCCAAGAAGATCCTGGGCGGTGTGGTGCGCGGGCGGTGGCGTCTTTCTCGCCCTGCTGGCTGCTCCGTTCTTCGTTCAGAGTTCCTACTATCTTTTCATGTTGGCTCTCATCGGCCTCTACACGGGTGTGGGTGTGGGGCTGAATATCCTCGTGGGTTACACCGGGCTCATGTCGCTAGGTCATGCGGGATTCTACGCCATCGGAGCGTACACGGCGGCCTCCCTTGCCTTGAAAACCGGTCTGAACCCCTGGATCGCGGTGGGGGCGGGCGTGGTAGTGTCCGCCTGCTTTGGATTCGTGCTTGCCAACGCCAGCCTCAAAGTCCGTGGACCGTATCTCGCGATGTTGACTTTGGCCTTTGGGGTCATCATCTACAACCTCTGCAATGCACTGCGTCCGGTGACCGGCGGGCCGATGGGCCTCCTGGATATTCCATACGCCAGAATTGGCGGGTTCGAGTTGAGCACCCGGTATTTTCCCATCGTCGCGGTTCTCTTTGGCACTGCCTGCCTGCTGTTGTGCCGGAATGTGATCGGGTCCCGCCATGGTCGGGCTTTCTTGGCCGTGAAGGCGAACGAGGGCGCATCCGAATCCGTAGGGTTGAATACGTACCATGTGAAGACGCTCGCTTTTGTCATGAGCGCCGGCATCACGGGGGCGGCCGGAAGCCTCTATGCGTTCTTGAACGGATCGCTTGCTCCCGACACTTTTCAGTTCAATATGTCCGTCTTCTTCCTCCTTATCGTCATCTTTGGTGGGCCCGGGAGACTCATCGGCCCCCCCATCGGCGCCGCGATCCTAGTGTTTCTCCCGGAACTCCTCCATGGGGTCGCGCAGTACCGACTCATCGCGTACGGGGGTTTACTGGTCCTCACGGTCATGGTGGCACCGGACGGGATCGCCGGGCTCTTCCGGAGGGTCGAGCGCCGCGTTGCCAGTTGTCCGCCCGGGACGCTCCCTGAACCCTTCGTGCCGGCGGCACCGCTTGCGGGAGCGCAAGGCGCGGTCTTCCAGGTAAGTGGGCTATCCAAGCACTTTGGTGGATTGCGCGCACTGGATGCGGTGGACCTTGCGGTCATGGCGGGGACCGTCCGTGGCCTGATCGGACCCAATGGCGCCGGGAAGACCACCTTTGTCAACCTCGTGTCGGGCGCCCTTCCGCCGACAAGCGGGACGATGTCGTTCTTGGGAAAGCCGTATCGGCCCTCGCGCCCCCACCAGGCCTCGCGCACCGGGATTGCGCGCACTTTTCAAACGACACGGCTCTTTGATCAATTGACGGCAGTGGAGAATATTCTCGTCGCTCGCCATACGGCGATGCGCACGGGGCTCATCGGGTCCTGTCTCTGCACTCCCGCCATGCGCCACGAGGAGCGCGTCGAGGTGCGGAAGGCCCTTGGCCTTCTGGAGTTCGTGGGGTTCAAGGGGGATCCGAATCTCATGGCAGGAACGCTCCCTTATGGTCATCAACGCCTCCTGGAGATCGCCCGGGCCCTCGCGACACGTCCGCAGCTCTTGCTCCTCGATGAGCCGGCGGCGGGGCTCAACCCAACGGAAGTCATCGAGATGGGCCGCCTCATCCGGCGGATCCGCGATACTGGAATGGCGGTCATTCTCATCGAGCACGATATGAATCTCGTGATGAGCGTTACGGACAGAATCTCGGTCCTGGATTACGGGCGAAAGATCTCCGAAGGCACTCCCGCCGAGGTCCAGACCGATCCTCGAGTGATCGAGGCATATTTGGGGGTTCCCAAGAATGGATAGCCTGCTTGAGGTCCGGGATCTAGTGGTCTCCTACGGTGCTATTGAGGCTCTCCGAGGCGTATCCTTCGACGTCCGCGAAGGCGAAGTGGTGACGATCATCGGGGCGAATGGAGCCGGCAAGTCCTCCCTGATGAAGGCGGTCGCCGGACTCGTTCGGCCCCGATCGGGATCGATCACGCTGCGAGGGCAAGAACTCGCGGGTCTTCCCGCGCATCGCGTGGCGACGCAGGGCATCGTCATGGTGCCCGAGGGACGGCACCTGTTCGCCGATCAAACCGTGACGGACAATCTCCTGCTGGGAACGCGGTGCCGACGTCCGCCCGCGACACGGGAGGTCATCGCCGGCGATCTTCAAAAGGAATTTGACCGCTTCCCGCGGATGCGGGAGCGCGCCAGTCAGCTGGCGGGTACGCTCTCCGGCGGTGAACAGCAAATGGTGGCCATCTCGCGCGCTTTGATGGGAAGGCCCAGAATTCTCCTGATGGATGAACCGTCGCTCGGGCTTGCCCCACTTCTCGTCCGCGAGGTCTTCGCCTCCATCCAGAGACTCCGTGATGAGGGGGTCACCATCCTCCTGGTTGAGCAGATGGCGTATATGGCCCTGGAGGTAGCTGTCCGGGGTTACGTCCTTGAGCAGGGGCGCATTACGCACGCGGGCCCTGCGAAAGAACTCGCCGCCAATCCGGAGATCGCCCGCGCATACCTCGGCAGGACATAGGGACGGCGCGTCCGGCCGCGTCGGCCGCACCGACTGGGAATTGCCATGCGCGCGTTCGACTGCGTTATTCGCAACGGGACGGTGGTCACCGGGGGGGACGCCACACGGTGTGATGTCGCGATCGCCGACGGACGGATTGCCGCCCTTGCGCAATCTCTCGACGGGGCCCGACAGACGATAGACGCCTCCGATCTGCTCGTGTTGCCTGGCGGTGTTGACGGACACGTCCACCTCGAACAACCGATGCCCGGCGGGATGCAATTGGCCGATGATTTCTACACCGGCACCGTCTCGGCGGCATCCGGCGGGACGACGACGGTCGTCTGCTTTGCTGGGCAGGAGGTCGGTCGTTCCCTGGGGGCCGTCATGCAAGAATACCGCGCGCGCGCCGTCGGACGCGCCGTGATTGACTACGGGTTTCACCCCATCATTTGCGACCCCAGCGCAGACCTGCTTGCGCGTGAGCTGCCAGCGTTGATTCGCCAGGGCTACCCATCCTTCAAGGTCTTCATGACATACGACAATCTCAAGCTCACGGACCGGCAGATTCTCGACGTGTTGTCGGTCGCAAAGCGAGAGGGGGCCCTCGTCCTCTTTCACGCGGAGAATGCGGACATCACCGGGTGGCTGACGGACCAGCTCGAAGCGGCCGGGCACACGGCGCCAAAATACCATGCCGCCTCGCGGCCTATGGCCGCCGAGCGGGAAGCGACGCACCGGGCGATCACCCTCTCCGAGATCGTCGGAGTACCCATTCTCGTCGTCCACGTATCCGGGGCGGAGGCGGCTGAACAGATCCGCTGGGCCCGGGCGCGGGGTCTCTCGGTGTATGCCGAGACCTGCCCACAGTACTTGTTCCTCAGCACCGACGACCTGGATACGGCCGATTATGGTGGCGCCAAATATGTGTGCAGCCCCCCACCGCGGGAGAAGGCCAACCAGCAGGCGATCTGGAAGGCTCTCGCGGAAGGGGTATGCGACATCTTCTCTTCGGATCACTCGCCCTTCCGTTACGACGACCCTCGCGGAAAGAAACTGGGAGGCAAAGAGCACCCGTTCAGATCCATTCCGAATGGCATCCCGGGCATCGCGGCGCGCCTACCGCTTCTGTTCTCGGAGGGGGTCGCTCGGGGTCGCATCAGCCTCCAACAATTCGTGGCCCTCACGGCCACGAATCCCGCAAAGCTCTTTGGCCTCTATCCGCGCAAGGGGACGATTGCGGTCGGTTCGGATGCCGATCTGGTGCTATGGGATTCACACAAGGATGTGACGATCACAAACTCGCTCATGCACCATAATGCGGACTACACGCCGTACGAGGGAATCCGCGTGACAGGCTGGCCAGTGACGACCCTCTCACGCGGAACGGTCGTCTGGGATAGCGGCGCATTACGGGGTCGTCCCGGTCACGGACAATTCATCCGCAGGGGCCTACCGCGTATGTTGCATCCCGCACGTCTGCCCATCTAGGCGGATTGTGGAGGAGCGAGTGCCGAGCACCCTTGGGGTGTAATCGATTGGGGCAGCGGCGCTTGCGATCGTTCTTTGGCCGTGCGAGGCTGCCCCAGCCGATTTGACGCAGAGACCTGTGCCGCTGATCGCATCGGCACAGCCCCCAGCGATGCAACTACGATGGAGACTGCGCCTTCCCACAACGATTACACTCCACCGCTCGGAAGACGACCGCACGGTTTTCGACCCGGAACTCCAGGCGCGTTGGAGAGTGCAACGGTGGTGACATCAGCCCGACAGAGGAGCCAATCGCCATGACAACGGATTACCCCCGCGATCTCGTGGGCTACGGCGCCAATCCTCCTGACCCTCGCTGGCCCCGCGATGCTCGTCTAGCACTCAACTTCGTGATGAATTACGAGGAAGGCTCCGAGTATTCCGTACCGGACGGGGACGGGTTTTCCGAGGCGACGCTCACCGAGGCGACCGGCACGGGCCAGACGGTCCGAGGCCGCGACCTAGCCGCCGAGTCCATGTTCGAGTACGGCAGCCGGGTCGGCTTCTGGCGGATCATGAGGATTTTTCGAGAGCGCGGCCTTCCCCTCACGGTGTTCGGATGCGCCCTGGCTTTGGAGCGGAACCCCGAGGCGGCCAAGGCCATCGCCGAGGCCGGCCACGATGTCTGCTGCCACGGCTGGCGGTGGGTGAGGCAATTCGAATTGTCCGAAGAGGAGGAGCGTCGCCACATACGTCTGGCCGTCGAGTCGTTGCGAAAGACCGTGGGCCAGCGCCCGCTGGGCTGGTACTGCCGGTATGGCCCCAGCATTCACACCCGACGGCTACTTGTCGAGGAGGGCGGTTTCCTCTACGACTCCGACGCCTACAACGACGAACTCCCGTACTGGGTGCAGGTCGGAGAAGCGGCCCACCTCGTCGTTCCTTACTCCCTGAGCACGAACGACCTGAAGTTCGGTGTCGGGGGATTCTTCACCGCGGATCATTTCTTCACGTTTCTGAAGGATTGCTTTGACCTCCTTTACCGGGAAGGCAAGACGCACCCGAAGATGATGTCGGTTGGTCTGCACATGCGATTGGTGGGACATCCGTCGCGCGCCGCGGGGCTTGAACGTTTCCTGGACTACGTCGCGAAGCAACCCGAGGTCTGGATCTGCGGGCGAATCGATATCGCCCGGCACTGGGCGGAACACCACCAGATTTTTCACGAACCCTTCGTGAAGAATCTGGATTAGTCCTCGTCCTGCAGGCTGGCCAACAGGGATGCGAGGCGCGTGTCCCCGCCCGTGGGAGGGCGCCAGTCGAGTTGGATGACTTCCACACCGGCGGCCTTGAGATCCTCGGCGAATCCCTCGACCCCGATATTGATCACCCGCAACGGCTCAGTGAAGATCTTCAGCTCGCTCATCGGGACACCTCCAGAAGCGTTTCGGCAAGCGCACGCTTGACCAACAGCGCAGCAAATCGGGCGGCCTCCGCGTTGGATGGAAGGATCTCGACTCCCGCCTCTTCCAGTTGGGCCACCTGGCCCGCTAGGTCCTGCGGGTCGTCAGCGGTTCCGACGACCGACCCCACCGCAACCAGCCGTCGCCCGGCCGCGGCGGCCATGTCGGATGCCTGACGTATCGCCCCCGCGAGGGGCGCCGCCGGATTGGGATGCGAGCCTCGGCCCAGCACCAGGTCCACAAGAAGTACCCCCGCCTTCTCCTGACCCGCTTTGAGAATCATGTCTGTCCGGGTCTGCGGGTCGATCATAGGGTGGGGCCGACCCACGGTGTATTGATCATCGCCCAGATCGAGGATCTGGTGCCCAGCGTCGTGTCCCAGAAGCGAATCGAGCAGAAGATGCGCCTCGTGCGCGAGCGTCCCGCCCGTATACAGGCCGAGCACCTCGGAGGCAATCGGACCTTTCGCATGGAGGCGGGCTAGACGTGCGCGAATTCCGGACGCATCCGAAAACGGCCGACGGACCAGGGTCCGCTGGGTAATCAGCGCCACGACGGTATCCGCCGCGGCGTCCAGCGTGTCGACCCAAACGGCCTTGCTCTCCGCAGGCGCTTTTGCACCCAGCACGCACGCCACCACCGGCTTGTGGATCTTCGCGATCGCGGCCTCCAGTCGCGGCAGCACCGTCGCGTGGGGCGGCTTCGAGATGATCACGATCGCCTCGGTAGACGGATCGTCCGCCAGCGCCTCCAAGGCGAAGAGCGTCATCATTCCTCCGACCTCGGCGGACAGATCCCTTCCCCCGACCCCGATGCCGTGCGAGATGCCCTCGCCCAAGGCGGCAATCCGCGATGCGACCGCCTGGAGGCCGGTCCCCGCGGCCGCCACGCAGCCTATCCGACCTCGCGGCACCACGTTGGTAAAACCGACTCCGACTCCGTTCAGGTACGCCGTCCCGCAATCGGGCCCCATGCACAGGACGCCGCGGCGCACCGCCTCTGTTTTGAGCTCGATCTCGTCCTGGAGTGGCACGTTGTCGCTGAACAGGAACACGTGCAGGCCGTGCTTGATGGCCTTCATCGCCTCGAACTTAGCGTAGGCTCCCGGGACCGAGATGGAGACCAGGTTCGCATCCGGGAGCATTCGGAGCGCCGAGTCCAGGGTGCGGGGCCGCACCTCCGCCGCCGACTCGCTGACCTGGCGCCGCTGGGCGAGCAGCTCCTTCGCCGCCGCCAGCGCCCCCTCGGCCGCCGCGTCGCTGTCCGCGTCCACCGTGAGGATCAGGTCGTTGGGGCGCGCTTCCTTGCTCTCGGCCGTCGCCAGGCCGATCTGTTCCAGCAAACCATGATTGGACGGCGTTCCCATGAACGCGGCCGCCTCCCGTATCCCGGGCCGCGTCCGGATCTGGGATGCCATGCGCATCAGCACGACCGAATCCTGATAAAAGGACGATAAGATCTCCGTAC